>ERZ1673752.1353-NODE-1353-length-34691-cov-10.130356_pt1 | contig 34691 bp, 31 predicted proteins | sample MGYA00580195_ERZ1673752 | MGnify/ENA primary metagenome ERZ1673752 (study PRJEB41218, sample SAMN15661744) | gut metagenome | host: Homo sapiens | place: Canada: London | collected 2015-08-20/2019-03-30 | study: EMG produced TPA metagenomics assembly of...
GCTTCGCTCAGACACCTCTCCCAAAGGGAGAGGCAAGAGGGGATGCAGAGAAAGGAAATTTCTAACGTATATCTGTCAAATTTCGCGGGAAAGATCCAAGAAAACCGAAGCGGTTTTCTTGGGCGCTTCAAGGAGGTCCGGAGGGAAATCGAAATCCCTCCGGGCCCCAAACCGCAAACCAGCGCAGCGTTTGCGGTTTGGAAAGGAAAATACCATGAAAAAACGATTGCTGTCACTGTTTTTAGCCGCCTGCCTGCTTGCGGCGCTCCTGCCCGCAGCCGTGCTGGCCGCAGAGCCTGTTATCGATTTGGATCAGGCGAAGCTCGACAAACTTTTAGGGGAAGCATCCCTGGTAGATGAGAATAATTCTGCATATTCTTACGAGAATCCGCTTCCCGCAGGCAGCTACCGTCTGACGGGCGATGTTGTGATCAAGGCCTCGATCGTGATCGAAGGCAATGTCACGCTCGACCTGAACGGCCAAAAGATTGAAAGGGATAATAACGCTTTGTGCGGTGCGATCCGCGTAATGGGCACGGACGCCAGCCTGACGCTGACGGACAGCAGTGAGGAACAGTCCGGTGCGATCGACTCCTTTCTTACGGGCGATTTCAACCCGCAGGGCGGCGGCGTTTATGTGGACGGCGGTACGTTCGTCATACCCCGTGGTACGCCGCTGGCTGCGAATGGGCAAAGGCCAAGGGCGTCTCCGACGGCACGAACCCCGAAGCCGCTGTCACCCGCGCCCAGCTCGCCGCCATCCTGCACCGGTTCTTCGGGTAAAATTTCCATAATAACGCCCCCGGACGGTACCGTCCGGGGGCTGTATTTATTATGCATCCAGAATCGCCATCAGATACTGCCATGTGAGCGTGCCGCGACGGAAGAGCTTCTGCAGCAGCTGCAGATTGTCCGCCGAATGCTCTACTTCCTTGCTGTAGAGACTGACGATCGCCGCAAACACCTGCATATCCGCCGCGTCCGCCGTCAGCTCGCGCAGGCACAGCAGGTGGAACGCGCAGCTGAGCACCCGCGGGGCAAACTGCCGGTCATTGATGGCCTTGAGCGCGTACCGGAACAGGAAATAGACCAGCAGATTCTCATACTGCACGGCGTATTCCGCCCGGAACGCCGCGGGCGGCGTGTCCTGATGCACCGCGCCGTCCAGCATGGCCTCAAAGCGCTTCGTCAGATGCTCCATGTTGTTGAGCACCATCCAGCACGGGAAAAACCGCCCGCGCCTGCTCCGGATCCGCGCCAGCCGGACAAGGCTCCGATCCTGATAGTCCTGAGACTGGAATCGCTTCGCCAGCACCGGGATCAGCTCGTCCCGTCCCTCGTCAAGGAGCCTTTGCACACGCCGCGCCAGCAGCAGAACGAGCGCCAGCCGGTCCGCGAACGGCCGTTCGCGTTCCTGCGCCAGCCTGATGGCCGCCGTCCGCGCAGACAGCAGCGCCAGATATAAGGTAGGGTCAAGCTCATTCGGCACGACCGGCCCGCCGTCGTCCGTGGTCTCCAGCTGTAACGGCGCTTCGTGCTCCAAAAGCAGCCGCGCCGCCTCCGGACAGGAGACCGAGAGCGTCAGCTCCGCTGTCTGGCCGTATTCCTCCGTAAAGCGCGGATGCGTAAAGCACGTGCGGCAGAGAGCCTCTGCGCCGTATGCCGCCTGAATGGGGCAAAGCCCGTCCTCCCGCAGCAGCACGCATTTCCCGTCCTGCTCGCGAAAGCGGGTCTCACTGTTTTCCGTCAGCATGGCCGCGCGTACCTGCTCGCCCAGTTCGCCGGGCATGGCACGGTAGCGCGCCATCGCGTCCTCGTCCAGAATGATCTGCCAGTCCTTGCAGCAGGTATCCGGGCAGCTGCCGGCCAGACAGTGAAAATGGTTAACAGAATCAAATTGCGTATGCTTCATATCCGTCGCCTCGTTTCCAGTTTCGATGATATCAGCTTTCCGGCCCTGCGTCAACTTGTCTTTCGCCGCCGGATGTGATACAATCCACAAACAGGCATTTTTAGATTGAAACAAAGAGGATATTCCATGAAAAAACTGAAACGTACCTATTCACGCTGCGCCATTCTTGCCGCAGCCGTGCTGCTCCTGCTGCTGATCGCAGGCTCGTTTGCCGACCTGCCGATCTCGAAATTTTTATACCCCGGCCACGAAAGCTCCTTCGGTCAGTTCTTCGCCGCCTTCGGCGAGCTGCCCGCGTTCTCGCTGCTGGCGGGCTGCGGCGTGCTGCTCATCACCCAGCGCGGCCGCTTCCGCGAGGAGCTGCGCGTCATCCTGCTCGCCGGCGGCGTTTGCCTGACGGCGGCCAGCATCTTCCTCGCCGTGCATGAGGCGACGGACAACGTCCCGGCCATGCCGATGGCGGTCGCGCTGCTGGTCACGGTGTTCGTGGACGCGCTGACGGCGTTCGCCCTGCTCGTCCTCACGCGTGAGACCCAGACCAAGACGCTCCTGCGCTTTTTGTGCACGGTCATCTTCGTCTGCGTCGGCATCATGCTGCTCATCAACATCATCAAGATCCCTTGGGGCCGCGTCCGCATGCGCCTGATCGTCTCCACGGGCAACGAATCCTACTTTACGAACTGGTGGCAGGCCGGTACAGCGCTCAAAAAGCGTCTGGTGGCCGACGGCGTTTCGTCCGATGAGTTCCGCTCGTTCCCGTCCGGCCATACGGCCTGCGCGGCCTGCGCCATGCTCCTGATCCTCCTGCCGACGCTCTATCGCCGCCTGCACGATAAGGAGCCGCTCTTCATGGCCGTCGGCGCAGGCTGGACGCTGCTGGTCGCATTCTCGCGGCTGCGCATGGGCGCACACTTTTTGTCCGACGTGTCGGTCTCGTCGCTCCTGACCATCGCACTTGGCGCCGTCGGCGTGTGGCTGTTCTATTTTAACCGCCCGTTCTTCGGCAAGATCTGGGCCTTCTTCTCCGGCGAAGTCCCGGCAAAGCAGGCCAAAAAGCAGGAAAAGACCCCCGACAGTGAAGTATAACACACATGACCCGCGCAGGTGCATCCGCACCTGCGCAGTTTTTATGCAGAGACCGCTTGACAAGCGCGGCATGGTTTTCTATAGTAATGCAATAAAAAATCGAAATGAGGCGAACCTTATGGAACTGGAAGTACGGGCCTATACACCGGCGGATCTGCCGGCGATGATCCGTATCTGGAATGAGGTCGTGGAGGACGGCGTGGCCTTCCCGCAGGAGGAGCTGCTGGACGAGACCACCGGCGCGGAATTTTTCGCCGCGCAGACCTACAACGCGGTCGCGGTCGAAAAGACGAGCGGGCAGGTGGTCGGGCTTTATATCCTGCACCCGAATAACGTCGGCCGCTGCGGCCATATCTGCAACGCCAGCTACGCGGTCGAGCGTGCCGCGCGCGGCCTGCACGCGGGCGAAGCGCTCGTGTCCGACTGTCTGCGGCAGGGCAGGGCGCACGGCTTCCGCGTCCTGCAGTTCAACGCCGTCGTCGCCAGCAACACGCATGCGCGCCACCTGTACGAACGCCTCGGCTTCGTCCAGCTCGGCACCATCCCCGGCGGCTTCCGCATGAAGGACGGCCATTATGAGGACATCTGCCCCTACTATCACACCCTGTAAAAAAGTCCTCCCTTGCCTCTCCCCTTGGGAGAGGTGGCCGAGCAAAGCGAGGCCGGAGAGGGTAAACCGCGACTGCAAAAGCCCTCTCAGCCGCCTGCGGCGGCAGCTCTCCCAGAGGGAGAGCCAAGTGGGGGCAGCCCTTGCCTCTCCCTTTGGGAGAGGTGTCTGAGCGCAGCGAAGACGGAGAGGGTATATGCTGCAAAGCCCTCTCAGTCACCTTCGGTGACAGCTCTCCCGGAGGGAGAGCCAAGGGCGGTGGCGTGAGAAATGGAGCGTATCGGTACCGATACGCTCCATGAACTGTTTTACGGCTATCCATCAAACTGCGGCGCAGGCTGCTTTTTAGTAGTTTGCCTTCCCGGATGGGGAAACGAACCACGTGAAATCCGGGACGGTGATGCGGCGCGAGACGAAGCTGCGCGGCACCTGATACGGGTCCATGCCCGTCTGATACGTCCAGCCGTCCATGCGCAGGGCGAAGCTGTAATACTCTTTTGCAATGTCCATGGTCAGATAGCTGTATTTTCCCTCCGGATAGCACAGCACATACGGGATCTGCCCCGTCGCCGCGGCCAGCGCCGCGTTGGACAGCTCCATCTCCTGCCGGAGCGCCGCTTCGTCCATTGCACTGAGATTCCCGTGCGTGTACGTGTGGCTCTGGATGCTGACAAGGCCGGACGCCGCCAGCTCATAGACCTGCTCGCGCGTCATCTTGTGGGGACTGCCCATCGCGTTGCCGATGACAAAGATCGTCGCCTTGGCCTGATACTGCTCGAGCAGGGGATAGAGGACAGTATAATTGTCGTCATATCCGTCGTCGAACGTCAGAATGACTGGCTTTTCGTACTCCTCGATATGCGTCAGATCGGAAAACCAGATGGTCTCGTATCCGTTTTCCTGCAGATATTGCAGCTGCGCCTCCATTCCGGCGGCGCTGACGAACAGATCAGAGTAGCCCCAGATCTCGTCGCCGACGGCGTGATACATGAGGACCGGCACGTTCCAGCCTGCCGGGATCTCACCGATCTCCTGCCGCTTTGCCAGATACCGGCTCCCGTCCGGCGCCTGACCCCATTCGAGGTTAAGGCGCGCAGCCGCGGCTTCCAGCTTTACATAATCCTGCCCGCCGAAGCTGATAGATTCAAGATCATCCAGAATGCCCGGCTCCGGCTGCAGCGGTGCGGCGGCCTCCAATATGTCCTGCACTGCGGCCCACAGCGTTTCTTCCCCCGTAAAGACCTCGTTCAAGGTCTGCATCGGCGCATCCTCCGGCACATCCTCTGCTCGGACCCACTCTGATTCCCGCGTCGAATAGACATCGGTCAGCCGCCCCAGCACCCAGACCGGCTCTGCCGGCAAGACCGCAGCTTCCGGCTCCGGTTCTTCTGCCATAACGGTTTCCTGCACAGGCTCCGGCTCCGGGAGCGGTTCTGCTTCCGCCAAAACGGCAGGCTCCGGCAGGGCTTCCGGCTCCGCCGCCGGTTCGACGCACGCGCACAGCCCGAGAAGCAGCAGCACGCACAGGAGAAAACGTGTCGTTCGCATAAAGGACGTCCTACTTTCTTCCGTTTTTTACAGAATATCATGAATTTTCTCCGGAATCAAGTCTGCAAAACCGGTTTTTCTTGACGGCGGTGCACCTGCTGATTATAATATAGTATATTTCCAAGGGAAGGACAGGCATTCTAAAATGCTCTCATCGTTTTTCCGCCGTCTCGGCCGCCCGTTCCGGGCGATGAAGCCCGGGCGGCTGATCGTTCTGGTGTTTCTCGGAATAATCCTGCTTGGCGCAGGTCTTCTGTGCCTGCCTGCCGCATCCAGGAGCGGCCAGCCGACGGACTTTCTGACAAGCCTCTTTACGGCCACCTCTGCCACCTGTGTGACGGGCCTCATCCGCGTCGATACCGGTATGCACTGGTCCATGTTCGGACAGGCCGTGATCCTGCTTCTCATTCAGGTCGGCGGTCTCGGCTTTATGACCATCGCCTGTCTGTTCTTCTTCGCCCTGCGGCGTAAGATCGGCCTGCGGCAGCGCATGGTCATCGCGCAGGCCCTCGGCTCCGACAGCTACAGCGGTCTTGTGAGCCTCGTCCGCAACATCCTGCGCGGCACGGCCGCGGTCGAGGGCGCGGGCGCGCTCATCCTGTTTTTCCGCTTCCTGCCGGAGTTCGGCTTTGGCCGCGCGCTCTGGTATGGGATCTTCCATTCCGTCTCCGCGTTCTGCAACGCCGGCTTTGACGTTCTGGCGGACGTGGACGCAGGCGGCAGTCTCTGCCGCTATGTGTCGGACCCGGTCGTGAATCTGACCATCATGGCGCTCATCGTCATCGGCGGTCTTGGCTTTGCGGTCTGGGGCGATATCCGCCACAACCGCCGCCTTTCCCGGATGCAGGTCTATACGCGCCTCGTCATCCTCATCACGCTCGTGCTGATCTTCGGCGGCGCAGGCGTCATCGCCGCGCTCGAGTGGAATAATCCCGGCACCATCGGCGGCATGACCGTTCCGCAGAAGCTGCTGGCTGCCCTGTTCCAGTCGGTGACGCTCCGGACGGCCGGCTTCGCCAGCTTCGACCAGAACGCGCTCAAGGATGTTACCAAGGCCTTCTGCGACATGCTGATGCTCGTTGGCGGCTCGTCCGGCTCCACGGCAGGCGGCGTCAAGACGGTGACGGTCGGCGTCATCCTGCTTGCCGCATGGTCGACGGCGCGCGGGCGTTCGGATGTGCGCGTCATGCGCCGCACCATCCCGCAAAGGGCTGTGTCGAGTGCGCTGGCCCTGTTTATTCTCGTACTGACGATCTCCATGTTCGGCGCACTCTTCCTGTGCGTGGCCGACGGCGTCAGCCTCGAGAACGCGGTCTATGAGACCATCTCCGCCCTGTGCACGGTCGGCCTGACCACAGGCATCACACCAACGCTCAGTGCCGCGTCGCAGATCGTTCTGATCATCCTCATGTTCTTCGGGCGTCTGGGCATCATGACCATCAGCGTCGGCTTCATGGCGGCGGATCCCGCGGGGGATCGTGTCAAATATGCAGATACAAAAATTATGATCGGCTGATTGAGGAGCGCAAAATGAAAAAAACATATCTGGTAGTTGGTCTTGGTCGGTTCGGCAATGCAGTCGCGCAGCGACTGTACGCGCTTGGCAGCGAGGTCATGGCGATCGACCTGCACCCCGAGCTTGTCCAGAGGATCGAAAATAAAGTCACCTGCGCCGCCGTGTGCGACGCGCGGGACGAAGAAGCGCTGCGCGCCCTCGGCGTGCGCAACTACGACTGCGCCGTGGTCGCCATCGGCAGTGATCTGGCCACGAGCGTCGTCGCCACGCTCAATCTGAAGGAGCTGGGCGTCGCCACCGTCATCTGTAAGGCGACGGACGACACGCAGCGCCGCGCGCTGGAGAAGATCGGCGCGGATCGCGTCATCATCCCGGAGCGCGAGAGCGGCATCAAGCTGGCGCAGTCGCTGACCTCGTCGAGCATTCTGGACTTCATTGAGCTTTCGCCCGACTGCGGCATCGCCGAGATGCAGACGCCGTCCGAGTGGTGCGGCAAGAGCATCCGGGATCTGGATATCCGCGCAAAATACGGCGTGAACGTCATCGCCGTGCGCGAAAATGGCAAGGTCCACGTCACGCTCGACGCCAACCGCCCGCTGGGCGCTTCTATGACGCTCGTCCTGCTGGGTGAGAACGACCGCCTTGCGAGGGTGAAGCCGTGACGGAGGAGCGCATCACAAGCCGCCGGAACCCGCTTCTGGCGCATACGAAAAAGCTTCTGACCTCCCGCGCCTACCGGGAGAACTGCGGCGAGTTCGCCGCCGACGGCGTCAAGCTCCTGGCCGAGGCTGCCCGCTGGTATCCCGGCCTTCACACCGTGATCGCCGAGGAAGGAACTGAATTATGTAAACTCTCAGACAACATCCGCGTTGTCCATGTGCCGAAGGACGTCATGCAGTCCGTGTCCCTCATGGACGCGCCGCAGGGAGCGATCTTCCTGTGCCGCCTGCCGGAGGAAACGAAACCCCGCCTGATGCCCGGCACGCTTCTGCTGGACGGCATTCAGGACCCCGGCAATCTTGGTACGATCCTCCGCACCGCGGATGCGCTGGAGGTACCGGTCGTCCTGCTGGACGGCTGCGCCGACGCGTATAATCCCAAGACGGTCCGCGCGTCCATGGGCGCGGTGTTCCGCACGCAGCCGCAGCACCTGACGCGCGAAGCCGCCATCAATGCCTGCCGCGAAGCGGGCATTCCGTTGCTCGCCACAGCCATGTCGTCCGACGCAGCCGACCTGCGCGAGGCAGATCTCGGCGCATCCGCCGTCATCATCGGCAGCGAAGGGCAGGGGATCTGCCGGATGCTCTTTGACGCGGCGGAGCGGAAGATCATCATCCCCATGTCGCCGCGCTGCGAATCGCTCAACGCCGCCGTCGCCGCGACGATCGTCATGTGGCAGATGAAGAGATAATTTATGTAAACCTAAACCCGAGAAAGACAGAGGGAGTTTTATGCTGGAGTACTGGTTGTGGCTGGCGGGCCGCCGGGGGATCGGCGCGCGCGGGCTCTGCGCGCTGCTTGCGCAGTTCGGGACGCCCGAGGCGGTCTTCTGTGCCCAGCAGACGCAGTATCCGGAGGGGATCCGGGAGAGTGGCGTACAGTCGCTTCTGGACAAGGATCTGACGCCCGCGCGCGAGATCCTGCAGCAGTGCTACCGGAAGAATATCCACATTCTCACCATGCAGGACGCGGCCTATCCTCAGCGCCTGCGGACGATCGACGATGCGCCGCTCGTCCTCTATTATCAGGGCATCCTCCCGGATTTTGACGCCGCGCCGGTCATCGCCATGGTCGGCACGCGCAAGGCCTCGGCCTACGGTATGCTGCAGAGCAAACGCCTGGGCTACGAACTGGCGCGGTGCGGCGTGATCGTCGTCTCCGGCGGCGCCGGCGGGATCGATACGCTTGCGCTCCGCGGCGCAATTTCGGCGGAGACGCCGCCTGTTGCGGTCTTCGGCTGCGGCGCGGATGTCGATTATCCGGCTGCCAACCATGCGCTCTTCGAGGATCTTCGTACCCGCGGCTGCGTCCTCAGTGAGTACCCGCCCGGCACGCCGCCGCTGCCGGAGCATTTTCCCACGCGCAACCGGCTGCTGAGCGCCCTGTCCCTCGGCGTCGTGGTCGTGGAAGCGCCGAAAAAGAGCGGCGCGCTGATCACCGCAAACCACGCGCTCGAGCAGGGCCGAGACGTCTTCACCCTGCCCGGGAACGTCGGCAACCCCAGCTGCGCGGGCAATATCCAGCTTCTCAAGCAGGGCGCGATCGTCGTGGAGGAGGGCTGGGATATCCTTAAGGAATATACGCACCTCTATCCGGAGCTTCCGCTTCGCCAGTCAGCCTCCGCGCCCATCACCCTCACCGCGCAGGAGACGCAGCAGAGCCTCATTGTTGCAGAATCTTCCGCTGCTCCGGAAAAAATTGACACAAAAGCCGTTGACAAGCCGGAAATCAGGGCTTATATTGACGTACAGGAAATTTTGCCGCGTCTGTCTGCCGACGAAGCTGCTGTGATCGGCCAGCTGGAGACCGGCAAGGCTCCGGTCGACCGCATCATCGACCAGACGCAGCTGCCCGCAGGCCGCGTGCTTTCCGCGCTGACGCTGCTGGAGGTCAAAGGATACGTCAAACGGCTGCCGGCCCGGTATTATGAGCTGGCGAAAAAATAAATTGGAGGCATCTATGCCGAACGCAAAACAGAATCTGGTCATCGTGGAGTCTCCCTCGAAGGCCAAAACCATCGGAAAATATCTCGGCCCCGGCTATCAGGTCAAGGCCAGTATGGGCCACCTGCGCGATCTGCCGAAGAGCACGCTGAGCGTCGATATCGAGCATGACTTTGAGCCGGAATACCAGCCGCTCAAGGGCAAGGAGGAGATCATCGCCGAGCTGCAGAAGGCCGCGAAGAACGCCGACCGCGTCTATCTCGCAACTGACCCGGACCGTGAGGGCGAAGCGATCTCGTGGCACCTCAAATACCTGCTGTCCATCCCGGACGACGAGACCTACCGCGTGACCTTCAACGAGATCACGCGCGGCGTCGTGCAGGAGTCCATCCAGCACCCGCGCCCCATCGATCAGAACCTTGTCGATGCCCAGCAGGCGCGCCGCGTGCTGGACCGTATCGTCGGCTATCAGCTCAGCCCGCTTCTCTGGCGCAAGATCCGCAAAGGACTGTCCGCCGGCCGTGTGCAGTCGGTCGCAACGCGCCTTGTCGTTGACCGTGAAAATGAGATCCGCGCCTTCCAGCCGCAGGAATACTGGACGCTGGACGTGAACCTCAGCCGCGTCGGCCGTCCCGGCAGCTTCACCGCGCATTACTACGGCGACCCCAAAAAGCGCGAGCTTGCGAGCGAGCAGGACGTGCAGCAGGTGCTTGTGGAGCTGGAAGGCCAGCCGTTCTCGGTCACGGGTGTCAAAAAATCGGAAAAGAAGCGCACACCCGCGCCTCCATTCATCACCTCGACCCTGCAGCAGGAGGCGTCCCGGAAGCTGAACCTCACGCCGCGCCGCACCATGATGCTCGCGCAGCAGCTCTATGAGGGCGTCGAAATTACCGGCGAAGGCTCCGTCGGTCTGATCACCTACATGCGTACCGACTCCCTGCGTATCTCCGAAGAAGCGCTTACCGCCGCCGGAGACGTCATCCGCAGCCGCTACGGCGCGCAGTATTACGACGGCCAGCGCCGCTATAAGCCGAAATCCGGCGCGCAGGACGCGCACGAGGCCATCCGCCCGTCGAATGTCGCCCTGTATCCCGAAATGGTCGAGCACGACCTGACGAAGGAGCAGTTTAAGCTCTATAAGCTCATCTGGTGCCGCTTTGTCGCCTCCCAGATGGCAAACGCCCTCTATGATGTGACCGCCATCGAGGCCGCCTGCGGCAAGCATGTCTTCCGCGCCACGCACCAGAGCATGAAATTCGCGGGCTTCACCGCCATCTATGAAGAGGGCCGCGACGACGAGCAGGAAAAGCTCGATTCCCCGCTGCCCGATCTGTCCGAGGGCGAAGCCCTCAAGGCCGACGGCTACGACAAGCAGCAGCATTTCACCCAGCCGCCCGCGCGCTACACCGAAGCCTCGCTCGTACGCGCGATGGAGGAAAAGGGCGTCGGCCGCCCGTCGACCTACGCCGCCATCATTGCCACCATTCAGGACCGCGAATACGTCGTCAAGACCGATAAGAAGCTCTCGCCGACCAAGCTCGGCGAGGTCGTGAACGGTCTCATGATGGACCGGTTCCCCAATATCATCAGCGTCGAGTTTACCGCCGATATGGAAAAGCAGCTCGATCAGGTCGAGGCCGGCCAGATCAACTGGAAGCGCGTGCTGGAGGAGTTCTACAAGGGCTTCCATCAGGAGATGCTCGACGCTGAGGAAGCGCTCAAGGATACGCGCCTCAAGGTGCCGGATGAGATCTCCGACGAAAAATGCGAGATCTGCGGCCGCAATCTCGTCGTCAAGACGAGCCGCTTCGGCAAATTCCTTGCCTGCCCGGGCTATCCGGAGTGCAAGTTCACCAAGCCCATCACGGAAAAAATGCCGGGCCGCTGCCCGAAGTGCGGCAGCGCGATCTTAAAGCGCAAGAGTAAGCGCGGCTACGCCTATTACGCCTGCGAGCGCGGCGCGGCCTGCGGCTTTATGACATGGGACGTGCCGACGGATCAGGACTGCCCGGTCTGCGGCCAGACGATGTTCAAGCGCTCCGGCAAGGGCGCCATGAAGCCCTTCTGCGCCAACCCCGAGTGCTCCAACTTCCTGCCGGAGGATCAGCGCGGCTACCGCCGCAGATCGACCGCCTCCGGCGAGACTGCCACGGCGGAATCCAACGCCGAAGCCGCCGCGGAAGCCGCCAAAGAGCAGGCCGAGGCCAAAAAGGCCGCAAAAAAGCCCGCAGCCAAAAAGGCGGCCGCGGAGAAGAAGCCTGCGGCGAAGAAGACCGCAGCCAAAAAACCGGCGGCCAAAAAGCCCGCCGTGAAAAAAACAATGGCAAAAGCCACCAAAAAGAGCGAACCGGAAGAGGACCTTCCGTTCTGACAAGAGATAGAAAGGAACCCCTGCATGCTGGAAGTGAAAGTCATCGGCGCGGGACTTGCCGGATGTGAAGCCGCGTGGCAGCTCGCCGAGCGCGGCATCCACGTGACGCTCGTCGAGATGAAGCCGAAAAAAATGACGCCCGCGCACCACTGCGCGGACTTTGCCGAGCTCGTCTGCTCCAACTCCCTGCGCGGCGACCGGCTGGAAAATGCGGTCGGCCTGCTGAAAGAGGAGCTGCGCCGCCTCGGCAGCCTGATCCTCTTATGCGCGGAAGCGAACCGCGTGGAGGCCGGCGGCGCGCTGGCGGTCGACCGCTACGGCTTTTCCGGCATGGTCACGCAGAAGATCCGCTCGCACCCCAATATCACCGTCGTTGAGGACGAAGCGGATGAGGTCCCCGCCGGGCCCGTCATCATCGCGACCGGCCCTCTGACCTCCGACGCCATGAGCGCCGCCATCCAGCGCTACTTCGGCGGACAGGAGTATATGAGTTTCTTTGACGCCGCCGCGCCTCTCGTGACGTTTTCTTCCATCGATATGGAAAAGGCGTGGTTCGCATCCCGCTATGACCGTGGGGATGCGGATTATGTCAACTGCGCGATGGAAAAGGACGAATACCTCGCCTTCGTCGAAGCCCTGAAAACAGCGGAGGAAGCGCCCGTGCACGGCTTTGAGGACAAGCATGTCTTCGAGGGCTGCATGCCCGTCGAGGTCATGGCCCGCCGCGGCGTCGATACGCTGCGCTACGGCCCTCTGAAGCCCGTCGGCCTCAAGGATCCGAAGACCGGCCGCGAGCCGTATGCCGTCGTGCAGCTGCGCAGGGATAATGCCGAAGGCTCGGTCTATAACATCGTCGGCTTCCAGACCCACCTCAAATTCCCGGAGCAGAAGCGCGTGTTCTCCATGATCCCCGCCCTGCACGACGCGGAGTTTGTCCGCTACGGCGTCATGCACCGCAATACCTTCCTTGATTCTCCGCGCCTGCTCGACCGCTATTACGCCGACCGCCGCGACCCGCTTGTCGCCTTCGCCGGTCAGATGACCGGCGTGGAGGGCTATGTCGAGTCGACGGCCTCCGGCTATCTCGCGGCCTGCGCCATGGCGGCGAAGGTAAAAGGGGAGCCGCTGCCCGATTTCCCGCGAGAGACGGCCATCGGCGCGCTGGCGGCCTATATTTCGGACATGAGCGTCGTCTCGTTCCAGCCCATGAACGTAAATTTCGGCATCCTGACGCCGCTTGACCACCGGGTAAAGGGAAAGGCCAATAAAAATCTCGCCATCGCGAACCGCTCGCTTGCGATCATTGACCGGATGGCGGCACAGGAGGAAGCAGAATGAGAGTACTCGTAGACGCCATGGGCGGCGATCACGCCCCCGAGCAGATCGCGCTGGGTGCGATCCAGGCCGCGAAGGACTTCGGTTGCGAGGTCGTACTGGTCGGCCGCGGCGAAGCAATTTTGCAGGCATTAAAAAATCAGGGCATCGAGACGCTCCCGAAGGGCGTGGAGATCGCCAACGCCGACGAGGTCGTCGACATGCACGACGACCCGGCGACGGTCGTAAAAAAGAAGAAAAATTCCTCCATGGTCGTCGGCCTGACCATGCTCAAGGAGGGCGGCGGCGACGCGTTCGTCTCCGCCGGTTCGACAGGAGCCCTTCTTTCCGCGGCGACGCTCATCGTCCGCCGTGTCAAGGGCATCCGCCGCGCGGCCATGGGCCCGCAGATCCCGACCAAAACCGGCAAAGAAGCCGTCCTCATCGACTGCGGCGCGACGGCCGACTGCACGCCGGAGTTCCTCCTGCAGTTTGCCTTCATGGGTTCGTATTACGCCGAAAAGGTGCTTGGCATCGAAAATCCCCGCGTTGCCCTGCTCAATATCGGCGCGGAGGATTCCAAAGGCGGCGAGCTGCAGAAGGCCGTCTATCCGCTCCTGCAGCAGGCAGGCGCAGCCGGGAAGATCAATTTTACCGGCAACATTGAAGCGCGCGACGTGCCGCTTGGCGGTGCGGACGTGGTCGTGGCCGACGGCTTCTCCGGTAATGTCCTGCTGAAGGGCATCGAGGGCACGGCGCTTTTCATGGCCTCCATGATGAAGGACATGTTCAAAAAGAACATTCTTACAAAGCTCGCCGCCCTTCTGTGCATGGACGGCGTCAGGGCGTTCAAGAAAAAAATGGACTATCGCGAGACGGGCGGCACCGCCCTCATCGGCCTCAACAAGCCGGTCATCAAGGCGCATGGCTCGTCCGACGCGCTGGCCATCCGCAACGCGATCCGGCAGGCCATCGGCGCCGTCGAGGCCGACGTGGCCGGAACGCTGGCAGCGAATATTGACCATATGGTCGTTCCAAAGGAGTATCAACATGCTGAGTGAACTGGAAGCCGGGCTGGGTTATACGTTCCGGGACCGCTCGATCCTCGAAAACGCGCTGACGCACAGCTCCTATGCCAATGAAAACCGCGAGCGTGGCCTGCGCGACAATGAGCGCCTGGAATTTCTGGGCGACTCCATTCTTGGCTTCGTCGTCGCGGATTATCTCTACCGCAATTTCCCCGACAAGCCGGAGGGCGAGTTGACGCGCATCCGCGCCGATCTTGTCTGCGAGAAAAATCTGGCCCGCGCTGCGGCGACCATTGATCTGGGCGGCTTTCTGCTGCTCGGCCACGGCGAAGAGCACGGCGGCGGCCGCAAGCGCGACTCCATCGTCTCCGACGCCATGGAATCCGTCATCGCCGCGAGCTATATGGACGGCGGCTTTCAGGCGGCCAAGGAGATCATTGACCGCCTGATCCTTTGCGACGTCCCCGCGGGCAAGCCGCATAATTTCGACTATAAGACCGCCCTGCAGGAGCTGGTGCAGCGCAAAAAGGATCAGATCCTGCACTACGAGCTGACCGGCGAGTCCGGCCCCGACCACGACAAAAAATTCGAGGTCGACGTCCTCCTTAACGGCAAGCCCTGCGGCCACGGCACCGGCAGCAGCAAAAAACGCGCCGAACAATCCGCCGCCCGCGCCGCCATCGAATCCCTCTTCCCGGGGGAAGTGTAAAAAAGAAGATAAGAACCGGAAGACACAGACAAAAAAGCTGTGCCTTCCGGTTTTCTTTTTTCAGCAGGGAGTTTGCTGCGCGCATCCGACACAGAGGATCTTAACGCCGGATTCTGCGGCGGCGATCGTGATCGCGTCCGGGAACTGTGTGTCCGTGATCAGCAGATCAAGGTCGGACAGCGAAGCAAACAGGGCGAAGGAGTCACGATCGGCGGCGGAACCGTCCGCCAGTGCAATGACCCTGTCGGAAGCAGCAATCATGGCCTGCTTGATGTCCGCAAGATCAAGATCAGACGTGCTGAGACCGCGCTGCGCAGATATGCTTTTCACGCTCAGGAATGTCGTGTCAAAGTGCATGCCCGAAAGCGCATCGAGAACGGGCTTTCGAACGGCGCAGCGAAGCTCCGGATGCAGGGGGCCGCCGAGCAGGATGATGTGGATATGCTTATTCTGCAAAAGAACGTCAGCGATCTGAATGTCGTTGGTGACGACAGTCAGCTCCGCGGCGTCGAGCAGAAGCCCGGCCAACTCGCGTGTTGCATCTCCGCTGTCCAGAGCAATGACATCGCCGGGCCGAATATATGTGCGGGCTGTGTGTGCGACCAATCGTGCCTGCGCCGGATGTGAATCTCTGCTGCTGTCAGGCAGCGAGGGATGCAGCAGCTCACTTGGGCTGATCGCGCCGCCATGCGTCCGTGCTGCAGCACGATCAACCGGTCGCAAATGCCGGTCAGCTCCTGCAGATCAGACGAGGCAATCAGGATCGTGGAGCCGCTTTTTGCCAGTGCTGCGACAATGTTGTAGAAATCAACCTTTCCGGCAATGTCGATGTTCTGCGTCGGTTCATCGAACAGATAGATCCCGCATTTTGCAAACAGACACTGTGCCAGCGCAACCTTCTGTCTGGTCCCGCTGGACAGTTCGGACAGATCCTTCTGAAAGCCGATCTCAGGCCAGCCCAGTGTTTCGAGCAGCTGCTTTGCATAAAAGTCTTCTTCCTGCAGCTGCAGAACGCCGCATCTGCTGACCCGCTCGAGATTGCGGACGGTGATGTTCTGCCCGATGCTCAGGCAGGTGAAGAGCATGTTCTTTTCCCATTCGTCCGACAGATATGCGACCTGCCGGAGCATCTGGCCGGTGGGAGCATGTCCGGACAGCTGCGGGAAGCAGACAGCCCTCTGCCGGATCAGCTGCGGATTGACAAGGGCCTGCAGCAGCTGCGATTTTCCTGCGCCTGCCTTTCCGGCAATCCCGACGATCTCGCCCTGCAGGAACTGCAGACTGATATCCTGCAGATATGTGTTCGTCAGGTGCTCCGTCCGCAGAACAGGCTTGCCACGGGTATGCCGCAGCCGCGGATACGGGTTCTGGACTGCTGTGCCGGGCGGTTCGGCCCCGTCGGACAACTGCCCGTCCCGGAGCGTATGGACAGCGTCGACCCATGCAGGCAACTGCTGGGCGGAGTGCGTGAAATACAAAATCGCCGTACCTTCATCTCTGCAGCGGTGCAGCAGAGAGCGCCGCGGACAGCTCATCCAGGATCAGAAGCCTCGGATGGAGCAAAAGTGATCTGGCAAACTGCAGCAGGTATTTCTCTGCGTAGGACAGCAGTCGGACCGGCGTATCCGGTGTGCAGTCCAGATGTACGGCAGACAGCGCCTCGGAGATGCGCTGCTCGCATTCCCGCTTCTGCGCGCCGAAGCAGGCGCGTATCGTATCCGGGCCGGACAGATTGTCAAAAACAGTTCCGTTTTCCAGAAGTGCGAGGTGCTGCGGGGAGAATACGATCCCGTGCCGGAATGCGTCGGCCTGATTTTTGAACCGGACCGGCGTACCGTCCAGCAGGACCTCGCCCTGATCGGGTTCCCAGTTTCCGGATAGAATATTGGCCAGAACTGTTTTCCCAGCTCCGTTTTTGCCGATGATCCCGTGAAATTCACCGGGATAGATTGCAAGATCGACATGACTCAGTACCTGCATGTCGGAAAAGACGGCTGAGATCTGCCGCAGGCAGATGATTGGCGTGTTCGTTTTAACCATTTCCGGCCCCTTCTTTCCTGAATGTTGCATCTGCCGGATGGCAGACGGCTGGAACACAAAAGGCAGGGTCATTACAGATAATTTGTGCAGATCATCGCAGGCGGGATGTCCAGCGAGGTGTACAGCTGAATGTTGTGCTTGAACAGATATTCCTTGAAGGGATCCGGGACGGATTCGTCCGAGACGACCGCCTTTGCCAGCTCCAGCGAACCGAGCGGGACGAACGACAGCTGACCGAACCGGTTTCCCTCGGCCAGAACGGTGACGTTGGTCGCGTCGGTGATCAGCGCCTCATAGACATAGGCCGCCTCTTCGCTGGAAACGGAGAATCCGCGCGTCAGATCCACGCCGCCGACCTCAAAAAAGGCGCGCGCGATATTGAATCTGGAAATGCTGCGGCGGAACAGCTCTCCGGTCAGGAAATTTTCACCGGGAACGACGGAGCCGCCGGTGACGATCACGCGGTTTGCAGGGTTCTTGGACAGAATGCCGGGGATCGTCAGCTCGTTTGTGATGATATGATAGCTGCCGCGCGGGACCAGCTCCTCGGCAACTCTGCGGCAGATCTCACCGGGGCCAAGGAAGGTCCATGCGCCCTCCGGGATCAGGGCGGCGGCGGTTTTTGCAATCCTGCGCGCCTCCGGCGACAGCTCGCAGACGCTCTGCGCAGCCTGCTCCGCGGCAGGCTCCTCCTTCAGGATCGCGCCGCCGTGCGTGCGGACCAGAAAGCCCTGCTTTTCCAGCTCTTCAAAATCCGAGCGGATCGTTACCGGGGAAACATTCAGCCACGAGCTGAGCGTCTGGACGTTGATCTGCTTCTGGTTCAGCAGGATCTCCTTGATTTTTTCATGCCGTGCCGCTTTGAACATAATACACTCTTTCCTTCCGGCCATCGGCGCGAACCGCGCCGCACCGGCTCTACGTCAATTCCTTTTGTTTGCTTTCTTTTTGTTTCATTATACGGTATCGACATGGGGAAGGTCAAGCGCACAGCGATTTTTTCCTGCGGCGGCGGATCATGCTGTGGGCGAATCTGCTTTATTCGGCAGATTTGCCCGCTTTTTGCGCAGATATGAATGACAGTCCGGACAGGGGACAGCTTTACTGCGCGGTCTCGACCTCGTACATGTGCCGCGCAAACTCGATGGCTCTCCGGTTCAGCTCTGTGGTAGCCGCTTCGTCCGCGCCGTCGGAGTAATCCTTCCAGACGTTGCACCAGTAGCCCCATTCGCACTGATCCTTGACAAAGGCTTCGAAGATGAACAGACCGTCAAAATTATACTTGTGCAGCAGCGTGAAGATCGTGCGCCAGTCCATCTTACTGTCCTTGACAGTACCGGGGTATTTCCGGTTGCTTTCGCCCAAATGCATGTAGCCGATGTACTTGCCCATACGTTCGAAGCAGCCAATCCAGCTTTCTTCCTCAATGTTGGCGTGAAAAACGTCCAGAACGTACTTGAAGTTCAGCTCGTCCACCATCTCGGCGAGCTTCTTCGCGTCATACGAGTCGTTGAGCAGCCAGCGCTCATAGCGGTTGGAGACCTCGCAGCAGGGCGTGATGTCAAAGTCACGGGCGATGCGGCAGATCTGCTTTGCCGAATCGGCGGCCAGTTCGAACGCGCGGTCGCGGTCGAAGTACATCTGCGCCGGGGGTGTGCGCCAGTCCTGCGTTGCCAGCTCCGAGTTGCTGTAATGTGCGCCGAGCAGCTGGATGCGCTTGAAGACGTCAGCAAACGATTCCGCGTACTTTCTGCGCCGGACGGGATCGGGGTCCTGCGGGCTGTATTCGCGGCTTCCGCTGGCGGCGAAGGTGTGCTCGATGCCGTATTCCTCCGAGCGGCGGCGGAACTCGGCCAGCTCGTCGTCAGAAAAATGGTCGAGATTGTCCAGATGCCATTCCATGCAGGATGCGCCTGCCTGATGCGCCAGATCCAGCACACGGAAGGGATCCGCTACCTTCTGGTAGCCGGACCAGTTGCAGTAGATGGGGCCGTACTTTGCCATGATAATTCCTCCTGAATTGGTTCAATATGTCTTTCTTATTTATACGGAAGGACTTCCGTAAGCTCCAGATGCTCCTGATCCGGGCCGCGGAAGAGGATCCATTTGGAGCCGTTCGGGAAGACCCGGTCGCAGAAAATGACCTCGTCCGTTTCAAACTGCACGCCCTTTTTCAGAAGCGCCGCGTGCATGTCCTCGATATCCGTGACCGCGAGCGCAATGTGATCGACCGGGCCGTCTACGCGCCCGGCAGCCGCCGGAGACTCGACCAGCTCCAGAATGCAGCTGCCGCTCTGCGCGAATGCGGCCCGCACGGCGTCGCTGCCATCCCCCACAAGACATTCCCACGTGATCTCAAACCCGAGAACGTCGCGGTAAAACCGCTTGGTCCGCTCCAGATCCGAGACAAAGACACCCACATGCGCCAGACCATGTATCGCCATAAATATGACCTCCGTTCTTATTTGATGATGTCCTAAGAATATCCACATTTTTTTCGTTTGTCAACGAAAAACGAAAAAAACAGCAAATTATGCAAAGATAAAATGAAAAAATTAGACGAAATAGAGATTCAAAAATAGGGACTTGACGAAAATAAAAGAAAAATATAGGATGAAAACAGAAAATTTGCGAAAGGCGGTTTGAATAAAATGAAACAACGTGTTGCGATCATCACCGGCGCGGACGGCAGCATGGGGCGCGCGGCGGCGGAGCGGCTGCTGAAGGATGGCTATGACGTGATCCTTGCCGGTCTGTCTGCCGGCGCGCTGGAGCAGTCCCAGCAGACGCTGGAGCAGTTCGCGCCCGGCCGTGTGGAGTACATTGTACTTGACGTCTCCGACGAGACGCAGGTGCAGTCGCTCGCACAGAGCGTAAAAAGCGCTGGCAAGTGCCTGTGTGCGCTGGTCAACTGTGCGGGTGTGTTCCGCGGCGGTCTGCTGCACGAGGCGAAGGCCATGGATTTTGACCTGCAGTTTGCGGTGAACGTCAAGGGCATGTTCTTTATGATGAAGCACTGTATCCCCCTGATGCTGGAAAGCGGCCAGCCCTGTGGGATCGTCAATATCGCGTCCGTCTCCGGCGTCAACGGCGACTATGATGCGCCCCTGTACTGCGCGAGCAAGTCTGCGGTGATCGGCCTGACGAAGGCCGCTGCACTCGACTACGCGGCGCAGGGGATCCGGATCAACTGCATCTCCCCGTCGGCCACGGAAACGCCGATGTTCCTGAATGGCTCTACGCCGGAGGTGATCGCGGCCTTCAAGGCTGCGCTGCCGGATCACAGGCTGGGCCTCCCGGTGCAGATCGCCAATACCGTCTCCTTCCTCCTGTCGGAGGACGCCGCGCACATCGTCGGCAACAATCTCTGCGTCGACGGCGGTCTGAGCGCGTGGAACGGGCAGCCCTGTCAGGACAAAACAAAAAAATAAGATGGTTTTAACATCTGCGTGATGTTAGAATAAATAAAAAAACACACAAAAGAAAAGGAGATCAACATGAAAAAAGCAATCGCCCTCATATTGAGCCTGCTGCTGATCCTTTCGCTTGCCGCATGCGCGGCCAAGGCGCCGGCAGAGCAGACTGAGCAGCCCGCTGCGGCGGATGTAGCCGCAGAGACGACCGGCACGCCGGTCGCTGAAGAAACAAATGCCGCGGAGACCACGGCAAAGTTTGCCCCGGATGATATCCGCAATCAGCCGCTGAAGATCGCATGGTGCTGCCTCAGCATGTCCAACACCTATCATGCGACCGCCGCACACTATTTTGAGCTGGAAGCGCAGAAGCGCGGTATCGACTACATGATCCTCGATGACAAATATGACGCGACTACCGGTATGGAGAACCTCCAGCTCGCCATTGACTCCGGCTGCAATGTCTATGCGTCCGTCATGGGCTACGCCATCCGCGATGCGCAGTCCGAGATCAGCAAGGAGGTCGGTATTCTTGCTGTCGGCATCGATCAGGGGATCCCGGATTTCCCGTATTTCGGTGCGGAAAACGTCAAGGCGGGCCAGATCTGCGCAGACGGCATGGCACAGGCTGCGTTTGAAAAGTGGGGCGACGATGTTGCGATCGACCTGTTCATTTCGCTGGAAGCAGCGGAAGGCGATCCGGTCAATGACTCCAGAATGCGCGACGGTATGCAGGCGGGTCTGCGTGAACACTTCCCGTACATCGACGACGTGACGGTCCACTGCAATCTGGTCGCGACCAGCGCGGAAGAGGCCATGCGTTATGTGCAGGATACGATCGCTGCGCATCCGGAAGCAGAGCATATCCTCATCGGCGGCTTTGTTGACGACGACGGTCAGGGCGCCGAGGCTGCCGTGGAAAAACTCGGAATTCTGGATAAGGTCGTCATCGGTACGATCGACGGCTCAGTCCTGTTCCTCAATAACTGCCTGAATGAGAACACTGCCTGGGTCTGCGCAACGGCCATGACCCCGGAGATGTACGGCTACTATTTCCTCGATACGCTCTGCAAGTACTGGGACGGCGAGATCGACGAGCTGCCCGACGAATGGTATGTTCAGCACCAGCTGATCACGACGGACAACTATGAAGAGGTCCTGACGTCGCTGATCGACTACGACGAGTATCAAATCACTTACGAATAATCCGGCAGGCTTGTACAAAGGGAGATGGGCGGCAGACGCGTGCTGCCCCCATTTCCCGCGTCCTGTTCCTGCTATGTAGAGGGGTACGATATGGAGACAAATAACCAGCGTTTTTTTGCGGTCAGCAGGTTTAAGGTGACGTCTGCCATGATCCTGATCCTGGTCTGGATCGCCGTCTGTATTCTTTTTTCGGTCCTGACGCCGAACTTTCTGACACTGGGCAATTTCATGAGCATCGCGCAGTATTCCGCGATCACGGGCATTCTTTCCATTGCCATAACGATCATCCTGATCGTCGGAGATATCGACCTGTCCGTTGGCGCCACGGTCATGCTGGTCGGCATGATACTGGCTAAGATCATGCCGGCTTCCGGTCATGTGGGGCTGATGCTTCTGGTAGCAGTCGGCTTCGGTCTGCTGGCCGGTGCAATGAACGGACTTCTCGTTGCAAAGATCGGGATCCTTCCGTTTATCGCAACACTGGCCACGCAGCAGGTCATCAAGGGCATTGGCTACCTGATGACGAACGGCATCAATACGCCGTTTATGAACTCTGACTTTACTGCGATCGGCCGCGGTGCCATCGGAGGCATTGTGCCGATCTCGTTTGTTCTGACATTGGTGCTTGCGCTGCTGGCAAGTCTGATGCTGAACTTTACGCCGTTCGGAAAAAAGATCTTTTCCGTTGGCTCAAGCAGGATCGCCAGCAGCCTGATGGGCGTGGACCCGACAAAGGTGCGCTTTATCTGCTATCTGATCTGCGGCGTGCTGGCGGCGCTGGGCGGTCTGATCACGGCGTCCATGAACGGCGCCGGTTTGGTCAGCGCAGGCACCGGCATGGAGATGAACGCCATCGCGGCTGGTGTGCTGGGCGGCGCGAGCCTCTCGGGCGGCGCGGGCAGCATGTTCGGCACGCTCGTCGGCGTCATCCTGATCAATACCGTGACGAACGGACTGAATCTGCTGGGCGTTTCGGTATACTGGCAGACGATCGTGCGCGGCGGACTTCTGATCGTAGCGATTCTGGCAGAGCGGCTGAAGAAACGGTGAGGAGGAAGCTGGCGTGAATGAATTATTGAAAATGACCGGGATCACCAAGACATTTCCCGGTGTATACGCGCTGGACGGCGTCGATCTGGAGCTGTACAGGGGTGAGGTCCTCGCTCTGCTCGGAGAAAACGGCGCAGGCAAGTCCACGCTTTTGAAGGTCCTCTCCGGCGTCTATACGCCGGACGCAGGCGAGACCTACGTCGACGGAACAAAAAAGGTCTTCAAAGAACCGGCAGACGCCGCGGCGGAGGGAATCCGGATCATCTATCAGGAGATCAACTCCTATGATGAGCTGACGGTCGCAGAGAATATCTTCGTCAACAACGAGCCGAAAAAGGGTGGGATTGTCGACTGGAAAGAGATGAATAGCCGGGCAGAAGCCCTTTTGAAGCGCCTGAATGTGGACATCGAGCCGACGCGCATCGTCGGCGGCCTTTCGACCGCGCAGAAGCAGCTGATCGAGATCGCGCGTGCGCTGGCCAATGATATCCGCATCCTTGTCATGGACGAGCCGACCTCCGCTCTGAGCGACACCGAGGTGGACGCCCTTCTGAAGCTCGTAAAGGAACTTGCAAAGGAAGGCATCTCGGTCATCTATATCTCGCATAAGCTCGACGAGCTTTACACCGTGGCGACGCGTGTGCAGATCATGCGAGACGGCAAGCGCGTCGGCGTGCGCATGCTCGCGCAGACGCCGCAGGAGGAGCTGGTCCGGCTCATGGTCGGCCGCGAGATCCGGGATATGTATCCGAAGGTGGAGATCCCGCGGGGTGAAACGGTTCTGGAAGTGCAGAACCTGACCAACCAGAAGATCCACGATATTTCCTTTGAGGTGCATGCAGGCGAGATCCTCGGGATCTTCGGCCTGATGGGCGCCGGACGTACAGAGCTTTGCAAGGCGATCTTCGGCGCGGCGCCGGTGGAGTCCGGCGAGATCCGGATGCACGGGAAAAAGGTGAAGATTCAGACCGTCTCCGATGCAAAAAAATATGGCCTTGCCTACCTGCCGAACGACCGGAAGGCAGAGGGCCTGCTCCTGCAGCAGACGATCCGCGATAATTTTGCCTCCGCGCTCATTGACCGCTTCACTGTCTGCAAGGGCCTGATCGTCGACAATCAGGCGATCACGAAAAACGCGGAAAGCTGGGTCAAAAAGCTGAACGTCAGTACCCCGACGATCTATAAGGAGGCCGGCGCGCTGAGCGGCGGCAACCAGCAGAAGGTCGTGGTCGGCAAATGGCTGGAGACGAATCCGGAGGTCATCATTCTGAATGAACCGACGCGCGGCATCGACGTCGGTGCGAAGGTCGAGATCTATACGCTCATGGAGGAGCTGTGTAAAGACGGCATGGCCGTCGTGTTCGTCTCCTCGGAGCAGGCTGAGTTGTTCGGCGTGGCGGATCGGATCGTCGTTTTGTCCGAGGGCAAAAAACGGGTGAGCTGACGCGGGAACAGTTTGACGCGGAAAAGCTGATGCAGCTTGCGATTGGAGGGATGCAGGAATGAAGCAGATGAAAACACTGAGAAAGAAGAGAATGCCGCCGTTGGCACAGTCCATACTGATTTTTGCGGCCGTGTTCTTCCTTCTGGCGATCCTGGAATCAAACCAGTTCCTGTCGGCAAAGAACCTGCTGTCGATCCTGAAATTCGCGACCTTCCCGGGTGTTCTGACGATCGGCCTTGCCTTCGTGATCCTGTCCGGCCAGATCGATCTTTCCTGCGGCATGCTGATGGGCCTCGTCAGCGTCCTGCTGGCCTATTTCGTGCTGGCGGATATCGGCGTTGTCTGGGCGGTCCTTCTCGCAGTCGGCATCGGGACGCTGTGCGGTCTTCTGAACGGTGTCCTGACGGTCTGCCTGAAGCTCCCGGCTTTCATTGTCACAATCGGCACACAGCAGATCTTCTCCGGCCTTGCGTACAGACCTACTGGCAGATGCTTATCAAGGGCCTGATCCTTGTGCTGGCACTGATCGTGGATGTCCTTGAAAGCCGGAAAAAATAATAGCGGGGACCTTGCCTGCGTCATTGACGAAACTCCGCTTGCAAAATAGCGAAACCTCGTGTATCATAGCAGATAGAAAAACCTGCCGGCAGGTTTCTGCCGGCAGGGTCATACTGTGCATCCGATAAGAGGTAACCGGGATTTGCCGCAGCGGCAGACCCCGGCGCAAGAGAAAGGGAAAACCACTCGACCGGAGCTGTGCGCACAGAACCTGTTCCAAAGCAGCCGATGCTGTCTGGGCGAAAGCCAGTCATTGCAGAGTGATCTGTGAGAAGGTAGGAATCAGGCCGGAATTTTGCATTCCGGAGTGCAAGTCAGAAGAACTGCCGCTTAGCGCCGCATCCCGCGGCGAAAGGATGAATGCATGGGACGGATTCTGCCTGCAGCATTCAACGCAATGGCTCCGTTTTTTCGCAGGAAAAGACCGGGGCTTTTTTGCGCAAAGGGATTCGTCCGCCATTTTCAAAATGGCGGATTTTTTGCTGCGGTCGGCAGATCCAAGAATCACGATGCGGAGCGAAAAATCAATGGATCAGAAAAAACAGAAGCATAAGGGCCTTGGCCTTCTCATCCTCGCGCTGGTGCTTATCGCGGCGGCGCTGGGCTATTTTCTGCTTGCCGGGCCCAGCGCGAAAAGCCAAACCGGGGACCTGACCTGCACGGTCTCCATCTCCTGCGCGAGCATTCCTGACCATATGGAGCTTTGCAAGGCGGAAAAGCAGTCGCTCGTTCCCGCGGACGGCTGGATCCTGCAGCCGGTCGAGGCGGCGTTCACAGAAGGGGAGAGCGTCTTTGACGTTCTGCAGCGCGTGTGCCGGGAAAATAAGATCCACATGGAGTTTACCGACACGCCCCTGTACCAGTCCGCGTATATCGAGGGCATCGCGAACCTCTATGAATTTGACTGCGGCGACCGCTCCGGCTGGATGTACAAGGTCAACGACTGGTTCCCGAACTACGGCTGCAGCCGCTACGAGCTGCAGGACGGCGACACGGTGGAGTGGGTCTATACCTGCGAGCTGGGCGACGACGTGGGCGGCGGCTATGCGGCGGAGGGCGAATGAGAGAAAAAGACGCCTTTTCGGGCTATCATCCCGTCATCAATTTTCTATATTACGCACTGGTGCTGCTCTTCTCCATGTGTCTCATGCACCCGGTCTATCTGCTGATCTCGCTGACCGGTGCGCTGGCATACAATATTACGCTCAAAGGCCGGAAGGCGGTGCGGTTTGCCGTCATGGGATTACTTCCCATGGCGGCACTTGCCGCGCTCGTCAATCCGGCCTTTAACCATGAGGGCGCGACGATCCTGACCTATCTGCCCTCCGGCAACCCGCTGACGCTGGAATCCATGTTCTACGGCGCAGCTGCGGCTGTTATGCTGGCGAGCGTTGTTCTCTGGTTTTCCAGCTATAACGAGGTGATGACCTCGGACAAGTTTGTCTATCTATTCGGGCGCGTCATCCCGGCGCTGTCGCTCGTTCTCTCCATGGCGCTGCGCTTTATCCCGAAATTCAAGGCGCAGATGCAGGTCGTCTCCGAGGCGCAGGCGTGTATCGGCAGAGATACGAAAAACGGCAGTGTGTTTCGCCGCGTCGGAAACGCCATCAAAATCTTCTCCATCATGGTCACATGGAGCTTGGAAAATGCAATCGAAACCGCAGATTCCATGCGCTCCCGCGGCTACGGCCTGCCCGGACGCACGGCGTTCTCCATCTATCGCTTTGACGACCGCGACAAAGCCGCCCTCGCGTGGCTGATCTTCTGCGGTGCGTACCTCATTTCCGGCTGGATGGCGGGCGGGACGTATTTCCGCTACTATCCGACCGTGAGAACCGCCGCATGGACGCCCATGACCGTGAGTTTCATGCTCGTTTACCTCGCGCTCGTTCTTACCCCCGTAATTCTCGATCGAAGGGAGGACAGACAGTGGAAATCTTTACAATCCGAAATTTAACGTTTGCATATCCCGAACAGGAAAAGTACGCAATTTCTGATTTATCGCTGTCCGTCCAACCGGGAGAATTTCTGGTTCTCTGCGGTCCTTCCGGTTGCGGAAAATCCACACTTTTGCGGCAGCTCAAAACCGTTCTCGCGCCGCATGGCCGCAGAAGCGGCGAGATCCTGTTCGACGGCAGAAATCTTGATTCCCTTGACCAGCGCGAACAGGCAGAAAAAATAGGCTTTGTGCAGCAAAGTCCGGAGAACCAGATCGCGACCGATAAGGTCTGGCACGAGCTGGCGTTTGGCTTGGAATCCCTCGGCTACGATACGCCGACGATTCGCCGCCGCGTTGCGGAAATGGCATCGTTTTTCGGGATTCAGGAATGGTTTTATAAGCCGGTCACAGAGCTGTCCGGTGGGCAAAAGCAGCTCTTGAATCTCGCTTCCGTTATGGTCTTGCAGCCAAAAGTGCTGATCCTCGACGAGCCGACAAGCCAGCTCGACCCCATTGCTGCGTCAGACTTCCTCGCCACCCTCGGCAAGATCAACCGAGAGCTTGGCACGACGGTCATTCTGACGGAGCACCGTCTGGAAGAAGCGTTCTCCTTTGCGTCTCGCGTGGCCGTTATGGACAAGGGAACGCTCCTTTGCACCGGCACGCCCGCGGACGTAGGCGCGGAGCTGAAAGCCAGCGGCAATGCCATGTTCCTCGCCATGCCCGCCGCCATGCGCATCTGGGCAGCGGCGGATTCCAAAGCGACTTGCCCCATCTCCGTCTGCGACGGCCGAAACTGGCTGCTCGATTATGCGAAAACGCATGAGTTGCGACCTGTTCCGGAAGAAAAGAAAAACACGCCGAACGGCGAAACCGTTGTCTCGGCGCAGGAACTCTGGTTCAAATATGAAAAAGACTTGCCCGACGTGGTCAAAGGCTTGTCCTTGGAGCTGCACAAGGGCGAATTTCTGGCGCTGCTCGGCGGCAACGGCACGGGCAAAACGACCACGCTCAAGCTGCTGGCAAACCTGAAAAAAGCTTATCGCGGCGAGCTTGCCATCAGGGGCAGAGTCGGAATGCTGCCCCAAAATCCGCAGGCGCTTTTTGTGAAACCAACCGTCCGCGAAGATTTATTGGAGATTTTACCAAAATCCGAACGCAAAACCGAGCGCCTTGCACAAGTTGTCTCCCTCTGCAAGCTGGTGGAGCTGCTCGACCGCCATCCGTATGACCTTTCTGGCGGTGAACAGCAGCGCGCGGCGCTGGCGAAAATTCTCTTGTTAAATCCGGATATTCTGCTCCTTGACGAGCCGACGAAGGGTCTGGACGCGGAGTTCAAGCAGGTTTTCGGGCAGATTTTGCGGACGCTGCAAGCATCCGGTGTGGCAATTCTGATGGTCAGCCACGACATTGAATTTTGCGCGAAATACGCCGACCGCTGCGCCCTGTTCTTTGACGGCAGCATCGTCACCGAAGCCGAACCGAGAACGTTCTTCTCCGGCAATAGCTTCTACACGACGGCGCCAAATCGCATTGCCCGCGACATCCTGCCCGAAGCGGTCACGCCGGAAGATGTGATTATGGCCTGCGGCGGCGTGCTTGAGCTGGAACCGGCGCTGCCGGAATACCAGCGCATCCCGCCCGCACCGGAGAAAGAGACGCGGACGGTGAAAAAGCTCCCGGTCTGGCGAAAAATCCTTGCCGCCGTGTCGGGAATCGTATCGCTGGTCTTAATCGTTCAGACGCTCAACGTCACCGATCTTACGAAGCTCGTGGATGCAGGCGGGCTGACGAACCTCGCGGGCGACCAATTGAAGCTCTACGGAATTTTGCTTCTCTCCCTGCTCGTCTTCGCGCTCTCCATCAGCCGCAAGGCAGACCGGCCGGATTATCTGGTGCAAACGCCGCTCGAAAAGCGCAAGCTGAAAAAACGCACGATCTTTGCAACGCTGCTCATTCTGCTTTTGATTCCTCTGACGCTGTTTGTCGGCGTGTACTACTTCGCAGGGCGAAAATATTACTTCATTTCGCTGCTCATTTTGCTGGAATGTATGCTGCCGTTCTTCCTGATTTTCGAGGGCAGAAAGCCGCAGGCGCGCGAGCTGGTGCTCATTGCCGTGCTCGTTGCGCTGAATGTGGCAGGACGCGCTGCGTTCTTCATGCTGCCGGAGTTCAAGCCGGTCGTTGCCATGACGATTCTCGCGGGCGTGGCCTTTGGCGGCGAAACGGGATTCTTGGTTGGCGCGATGACCATGCTGGTCTCGAATATGCTCTTTTCGCAAGGCCCGTGGACGCCGTGGCAGATGTTTGCCATGGGCATCATCGGCTGGCTGGCCGGCGTCCTGTACCGCAAAGGCGTCCTCCAGCGCTCGAAGCTCAGCCTTTGCATTTTCGGCGTGATCTGCGCGACCGTCGTGTTCGGCGGTATCATGAATCCCGCGTCCGCCCTCATGTGGTCGGATACGGTCAACTGGAAGATCATCCTGAGCTATTATCTGACCGGCATCCCGGTCGATCTCGTCCGCGCCGCCGCCACGTTCTTTTTCCTCTGGCTCGGCGCGGAGCCGATGCTCGAAAAGCTCGACCGCATCAAAACCAAATACGGCCTTGCCGAATGACCGCAAAAAGCCCGGCTCCGTTCTGTACGGAGCCGGGCTTTGCTGAATGTTTATGAAGCAGGCTTATCCTTTGTATTTCCAATCCTTCGCGTCAAGCTCCTGCAGCGCCTTGACCACATGTTCTACGATCACGTCGTTCATCTTTTTTCCTTTTTCGGCACTGGCTTTCGTGGCGTCGCCTGTCTGCGCAGTATCTGTCAATTCGGAGAAGTCCCACTTGATATCGATCTCATCGGGAAGGGAGGGAATAACGCACGTTGCCAATTCCGGTTCGCACCATTCCGGGAACAGATAATATGCAATGGAGGTTTCGCCTTCGCCGGCATGTCCAAGACCGTTCCAGACCTCAAACGTGTCTTTGGGCAGAAGATTGCCTGCCGCGACCCACCACTGCGTCAGTGCCGCGATCTGCACCTCGGGATACTTTTCTTTGATTTTTCTGGAAGCGATCTCGATCGGAGCAATATTGCCGTCGTGTCCGTTCATCAGGAAAATGCGGGTGATCCCATTCCGGATCACGGATTCGATCAGATCGTAGATCACCTGCGTGGTCGTGTCATAGCTCAGGGTCAGAGAAAACGGGAACGAGTCATAGTGGCCGCTGTAGCCGACCATCACCGGAGGAAGCACCAGCATTCCGTCGACGCGATCTGCGATCTGCTTGGAGAGCTTATAGGCGACCAGCGTATCGCAGCCTTCCGCAATATGCTGTCCGTGCGCCTCGCAGGAACCGATTGCAAGGATGGCTTTTGTAAACTGACCGTCTTTTACCTGGTGGGCTGTCATTTTCCAGAGTTCATTGATAGGCATAAACATGTTCCTTTCTTAAAAAATCATCGAATACATAAACGCCGTTCCACAACATCGATCTGATCTGTCGTGATGCGCAGTGCACGTTCCAGATCACGGTCTATCATGGCCTGCGCCACTAACACATGTGCCTCAAGCGCCTTCTCAAGGCTGTTCCGGCGCATATCCGTAAACAGGTCGCGGCGCAAAAGATTCAATACGTTTTGCAGCGCGTTGATCAGATACGGATTGCGCGACAATTTTGCCACCGATATATGAAAATTATTATTCAGATCGTGATATTGGCGTGCAATATCTTCCGCGGCGGGATCCAGCTTGGCACGTGCCAGTTCGGAAAGGGTCTGCAGCTCCTGCTCAGATGCGTAACGGACGGCTAACTCCACAGAGGCTCGTTCAAGAATGTTGCGGAACTGGAACAGATTCTGTACCTCTGCCAGAGACAGGCTTTTGACAATGTAGCCTTTGCGCGGGATCTTATCCAGCAGACCCTCCTGACAGAGGTAATTCAGCGCTTCCCGGGCAGGCGTTTTGCTGACATTGAACTTCTGCGAGATCTCAGCCTCAGTAACGAACTGACCGCTTTCATAGATGCAGTTATTGATATCGTTTCGCAGCGCCTCCAATACGGCGTTTGTCATGGAGATGCTGTGGCCGTCATCGTGCTTCATAGGGAATCCCCTCTCCAAAGATACAACTATTATATCTGTAATATATCAGAAACACAATGCGTATTTTATCCAAAAAAACTATAATGAAATTGTACGAAAGATCAAATTTTCAAAACATATTGACAGGAATACATCAAAACTATATAATCCAAGTATCGGTGATATATCACAAGTATTTCAAAAAAATACACGCATGGAAGGTGAGTGGGATGCATGAGAAGACCTAAAATAAGCGTCATGCTGCTGGGCGGGACGATTGTCTGCAGCTATGACGCACAAAAGAAGCAGGCGACCCCGAACTACGGACTTTCGGATCTGATCGAACGGATCCCGGCCATCCGGGAAAAATATGAGCTGGTGGAAGAGGAAGTCCTCAATATTCCGGGCACCCAGTTGACACTGAAAGACGGATTAAAGCTCTCTGAGCGGCTGAAGACGATCCTCGCGGAGCCGGAGATCGCCGGTGCAGTGGTGATACAGGGAACAGACACGCTGGAGGAGATTGCATACCTCGTAAGTCTGGTACTCGATACACAGAAGCCTGTTGTCTTTACAGGCTCCATGAAAAGCTATCATGAGTTCTATTCAGATGCGGAGGGTAATATCTCCGGCGCGATCCAGACTGCTGGAGATCCCGATGCGTACGGGCGCGGCGTTATGGTCTACATGAATCAGCTGCTGTTTTCGGCTGCGGATGTGGAGAAATTCCATTCGAATCGGGTCGATGCGTTCCAGTCCTTCTATGGCCCGATTGGCTCTATAGAAAACGAGACTGTCCGTTTCTGGCGCAGCCCAGGCCGTGACCAGACGTTTTCAATCGATCATATCGAGCAGGGCATCCCCATTATTAAGTCCTATGCCGGCATGGATGACTGCCTCATCCGCGCCGCAATCGCAGAGGGCTGCCGGGGAATCGTGATAGAGGGTCTTGGCTCCGGAAATGTGCAGCCGGCCATTATGAGCGGGATCCGGCAGGCGCTGGAATGTCGGATTCCGGTGCTAATCACAACGCGATGTCTGAACGGCGCGACCTTTGGGGTCTATGATTATGAGGGCGGCGGTGCGGACCTGGAGGCGTGCGGAGCAATCTTTTCACACGGATTGAGCAGTCCTAAGGCCAGGATCAGACTGGCTGTTCTGCTTTCGGCGGGGATCCGACCGGAGCAGCTAAATTCATATTTTTGAAACAGGAGGTATTAGAGAGATGGAAAACAAGAAGCATACACAAAAAGTAATTGCGGAACCCGAAGTCGTTCAGGATGGGGAATTTATGCTTGAGCCGGTGCCAGAGAATAAGCGCAGATCCACCCGCAGTCAGATCATGGTGTGGATCGGCTTTGGCTACGCAGTGACCGGTCTGATCGTCGGCGGTACGCTTGGTGGCTCCGGCGGCGCGGGCCTGCCGCCGCTGCAGGCATTCCTGGCAATCATGCTTGGCATGGGCGCGCTGTTCCTGATCACGTCATTCCTTGGAATCGCCGCACAGAGGACCGGCCTGAACCTGTCGCTCCTGTCCCGGTATTCCTTTGGACACAAGGGCATCGTCATTCCCATGGCGATTATGGCACTGCTGACGCTCGGCTGGTTTGCCAGCATTTTGGGCATGATCGGTGATATCTGGGGCGCATGGATCGGGAATCCCACTGGGGTGATTGTTTTTAATCCTGCTGATTTTGGATTTGAAGGAGTTGCACCCATTACACTGGAAGTATTTCTGGCATGTTTGCTCTGGGGGATCATTTTCACAATTACAGCCATTCGCGGCATGGGCGCGATTGAAAAGGTCGCAGATGTCTGCTCACCCATCATCATGCTCGTTGCCATTGTTGTCGGTATTGTCTTTATCGCGCAGAGCGGCGGTCCCGCAGCATTTGTTGAGAAGGCCGGCGCCCTGGGCGGTCTTGGAATCGGCAATGGCATCACGGTCGTTGTCGGCAGCTGGATCGCCGGCGCCATTATGGGCGTCGACCTGTTCCGGTTCAATAAAAATATCAAGGCCGTCTTCTGGTGTGCGGCAGCCTGCTTCATCTTTACAAATCCGATCCTGAATTTTGTCGGTTACATCGGTCAGGTCCATATCGGGCAGTATAACTACGTCATGTGGATGCTCGGCGTGGGTGCGATCGTGGCGATTCTGGGCGTGTTTGTCTGGACCACGGCGCTGTGGACGACAGATAATGGCGAGCTGTACTGCAACTCTCTGTATACCGGTCCCGCGCTGGACGCATTTGGCGTTAAAGTTAATCGCAAGGTTCTCGTTGGCATCTGCGGCGGTATCGGTACGATCCTTGGTTCTCTGGCATTCTATCAGCTGTTCTTTGCTGATTTTATCAATGTGCTTGGCTCTATGGCGCCTCCGCTCTGCGCGCCGATCCTGGCAGATTATTTTGTGTTCGGCAAAAATAAGTACGATGTCAAGCTCCTGAACAAGCACCCGGCGGTTCGCTGGGCAGGTCTGATTTCCTTCGGCATTGGCGCAATCCTCGGCTTCCTCTTCCAGTATGTCATTCCGCTGCCCCTCGGCCTTCCTGCCGGTCTGGTTGCAATGCTGATTTCCTTCGTCCTGTATATTGCAATTTATAAGATGACTCCGGACTATAAGGTAGATCAGGCGCTGGTCCAGTCTCTCGATCAATAAAAAACGCTTCAAGATCAGGAAAAGAGGTAAGACTATGCAAACAAAGATTTTATTATGGTTCGACGTTGAAGATTATGCCACCATCGAATCGGATGATGCATTTGCCGAACTTCTGGACATGCTGGACGAGGTCGGCGTACGCTGCACGATCAAGTTCTGCGCAAAAAAACTGGGGCTGCTGCGGGAGCGCGGCCGCACGGATATTCTGGAAAAGCTCAGCAGACATGAGCTTAGCTTCCACACGACCCTGCATAGCGTGCATCCGCTCCCGACAGAGTATCTGGATCACTACGGCTTCCGCGCCGGCGCGGAGGAATTTGAGAGACGGGAATGCGGCGGCTTTGATCTCATCCGGGAGATCGGTGGTCAGAATCTGACCAGCTATGGACAGCCGGGCGAGTCGTGGGCGCCGCAGGTGTTCCCGGTCCTGCGCAAATGGGGCATTCCTACCTATCTTGACGCACACTCCATCCTTGGGATCAACGGGCAGCCGTTCTGGTATGGCGGCGTTCTCTGCTATACGGATCTGGTGAACCTGATCCGCCTGCAGCATCGCGATGGAGGCCTGGAGCAGTATCTGCAGGATTATCATAACATCGATAAAACCTGCGAGGAGACTGTGTTTATCAGCACCTACGATCATCCTACGGAGTTTTCCTCCACTGTCTTCTGGGATGAGGTCAACTTCCTTGACGGAAAGAACCCGCAGCTCCTGACGCCTGCGCCGCTGCGCGCGCCGGGCGAACAGACAAAGTACATCCAGATGCTGAAATCCTTCGTCGAGATGACATCGAAGGAGGAAGGCGTAGAGTATCTGACTGCGGCGGAAGGTATGGCGCTGGAGATCCGGAGAAAACGGCCGGTCACAGCCGCGGATCTCAAACAGATCGCTGCCGAACTGCAGAACCGGATCACATTCGTAAAGGTCGACGCCTCTTACCTGAGCGCATCGGAAGTGTTCTCGCTTGCGGCTAAGTATCTGAGCGGCCGGATGCTTGTTCCGGAGCTGCTGTACGGTCCGGAACGCCACGAGGAATCTGTGATCGTGGAGCCTGTGGTATCGGTCAGAGAGCTGGCAGAGGCAGCGTTCCGGCAGTACGATACCGTAATGGGCTACCGGCAGCTGAAGCCGCTGTATCGGGTCGGCAAAAACCTTCTGAACCCGGTGGATCTGCTGAGCACCATGCTTGCGGCAATTCAGGCGGGCACAGATACCGTGGCCGTTACGACCGGCGAACTGGCAGCGGCCAAATACGTCCGTGAGCCGAAGCCGGACGGCGGCTGGACAGACTGGTGCCTCTGGAAGAAGGACTTCTATCCGGAAACCATCTACCGCCATACACGCCTGCAGACGTGGACCCTGAAACCGGCAGTATTTTAAGTACACAAAAGCCGGAAGGAGACAACAAATCTCCTTCCGGCTTTTGTCATATTTTTAGAAGCGTAAACACTGGAAACCGCGCCGCGAATTGGCAGACATAACGAACGGGGAAGCGGTAATGTCGCAGACGGCCTGTTCTGTCGTGAAATAGACGGGCTGTTTTGTCGGTCAT
>ERZ1673752.1357-NODE-1357-length-34632-cov-14.488909_pt1 | contig 34632 bp, 31 predicted proteins | sample MGYA00580195_ERZ1673752 | MGnify/ENA primary metagenome ERZ1673752 (study PRJEB41218, sample SAMN15661744) | gut metagenome | host: Homo sapiens | place: Canada: London | collected 2015-08-20/2019-03-30 | study: EMG produced TPA metagenomics assembly of...
GACTTCCGCTGTATTCGTATCTTGGCGGCACAAATGTGAAAAAACTTCCGGTTCCGATGATGAATATCATGAATGGCGGAAGACATGCAGATAATACGATTGATATTCAGGAATTTATGATCATGCCGGTAGGGGCAAAAGATTTTAAGACCGGACTTCAGATGTGTGCGGAAGTATATCATGAACTGAAGAGAGTTTTGAAAACGCTGGAATACAGTACTGCAGTAGGAGACGAAGGAGGATTTGCACCGGATCTTCACAATGCAGATGAGGTCCTGCGTCTGATGGTAAAAGCGGTGGAAAAGGCCGGATACCGGCCGGGAGAAGAGGTAGCTATCGCATTGGACGTAGCAGCATCCGAGTTATATGATAAGAATTTTAAAAAATACGTATTCGACGGTGAGGCAAAGAAAAAAGGATATAAGATCGTCCGTTCGGCAGAGGAACTGATCGATTATTACGAAGATATTATAGAAAAATATCCGATTGTATCCATTGAAGATCCATTGGATGAAGATGACTGGGAAGGCTGGAAGACGCTGACGGACAGGCTCGGAGAGCGGGTGCAGCTGGTAGGAGACGATTTGTTTGTGACGAATACCAGAAGACTTGCCAAAGGGATCAGAAGAAAAGCGGCGAATGCGATACTGATCAAAGTGAATCAGATCGGGACACTGACGGAGAGCTTTGAAGCAGTAAAGATGGCGCAGAATGCCGGATATAAGACGGTAATCTCACACCGTTCGGGAGAGACTGCCGATTCTTTCATTGCAGATATTGCAGTGGCGGCAGATGCAGGGCAGATAAAAACAGGAGCCCCATGCCGGTCGGAACGGGTGGAAAAGTATAATCAATTATTACGGATAGAGGAAAGATTGGGGGATGTGGCTGTATATCAGAACCCATTTGAAGAAAAAATAGAAAATGTACAGATTTAATGCTGCCTGAGATAAGATTTTGAATGAGATTAGCTTGCCTTATCGGCCATCCTGTGATAAAATATATTTGGTTTATCCGCAGGAGGTGTGAATAGTGGACATTTTGAAGATTGTATTAATGATAATATTTGCAATAGACTGTATCGCTTTAACAGTTATCGTACTGATGCAGGAAGGTAAGTCAGCAGGGCTTGGTGCCATTAGTGGTATCGCTGATACTTACTGGGGACAGAACAAGGGCCGTTCTATGGAAGGTGCACTGGTGAAGTCGACAAAATTCCTTGCGATTCTGTTTATTGTACTGGCAGCAGTGTTGAATTTAAAAGTATTTGCATAGGATAGAGCATATTTTTAGAAGATGAAAGGGACACTCCTGTATGGGAGTGTCCCTTTTTGGAACACAGAATATGCAGGGGAGCATAGAGATATGAGTAAGAAATTTGATAAAAGAAAAAAAGTTGTCTATGATCTGATCTGTGATGATTTATATACACCGATGAAATTCAAGGAACTGGCAATGCTTCTTCGCGTGGCAAAAGAAGACAGAGATGAGTTAAGACAGATCCTGGAAGCGTTGGAGCAGGAAGGAAAGATATATCTTTCCAAGAGAGGAAAATACTGCAGGGGACATGCAAAGCGTCTGACCGGTGTGTTCCGGGCAAGTCTTAAGGGATTTGGCTTTGTAGTGCTGGACGAAGGAGATTCAGAGGATGTATTCATCGGTGCGGATGATACCTGTGGTGCATTTGACGGAGATCATGTTGAGATCGTACTTACAAAAGAACCGGAAGGAAGAAGCCGTGAAGGAAAGATCGTGAAGATCCTGGAGCGGGGGCTTTCAAAAGTAGTCGGACTTTACCGCATGAAGCCGGGAAAGAAGTTTGGGTTCGTGATTCCGGATAACCAGAGACTGGATCAGGACATATTTGTACCGATTGAAAAATCAAGAGGGGCAGTGGATGGACACAAAGTTGTAGTGGAGCTGACCTCTTATGGAGAGAATGGAAAGAAACCGGAAGGAAAGATCGTGGAGATCATCGGTCATCTGAATGATCCGGGAACAGATATCATGTCGATCGTAAAAGGGTATAACCTCCCGGTAGAATTTCCGGATAAAGTATTAAGACAGGCAGAGCGTGTTGCAAAACCGGTCAGCGAAGCTGACATGAATGGAAGAAAGGATCTGCGTGACTGGCAGATGGTCACGATTGACGGAGAAGATGCAAAGGATCTGGATGATGCGGTATCCCTTGTAAAAGAGGGAGAAAATTATATTCTGGGCGTGCATATTGCAGATGTGACGAATTATGTGCAGGAGAACAGTGCACTTGACAGAGAGGCACTGGAAAGGGGTACAAGTGTATATCTGGTAGACCGTGTGATCCCGATGCTTCCACATACACTTTCGAATGGAATGTGTTCACTCAATGCAGGAGAGGACAGACTTGCACTCAGCTGCATCATGACAGTGGATCCGTCTGGTGATGTGATCGCACATGAGATCGCTGAGACAGTAATTCATGTGGATCGCAGAATGTCCTATACCAGCGTAAAGAAGATTCTGACGGATCATGATGAAGCGGAGATCTTAGAATACAAAGAACTGGTTCCGATGTTCGAACGGATGCAGGAGCTTTCGGGTATTTTAAGAGCCCGAAGGAAGAAACGCGGTTCCATTGATTTTGATTTCCCAGAGACGAAGATGATCCTGGATGAGAATGGAAAGCCGATCGATATTAAACCATATGACAGAAATGTTGCAACGAAGATTATCGAGGATTTCATGCTTTTGGCAAATGAGACGGTTGCAGAAGATTACTACTGGCAGGAGCTTCCGTTTGTATACCGTACCCACGAAGCACCAGATGAAGAAAAGATCCGTACACTGGCAACATTTATCAATAATTTCGGGTATTCAATGCATATTGGAGTTAATGAAATTAGACCAAAAGAAATACAAAAGTTGCTAACGAAAGTGGAAGATACACCGGAAGAGGCAATGATCAGCCGTCTGGCACTTCGTTCGATGAAACAGGCGAAGTATACGGCAGAGAATGACGGACATTTTGGACTGGCGGCGAATTATTATACGCATTTTACTTCTCCGATCCGAAGATATCCGGATCTTCAGATCCATCGGATCATTAAGGATAACCTGCGGGGAAGAATGAATGAAAGTAAGATTGAACACTACCAGTCGATCCTTCCGGAAGTTGCAAAGCGTTCCAGTGAGATGGAACGTCGCGCGGATGAGGCAGAACGAGAGACAATCAAACTTAAGAAGGTGGAATACATGCAGGCACATATCGGAGAGGAATTCGACGGTGTGATCTCTGGAATTACTAAATGGGGTATGTATGTAGAGCTTCCGAATACGATAGAAGGTCTGGTCCATGTAACAAACATGACCGATGATCATTATGAATACAATGAAGAACGTTATGAGATGATAGGAATGCATACACGGAAAGTGTACAAACTGGGAGAAGCCTTAAGAGTACAGGTGCTGGATGCAGATCGTCTGATGCGTACGATTGATTTTAAGATTGTGAATCAGGGAGGTGCCGGAGATGGCGAAGAGTAATGACAAGATGGTAGCAAATAATAAAAAGGCATATCATGATTATTTTATCCTGGATAAGATCGAGACAGGAATTGCTCTGCACGGAACAGAAGTAAAGTCACTCCGTATGGGAAAATGCAGTATCAAAGAATCCTTTATCCGTATTGAAAATGGAGAAGTCTTTATCTACGGTATGCATATCAGTCCATATGAAAAGGGAAATATCTTTAATAAAGACCCACTCAGAGTCAGAAAATTACTCCTTCATAAATCAGAGATCAATAAACTGATCGGTAAAACGAAGGAAAAGGGAATGGCAATCGTTCCATTGAAAGTATATTTCAAAGGCAGCCTTGTAAAGGTGGAGATTGGTCTGGCAAAAGGTAAGAAATTATATGATAAACGTCAGGATATCGCCAAAAAGGATCAGAGACGTGAAGCAGAACGTGATTTCAAGATGAAACTCAGATAGGAGAAAAGAATGGTACCTACAAAGAAAGAAGAATTAAGAAATCTGGTTACCCAGACAACATTAGAGACCTACGAGGAGCTGACACCACATCTGGTACAGCTTATTAATGAAACGAACAGAAATCCGGAACTGACGGAAGCTCAGAAGCAGGATGAGATCTCATTACATATGATGGGATTTGTAAAATCCTGCACCAATGAAATTATTATAGAAGTACTTGGAGAAATTCTTGGTCTGGAATAATGTAGAAAAAATATAAGAAAAATAAGATCCTGTTGTGATAATTAAACGAAATTGTGTGTGACGTCAGAAAAATGTCAGAAATTTCCTTGACAAAAAAAGTTCACAGCGTTAAACTACGGGACATAAAAGCAAGGGCGCTTCGAAAGAATCATTTCGAGGCGCTTTTTCTTTTATATAAAAGGATAGCACAAGGGTGTGTACATTTTCGTGAGTCGACCACGGAAGTGCACACTCTTTTTCGTTATCGGACATCTGAAGGATGAAGGAGGAGACATTATGACGAAAGAAGTACTATCGGCGATACAGGATGCCGTAGGCACACAGGTATTTGGAATCTGGTTCCTGATCGGTGCAGCATTTGTATTTTTCATGCAGGCTGGATTTGCAATGGTAGAGGCAGGATTCACCAGAGCGAAGAATGCCGGCAATATTATTATGAAGAACCTGATGGACTTTTGTATAGGAACTTGTGTATTTATCCCATTGGGATTTGGAATTTTGCTTGGTGAAGATGCACTTGGCGGATTTATCGGAACTCCGACACTTGGAATTTTTACCGATTATGCAAATTTTGACTGGTCCAATTTTGTATTTAACCTGGTGTTCTGTGCGACAACGGCAACCATCGTATCCGGAGCAATGGCAGAACGTACCAAATTCTTATCTTATTGTATTTATTCCGCAGTGATCTCCGCTGTTGTATATCCGATCGAGGCACACTGGATCTGGGGCGGTGGATGGCTTGCAAGTTTAGGATTCCATGATTTTGCAGGTTCCTGTGCAATCCACATGGTTGGTGGAACAACAGCATTTATCGGAGCCGCACTGGAAGGAGCCAGAATTGGTAAATTTACCAGAGATAAAGATGGAAAAGTAACAAAGGTACATGCATTCCCTGGACATAACATTGTAATCGGTGCACTTGGATGTTTCATCCTCTGGTTTGGATGGTATGGATTCAACGGAGCTGCCGCTACGACAGGTCCACAGCTTGCATCGATCTTTATGGCAACAACGATCGCACCGGCAATCGCAACGGTTGTATGTATGATATTTACATGGCTTAGATATGGCAAACCGGATGTATCGATGTGTCTGAATGCTTCACTTGCAGGTCTGGTAGCAATCACTGCACCTTGTGATGTCGTTGATGCAACAGGTGCGATCATCATCGGTGTGGTAGCCGGACTTCTGGTTGTATTTGGTGTATGGTTCTGTGACAATGTTGCTCATGTAGATGACCCGGTCGGAGCAGTTGCAGTTCATTGCTTAAATGGTATCTGGGGAACGATCGCAGTCGGTCTCTTTGCAACAAAAACAGCACCAGAGTGCACATTGAAAGGTCTGTTCTACGGCGGCGGATTCCACCAGCTTGGTTTACAGCTGCTTGGTGTAGTAACCGTAATGGCATGGACGATCATAACCATGACGATCGTATTTAAGATTATCGATAAGACGGTAGGTCTTCGAGTAACAGAAGAAGAAGAGATTGTAGGTCTGGATGTGAAAGAACATGGTCTGGCATCTGCATATGCAGGTTTCAGTCTGATGGATATCACAGAAGGAAGCATGAGTATCAATGAGAATACAGAGCTTGGAGAAAATGATTATGATGAAGCTTCAGAAGCACAGAGAGCTGCATCTGTCAAAGTAACTGCTCCTGTAGATCCTGAGACTGGAATACATAAAGTTGTTATCATTGCCAAACTTTCAAGATATGAAAAACTGAAAACTGCACTCAATGATCTTGGAGTAACAGGAATGACAGTCACACAGGTTATGGGATGTGGTGTTCAGAAAGGTGCCGGTGAGAAATACCGTGGAGTTGAGATGGATGTAACCGTACTTCCAAAGGTTAAAGTAGAAGTTATCGTAGGAAGCATTCCGGTAGACAAAGTGATTGAGACTGTGAAGAGAACTCTTTATACCGGACATGTCGGAGACGGAAAGATATTCGTTTACAATGTACAGAAGGTTGTCAAGGTTCGTACCGGCGAAGAAGATTATGATGCATTGAAAGATGTAGAGTAATAGTGCATAATCGAATTGTTAGAATATTGTGTAAAATAACGAAAAAATATATAGATATTTAAAAAAAGTTATAGATATGTTATGGTGTATATAGAATTTTTATTAAACGTTTAATGTACGGATTTTATTGAGACACAAGCGAATTAATCGACAGAATAAAAATATTCTGTCGATTTTTTTAGAAATTTTATTAAACGTTTAATATCATTGCAGGAGGTGAAAGAAAGTAGTAAGGAAAACATGAAAAAGAAAGGAAAGTGAATAATGTCTAGAGGGAAAAAATTGAAAAGAAAAGTGACATCGCTTGCGTTGACAACGGCGATGGCGGTTTCAATGCTTGGTGTTTTACCGGAGTCGACGGTCGAAGCAGCTGCATCAGACGATGACTCGATTTCCAATGGAAGTCTTACTGCTGCAATTGGCGATCTGGGTGAAATATCAAGATTGACAATTGACAATAACCGCAAAAACAGTAGTGGAAAAGATGTGAATTTTGTGCTTCCGAATGATACCAATCAGCAGAATAACGAAGCACATCAGTGGATGGGAGAGATGATCTTTTCCTACCGAAGCAGCAAAGACGGAAACTTCCCGGAAGATAACAGTGGATTTCAGGAAGTAGATACGAATAAGACACTGGCTGCAGGTGGTTCAACAACTTACAGCAATGCATCAGCAAACTTAAAGAACAACCCATATATTGAAAAGAAAGTAAGCAAAGATAAGGTTGAGGTCACCTTCAAAGGACAGGATGAAGATTCGACAGACAGCCGTACGATGAAAGGCTTTAATGCAAAGTCTGTATACGATATGGATACAGATGACGGATCCCTGCTTTGGTCGATCACACTGGAAAATACGAGTGGAAATTATCTGGAATTCGGGGATGTAGGACTTCCGATGCCTTGGAATAATAAGTACGCAAGTATTGATGATACTTACAACAACCGTACAACTGTGCATACATTTGCGGGAGCAGACAGTGGTTATGCATATGCGATCAGATGCAGCGGTGAAGGAAACTATGTAATGTTCACACCTGTTACGGACACCGGTGCAAGAATTGAATATATTGATAACTGGACCGGTAATATTAACGGGGTAAAAGGAACACGTTCCGGAAGTACTTATCAGAATTGGACAAGTGATACCGGTGGATGGTTCCCGGGACTTCAGGTGTATTACATTCATTCCAAAGATATTCAGAAAACGGGACGTGGTTATTACACAGATGCTACAAGTCTTGTACTGAAACCAGGTGAGAAGAAGACATACCAGTTCAAATTCTCAGCAGTAAGAGCCGGTGATAATACACCACAGAACAGCGCAGAGGATGCAAATAATGCGTCTGATTCGGTAGAAGAACGTGAGAATAATATGCGTTCCATTCTTTATAAAGAAGGAATGATCGACGCTGTTGCGACTCCGGGATTCCAGACTGCAATCAATATGCCGACCAAGTTGGATCTGCATTATGATGACAGTAAGATCTCAGATGTATCGGTTGATATACAGTGCGTGCATGAAAATGATCCATGGGATGAAGAACATATTCCGGATCAGCAGAGTGGGATGGTCAATAATTCCAAATCCATAGAACATTCGGATAGTGATTCAGCAAAACTGGTTAATACGAAGACGGTAGATGGGGAAAAACATCATATTTATGAATTGAATTTCGGATGTATCGGTAACAATAGTGTACGTGTAAATTACAAACTGAATGGTGAAGATAAATTTACACAGTATGAATTCAATGTTCTGGATAAACTTGACAGTACGATTGAGACGCATTCGGACTTCGTGGCAAATCAGACTCAGGACAATGATACATCAAGTCCGACTTATGGAATTTACAGTGACTGGTATTTTGCAAGTGGAAAAGATTCTACACAGCAGTCTCATTGGGGAGATGACTGGAGCCACGATAATATTAACTTCATGGCAATGAAGAACTATCTGGATCCAAATGCTTCCGAGGTAGAGTCCATCGAGAAGTATCTGATTGATTTTATGTGGAATAATTACATGAAGAATTCGCATGAAACATATGCAGTAGCGAATTATCTGAGTGGATCGGGAATTTATGGTGGAAGTGCCAATCCGTATTCCAGAACTTATTCGGAAGTTATGGAAGCAACCGGATTCTTTAATATGTACCGCATAGAAAAAGCATATCCTGATCTGATTGATTACAGAGAAAGTGCAGAATGGTATCTGGAAAAAGCATATGGAATATACAGTAACCGCGTAAGTGCATATCCAATCGGATTTTACGGGGAACAGCAGATTCCGGATATGATCGAAGCACTTTATGCAGAAGGCATGACAGAAGAAGGAGACAATCTGAAACAGCTGTTTGCAAAATCTAAAGGAACAAGTATGGCAACGGCCGCTTATCCATACGGATCAGAATTCGAGTATGATAATACCGGTGAAGAGGGTGCTTATTCTGCTGCAAAAGCATTGAGAACCTATTATCCGGATAATAGTAACACAAAGGCCGCGCTTAAAAATATGCAGTCCGCAGAGTGGAAAACACGTGCGATGAGAGGACTTCAGCCAACCTGGTATCAGTATGCCGATCCTGTCTTCCGTGGAGGAGAGACCTGGTGGAATTTCCAGTATACAGCATCTCTTGCCGGATATATCATGGACGACTGGTTGAGATATGAAGATACAGATGCAGACACAGATTCCAGCGCATGGGCAGAGAGAATGAACTATGCAGCGAAGTTATCTAACTTTAATGCTGTAAACATGGGACAGATTTCTTCTAATTATATTGGAAATACAAGCTGGAGATATACCATGTCAAAAGGTGGATATGGTGCACAGAATGTAAATGACGGAGGAACACGTGTCCAGAATAATGGATGGAACGATTTCTCGGGAGAAAGTGATGAGGGACTTTATGGATCGCTTCTTAGCATCAGTGCAGATGTTGCAACAGATCCTGTATTCGGACTGACCGGTTATGGAAGTACAGTATCAAAATCCGGTGGAAAATATACGATTACCCCGCTGGATGGTGTTGGAAAACGTATCAATGTGATCGATGATAAGCTGTATGTGGAACTGGAACAGGATTCTTGCACGAAAGCAGTCATTGATAAAGATGGAACATATTTTGACCTTGCAGTAAAGAATCTGACAGGGGACGAACATCTTTCGAAGATCAGTCTGAGTGGCGCAGGTCTTAAAAATGGCTATTACAGTATAAAAGTAAATGGTGAAGAAAAAGAGCAGTGCTATGTATCAGACAACCAGGGCGATGCATACGCAGTAATTCCGGCAGGTGAATCTGCCAAGATTACGATCGAGGCAATGAAAGGTGGAGAAAATCAGGCACCAAAGATCTATAAGATCAAAACGTCAGAAAATCCACAGGCACTGGTATCTTCCCGTATAGAAGCTCAGGCTTATGATGACGGCGCACCGGATGGCAAATTGACTTATAAATGGGAAACAGTAAAAGAGCCGGAAGACGGAGAACTTACATTTGATGCCAAGAATAAGCCATATGCCAATATCACAGCAAGCAAAGACGGAATTTACAAAGTAAAACTGACCGTAAGTGACGGAGAACTGAGTACTGAAAAAGAAGTAGAGATTGAAATCGGACGTGCACCGGAAAAAACTGCACCGGTTATTGAAAGTGCAACAGCAACACAGCATCCGACAAATACAACTACGGCAGAACTGAGTGGAAAGGCTTCTACAGATAAGACCTATGGAAATAAAGTAGAATACAAGTGGTCAGTGGTAGATCAGCCGGAAGGCGGCAATGCAATTATCGCAAATGCTGAAAAAGCAGATGCAAAATTAAAAGCATATGTGCCGGGAACTTACACATTACGTTTAACAGCAACGGATAAAAAATCCACAGAGTACGATGCAGATGTGGAATCAACAAAAGATATTGTTCTCGAGATGAAAGAACCGGTTGATGGAATTGAAAGAGCAGGTACGGTACTTACGAAAGTGAAGACAGAGCCGGAACTTCCGGAGAAAATGGAAGTCATCTATGAAGACGGAACAATAAAAGACAGTGAGATTGTGTGGGATCAGGTGGATGAGGAATCCTATGCACATGCCGGAAACTTTACTGTAAATGGAACGGTAAAAGATACAGATCTGAAGGTAGAAGTTACGGTTATGGTAGTATCCGGAGAAGCACAGAACGTGGCATTGATCGCAACACCATCAGCAATTATCGATACACCGGAGGATCTGGGAGGAGTGGCAGGACTGAATGACGGATATGATCCGGCAAGTTCAAACGACAAATCACATGGTGTATGGCATAACTGGCTGGGAGATAATGGCGCCGATGCATGGGTGCAGTATGACTGGGAGTCAGAAGTGACGATATATCAGTCAGACGCATACTATTTTACAGATGGTAACTTTGTACCAAAATCAGTAAGTTATCAGTATAAAGATGCAAATGGCAACTGGCGTGATCTTCCAAACGTGTCAGGCTGTGGTACAGAACTGAACAAATATAATACAACAACATTTGCGCCGGTAACGACAACAGCTATCCGTATGAATATGAGTCCAAAGACACAAGGTTGTGGTGTGATTGAATGGAAAGTATATGGATATGCAGAGAATGTCATTGACAAAACACTTCTGAAAAAGACAATTGACAGTGCAAATGCGCTGGATCTTACAAAATATGAACTGACAGAAGAAGACAAGGCTGCATTAACGGAAGCAATCCAGGAAGCAGTTACAGTGAATGACAATAAAGAAGCAACACAGGAAGAGGTTGATTTTGCGGCAGCAAAACTTGCAAGAATCATGTCATCACTTCCAACAGCAGACGGTAACCTGGCATATGGTGCAGCTGTATCAACAAGTTATGTATCCAGCTGGGAAAAAGTAAGTGCTGTCAATGATGGCAAGATACCGGAAAGCTCATATAATCCAAGTGGTATGGCAAGATATGGAACATGGGGTAATGCAAGTTCGAAAGAAACAGTTACCTATACATGGAACCAGGAGATGAAGCTGACAGGAGCAGATATCTATCTCTGGTATGACGGCGATACAGAAGGAGATTATACAAAGGGTGGAATTAAGATCCCTAAGAGCTATACTTATGAATATCTTGATTCCGAAGGAAACTGGAAAGAAGTTCCGAATCCATCTTCTTATGGAATGGAAATGGACAAATTCAACAATACGACCTTTGATGAAATAACAACGAAATCTATCCGTGTGACGTTAAACAAGCAGGCAAATGATACGAACGGTGTAGGCGTTATGGAGTGGAAGGTATACGGAACTGCAAAATATGCGGATGAAAACGATAAGGCAGATCTGGAAAAGGCAGTGAAGGATGCAGAGACAGAAGAGGCAAACCTTTATACAGAAGACAGCTACAAAGCATTCGAAGCAGCTTTAAAAACAGCAAAATCTGTTCTTGAATCAGAAAAGGTAAGTTCCGGAGAAGTCAAAGCAGCACTTGCAGCACTGGTAAAGGCACAGAATAATCTGGTGAAGAAAGCAGAAGACAAGAATATTGCTCCGAAGGCAGCAGTAGACGGAATCTGTAATTATACAACAGATCTTGGAGGTCTTGCACAGCTTAATAACAACATTGACCCGTCTTCATCAAGAGATTGGGATGGAAGTCAGGTAGACGCAGGCAAAGGAATGTGGCACAACTGGAATAACCGTTATGATGCAGATGGCAATGTAGTGAATGCATGGGTAAGTTATACATGGGATTCAGAAATGGTACTGGAAAGTACAGATGTATATTACGGTACAGACGGTGGCGGAATCCAGCCTCCGAAATCTGTGAAATTCGAATATCTGAACGAAGCAGGTGAATGGAAAGAAGTTCCGAATGCAGAAGGACTTGGTTGTGAAAAAGACAAATACAATACAACCAAACTGGGTAACATCAAGACAAAAGCAATCCGTATGGTAATGGAACCTGAATTCTTAAGTGATGCGGACCCTGCACATGGAATCGGAGTTCTTGAGTGGAAAGTAAACGGAACGAAAGCGGCAGATCTTACGGCCTTAAAAGCAGCTATCCAGGAAGCAGAAGGAAAGAACGAAAGTGATTACACCGCATCTTCATGGAAGACATTTGCAAAAGCACTTGAAGAAGCAAAGGCAGCAGCTGCTGATAATACTGTTACGCAGGAGGCAGCAGATCTTGCAAGAACAAATCTTCTGAAAGCAGCAAATGCGTTAGTGAAAAAAGGTGAAAAACCGGAATATGATAATATCGCACCGGAAGCGAAAGCAGATGGAATCTGCGATTACACCAACGATCTTGGCGGACTTGCAACATTAAATGATGGTTATGAACCAACAGAATCCCATGATACATCACATGGTGCATGGCATAACTGGAATAACAGATATGAAAATGGTGTTGCGAAGAATGCATGGGTAAGCTATACCTGGGATAAACCTGTTGAAATTAATAGTATGGATATCTATTATTTCTCAGATCACGGTGGAATCGTGGCACCAAAGAGTGCAAGCTTTGAGTATCTGAATGATGCAGGTGAATGGGTTGTGGCAGATGAAGCACAGGGACTTGCATGTGTGGAAGATGAATACAATACTGTAAAACTTGCAAACATTAAGACAAAAGCAATCCGTATGACTATGGAACCGGAGTTTATGAACGACGGAGATCCTGCACACGGTGTCGGAGTGATTGAATGGAAGGTCTATGGCAAATATGCAGAGGACAAGCCGGAAACAGTAGATAAGACAGCATTAGATGCAGTGATCAGGGAAGCCGAGTCACGAGCAGAAAAAGATTATACAAGTGACAGTTGGGAGACATTTGCAAGAGTACTCGAATCTGCGAAGGCAGTTCAGAAAAATGAGTCTGCAACACAGGAAGAAGTAGATAATGCAACAGCACTTCTGACAGAGGCAATGGATAATCTGGAGCCGGTAAAAGAAGAACCGGTAAAAGAAGCTGACAAAAAAGAACTGAAGAAAGCAATAGCCAATGCAGAGAAATATACGCGTGTAGACTATACAGAAGAGTCATGGAATGATTTCCAGACAGCACTTCAGGCAGCATATCTTGTAGATAATAATACGGCAGCAACACAGAAAGAAGTTGATGATGCACTTCAGGCACTTCAGACAGCAATAAAGAATCTTAAGAAAGTTCAGGAAGAAGTGAAGAAAGATGATATCAGAAAATACATTGAAAAAGCACAGAAACTGAACAAAGAAGATTATACAAAAGAAAGCTGGGATGCACTTCAGGAAGCGCTGAAAGAAGCAGTAGAAGCTGCAAATAAAGACGATGTAACACAGGCAGAGATTGATCAGAAGACAGAAGCTCTGAAACAGGCAATAGGTAATCTTAAAAAAGCAGACGGAAAAGATACAGGAAAAGATAATAATAAGAATAACGATAATAAGGGTAATGGACAGAATGTCAGCAATAATAATGCAAACGGAAAGAATCCGAAAGGCGGCAATCATAAGAATGTTGGAAAGAACAACAAGAATAATAATGGAAATGCAGCCAAAACCGGAGACACCATGCCAGTAATCCCAATCGCATCTGCTGTAGCAGCATTTGCAGTGATCGCTGAGATTATCAGAAGACGTATCAAGAATCGTTAGTACAAAAAGCGGGAAGCATTTGTTTCCCGCTTTTTTTGTTGCCATGCATTCGTAAGGAGCTGCCGGGGGCAGGTCCTGTAGATCGTAAAATTCATTGTCTTGTGAACCTTGACAAAATAACTCTTACGGGGGTATAATATGCTTTACCTAAAGAAAGACAGTCTGCAAACCAGAAAAGCATTACAATCAGGGCTTGTACTGGTTTCGACGGGGGTCTGGAAGTTGGAGAAGCCATCCGTAGCGGGACACTACGTTAAAAGTTCCACTTAAATATAAACGCAGACAATACAGAATTAGCGTACGCAGCCTAATTAGGCCGCAGTCGGCCCCGGATCATCCGCTGTTCGGGTCACCGGCTTCAAACAGGCGGAGCACTTCGTTCCCAAAGCTTTGAGGGGATGGAAGAATTTATGAAGCTACTAAAGTGGGGAACCTGTCATTAGGTGCCGCATGGAGGGAATGTTAATATAATGACTGTGATGGGAGATGCTCGAATGGATGGGCTTTCGGACGCGGGTTCAACTCCCGCCAGGTCCACCAAATAGTGCAAATCCGAACTCATTATTTTTCGTGAAACACTGTTTCGGATTTGTTTTGATAGTAGAGGAAGTCTAACTTCGGTTAGTCTTCCTCTTTTTTCGGTGTTTCGTAAGTAAGAGCCTGTTTGGAATCGCTCACGCCAGCGGTGGTCGGGTCATTCACGATACCGAGAATCACCAGCACCGCAAACAGAGCGTTCACCACGTCAATGAGCTTGCTTCCCAGTTCGCCGAAATCAACGGTGTAACCAAACACCGCTACTACCACCTGTGCCAGCAGAAGCACAGCCGGGATAAGCGTCAGCCAAAAGGTCTTGTTCTTGATTCGTACTTTCCAGTTAATCATAATCTTTGTCCTCCTTAAACTTTCTTGGTATAGTCCAGCGAAATCCAGCCAGCCCCGGATTTCAGCTTGCCCCACTTGGTAGCACCCTGTCCGCTCGCTTCTGCAACAATGGTGTACACACCCTTGTCACGGATAGCCCCGTTCGTACCGTAGTTCGTGCCAGCTCCCTTACGGATATTCAGCACATCGGCGGTTACTCTCACGAGGTAAGGGGTGAATGTGGTCGTTGTGGTAGTGGACTTCCCGGAGTAGACCACTTTTCCGTTTTCATCGAAAACAGAATACCCCGGATTCTCGTCAGCCTTTTTCTTAGCGTTCGCCAGCACCTTGTAAGCACCCAACTGACTTTTGCTGTCAGCCCACGTCTTACGGACACGATACAGCGTATCGGTAGTAGTGGTCGTAGACGAAGAATCAGACGAGCCGCCCAATTTCTTAGTAACCTCCGTAGCGAGGTCTCCGAGCCTTGCGTACAGCCAGTTACCCGGGCAAGACTTGTTCGCAAACCAACGATGAACGGTCAAAACCATTTCATTGGATTTCGGAGAGTAGTTAAGGGTCTTGTCCTTATCACCGAGCCACAACAGCTTGCTCTTACCGTTACGCTTGCAAATATCCACACACAGGTTGACAAGCGAAGCGTACACCTTGCTATTCATAGCGTAAGGCTCTTTCAAATCGGACGCACACTCAATCGTAACTGCTCGCTGGTCGTTGGCGTTACTGGACGAACACCACGAACGGTTTTTCTCCTCTACGCACAGAGCGATTTTACCGTCTGTGCCGATACCGTAGTTACAGCTTGCCTGTCTGCTCGTGCTGGTGAAGCACCCACAGATACTCTCTGCCGACAACTGCCCCACGACACAATGCGGCGTGATACGGTCAATAGAGTGTGTCCTCTGCCCCGAATGGTTAGGGCTAAGTTTGGTATAAGATACCAAAGAACTATTGCTCATTTCGTTTTCCTCCTTCTTGTCATATTCAGTCAGCTTCCAGTTCTCAATCACAGCCATAAGGTTGTCTACATAATTGAGAGAGGTAGCATAACCATCGGCTTTAATGTTCTCAAGGTATTCCCGAGGGTCGGTAACACCCTTGAGATTTGCATAATTGGATATGTTGGTGAAATCGAAGTACCCAATAACACCGTTCTCCATATCCTCGAATTTGCACCACTTCATAGCGGAGCTTGTGTAGCTTCCGTCCGAGTTCTGCTCGCTTCCTACTTTGTCATAAATGCCGATACAGGTCTTACAGCGACCTTCACGGTATTTCAGACCAAAGAAATTACAAGCGTTGACTGCCAGCTCGGAAGTACCGTAGGCACTCTCCAAAATCGCCTGTGCGATAATGGGCGAGTACACCACAATTCCATAGGAGGGAGCGTACTTCTTGACGTAAGTCGCAATCTGTTCAATGAACTCTTGCTTATTCATTCTGCTCCTCCTCTCTGTCTTTGAGGGGTAATCGTTCCACCTCTTTCATAATCTTTTCCGCTGTACCGTTGCCGCCGAGCTTCTTATAGGGAAGATACAGGTAATCGTGAAGATTCTCGTAATCGTCCTTTGTTATGTACCCTTGCTTTATATAGCAAGAACCGAGATAGCAAATACGGTCATGTCCGAGACCTTTCAACATCTGACCTTCCGCACTTTCCTTCGTGTCCTTTCTCTGAATGAGATAGGTGAGGAACGCCCAAAAGCCTGTGCTTGCAAAGACCGCACCAACGATACTGACTATCAGTGTCGATTCAGAAATCATTCCATGTGTTCTCCTTTGCTTCGTAGAATGAGGGGAGAGCCGGGAGACCAGCCCTCCCCATGCCGCCTTACTCCGTGATAAGGTCTTCGAGTTCGAGGTCTACCAACAGCTCACGAACCTTCGGTTTAATAACCTCGGGAACGCTCGCATAATCCCTCTTGCCCTTGATGATAAGAGCAACGTAGATAACAGCCATCTTTGCCACCTCCTTTCGCCTTACGAATATCAACAGGTTTCCGAATATATTGAGGAACATTTTACTGCTCCTCCAACAGCTTCTTGACTTCCTCACGAAGCTGAATCGGAACGTCTTCGAGGGTCTTCTTGCCTTTGAGAATCAGTGCAACGTAAATCTTCGCCATCTTACATACCTCCCAAAATCATTTCGTACACTTCTGCGAGTGCCAACTGCATATCGGTTACGCTTTCGCTGTTTGCGGCAATCGCCGCCAGCATTTTCTCCTGTGGGGTCTGCTCCCGGAACGCAAGATAGAACGTACCGTCAGCCCATTCCATCTGCTGAATGAAGACCATGTTCTCGAAGGTCTCCTCGGTCTCCCCATCAGAGACCTTCATGGTGGAGAGATTATCCTTGAAAATGGTCTCGTCCACCTTTTCGCTACTGACGAAATTATCACCGTTCTTGGAAAGCCCGGTCAGCTTCCGTCCGTCTGCGAGTGTGATTGTGTACTGCATTTTGTTACCTCCTTCAACTGGTTAAATAATGTATCCATGTTACTTCGCTGTTGCCTACTCATAATGCGGTAGTGATTCTTAAACCACGATTGATACCAGTCCGTGAACTCCTTCAATGTGAGCTTCGGTGCGAGCTTCTTCATTTTCCGTCTCATAGCTGTGAGCCGCTTCGGATTGATTTTCTGAATCACCCTTCCAGTGTCGGTAAGAGAATATTGCACTTGAAGGAATCTCCAAAGCTCCGAGAGCTTGCATATCCTCGTCTTGTGAGTATTGACGGTAATGCCGAGTTCGCTCGCAATTTCGATAATGTCCTCAAGAAGCTCCTCTAAGAACTCCTTGCTTTCATGGATAGCGTAACTATCGTCCATATAGCGTCCGTAGAATTTCACGCTTTTGACAATCTTCACATAATTGTCAATCCTTATGGGATAAGCGATACCAGCAGTTTGCGCTACTTGGTCTCCGATGTTAAGGTGCTTACCCATGAACTTCTCTCCCGTGAGAAGTGATTTGTCAATGTACTGATAGACCAGCGAATTGAAAAGTCTGTTAAGACAATTCTCATATTCATCGTCCGTCATGTACGATACATCGACCCTTGACCTCTCTATGGTCTTTCTCAAGAGCCATAGGGCGTGTTCATCATCGACATACTTCTCAAACAGCTCCAACAGCACATCATGTCTGATATTGTCGTAGTATTTTGAGAAGTCAATCAGAAGGATATAACCTTCGTTAGACCCGTGTGTTGCATAATACCTACGGAGGTGCTTTAGCAATCGCCGCCGAGTGAAATCAATGCCTTTTCCCTCAAGGCTCGCTCCATTGTCATAAATCAGAAACCGCTCCACCGATGGGTTCAGAACTTCATCGCATAGTGCGTGTTTCACAATTCTGTCTTGGATTTGCTCACCCGTGATATGTCGTGTCTTACCCCTTTCATGCAACATGAAGCTGGTGGTAGGCAAGAACTCGTAGGTCATATCCTCAAGGTCTCTTTGAATCTTCGATAGCTCCATGAGATAGTTCATTTCAAATTTCTGCACCTGTGGTTTCCAGTCACTTCCTTTCTTCGCCCGCTTGTAGGCTTCGTAAAGTGCATTACCATCAAATATCTCACGCTGATAACCATTTCGCCCATTACAGGCACATTCGTAAATGTCGGTGTCGTGTTTTGTATTTACCATACTGGAAGGACAATCTCTCCTTTCTCTGTCTGTGAAACGCTCAAAAGGCTACTCAATCACAGAATCGAAATCGGGGCGCACGCCATTAGGATTGGAAGCGTTGTTGTAGTTCGCATTACCGTTGTTGTTGACATTGGCGAAATTGGAAGCGGAATCAGAGATTGCCCTCTTAAATTTATTGTCAGATTTTCTCCAACCTTTGAGGAGGTTTATCTCTGTCTGTATCAACTCACCGAAACGAAGATACTTGTTCACATCAACGGGAAGGGTCTCAATGGCATACTGTAGCTCCTGTGTCAGCCTATAACACTGTCCGATTGCCCTGTCTTGGTGAAGTCTGCGTTCAACAAGCTCCTCCATATATGTAGGATAAATGCTGTTCGCTACAAAGACCTCCTCGCCGATGGTTCGCAAGCAATCGACAATTACCTGTCTTTCATCGCTGATAAACCACTCGTCAAAGGCTTCGTTCTTCGCCTTGAGCTTGTCATACCGGGCTTTCTCTACGGGATTAAGTTCCTCATAAGCTCTACCGCCGAACATTCTCAAAACACGCTTGTCGGCTCGTTCGAGGTCGTACCCGAAGTCTCGGAGCAACAGGTCGGTGATTTCCTTCCTCATTTTGTAGAAGTGATGAAACACTTCAAACTGTGATGATTTTCGTTTCGACTTTAATACCGACATTTCTCAAATAAACCTCCGTTCATGCGACCCACAAGGGGTCGCAGATTTAAGATATACAGAAAGCGGGGCGCACGCCATAAGGATTGGAAGCGTTGTAGTAGCCCGCATTACCGTTGTTGTAGACAGAGGCGAAATAGGAAGCGGTAACTACATCACGCAACCAATATGTCGCTCGAATCGCAATCCAGCTCGGATTCAGAGCAAACAGCGGCAACTGTGACTTCTCAACACGATAGTTTGTGTACACTGTGCTACCGTTTGCAATCGGCATAAAGATAGCACCACCATAAACCATCTGCTCATTCATCAGCTCAACCTCACTGTCACACCATGCGCCAGCGGAAGGGTGTCCGTCAGAAACAGCGTTCGTCAGATATACCCTGTGAGACAGGACATGACCGCTAAACGCCGCCTTAATGGTGGTCTTCGCCTGTTCGAGATTGGTCGTGTACATATCCGAGCCAACATAACCACCAGCGGTAGTGTTTGCGGTAGAACCGCTCTCGTAAGCCCCGGAATCGGTGTTGTGCATTTGAGCGGTGTACAAACAGGTGTCGGGAACAAGCACGACATGATGTTTCGTACAGCTCGTGTCACCACACTTGTAGTAATAGTCAAAAGCGGCGATACGCCAGTTCACACCGTTAATCGTCCAATAGTCACCGATGTACATATCATCGAATGTACCAGCGGCGATTGCCGCATACTGGGCGGTGGTGACGGAAGTACCCAGTGACTTTCCACGATAAATCGCATTGTGCGCCCCGGCATTGTTATACAGCAGAGGGGTTATTTTATTCTCTGTGTCCTCAACCGCTTTCGCTTTGAGGTTAGCGAAGGTGACAACCTTCAATCCCGTTCCATCGTGAATCGGAATCAAATTACCGCTTGCCGGGGTAGTAATTGCCACCAGCTCGGGTACTTTCTTTGTTTCAATGCTAATAGCACTCATTTCTAAACCTCCTTGTATTTCCAGTCAGCTACGATTGCGTAGCCCAAATCGTCTATGAGCAGAGTTCCTTCATCGTCAATCGCAAGAGGAGCAATAAACTCATTCTGCAAGGTCATATGTTCAAGAGCCGCCAGTCGCTCGTCAACCTCCGTAAGCTGGTTTTGCAAGCTACCAGCCACATCTTCGGATAGCTGACCCTTGATTGCGGCGAACCATGCGTCAAACAACGCCTTTTGCTCGCTCTCGTAGGTTGTCATGTGTTCCTCATAGGTCTGCTCAATAACTGCAAGAGAGGAATCACCGTTCGCTTTCAGCTCCGCAATATAGGTGGTGAAGGAATCGTACTCTGCGTTAGTCAACGCCCTCACATTTTCGATTACCTTATTGCCCGAGTTTTCAAAGAGCTGTTGCTGTGTCGTGAAGTATGTCTGAAATTCTGCGTACAGGTCAGTACCGTTTTCCAGCATTGACATGATGTAGTTCAGAGCTTCATTCATAGCGTTTGCGTCTTTCGCACCAAAGAAGGAGTTCTCCTTACTGGTGTAGGTCGTATCGTCTCGGAACGATACCGTACCGTCCGCATTGTCAATCTGTGTGTACCTTTTCAACCCACTCCACACAGCGTCCGTATAATCAGTGGGTAACAATGTCCATGCCATTTACAGCCCTCCCTTCATACCAAAATTCCATGTAAACATTCTCCTCCCTTCGTATTCGTTCGTGAGCCTGTCGTAGAGGTCGAGGATAGCACTTTCCAGCCTGTTCAGCTCCTTGAAGTCCATTACATTCCCGTTATCTGCATAAACAGGTGCGCTTCCATACGACCTCTTGAGACTTTTGCTGTTAATCGTGGTGAGATTTTCTTCAAGCTGATTGATTTCGTCAGCATAGAAGTAATCCTTCGGAGTACGGTCACTCCCGAGAGAGTGAATCGTGAACTCCGTGTACATCTTGATAGCCAGCTCACGAAGGTACTCAAGGTTGTTTTTAATCCGATTGAAGTCCACAGCATTGAATCTGTCTCCGATGTAAACATCGTCAACGACTTCACCATGCCAATCGGTTTTCGGTGTAGCCCACATTCTTAACCTCCTATCCTTCGAGCTGTCACTCTGCCCGAAAATGATTGATTGAAATTCACGGTATGGCGGTAGATGTTCACCTTCATATCCGTGTAGAACTCGTTCTCTTGATACACAATATCGGTAGCGTCAATCTCCGGGTTTCCTCGGGTATCGTACTCATATTCAATGCCAGCGGTGTAGTATTCAGCCAGCCACTCGGCGAGGTCGTTCGCCATCGTCATATTGCTTATGAGAGGGTTCGACCATTTCACTGTCTTGCCCCTCGCATGAAGCGTCTTGGTTACATACCGCTCAACGATTTTGTACCGATAACCCTGTACCTCAAGTCTGTAAGAGCCTGTGACTTTATATCGCAAAGTAACATAGTAGTTACCCCAGTCAATCACATCTGCCAGTCCTTCTTGCTCGTCCAGCTTCGCAAAGTACCCGTAGGAAGGGTCTTGAATATAATAAGTCTCCACCTGTCCAGCGGTTATCTCCACGTCTTCACAGACAAGATTCTCCTCACGGTTGTTTTGCTGATAGGTGTAGCAAGGAACGATAATCTCCTTGACAAGCTCCTGTTTGATAGCTTTTGGAGAGGAGGTCATATCCCTTCGTGTCATGGTGAAGTCTGTAACATCGCTCAAACTGAAATAGTTCAGCACGATACGGTTATAGGCTTCTGCGGTCTCGGTGAACTCTATTTTCATCACATCGAAATCGTCAAAATCTCGAAGGATAACCGTTGTCTTGTCGATTTCGTCAGCGGTGATAGAAAACTCATTCACCAGCGTACCGCTGTTGTAGGTACGGATAATGAAAGCAGAAGGAAGAGCCTGTCCGAAGACCAGCTCCAATCCGTAGTACGCTCTGATAGCTTCCATCGTGATTGTGACTACTGGGTTGTTCGTGAACTGACAGTCAGCGTTGGAAATCTCCTCTGACACATACCCCGTGTTCAGCGTTGCCGCTCCACTTTTCGGGAGAAAGTACATACCGCCATTGACAGGAGTATAATTGCCAGCCAGTGTAGCGTACTCTGCTTTCTCTGATTCATTCAGCACATTCGCCGCATTGGAAAACGAGGTTTCGCCATTGGTCGTTATGGTCGCTTCGGGCATGAAGTTTGACTTGATTTGAATGTAACCAAACCTTGTCTGCGTCAACACACATCGACACGCATTGGCGATAATCTGCAACGCTTCCTTGTGCTGTACCCTCGGTATCGGATTGTTCGTGTAGAGCTTCTTCAACCTCGGGTCGATATAATACTCGGTGATACCAGCGTCAGCCAGTATCTCTTGAGCCAATTCGTAATAGCTTTTGCCGCTGGAACTGTACAGACCCTTGACATACTCGGAATCCATGTTTCTGAAAATATCTTGGCAACGGATAGTGGCGGTGTTATCATCGCTTTCCCACTCGGAGCAGAGAAGGTGGTTTCCTTGAATCCACTCTATCTCGTCAGAATCAGGGAGCTGATACCCGTACATAATGTCCATTTCCTGTCCAGTTTCAAGGTAGTTAATCGCTGATTTAGGATTATCCACATTGAAATAGCGGTCATAATTCTTGAGCTGTACCGAGAAATCAATCTGCGGCACATCTGCCCCGATAGGGGAAACATAGCTGTCAAGTGAAGAACCCATGACGGAATCGTTATAGTAAACCAACCCGTAACCGAACAAAATAGAATAAATACGAAGTCTGCTCTGTGGATTCTTCATGGTATAAAACACCAACTTGACATAGGTCGTGTTCTCAAGCACCTCCTCGGTACTCCACTTCGATTCAGTGTTCCCCCGGAACTCAATCGTCTGACCCGTACTCGCCACAATGTCGAAGTCTACAGGGTAGTTCTCGCCGAAGTTAATCGTGAGACCCTTAAAATCTGTGGCTATCGTATTCAAGCTGATTGTCAGCTCGCATTGTGCTTCGGTCAGTAGCTTCTCCGAGATAATCCCAGTATCGTAATAGCTTCCACCAACGCTCTGTCGAGGAAGGAAGAACATAGACCCGTCTACTGTGGTGAAATTCTCCTCAAGTGTGGCGTACACCGTATCGTCTCGATGTTCGCCGAAAATGTTCTCCTTATTGGAGTAGTAGGCAAAACTGCCCTCGCTGATTGTGGCTTTAGCCTGTGCTTCTTGATTGACAAGCCCGAAAGAGAGCATAATGTACGCCCTCTCTCGGAGGGAGGATTTCATGCTTTCTTTATAGGCTTTTGATACCTTCTGCATTTAATCACTCTCCTTACTCGCCAGTGTCAATGAGATTTACCTTGCAATTCGTGTAATGTGTGGGAGTGCCGCTACCGTTGACCCAGTAGGGTTCGCCTGTGCGGTCTCCACAATACATTCTCACGGTCTTACGACTGTTGGTTACAGGGTCATTAAAAGTCACATAGACGAAGAAGTTTTTCAGTATGCTCAAGATTCTTTCCCACTGGGCGGCGGTGAGCCACGCCCACTCAAGCCCGTCAATCTTGTACTGGTCTCGTCCGACCCTCTGACCCACCACAGCACCGTTAGCGTCTCGCCCGGAATCAACGACAGTGGTTACGATTACCTTCACACCTCGCTTGCAAGGTGGTAACTCATAACCATTTATCGCCAAATACGCCATCGTTACCACCTCCTTACTTCGTGAAACTGTAACCATTTGCTTTCTGCTGTGTCACCACAGCGTCATTGATTGTACGATTACCAACCTGTACGATGGTCTGCTCCTTCTTATCAGCCTGTCTCTTGGTGTCAGAAGCAATCTCCTTGAGAGTAGGTTCAACGTACTCCCGGTAGAACTCCCTCATAGACCGAGACAGAGAATCATCGGAGAAGGAACTGTTATAAGCCCTCTGCGAATCCTCATAGACCGACTGTGCAAGTGCGTTTGTCGGGTCGTAACCGCCACCCACTGTAGCGAGACTTGCGTTCATCACATCGGAGCTTACAAGGATAGAGCGGATAATGGCGTTGGAGCAAATAGCCATTTGACTATTGATATTGCGCCAGTACCCGGTAAACTGCGACATACCAGCTACCACAGCACTTTTCATCGCTTGAGCAATCTGCGAGCGGTTCAGAACCTCGGTTTGACCGTTAATGTGTCCGACCATTTCAGCTCCGTTCTCGCCAGCGACAAACATAGAGCCATGCAAGCCAGCGTTCGCTGTACCATTTGCATACATCGGAATATTCTTCCAGAACTGTGCTTGTCCGTTGTCGATGTAACCTCCTCGTTCAAAGAAGTTCCAACCGTGACCGGAATTATAACCACCGCTGGACAATCCAAAGAATTTCTTCAAGGAAGTCCACCCGGACTTAAACAGCGATACACCAACGGAAACTTTGTTTCCAATCCATGAGGACAGAGAAGACCAGCCCGACTTAAACAGCGAAATACCAACAGATACCGTAGAAGTGTTAATCCACTTTTTCACAGTAGACCAGCCGCTCTTGATAAGCGAAATACCTTGACTGATAACAGGAATATTACCAATCCAGTTCTTAACCGTTGTCCACCCGGATTTCAGTAGCTTAATCCCTTGAGACAATACCGGGATATTGCCTATCCAGTTTTTAACCGAAGTCCAGCCGCTCTTAATGAGCTGTATCGCCTGTGACAAGGTGGGAATATTACCAATCCAACCCTTTACGGTAGTCCAGCCGCTCTTGATAAGACTGATAGCTTGCGACAGGGTAGGGATATTTCCAATCCAATTCTTAACGGTTGTCCAACCCGACTTAATCAAGTTGATACCCTGTGAAAGAATTGGAATATTGCCGACCCAGTTCTTAACCGTTGTCCACCCGGATTTCAGTAGAGAAATTCCCTGTGAGAGTGTAGGAATGTTGCCAACCCAACTCTTTACGGTCTGCCAACCCGACTTAGCAAGGCTTACTGCCTGTGATACGCCCGGAATGTCACCAATCCAGTTCTTGACGGTAGTCCAGCCTTTCTTCGCCAGTTCCACTCCCTGTTGCACAATCGGGATATTACCGACCCATTCTTTTACGGAAGACCAGCCTTTTTTCAAAAGCCCAACTGTTTGTGAAAGTGTAGGAAGGTTGCCAATCCAGTTCTTGACTGTAGACCAACCCTTCTTTGCCAGCTCTACGCCAGCTTCAACGGAAATACCGTCCTTGGTTGCGTCATTCCACCAACCCTTTGCCTTTTCCCACCACTCGGAAGCGGTGTTCTTAACGCCGATAGCCAGTTCGCCGACAGGACTTTTCTCAATCGCTTTCGAGAGGGGCGTTGTGATATTGGTCTTGACCCAACTTTTCGCATTTTCAAACTTCTCGGAAAGACCTTCTTTGAAGCTCTCACCCCATTCGCCAGCCGCTTCTTTAATATTGTCAATGGCGTTCTTACCGTCAGCTCCCTTTGTGAAGAACTCCTTCACATTGCCAGCCCATGTTGTGATAGTGCTTTTCGCACCTTCGAGCTTTTCACCGACCCAATCTTTGAACTCACCGAACTTGTCAGCGATGGCACTCAAGCCCTCAGAAACCTTGTTCTTAATTGAATCCCAGTTAAGAGCCACACCCGAAACCAACGAAGCCGCACCAGCGGCAATCAAAGCCACGCCGAGCGGAATCCCTACACCAGTCAGACAGAGAATGACACCGAGAGCCAGCATAGCCGCACCAGCGACAATGCCAATCTCCTTGAGTACCCCTTTGATTTTGCTGACGATGGAATCCCAGTTAAGAGCTACACCAGCCACAAGAGATACAGCACCAGCGGCGATAAGTGCGATACCAAGCGGCAACGCTACGCCTGTCAATGCGAGAATTGCGCCGACAGCTATCAGAGCCGCACCCACAGCGATACCGATTTCTTTCAGAACCGCCTTGATTTTCTCTGTCATAGCTCCCCAGTTAAGAGAAGCGGTGGCAATTATCCCGACAGCACCAGCGGCAATCATCGCAATACCGAGCGGTGTAGCAACTCCCGTCAGAGCAAGAATCGCACCGATACCGATTAAAGCACCGCTCACAATCGAAGTGATTGTGGAGATAGAACCTTTGAGGTCTCCCGTAATGGAATCCCAGTTAAGAGCTACCGCCGACACGATGGAGATTGCACCAGCGGCAATCATGCCAACACCGAGAGGGATATTCACGCCTGTAAGTGCCAAAATCGCACCGAATGTCAGTAACGCACCGCCAACAATCGCTTCCAGTGTACCGATTGCTTTCCGCATAGGGTCTGACATGGAATCCCAGTTAAGACCAACTGCGGTAGCCAGTCCGATAGCACCAGCCGCCATGAGTGCGATACCGAGAGGAACGGAAACTCCTGTAAAGGCGAACAGCGCACCCATAGCCAACAGCGCACCGCTGATTATACCTGTCAGAATAGACAAGGCGTTTTTCATATCACCGTTGAGGAACTTCCAATTTATCGTAGCGGCGGTTGCGAGAAATACCGCACCAGCCACCATAAGTCCAGCACCAAGAGGAACATTTACGCCCGAGAAGACGAGGAACGCACCAATCGCCAACAGGAATCCACCGAGAATCCCCGTGACAAGCGTGAGCGTCTTTGCCAACCTCTCTGACATACCGTTCCAATTCTCCGCTATAACAGCCGCCAGCCCCACAGCACCAACAGCCATAAGACCGAGACCGAGCGGAATGTTCGCTCCCGTGACAACAAGAATAGTACCGATTGCCAACAGGAATCCGCTGATAACAGCGGTAATTTCGCTCATGGCTCCTTTTATCATTTCAACGATTTCGTCAACTCTCGAATTTACGAGGTCTCCGAGAAAGTCATAGGTAGGAAGGTCAATTCCCAAATCGCCAGCACCACCGCCGATACCAGCTCCACCCGAGCCACTACCGCCCGAAGCGGAACTATCGTTCGGGGAAATGATGTTCAATTCGTCAATACCGAGTGTTGCATTTTTCAGCTTCTTTGCCGCTTTAGCGGCGTTACCCAATCCACTTGCGGCATCGTCCGCACCGTCAGCCAAATCGCCGACAGCAGACGCACCAGCGGAAATCCCGGAGTAATCCACCTCGGGGAGAGTAAATCCGAAGAAACTTGCGATTGCGCTCGCCACCATGCGAAGAACTTTAGCAAGAGCGATAGCATAAGGCAGAACAGCGTTCAAAGCCGGGATAAAGATATTACCCAAAGCCCTTGCACACTGGGTTACTTGCGCCTGTAAAACACGAAGCTGATTTGCCGGGGCGTTCAATGTACGAGCCATATCGCCCTGTGCCACCGTTACCTGTGTCATAATTGCATAGTAGCGGAGCTGTGACTTTTCAGCCTGTGTCATGTCATATATGCTTTTCTCAATACCGAGATTCAACGCTTCCTGTTGCAAACGAGCAACAGAGAGGTCATAACCCAACCTACGAAGCGGTTCAAGCTCGCCCGAGATACCCGACTGTAACTTCGTCATAGCGTCTTCAAAACTGATATTGAAGAATGAAGAAATATCATAGCCGAGCTGTGTGAGGTTTTTCGACATGAGATATGCTTGGTCGCTTGCCACACCGAAACCGCTGATAATAGTATTGAAAACACCTTGATTTCGCATGAACTCGCCGGGGTCAATACCCATAAGTTCACCGACCTGTTCAGCATATTTTTGAGCTTCTGCGGCATACTGCCCCATAGAAGCGGTGAACAGGTTCAAATCTTCGATGTATTGGTTTGACTGTGTAATCCACGAAGCGAGAACCCTCGCCCCGGTTCGTACAGCATTGATAGCCATGTTGAGCTTCGCCCACAGGTTTACATAGCTGGTAGCCGCCTTGTTATTCGCTTGAGGGAGAGCATTGGTAGCTGTTACCACTCGGCGAATATTCGTAGGCAAACTTGCGAAAGCGGTTGAGACCGTATTAAGCTGATTTGCCAACGGAGCAAGCGCATTGGACAACTGCTGTAGTTGACTGGTGAGTGTAGCCCAGTTTACCGTGTTGAGCGTTTGCGCCAACTGCGGTAACTTCTGCAACTGGGTAATGGTAGACTGCAAACCCGAAGCCTTACCGATACTGCTCAACGGTTGAAGTGCCGCCGAGAGCTTGCTGATACCCGAGAAATCCGCTCCATTCAGAGAAGAAGCGGCACTCCCGATATTCTTGAGCTGATTGCCGATGGACGAGGAAATCTTAATGCTCCCCAGTCCTTTGAGCTTTGACAAACTATTAGCCAGCTTGTCGATTTTGTCAGCGGAAGAACTGTCCATACCTTGAAGGGCGGTGTTGAGATTGCGTACTTGATTCGCCACGCTGTTTAACCCCACACCGCCCTTGACTGCGTTTTTAAGCCTTGATAAAGAAGCGGAAAGAGCGTCTATACCACCGACAGCCGAACTTGCGTTTTGCTGTACTTCCAATTCGAGACTTTCAATGGTGGTAGGCATATAACTCACTTCCTTTCTTCAAATCGTTTATTGTTCGCCACCATGTACGCTTGCATATAGCGCACACCCTTTTGTGACTTAGCTCGTTCCTTCTTGAGTTGTGCGTCCTCCATTTTCTTTTTGCCGATAGGGTACGCTTCCTCAACATAAGGTTGAGCCTTAGTTCCCTTCTTGGCGAAAGCGTGTAGGATAGGGGCAATCCGAGCAAGAGCGTCATAAACATACATACCTTGTAACCATGCTTCTTGATTGAACTTCTCTTGCCGAAGCTCCTCTGCTTCACGGTAATACTTGACGAGGGTACTATCCCTATCCCAGTATTGTTCTTCCGTCATGCCTATTGATAAGTAATAGGGGAACTTCTTATAAAAAATCTCCGTATAAGGGAAAGGGGAAGCGAAGCGATTCTCACGCTCGCTCCCCTCGTCAGCGGATTCATCGGACAGTGAATCACTTACCAACTCGCTGTCCAGCTTACGTTTCCCTCGTTCTCCTCGGGTTCTTCTACGAGTGCCATAATCGGCTCGTTGTACATTTCAGCCAGCTTACCGATAAGCTCCTCCTTGTTCGTCAGCTTCGCAAAGATAGCGTCAATAACCTCCTTCTTCTCGAACCTGTGGTGAGCAAGGAACGCACCAGCGAACAGTGCCGGGAGAGTGGACATGGGCTTGTTCTCAACCTCGGCGGCGATAAAGCCCTTCTTCTCCATTTCCGTTACGGTGCGGCGAGTAAACTCAAGGATGTACTCCTTGTCGTTGTATGTGAATTTCAACTGCTTTGCCATGATGATTTATCCTCCTTATGATTTACTGCTTACGCACTTGCGCTCTCGTCCATGCTAATAGGCGTAGAAGGTGCGATAGTGATAGTCATATCCACAACCTCATTCACGCCGCCGCCCACAGGGAACACGGAGAGCTGACCGTTGAACTTAAACTTACCGTCAGACCCGGTAGGAGTAACGGTATCGCCAGCTTCCGTACCGCCGAACCAAACCGCATACTCGTTGTCAATGCCCTCAAGAGCTTTCAGCTTCTTGTACTCCTCCAACGTGTAGTTGGAAGTGAACTCAAGAGCGTCAAGGCTCTGAATACCCGGAATATAGGTCTGCATTTTGTCAGACAGGGTGGTGGTTTCCAGCATTTCGGGAGTACCGCCCAAATCCGGGAACTCCTTAATGTCAATCAGCTTCTCCCATGCAGTAGACTTCTTCTGCATAAGGAAAATCTTATAGGTGCTAATAGCCATGATTCTTTACCTCCTGTAAATTACTTTGTTTTTTGAAACGATTGCTCGATAACGAGCCACCATACGATAAACAGTAGCGTCCTCCTCGTTCGGAACAGGATTTAGAAGTGTTCGAGTGAACCCGAGAGCTTCCATTCGCTTGTCAATCAGAGCGATGATTGCCTTACATTCAGCCTTTTTGCCGCTCTGCTTGTTCGAGTACACATTCACCTCATAAAGCAACTGTGCGTGATTTTCGATACACTCTGTCGTGCGAGTATTCCGATAAATCTGATTGTCAGTCTCAATGAGAGAGACACACGGGAAGGAAGGAGGAGACTTAACATATTCGCCAGTCATGTAAATTTTCGGGTACTTCTCACGCACCTTTGCAGATACGGTATTGAAAACCTCTGTCTCAATGTCAATCAACCGAACACCTCCCTCGCTATCTGTGAAATTTCATTACAAACGGTGGTGACAGCCCGAGCCATCGGCATGACAGCCGGAGTACCATGTGTGAGCTTGAGTTCGCCCTCCTCATAGAATCCCCACGTCTCTTTCTTACCGTTGCCCTTACCGAATCCACCGATTGTCATACCCAGTTCCGCACCATGAGGGTGAGGGGAAGAACCGGGTGAGCCATTATGATAGACACCAGCACCAAACTCAACCCACACAGCGTCTTCGCCACTTGCGATTACAACCGTAACCGAACCTCGATTGTCTACCGACACATCGACCTGTGCGTAGCGTTGCCCTCCTCGAACCAAATCGTCCACCACAGCCCCGGTAAAGCCTTTCCTTGCTTCATCAGCCAGCCGCTCGGCTACTCGGTCTCGGAGGAGTTCTGTCTTTTTCAGAATCTCTTGCTTGTAATCTGCCAGTTCCCTAATTGCTCCTTCAATGCTCTGCTCGGATAATCCGAAGGTGATTTTTCTCTTACCCACTGACATTCACCTTGCTTATCGCAATCGACACGCTGTTCAAGCTCCGGGCTACCTTCTTCACAATATAATCGTGTGGAGTGATAACCTCGCCCTCCTCGTTGATAACCAAAGCCCCGGTTTCATCAACCTGTGGAACTCTATCGACCCAAAGAATCGTGTACTCGTCAATCGGTGGAGCGTCATTATCCATGACTATCACCTTATCGTAGGATTCACTCTCACCAAACTGCCTTGTAGTGGTCTCACCCTTGGCGGCAGATATATTAGCGGCGAACTCTACCGGGTTTCCGTGAATCACATCGTATTCCCCTGTTACATTTCCGTACTCGTCCGTTTTTGCAACCTTGCTCTCGTACAGTGCATAATAGAAACTGCTTTTATTTCTCAACATCGTCCTCATTTAATCACCCCACAATGCGGAGTAACTACCTTGAGCATGGACGCTGGAACATCGGCATTTTCGTAAGAACGGGATATACCGTTCTCGGAGTGAGAGGTTTGACCCTCTGCACCTCGCTTATTCAGCATATATGCGGCAATCTCACATTGGAGAGTGTCATACTGTACGGGAACTTCCGTCACGTTCGGGTCATACGGGTATGCTCTTGCTATAATCTTTCGACCAGCCAGCTTGAGGTAAGTGGATAACACTTCGTCTGTGTCAGAGCCACCGACCATAGCCCTAAGAGCAATCAGCTTTTCCTCCTCGGTCATGCTATCCACCTCCTATCATTAGCCAGCGGAGACAGTAATCTTGACCGCCTTAGTAGCGTCAGTCAGAGCCGCAAGGTAATACTTACGAGAGTAGATGGTATTCTGACGAATATCTCCATCACGCTCCTGTTCAATCTCCACACCCTTCTTGTTGAAAAGGGTAACTGCCTGTCGAGTGGCAACGATGATAGTACCGCTCACAGCGTCCTTCTTGGTGTAGAGGTTCACGCCAGCCACAGTACCGACATAGCCGCTACGGGCAAAGGATTCAACGTACTTCAAATCCTCGGCGAGATTCTTACGGAGCTGTGCCATATCGGAAGGGCAGACAAAACCGAAGGTCATAGGAGCGACCTGTGCCGGGTCATTGTCAGTGCTTTCGATGTTCAGTGCCGCCACAGCGTCAGCGAACGCCCCGAAATCCACCTTTGCGGTAGTCACTGTCAGCGTAGCCTCATTGAACTCTGCGAAAATATCCGCATTGACGGTGTTGAACATATCCGTACCCATGTAACGAGTGCCGACAGGAACGAGCATGGGGTCGGTCATTTCCTGTTCGTCAAAATACTGGAACTTGTTCTGCGCCATCAAAATACGGTACTCCTCCGGGGTGTAGGAAACCTCAATGGACTTGGTGTTACCTTTGCCCATCGCCAGCTTCTCCGTACCATCGGTAGCCCGATAGACGTTAATCTTACGAACCATACCAGCAGTACCCACAAGAGAATTGTCAACAGTACAGAACTGTTGCAGATTCAAGTGGGAGTTGAACTGGTCTTCCACCTCGTTAGAGAGGTAGAAATTGTCATAAATTGTATGTGCCATTATTCATTACCTCCGTATAATTCTTTGTACTCGCTCGGGTGTTCCACAGAATACTGATAGCGTTCCTGTGGGGTCATAGCCCGAAGCTGTTTGAGCGTCATGGTTTTGCTATCCCCATCGGGGGTAGGCTTCGGTGTATTTTTAAGGGCTTCCGCACGAACTTTCTTTCCGTATGCTTCGAGGTGCTTCTGCTGGTTAGCGAAAACCTTTGCCATGTCACCGTTTGCCATAGCTTCTGCGGTTTCATCAGCCAGTTTCTCGTCATAGCCCATAGCCAAAAACTTTGCCTTATGCTCGGAAACGGTAGTCTTATGAAGCAACGCTTCATAATCCTTTTGGAGCTTTTCTCGTTCCTCCTGTTCCTTCTGCTTGGCGGCTTCGTCCTCGGTCATTTTCGCTTGCAACTGCTTTTTCTTATCAGCCAGTTCAGAAGCGGTCTTGTCGAAAACATCTTTCTTCACATAGCCGCTGTAATCCGGCTCGGGCATATCAAACCCTTCCAGTGCGGCAATTTTCTGTTCCGGGGTCATGTTTTCGTAACCCTCGATTTGAGCAACATCAATCTTTGCCATGTAAAAGTCCTCCTTGTCTTTTCAAGTCTTCTGTGACCGTGTTTGCGATTTAAGGTTTCTCTACCTTTCTGCGATTTGTTAAGGCGGTTTCTCTACCGCCATATTTGAAGCGGCGAACCGCTTAAACATCGTCTTCGGGGTCAGTGTCCTCGCCCTCAACAGGCTTGGTTTTCTGTGCAATAGCTTCCGCTTTTTTCTGCTGTTCCTCGTAATACTTCATGCTCATGGTGTAAGCACTCTCGGAATCAGAGAACATACCGCTATGCTGGAAAGCAAGCTGTGGGTGAATCTTCGGTTCTTGAAGCATAGAGATAAGCACCTGTGACTTGCTCTGAATCGCTTCGTAATTCCTCCGAGTGAACTTCATGTCAATGTCTTTCAAAAAGAGATTGAGTTCTCCAAGGTCTCGGCAGATACGAAGTACCAGCTTGAGCATTTTCTTTTCCGAACGCTTAAACACATTCTCACTATCCTTGGCACGAGCTTCTGCATCAGACCAGCCATCACGAAGCAATACCGCCGAGCCTGTATCACTGGTAGAAGAACCACCGTTACGGTTCGGCATACCGCAAATCGTAAGAACAGCGTTGTAAATGTCTTCCTTGAGGGTCTGCGATTGTGTCTGATTCAGTTCGGAAGTAACCACGCCTACATCGGCGTTCTGTCCATCGACAGATTTAACCTTGATTGCCCCGAGCTGTAAGAACTCCTCGTATTCCTCCTTGCTAATATCACAGTTAATAAACTTGATAAATGCTTGTACCAACTGCTCAATCCCGTCCATACGGTTACTGTCCACTTGATTGATAGCGTCCAGCAGAGGAAGCACAATCTCAAACGCTCCCAATCTTGCGTTATTTGCCGGGTACTCGAAAATCGGAATCATATCAAGAGCGTGCGGCTTGCACTTCTCATGGTTGAGAATGTCTCCGTCAACATGGAAATAACGATTCTCGGTATAGATGGAATAATGGAAAATCTCGTTATCGTCCTTGCTGTACTTGACTGCCATCATGGGCTTATTGCCGATTTCGTTCGAGTACACAACGAAGGTATCTCTCGGGTCAAGCGTATAAAGCTCGAACGGGGCTTCGTCCTCCTCGCCCGGTTCATCGGGAAGCACAAGACGATAAGCTGTTCCACAAACCATCTGCCATTCGACAAGCTCTTGGTCTTGAGCGGCTTTATCCTCGGCGAACATATACTCGTTGAGCGTATTGATTGCGTTGACAACCTCCTCGCCACCATTCCGGCTCACATATTGGATAGGCTCACCACAGAGATAACCGACCTTGAAGGAGACAATCTCGTTCGCACGATTTTCTACAATCTTGTTGCAAATCTCGGGGCGCACATCTTTCTTGCGGTAGCGGATAGGTTGGTCTCCTTTGAAATACTTCCAAAGGTAATCAATCTCGCTACGGTTATAGGAATGAATCGCCAACGCCTTGTTCAGCACTTCAACAACATTCGCTTCCGTGATTTCCGTCTCGCTGGTCTTGATAACACGCCTACCGCTCATAAGCCTTGTTTCGCTCAAAGGCTTACTCTCGTCAATCTGATTTGCCACGATTGCTCCTCCTTTCTGACAAAATAAAAGTGGGTGCATAACTGCTTCGAGGACTAAAAACCTCGTGCAATCATGCACCCACATAAAAATCCATATTCGTTTTCTACATCACATGATACCACAAGATATTGTGTTTGTCAATAGAGCAATACACAAAATGTTGATAATATTGTGAATAATGTGGAAAACCAATCCATCACCAAGGGCGCTTGAACACCTCGACCCTCATTCCCGACAAGCTCTGTGCGTATTCTGCCAGCATAGCCATGCCAT
>ERZ1673752.1363-NODE-1363-length-34573-cov-13.928327_pt1 | contig 34573 bp, 26 predicted proteins | sample MGYA00580195_ERZ1673752 | MGnify/ENA primary metagenome ERZ1673752 (study PRJEB41218, sample SAMN15661744) | gut metagenome | host: Homo sapiens | place: Canada: London | collected 2015-08-20/2019-03-30 | study: EMG produced TPA metagenomics assembly of...
CACCCGCCTCCTGCGCTTTCGCACCCGCCGCCTCGGCTTGCGCCTTCAACTCCTGAGCCTTCGCACCCGCCTCCTGCGCTTCACGCCCCAGGGCTTTGGCTTGGTTTCCCAGGCTGGTGGCGCGATTGCCCAGCTCAGTCGCTTTCGCACCCAGGGCTCGCGCCTGATCAGCCAGCGTCTGAGCCGGATCTCCGGCAGCTTTTGCCTCATCGCCGAGCTTCTTGGCTTCATCCCCCTGATTCTCGGCCTGAGCCTGCATCTCATCCAGCTGACTGGCCAGCTTGGGCGCCTGCTCCAGCTCCGCGCGCAAATCAACCCCGGAAACATAGGCCATCACGGAATAGGCCGCGGTCTGGTGACTTTCCACCATGACTTGCCCAGTATGAGACTCGGAAGGGGTCGCCTGGGGTACATCAGAAATGAGCCGATTCCACAAGGGATCTCCAAACCCGGTCACCGCGCTCAGTGCGGTGGCGATAACCACCAAAATCCAAAATGCCAGAACTCGCTTCGGCCTGAGGGCCAGAAAACGAGCAAGCTTGACATACATATATCAAATGTACCCAGACCGCGTGGGAGTCGCACCCGGAATGGAACTCTGTTTTTGTCCGGTCACGAAACCGCTATGGTTGGATAAAACCCCGTCTATAGTCGATAATTGACCTCATGGTCCCTGGTTTCACGCAACGCCGCCCCCTGTGGGTTCCGGCGCTATTCATGTTGGTTTTCGCTCTCGTTGGTATTGGTCCGGTCGCGCCCGCACAAGCCGGGACCAGCGACACCCCGCCAGGTTACCCGCCAACCGAGGTTCACCGGCTCCTCCCACCCACCCCTGCTGACCAACTCGACCGCGCGACACCCCTTGTGAACTCCCCAGAAACGGGCTCCACCCAGGCCGGACAGATTCCTGACCCGCACCCCGCCACCGTCCAGATTGTTATCGGACCGGGTCCGGACGGAATGGCGTCCCTGTGTTCTGGAGTTTGGGTCGCGCCCAACATGGTGCTGACCGCGGCTCACTGCTTTAAGAGCTTGCCCCAAGGACCGGCGCGGATTTATTCAACAAACTCTCACGTTCCGGGAGCCTCGCCCCTCGCCACCGGAGTGACCTGGGAAACGACCACACAAAGCGATGTGGCGCTGGTTGTGACCACCCCGGCGAATCACCCCATCGCCCCGGTCAGCGCGGTGGTTCAGCCCCCCAGCACTCCCCTGTATATTTGCGGGCAAAACTACATCATTAAGGAATCCGCCACCATCGACAGTGTCTCCCAGATGATTGGCGGCAAAGGAAACTATTGCGCCAACGTCAATACTTTGGACGCCCGCACTGCCCAGCGTTTCCAGATTCCCGCTGGTGGCAACATCCTCGCCACCGTGCCGATGGCGGTAGATAAAGGCGACTCCGGGGGTCCCCTGTACAACGCTGCCGGCGAGGTGGTCGGCATCACCAGCTCGAAATCCCATACAGCTTTCACCGACAGCACCGAACAGTTACTGTTCAACGCCGCTTCGCCGATGTCGCGTTTCGGCTCTTGGCTGGCGAGTTTAGGGGTGCCGGTGCGCGGTTTGAGTGGCGCCGATTTGCCCTTTAAACAGCTCCCGCCCAACATTATGCGGGTCAGCGGTGCCGACCGGATGGAGACTTCAGGGATGATTGCCGAGGCCTCACCCAACGTGGAGACGCTGATTCTCGCCACCGGGTTGATAGCCGCTGACGGTCTGGCCGCAACCCAGCTGTCCGGAGTCACCAGCTCCACGCTAGTTTTGTCGAACTCCCGCGACCACCTGGACTCCCAAGCCGTGAAAGCCCTGAGTAAATTTGGGCTGCACCGGGTGGTGCGCGTGGGCGGAACCGTGGGGCTGAGTGCTGCCGACCGGGCGACGATTGCGGCCAAAGGTCTGGAATTGGTCGAGCTCATCGGCGCGAATCGTTTTGAAACAGCCCTGAAAGTCGCGCAATACCGCGATTCCCTGGGAGGCGCACCCAGCGCAGTCTTGGTGGCTGACGGCATCAACTTCCCCGACGCCCTAGCTGCGGGAGCCGCGGCCGGAGCGATGCGGGCCTCCCTGGTGCTCTCCAGCGGCGCCAACCTGCCCCCCGCTACACAAAGCTACCTGACCCCCCTTCTGAACAGCACTAAAATCATCACTGTTGGCGGTCCGGCGCAATCTGCCGTCGCCTCGGCGGGTATCAATCCCGGCACGACTTACACAGGAGCGGACCGCTACGAAACCGCCCGCAGCCTCGCCACCAGCCTTGACCTGGGACGCAGCGTAAACGGCCTGGTGATGGTGTCGGGACGAAACTTCCCCGACGCCCTGTCAGCCGGAGCCTACACGGTCAAGCAGGGCGCGAAACTTGTGCTGGTGCCCCCGGCCGGGTCGAAACCCGCCTTTTTGAAGGGCTTATGGACCTCCGCCGGCTCCCACGGTGTAGTCGTGGGCGGCACCGGCGCGCTGCCCGACCAGGACGTGGCGTGGGCGCTGCAATAACCTCCCGTTCGCTCTTGAGGTCTGAATCCTCAACTATCGGTATTAATTAAGATTGGAATCATGGTTTTCACTGCAAATTTGCTGGATTGGCTGAAGGATCCCGGCGCCCTGTTGGAACACCTCATCTCGGCTTACGGGGTGTGGATGGTGGCCATCATCGCCCTCATCGTGTTCATCGAGTCAGGAGTGCTGTTCCCGGTGCTTCCCGGCGATTCGCTGCTATTCGCGTTGGGGCTGCTCCAAGACCGGATGCCAGTGAACCTCGCCGTGGTTCTGTTCGTGCTGATTCTGGCGGCGATAGCCGGCGCCCAGGTCGGCTACTGGTTCGGGCTGCTGTTTGGCGAACGGTTCTTTAAACCCGATGCGCGCGTGCTGAAAACCGAATATTTGCAGACTGCCCAAGTGTTTTTTCGCAAGTGGGGTGGACCGGCGGTGGTATTGGGACGTTTCGTTCCTTTCGTGCGCACTTTCGTGCCTATCGCGGCCGGAATAGGGCGCTACGGCTGGGCACACTTCACCCTGTGGAACGTCATCGGCAGTATTGCCTGGACCGGTGTGTTCATCGTCGCCGGTATTTCGCTCGGAGGGGTGCCCTTTATCCGCAACAACGTGGAGCTCATCGCCGTCATCATCATCGCGGTTTCAGTCATTCCTATCGGCTTGGGGATTTTGAAAAAGGCCCTGAGTAAACCCACGGATAGCCAGGAGACCGGGAAAAGTAACATACACTAGGGCCATGGTGAAATACCTCCAAGACCCCCTGAACCGGGCCATTTACGCATCGGACGCCTCAAACTATCGCATTGTGCCCGACCGGATCGCCCAACCGGAAAACCTTGACCAGCTACACGACACGATTTTGGAAGCCCTGTCCGCTGGCGTGCCCCTGACGATGCGCGGGCGGGGAACCTCATGTTCCGGCAACTCCATCGGGCCCGGCCTGGTCATTGATACATCTCACCACTGCAACCGGATTTTGTCCCTGGACCCTTCCGCGCGCCAGATTACGGTAGAACCGGGGGTGGTGCTCGCCTCTATTCAGGAGGCCGGAGCGCCCTTTGGTCTGCGATTCGGGCCCGACCCGTCCACCTGGACGCGGGCCACCGTCGGGGGTTCAATCGGTAATAATGCCTGCGGCCCGCACGCCCAAGCCTGGGGGCGCGTGGCCGACAATGTCATTTCGATGGATGTTATCGATGGTTTCGGGCGGGAATTTCACGCCGCTTCGGGTGAAGGCGCGCTGGATGTGGTGCCGGGTTTACAGCGTTTAGTTGATGAGAACCTGGCCTTGATTCGCACGGAATGCGGGCGTTTTCACCGGCAAGTTTCGGGCTATTCCCTGGAACACTTGCTGCCGGAAAATGGGCGGGATCTGGCGAAATTCTTGGTGGGTAGCGAGGGAACTTTGGTTAGCGTGCTGCGCGCCACCCTGCGCTTGGTGCCGGTGCCGGCCGCGCCGGTACTGGTGGTGCTGGGATACCCCGACATCATTGCCGCCGCCACCGACGTGCCGCTGATTAACGACTTTTCGCCCCTCGCGGTGGAGGGCATGGATTCGCGTCTGGTTTACACTTTGGCGCACAAGCCGGGGGTTGGCGAACTGCCCGAACTGCCGGAGGGGAACGCTTGGCTGCTGGTTGAGATGGGCAGCGCCACCGAGGACCTGGAGACGACCCTGGCTCGGGCCAATGACCTGGCACAAGCCGCCAACACTCGCGCCACCCTGGTGCTGCCCCCCTCCACGCAAGCCACGAAACTTTGGCGGATTCGCGCTGATGGAGCCGGGTTAGGCGGGCGTACCCCCTTGAATCCGGACGGCTCCGGCAACGACCCGGCCTGGCCGGGCTGGGAGGACGCGGCGGTTCCGCCCCAGAATTTGGCCGCTTATCTACGAGATTTCACTGATTTGATGCGGGAAATGGACGTGGACGGGATGCTTTATGGGCACCTCGGGGACGGCTGCCTGCACGTGCGGTTGAACCTACCGTTGGGAGCGGAGGCTGACCAAGGACGTTCTCGGGAGTTCCTGGAGCGCGCCGCAGACTTGGTGGGGAAGCATCACGGTTCGCTTTCAGGCGAGCACGGGGATGGCCGGGCCCGCTCCGAATTGTTGCCGCGGATGTATTCCCCCGCGCTGATTCGTTTGTTTAAGCAGGTCAAAGCCCTGTTTGACCCGCGGGGTTTGATGAATCCGGGGGTCTTGGTGGATCCCGATCCGCTGGATGCGAACCTGCGTCTGGCGGGGGCCGAGGTCATTCCCGCCCTGCCCGGTCAAGGCTTTACTTTTCCGAAAGACACGGACTTTACCGCGGCCGTGCATCGCTGCACCGGCGTCGGCAAATGTTTGGCAATGGACCACCTCACCGGCGCTTGGATGTGTCCCAGCTACCTGGCTACCGGCCAGGAACAAGACGCCACGCGCGGGCGCGCCCGGGTGCTGCAAGAGGTCACGAACGGCACGCTCATTCGGGATTTTCGCGACCCAAACCTGTTGCGGGCTCTCGACTTGTGTTTAGCGTGTAAGGCCTGTTCTGCGGCCTGCCCGACCGGGATTGACATGGCGGCGTACAAGTCCGAGTCGCTGTACCGGGCCTATCGCCGGAGTTTGCGGCCGCGTTCGCATTACCTGTTAGGTCGCCTGCCTGGCTGGCTGCGTTTGGCGCGCCGGATACCCGGCGGGGCGAGCCTGGCCAACAGCGTCTTCGGGGTGGCTTGGATTCGCCGTCTGGTGTTTCGGATGTTCGGGCTCGATCCACGCCGTCAGATGGCGCATTTCCACCCTGAGTCGTTCCGGACTTGGGCGCGGCGGCGTGGAGGAAACGCTGCCGAACCGGAAATTGGGGCGAACGGGCTTGTGACCCCAGATACGGAACAGCCGCCGGACACTACGGGGCAGGTCAATGCCGTCGCCTCGACAGCAAGCGCGGACAGCCAGCCCGCTCCCGAAGCTAAACCGTGGGTGGCGGTGTGGGCGGATTCGTTCTCAGAAGGGATTGCCCCCGATGGCGCCAAGGCCGTGGTGGAGCTGCTAGAAACGGCGGGATACCAGGTGTACGTACCGCCCCAAGCCTGCTGCGGGCTGACCTACGTAACGACCGGTCAGCTGGACAAAGCCCGGCGCAACATGCGGCGCTTGTGCCAGATCCTGGGGCCGCTGGCGGTCAACGGGATACCGATTGTCGGCGTGGAGCCGTCCTGTACCGCAACCCTGCGCGACGACCTGGAACGTTTACTGCCCGACGACCCGCGCGCCCACGCGATTGCCCAGGCCACGCGCACTTTAGCGGAGTTGCTCAGCGACTCGGACACCGCGCCTAATCCGGACGTGTGGCAGCTGCCGGATTTGCGAGGCGTGCAGGTTGTCGCCCAGCCGCATTGCCACCACTATAGTGTCCTGGGTTGGGAAACCGACCGCAAGTTGCTGGCGGCCACCGGGGCGGAAGTCGTGGAACTGGCGGGCTGCTGCGGCATGGCGGGCAATTTTGGCATGGAACGCGGTCACGTCGAGGTGTCTAAACAGATTGCGGAACACGCTTTGCTGCCCGCCCTGCGCGAACACCCGAACGCGATTTTCCTGGCTGACGGCTTCAGCTGTCGCACCCAAGCGGAGCAGCTGGCCGGCAGCCACGGAGTTCACCTAGCGCGGCTGCTGCTGGGCCCCAGCGCCCGCGTCGAAGCCTAGCCCCCAGCACCCGAATTGGTCATGCGTACAGGGCACATTCGGTAAGGGATATACATCGCGAGGTTTGGCGGCGTTCGGGGGGATGCCTCTCAGTCGCAGAAATACTTGGAAAGCTACGCTTTCCGTACCGCTTCCTGGACTTTGGCAATGCAAGCGAGCTTGCGCTGCCAAAGTCTGCGTCGCGGTGGTCTCCCGTTCTGTTTTTCTAAGCGGCAAGCCGCTAAGAAAAACTACGAACACCCGTGGGCATGCCAGGGAACGCAATCTCGCAGAGATTGCAAGTACCCATATGCTCCTTCGAGGTCCCCCCTCCACCACCTCCCTCGCGTATCCGAGCAATTAAACGTCGGCAAAATCCGCGGATAAACGGCCGTGAGAACCAGGGGATACTTGCCGGGTTGCGGATATAAGGTGGGATTTGGGCAGTAGCTGCCATTATTGGCAGCTACGACCTTATTTTCACCTTTAAACCACGCGCACCCTGAAACCCCGGAAGGTTTCACGCCTGAACAGCGCTGGAATTCTGGTTATATACACAGGAATTCGAGTGGTATTGCGGGGCAGGGAGCGTTGGGGCCGACTCAGCGAGAGGCTGGGGGGTGAGCGTTTTGCGACAATAGTCGCGCAAAACGCGAGGGGGCCCTCCCCCTTCCGCCTCTCGCGAGCGCCCCCGAGCGACCACCCCCAACAATGCGCAACCGCCATGAAACCAGACAAGCCGCCCGGAAAACCCGCAATAAAACCTATTTAAACGCCTCGGTGTGCCATATATGGCACACCGAGGCAAATTAATAGGATTAACGCCCGGGCTTCGCCGGGATTATTGGAATGGGATTTAGCGGTTGCGCTCGATTTCAGCGTTGATTTCAGCTTGAGCTTCGGCTAGGGTCGGGCCATCGATGAAGCCCAAGTGCCAGAACTCCCAGCCATCAACTTCTTGGCCGAGCACCCCAGCCGCCTCGCTGGGATTATCGAATTCGCGGCCTTCCAGGATAATGACCCCGCGCTCCGCCAGGGTAGCGTTGACTTCGGCCGCACTTCCGTCAAAGTTCACCAGGGCAATGAGTGGCGTATCCTCGCCGGTCACCTGGGCAATCACACCAAGACCGGCGGCGTCACGGTTCAGCAGGTCGCTTGCCTCCGACTGATCCGCGCCGAGCGTCTCCGGGGTTTCCGGCGTTTCTAGGGTTTCCGGTGTTCCCCAAGTCTCCGCACTAGCGTTTGCCGCACCAACGGGATCGGCGGACTGCTCCATTTGCTCAGGTTCCCCGGGTTCCTCGAGTTGCTCAAATTGCGCGGGTTCCTCGAGTTGCGTCGGCTCATTCTCGGCCTGTGCCTGCGCTTCGGCCTCCAGAGTCTGTTCACTGGCGGCAGCCCGATGCGAGTGATGAGCCGTCTGGAATTCTCCGGTATCGGTGCCGGAAATAATGTCCGCAAAGGACGGGGCGTCTTTCTCCGCGACGCTGCCGTGATGAGTGGTAAACAGCGACTCCACAGGCTCCTCGTCCTCCCCTGCAGCCAGCGGAGACACCGCGGAAGACCGGGCGGCCTCCATAATGGAGTGGCGTGAAATCGACCCGGTTTGCAGCGCGGGTTCATCAACTGGAGCCGGACTTTCCGCCGCGGTCTCAAGGTCGGATGCCGCAGGTTCCGGGGTTGGCTCCGGTTCCGGGGCAGGCGCTGCGGGCGCCGGACCGACAGTCACGTTATCGGGCGCAGCCGCCTCAGAAACCTGACCGGAAGCCATCGGGGTCGCCAGGTCGGCGAAGCCCACGCTCGGCACCTCGTCCGAACTGGGTGCCACCTCGGGCACCACGGATTCCGCGTTTTGCATATCCGCATCGGTGGCGGAGGTGATCGCCGGGATGCGGGCTCCCCGACCCGCCAACAAGTTCGTATCGTGACTGAACAGCGAGGATGCGACCCGCTGCACATCCAGGAAGCGGCGCCCGTTGGACATCTCGCGCACGCTGACGTGATGGACTTCCAGTCCAGAGGGGGTCAAAGCATCCAGGGCCGGGCGCACATCCGGGTCAATCTCGGTGGCGACCAAAATCAAACGCGGCCCCGCCGCCAAGTTCGGGGGCATAGCATCACGGAACTGAGTCCAACCAGAGCGAAAAGCGCTGACCCCGCCGGGATAAGCGGCAGCCAAATCGTTCCACCCCAGGTTCGACACTGCCCCCAGCCGGGCCAAAGCCGCAATCAAACTACTGGAATCCAGCCGATTCACCACTTCGACCAGCACAACCTGACCGGAACCGTCCAAAGCGGTCAAACGCGGGGACTCTTGGGGAAAACCAGAATCCGTCCCGTCCGCGTCGGGGACCCCCGACCCTTGTGACGCCCCAGGTTCCGCAAATTCTCCGGGCATCCCGGACACCGGAGACACAGTCATATCGTTCCAGGTCACGGGAAAAAGCGGGCGAGCAATGACTTCGAGAACCTGACGGCGGACAGAATCCAGAATCTCCCCTTGGGCTTCCGGGCCTACGGGATGGCCAAACTGGGCCGGAATCAGGTGACCTTGGTCATACTCAAACAGCGACATTGCAACCTCAATCGTCGGGACGTTTGCGAGCCCAGCCTGCCAGGCTCAACTTCCCCTATCATCTCACGTTTTTACTCCTGTTACATACAGGCATGGGAAAGCATTTGAAAAAGGCAGCGAATTTTCGCCGCCGTTTTCCGCGCTGGGCTGACGCTGTTGCGGGGTGAGAACAAGGTTACGGGAGGGGTTTTTCGGGAAAAGCCGGGTTGTCGGGGTTTGCTGCGGAGGGGTCACAAGCCCGGTCGGTCGGGTCGTCCGCATCAGCTCGGTCTTCACCAGCCGGGGGGTCACCAGCCCGGTCGAGCAAGCTGTCCGCCGGGGGCGAAGCCGCTGCACTGGCCTGCTGCCGGGAAAGTTCCTGGGATTCCATAACTTTCGCGGTGTCTTTCTTAGAGCCGCCGATATAGGACGCGGCGACCTGGGCGTGAACTGTCCCGGGAGCTCCGCCGATACGGTCGTGGCGGGTAGCCAGCTCCGGCATCGAATCGTGCCCGGTCAGATACAGGAACACGGAATTAAAGAACGCAATGACCGGTACCACCAGCAATGCTCCGATGATTCCAGCCAGGAAGGTTCCTGCCGTCACACCCAGCAACACCGCCAGCGGGTGCAGGCTGACCGCGTTGGACATCAGCATCGGCTGCAGCACGTTGGACTCAATCTGTTGCACCGCCAAAATCACGATCAGCATGATGACGGCCGCCATGAAACCTTTATCCAACAGCAGAATCAGCACGGCGATAGCCCCGGTGGTGACCGCACCAACAATCGGCACAAAAGAACCGATGAAAATGAGCAAAGCCAGCGGAATAGTCATAGATCCCGCGCCCAGAACCGCCGCCCCGATGGAAATGAACACGGAGTCCACCAAAGCCACTAACGCCTGCGCCCTGATGTAGCCATTCAAGGTGGTCCAGCCGCGAATCGCCGCCTCGTGAACCGGCTCGCGGGCAGGAACCGGCAGCATCCGAATCAACCAAATCCAAATCTGGCGACCGTCCTTGAGGAAAAAGAACAGGCAGAACAGAGAAATTAAGATGGTGGTGACCACGCTGGCGACCGAGGAAGTCACCGACAGCGCCGAGGACGCAATCGAGGAAGAATACTTGGTGGCAAAGGCTGTGAGCTGGGTGGTCAACTCGTTAATATATTTATCGATTTGCGCCTGATCCAATGCCAGAGGGCCTTCGCTCAACCAGGCCAAAGCCTTGTCGAAGCCGCCTCCGGCTTTCGCCAACAGGGCGGGCGCACCGTGAGCCAGCTGGGAGGTTGCAATCCAAATCATCGCCACAACCAGCCCTACACCCACCACCAGGGAAATGACCGCGGACAGGGTCTTGGGAACATGCCACTTTTGCAGCCGGAAATGCATCGGCTCCAGCAGCAGCGTCAACAGCAACGCCACCGCCAGGGGAACAAAAATGATGGAAACTTTCGTGATTCCGTACAGAATCAGTCCCAGCGCCGCGACGATAACCAGGAAACGCCACGCCCAACTGGCCGCCACCCGAATCCGCCACGACACCGCATAAGCAGAGTTCGGGCCGTTTTCCACCTCGGGCGGAGCGGTCGGTTCCAGTCCGTCGAAGTCCGGAACCCGACTTTGCATGTCCCGCCGGGAAATTACCTCGCGCCACCACCCGCGTCTGAATTCGGCTCCGGCGTTCAATAACGGTTTTTTCTCCATCGCACTTCCGTTTTCGGTTGTTTGTTTTTCAAGTATTTCACAAGTCTGGTCGCGACCCCACCGGGAACGTCGCGGCACGGCGAGCGGGAGTCGGGGAAAAGAAAAATTTTCAGCGCACCATCCGGTTCAAGGTCAGCCCGTAGTTGACCTCACGTCCGGTCATCGCCCCGTCCGAGAGGAACCCGGCTCGGCGATAAAACCGGTGGGCCCTCTTTTCTCCCGGATACCCTGAAGGCAGCCACAGTTGGGCTGGCTCCTGCGGGCCGACCACGTATTCCAACAAGCGCCGCCCCAAGCCTTGCCCCTGATATTCAGGCATTAGGTAGTGCATGGACACTTCCCGTTCCCGAGCGGGCGGGGCCACGTGCTCGTTGCGTACCGTCTGCACCGTCATGGCGATGCCGACCACCCGGCCGTGCTCGACCGCAATAGCGACGCGGCGGCCTGCCGGATCCGAGGTCAACAGGTTGTGCCATTGACCGACCAAAGTTGGCTCATCAAAGCGATAGCGGTATTTTTCGTCAATAAATTCGCCATAGTTCGCCAACCACATACGGGCGTGAGCCACCCCCATGCCGGCGGCATCCTGAACCTCGGGTGGGCGAATGTTGACAGTCATTACTCTCGATTCCGTGAGTCGTTTTCTCTAAGTCTAGCTTCTAAGGGCGGGCCAGGAGAACCCTCCCCGCGGGAAACGCGAAACCGTTTCGTGCCCGGGCCGGGAACTCCGGAAACTCCGGGACACGAACCTAGTTATCGGACGCAAAGTAGGCGAAAATCCGCAGGAACTCAATGTAGAGCCAGACCAGGGTCACCATCAAGCCAAAAGCGGCCGTCCAGGCGGTCTCCTGGGGCGCCCCGTTATCGACCGCAGTAACGATATAGTCAAAGTCTGTGACCAGCGAAAACGCCGCTAAACCGATCGCGATGAGGCTGACGATAATCCACAGGGGGAAGCCGCCGATGGTCGGGGCATTCGGACCGTAGAAAGACCAAGCCGGGTTGATGAGGCTGACCACCAGATTGCCCAGATAGAACACAAAAATCGAGAACATACCGACCATGACGACTCGCATCAAAGTCGGGGAGTTGCGCACCACCTTGGTCTTGAACAGCACCAGCATCACCAGGGTGGTAACCAAGGTCGCCGCGATAGCTTTCATCACCACGCCGTCGTAAAGTGCGGCGAACAGGCTGGAAATGCCGCCCAGCATGAGGCCCTCAAAAGCGGCGTAACCCAAAATCAGAATCGGGGAAGGGCGGCGCTTAAAGGAGTTCACCAGCCCCAACACCAAGGCCACAATCATCGAGCCAAACGCCACGTTCATGCCCAGACCCGGATTGGATGCGGTTAACATCCAAGCCCCAGCCCCGAAAAGCAGGAGAGTCCCGAATGTCAGCACTGTCTTAATCAAAACGTCGTCCATGGTGACGGGACGGCTGGCCGAGACTGTGCCGTACTGTTCTTGACCTTGCGGGGTGGGGAACTGCTGGGGTTGTTCCGGCGCGTAGCTTACTTGAGGAGCGTCACCGGGATAGGTTTGAGTCGCCCCGCCGCCGACCTGGTAGCCGGGCATAGTCGGGTAACCTCCCGGAGTGCGCTCGGTAAAAACTTTGTTGCGTGTAAACACTGGGTTGCTCATGTCGCTCCTTATTGTCTCAACAGTTTTATCGTAGCGGATTTCCGCGGTTTTGCCACGGCGCAGTCCTCCTGCTGCGGGGCGATTTTCGGGGTGCAGCCCTGTCCGCGGGGCCGGCAAAAACCAGCTGTGTCACAATAGGTTGGTGACTGAAAGCCAGAAACACAGCAACCCCGGCGGCAAAACCGACCCCGCCCGGCGCCAAACCCTGCGCGGAGTCGTGTCGAACTTGCTGCTGCTGGTCACGTTCGTGGTGCTGTTCGGGGTCGGCATTTTGGTGGTAGTCCAGGTGGGTTTCCTGGAACCGCAGGGAAACCTGGCTGCTCGCAGCATGGTGGCACTGGTACTCACCCTGCTGATGGTGGTGGCGGTGATGTTAGCGCGCATTGTCCAGCTGGGACGAGACCGGGTGGACGAGTTGACGTTGCGCAACCGGCAGTTGGAGCTGGAACGCGAGCAGTCCGAACAGATTGCGGTGGCTGACGAACGCGCCCGGATTGCCCGGGAAATGCACGATATTGTGGCCCATTCTCTGACGGTGTTGATTGCGATGAGTGACGGCGCCACCGCCGCGATCGACAAAAATCCTGAGCTCGCCAAAGAAGCCTTGCGCAATATGAGCGAAACCGGACGGGCGGCGCTGGCGGACACCCGCCGCCTGGTGGGAGTGCTACGCCAACCCACCGAAGTGCCCCAGAACCTTGACCCCAACGCCTCCCTGGATGCCCAAACGTCCTCGCTCGAGGAAGTCCGCTTCACCCCTTCCCCGGATTTGGCGGAAATGGATGGACTTATTGCCCAGTTCCGGGCGGCCGGCCTGCCGATCACCTACCGTTACACCGGGGACGAAGTGCCCTCTGACGGTCCGCTGCAACTGACGATTTATCGGATCGTGCAAGAGTCTTTGACTAACATTTTGCGCCACGCTCCCGCCTCCACCGCGGTTGAGGTCGATTTACAAGTGCGGGACAACGGCATTCGCATCGTCGTGTTTAACGCCACTTCCCTGGCGGGTATTAACCCCGGAGGCGGGAAGGGACTGATTGGAATGCGCGAGCGCGCTGCGGTCTATGACGGTCACGTTCAGGCTGGTCCCACCCCCGGAGGATGGCGAGTGGAAGCGACCTTGCAATGGCAGGCCGAAGCGCCGAAGTCCGAGGGTTGGGTTATGCCCGCGTGAACAACTTTTAGGGGACAATGTAAACGTGAGTGAAAACGAAAACGAAACTGGACAGTCCGCGCAGTCCGCGCCTGGTGAAGTCATCAAAGTGTTGCTGGTCGATGACCAATCCCTAATCCGCATGGGGTTTCGGATGGTGCTGGAGGCAGCGGACGACATCACGGTGGTGGGCGAAGCGGCGGACGGCAAAACCGCCCTACAGATGGTCAAAGCGACCGCGCCGAACGTGGTGCTGATGGACGTGCGGATGCCCAATATGAACGGTATCGAGGCGACCTCGGCAATTGTTGCCAGCAACCCGAACGTGAAAGTCCTCATCCTCACCACTTTTGACCTGGACGAATACGCTTTCGCGGCGTTACGTGCCGGAGCCAGCGGATTCCTGTTGAAAGATGCCAAACCAGAGGAACTCATCGGCGCTATCCGCAATGTCGCCCACGGGGACGCCACGATTTCCCCGCGCGTGACGAAACGGATGCTGGAAATGTTTGCTCCCCAGCTGCCCGGCGACCAGGACGGCGACGTGGACGCGAATCTGGTCGACCAAGCCCTGCTGGCAAGCCTGACTGACCGGGAAACCGAAGTCCTCACCCTCATCGCCCAAGGACTCACCAATCAGGAAATCGCCACGCAACTGTTCATTTCGATGACCACGGTGAAAACCCACGTGGGCAATATCTTGAACAAAATCGGTGCCCGCGACCGAGTACAAGCCGTCATTTTTGCCTACGAAAACGGCCTCGTTTCCGCGTAAACTCGCCGGACAGGCGAAAAACTGTACCCCCGGTCGGATTCGAACCGACACTGAACTGATTTTAAGTCAGCTGCCTCTACCATTGGGCTACGGGGGCGCGCACATTTTTCAGTCTGGTTAATCATCCATTCATTTGGGGATTTACTCAAATCGACCCTACACTTTGAATATGGACAACGAAGTGCCAAGCAATGATAAAGAAAACGAAAATCTCAACAAGGGCCTTTTCGGCGAGCCAGACCTAGCCGGTCCATCCCCGGAAGATTACGACGCGGCGGTTGAGGCCGGTGAAGAACGGCTCAGCGCTCAGCAGCGGTTCGCCCGGTTTGTTTCCGACGACATCGTCGGGGGCATGATTCTGATTATTGCCGCCGTTATCGCCCTGGTTTTCGCCAACACCCCGTTCCGTGAGGGGTATCAGGCGGTGGCGCAGTTTGTGCCCGACCCCGGCTTGGCGCAGGCCGCCGCCACTGACACCCTGTCGGTGCTCCAAAAACTGCACCTGTCCATGCCTATTGAAGAGTGGGCGCGCGACGGTATCTTGGCGATTTTCTTTTTCACGGTTGGGTTGGAGCTAAAGGAAGAGTTCACTCACGGCGCCCTGCACGATCCGCGAACCGCGGCGATGCCGATCATCGCGGCCGCCTTTGGCATGGCCGGGCCTGCCTTTGTTTTCGTGGTGGTCACCGCCATTACCGGCTCCGGAGCGTGGCACGGCTGGGCCATTCCGACCGCTACAGATATTGCTTTCGCGGTCGCGATTTTGCAGATTTTTGGACGCGGCCTGCCCAACGGCGCCCGGACGTTCCTGTTGACCCTAGCTGTGGCCGACGACCTGGGCGGGATTATCGTCATCGCCGTGTTCTATGGTTCTAACCTGAATCTCGTTTTCCTGCTGCCGATGGCGGCGTGTGCCGCCCTGTTCGGGCTCCTCTGTCACAAGCGGAAAGGACACTGGTACTTCCTGATTCCCCTGGGGGTGCTGACCTGGTACTTCATGCTGGTTTCCGGCATTCACGCCACTATCGCCGGAGTAGTTTTGGGCATGGTTGTGCCCGCTGACAAGCGCGATTGGGAAGTCCACAACCTGGTGGAACAGATTTCTATGAAAGTGAACCCGGTTTCGGCCGCGTTTGCGGTACCGTTCTTTGCTTTCTTTGCCGCTGGCGTGGACATCGTGGACACCCCCGGCGGGGCGCTCAATATGCTGGCCAACCCCGTGGCTGTGGCGGTCATGTTGGCGTTGCCTTTCGGGAAATTGCTGGGAATCTCCGGTTCCGTGTTCGTGATGGAAAAGTTCACTCCCCTGCACTTGGAAAAGGGCGTGACCATGGGTGATATGGTTCCGATTTCGCTGGTGGCGGGGATTGGTTTCACGGTGGCGTTGCTGATTTCGCACCTCTCTTTCCGTGGCGACGATTTGCTGACCCAAGCCGGTTCCATCGGCGTGGTCATGGGCACCGCGCTGTCCATTGTCCTCGGCGCTATCGCTTTGCAGCTGCGCCTGGCTTTCCGCCGGTCGCACGCCCACGAGTGAGGACGGTCCGCCCCGCCCTTGTGCATCCACCCGACCCGCGGACTTGGGAAAGAAAATAACCCAAAAGGGTATGTCCGGCGTCGGGCGCATCTGATATTTTCGAAGTGAGGAATCGGCGTTGGGTCGCTTCCCGGAAACCTAGAAAGGCAAACAAATGCGGAGTTTGCACAAGAAAAGCCTGGTGGCGGGCATCGCAGCAATCGCGCTGGTGGCGTTGAGCGGCTGCGAAATGGACGTCAAACTGAAAGTCGTCGATGAAAACACCATTAATCCTTCGGTTATCGTGGCGATGAGCGAAGCCGAAAAGGACATGCTCTCCTCCATGAGCGACGGCGAGGAAGTGACCTGCCAGGATCTCGCGGATGCGGAAAATGAAGGCGAGGCCACGGTCAAAGATTTGAGTACCGGCGGGGATATGAAATGCGAGATTATTCTGCCTCAGGAACAGAGTCTCAATTCAAGCAAGAACCTGAAAAAAGAGGGCGATGACCTGGTTCTGACCCTGCCCAAAGAGGACGTCGACAAGCTGAAATCAGAACTGAGCGATGCTGGTGATATGAGCGAGTACGGTATGGATTCAATCACCATGAACCTGATTATCCAGATGCCCCACGGCATCAAAACAGCCACCGTGGACGGGCAACCCGTTGATTTCAAGGGAGACACTGTGACGCTGGATCTGACCGACCTCGGCAGCGAGGTTAAGGTTGTGTCCTCCCCTGGAATCCCTGGCGGAAACGGCGGCGATAAGGCTGATTCCGAATACGACCCGGACACCGACCTCACCGATGCCGGGAAATCAGTGGCGGCAGGAATCACCACGTTCCTCGTGGGGATGGCTATTTTTGGGATTTTGATAATTGCCGGCATCGTCATTCTCATCGTGGTGCTGGTGAAAAAGAGCAAGGCCAAGACTGTTCCGGCCAACCAATTCGGACAGCCGATGAACTATGGGCAACCGGGGCAACCAGTTCAACCCGTACCTGGGCAACCGGGGCAACCCCCGTATGGACAGCCCATGCAACCGGTACCGGGGCAGCCCGTACCTGGTCAGCCGGGGCAACCTGGTGTGGGACAGCCCACTCAACCCGGCCAACCCGGGCAACCGCAGCCTTACGCTCAGCCCGGACAGCCACAGCCAGGGCAACCGGGGCAAGCCCAACCGGTAAACCCCTTTGCTCAGCCGGACAGCCCGACCCAGCCGATTCAACCAAATCAGCCTGGACAGCCGGTTCAAACCCAGTTTGGACAGCAGAATCAGCCTGAACAGACCCAGTTTGGTCAACCGCAGTCCTTCGGGCCGAATATCCCCGACCAAGCTGGTCCGTCCCCTGAGCCGACCGACCCCACCCCGGATCCAAATCCGCAAAACTAACCTCAACAAACTGCCCAAGTTTGGGGGTACTTGAACGGTCGTGGATAAATAGTGGGATTTGGGTCGTAGCTGCCATTATTGGCAGCTACGACCCTATTTTCACCTTTAAACCACGCACGCCCCGAAACCCGTCAACAAACAGCCTCTAGATTCCCCTGCAACCTGTCTGTCTTGCATGAACGACCGATTTCACTCCGATAAGTGCCAGCTCTACGCAACTAGAATCTTGCCTAACTGCAGGTTCGGAAAACCAACACTCAGCAGGGACACCAATTCTGGGTTGAAATCGGTCGTTAGTGCAACTATTCCTGAAAAACCAAGGGGGTTTCACTCCCAAACAAGGCAGAAATCCGGAGCATAGACACCGGATTTCGGGCGAGAAGATACTGGGCTACTTGCTGGGTTGCGGATATAAGGTGCGATTTGGGCAGTAGCTGCCATTATTGGCAGCTACTGCCCTATTCTCACCTTTAAATCACGCCCGCCCCGATACCCCGGTAGGTTTCACGCCTGAATAGCGCTGAATTCAGGTTATAGACACCGGAATTCAGCGGAGCTGGCGGGGCGGGGAGCGTTGGGGGCGACTCAGCGAGAGGCTGGGGGGTGAGCGTTTTGCGACAATAGTCGCGCAAAACGCGAGGGGGCCCTCCCCCTTCCGCCTCTCGCGAGCGCCCCCGAGCGAACGCACCGCAACAAAACTAGAACCCAGAAATCAGGGAATCTGGGACAGGATAATCCCATCGAGGATATCGTTTTCGGAGGTCCGAACCGGGAACGTTCCGCGGGGTACGCCGGCAGACGCCGTCCCGGAATCCGAACGACCAGAGCCGGAACCGGGGGCCGGATGAGCCTCCAACCAAGCGAGGATCCGCTCCCACACCAGGACTCCGCCGGCAATCTGGCGCACCCGCTGCGGATGCATGGGCCCCAACTGGGCTTTTTCCGCGTGCGGCATCCGAATCAAACGCCGGGCGCGTTCCCGCAGCGCGCCAGAATCCAGCACGGCCCCGTTGATTTTGTCCGGTTCGTAACTGTCCAACCCCAACTCCAAGGCCGTCAAAGTCGTGACCGAACCGGCCACCCCGACTACCTCGCGGGAGCGCTCCAACGGCACGCTGGCGCCAGCTTGAGCAATCAGGGAATCTACAAACTGGCCAGCTTGGCTGATAGCGTCCTCGCTGGGCACCCCCCGCGCATCCTCGTCGGGTCGCAGATAACGTTCGGTGACCCGCGTGGAGCCCATATTCATCGACACCGCGGCCACGACCTGGTCAAACTGGCCGGTATCAGGGTTGGCCTGACCAAACGCAAACTCGGTGGAACCTCCCCCGATGTCTACAGTCAGGGCCGGACTGGCAATGTCGCGGTGAGCCGAAAGAGTCCCGGTGAATCCCAAAGTGGCCTCGACTTGTCCCGAAATGACCTCCGGCGTAATCCCCAGCCGCGCCTGCACTCCGGCGCTAAACTGCGAAAAATTATCCGCATCGCGCGAAGCGGAAGTCGCCACCATCCGAATCCGCTGGACGTCCTCCCGGCGCACGTAACCGGCGTATTCCTCGACCGCCACAAAAGTCCGCTCCAGCGCGGCTTCACTGAGATGCCCGGTCCGGTCCACCCCTTCGCCCAAGCCCACAATCCGATTCAACCGCATTACGTCAGCCATCGCCCCGGAGCGGGGGTCAACCTCGCTAATGAGCAAACGAATCGAGTGAGTTCCACAATCAATCGCCGCCAAACGCATTACCGGCCCCTTTCCCCAGCAGTTTCGGCCAATTTCCAGGCACAAGTCGCGGGCGTCCAGCGATGCGGGTCACTCGCCGGCAACTCCCCCAACCGATCCAACACCCAATCCCCGATGGGGTTTACCCCCCGGCCTGCCGCCAAAGCGTGTCCGAGCAGGGCGTGAAAACACTTGACCCGGCGAGGCATTCCTCCGGCCGACACGCCCGCGATTTCGGGGACCTCCCCGATTCCGGCGGCTTCACCCGCCTGGGTGCGCTCGCGAATATAAAGCTCATGAGCGCGGGCATAAGCGGCCGCTATCTGCGAGTTTGCCTCCAGCAGGGCTTCGGCGTCGCGCATGACCCCGTTTGCCTCCAGGTGTGACACAGCCGCGACCGCCGCCGGGCAGGTCAGGTAATAGAACGTGGGAAACGGCTCGCCGCCAGGCAGGCGCGGGACGCTCGCAATGACCGCCGGGTGACCAGCAGGAACACCCCTCTCATGACCAGCAGGACTGGCGCCAGGCGACGCATCCCCGCACCGCGCGGCGACCCCCAAAACTCCCCGCGGGACGCGCCCCAGTTGAGCTGCAATAATGCGCAAATCCTCCGGGCTAGCGGGTGTAATCACAAGGGCTCCTTTGTCAGTTTCCGGTAGGCGTTCAGTTGTGGACCGGGGCGTTCGAGAATTTCGGGGCTGGTTCCGGGGCGGTTTTGCCGGGTGCCGAGGACGGTTTAGTCGTGTTCGCTCCAGTTTCCGGTTTTGCGCCCGGGGCGGTTTCCGGGGCGGGAGCAGCTCCGGCTACTTCCAATCCGGCGACAATCTGGCGGAACCACGGCAAATCGTTCGTATCTTTATCAGTCCAGCCGCTGGTCAGCTGGGCTTTTTTCGCGCCGGGAGGATCAACTACGACATAGGTAATCTCGCCGGGTTTCACGTATCCCAAGCGTTCGCGGGCTTGGCGGGAAATATATTCGGGGTCTTTATAGCGTTTGATTTCCGCTTCCAGTTCGGCGTTTTGCGCTTTGACCTGGGCAATCTGGGCTGCCAGCGAGCGAGCCTGCTGCTGCTGATCCATCCAGGAACGCAGCGGTGAGAACACGACCAGGAATACGGCCAGCGCTACGGCCGCCAGCGTCAACAGGCGCGCGATACGGGTCGAGCCCGGGGATTCCACAGCGGGGTTTCGCGGCGTGACTTTCGATGGGGACAAGGCCGGGTCCACTGTTTTCCCGGTTCTCCCAACTTTCCCGTTTCCCCCGACTTTCCCGGGTTTTCGGGCAGAAGCGTTTGGTGTCGCCGAGCCGCGCGGGGTCGGCTTTTCCGCGCCGGCTGGCTGGCGTGGTTTCAAACTGGGACGCTTCACGTGGACATTATCCCAAAAATCTGCAGTTTTCCGTCACTGGACAGGCTTTGGCGCGTAATCTCGAGGACCGAACAGGGCCGAACCGACCCGCACACACGTGGAGCCCGCCGCAATGGCCAACTCGAAATCCCCGCTCATGCCCATCGACAATTCCCGACAATCCGCACCTCCGGGCAGCCCCGACACGTCCTCTCGCAACCCCGCGAGCTGGGAAAACATCTCAAAAGCACCCCGCTCACCGACTTGGTCCACACGCGCCGCCACTGTCATCAAGCCGATGAGGTGCAGTTGGGGCTGGTCAATCACCAACCGCGCGAGCTCCAGGGTTTCCTCCGGGGCGACCCCGTGTTTCGCGTCCTCCCCGGAAGTGTTGACTTCAATCATGACTTCCAGAGTCCGTCCCGCCTGGTCAAGCAGCCGGTTCAGGGTTTGCGCCAGTTTAGCTGAATCCAAGGACTGCAGTTCCGCGCCGTGAGCGACGATGAGTTTGGCTTTGTTGCGCTGGAGGTTGCCGATTTGGACCCAACGGGGGCTTTCACCGTTCCCGTCAGCGCACAAGCCCAGGTTCGCGCCCAGTTCCGCAGCTTTCGCGGCCAGCTCCTGGGGTTTATTTTCCCCGAATTCGCGCACTCCCGCTTCGAGAGCTTCACGCAGGTCCGCAACCGGATGGGTTTTGCTGACCGGAAGGATTCGAACTGACCCGACGTCGCGACCCGCGTCCGCAGCTGCCGCGGCGACCCGCTGGGAGAGAGCTTGCAAACGCTGTGAAAAACCGGTCATAAGCCTAGTCTAGTCCGCCGACTCGCTCTGGGAGGGCAGGGCTGAATCGGCGGGTTCGCGCCGATAGGTCAGAGCCACCGCGACCGACACCAAAATCAGACCGCCCACTTCAGCCCAACTCGGAAACTGCCGCAGCATAAAGACGCCCACCAGCAGGGACGTCACCGGCAGCAGCGCGGAGAGCAGCGCGAAAATGGCGGCGGAGACATCACGCAGCACGACCAGTTCCAAGATATAAGGCACAAAGGAGGAACACAGGCTCATCAGCAGGGCTAGGCCGAAAACAGACCACGAACTGAACGCCACGTGAATGTCGAGCCAAGCCAGGGGCAGCTGCAGGAACGAACCGAATACCAAGCCTACTGAGAGGGAATCGATGCCCCGACCCAAAACCGCAACTTTGCGACCCAAAGCCATATAAGCGACCCACATTCCCCCGGCGACCAGCGCCCAAAACAAGCCCAACCGGTCGGTCGGATTGCTCATGTCCAGGCCCAGCCCGCCAATCATGACCACGCCGGAAAACGCCAATAGAACCGAGAACTTGCCCAGCCAGCCGGCGATGCCGATAGCCGCGAAAATAACCGGCCCCAAGAACTCCACGGAAACGGTGGTGCCCAGGGGAAGCCGCGCAATCGCCTCGTAAAAAGTCATATTCATGCAGACCAGGGCCGTCCCAAACAGGCAGGACCACAAATAACCGCTGGGGGTGAGCGCCCGTTTTCCCCAAGGCCGGCGCCACGCCAGCATCAGTACGGCGGCAAACACAGTCCGCAGCCAAGCCACCGTTAGAGGTCCCATCAGGGCAAACAACGTCACCGCGAAACCGGCACCGACATACTGAATGACACCCTCGGTAAAGAAAATTAGGGGCGCGGGAACGGGTTTTCGCGGTTTTCCGGGCATCCTGCCATTGTAGACGGTGACGTGGGCAAGGTGAAAAAACCTTGTCCGACCATTTTTCGTTACCGCGTGGGGTGTTTTGCCAGTTCATAGCATTTTGTAAAATTGTCACAAGGCCGCATGGTTCCGCCCTCGGCCCGCTCGCTGAGCGCGCATCGACCTTTGGTATTGTGTTGGACTTCCTTTGGGCGTGGAAACCGGCACCTTGGCGGCAAATATGAAAGAATGCAGAGAAAGGAGGCGAAACTTGGTCAATCAATCCCCTGCGGCATCACCGAGATTTTCCACCACGCTTTCTCCGGTTTCAGATCCCCTCATAAGCGTCCGCGGTCTGACTAAAATTTATGGTCAGGCTGATACGGAGCGTGCCGTTACGGCTTTGGACAATGTGGATGTGGATTTTCCCCGCGCCCAGTTCACCGCCATCATGGGGCCTTCCGGGTCTGGGAAATCCTCTTTGCTGCACATTTTGGCGGGGTTGGATTCGTTTCAATCCGGGACAGTCACGGTCGCCGGGCGCGACCTGTCCCAGCTGGACTCCGCGGAGCTGACCCGGTTTCGCCGCGACACGATTGGGTTTATCTTTCAGGCGTTTAACCTGGTGCCCACGTTGACTGTCGCGGAAAATATCGAGTTGTCGGCGATGGTGCGCCGCCAGTCTCCGGATCGGCGCCGGTTGAAAACGCTAGTCAAAGAGCTGGATTTAGAATCCCGACTGGATGCCTTTCCCTCCGAGCTGAGCGGGGGTCAACAGCAAAAGGTCGCTTGTGCTCGCGCGTTGCTGCCCGCTCCGGAGGTCGTTTTCGCTGATGAGCCGACCGGAAACCTCGATTCAGCCTCTTCGGCGCAGGTCCTTTCGTTCCTACGGGCCGCCGCGCGCGACTGGGAACAGTCAGTCATCATGGTCACCCACGAACCGGACGCCGCGAAATACGCTGACCGGGTGCTGTTCCTGTTTGACGGCCAAATCGTCGCCCAACTGACGAACCCGACCCGCGAGGCGATCCTCGAAGCGGAGCAAAATCTCGGTGACGTGCGCCAAGCTCGGAAACGCGCGGGGCAGCTGGGCGCTCCCGTGGCTTTGCGGGACGTTGATTCGCCAGCCTCGGAAAACGATTTGACCGGCATCGTGAGTTTGCCAAAAATCGAGCCGGAAACCGAGTTTGAACAGGCCAAATCACCCACGGATGATGCCGCGGTTTTTCCAAATTCGGCATCGGGTTCAGAGCCGGCCTCCCCGATTTCCCCTTACTTGCAAAGCGCGTTCCCGATTGCGGATGTCCCCACGACTCGGCCGGCGCCTGTCCCCGCACCTCCTCCCCCGACGCGGCGTCGGCGCGATACCGCCCTAACTTTTGCCGACCTGGGCATCGCCGAGGCCAACCCCGAACCGAACGAACTGGCAGATTCCCTGGCCCGCGGCGATTTCAAGTGGCCCAGTATGTCCGTGGCGCAGCCCGCTTCCCCGGACGACACTAATGATTTGTTGGGTCAGCCGCTGTCGGTTTTGTCCGCCAATCCCCCGGAGGCTCAGGATAATGTAGCCGGTGGCGAGGGTTTTGCCGCCCAGGGGCGCAGCGACTTTGATTCCGTGATTTCCGGGTCTGCCGAGTTGGCAGCCGCTAACTCCGACACGTCCGGCAGCCTTGACACCCCGGCTGCTGATTTTGGTGATACCGGGTTCAATCCGTTCGATTTTACGGACCAGCCCGCGCCCACTGTTGACGGGGAAGGGGACTTGGTGGCGTCTCCCCTGTCGCGCCGTCCGATTCTGGGAGGTATCGCAGCGAATACGCCGACCCCGGCTGCGCCGCCGGTGCTTCCCACAGATGCAACTGCGCCAGTTGCACCGCCAGTCCCGCTGCCGGTCGCGCCGCCCGCCGAGAACGCCTGGGCGGGCAATACCCCCACGCTAGTGCCCAGTTCGGCTTCGTCCCGGATTCTTTCCGAATCGTTTACCCCCGAATCACTCCAAGCGAGCCCGGACGAACCCGTGCCGGCGCGCCCTGATTCTCCTGATAGATTTGCCGCGCCAGACGACACGATGTTCCCTGCTGGGGTGCGGGCTACCGTTCGGCACACACCGCAGCCCGAACCGCCGGCCGCGCCGGAACCGACTTTTGAACCCCTCCCGGAGACTCGGCGAACCTATCAGCCAGAAACCCCGTTAATGGCTCCGGACACGTTCGCGCGCCAACCCGAGTCGCAACCCACGCCCCCTGCGGGACCTGCCCCGGAACCCCTTCCCGAACCTACACCGAGACCAGAACCCGCCACTTCCCGCACTTATGAAGGGCCGCGCCGGTCGCGCCGACCCGCCATCGACCCGCACTTGGCCGAAGCCGAAGGCAAGAGCGAACTGTTGGCCATGATTGAGCAGGCGGAGAAGCTCCTGGCAGCTTCGGGAGCGGCGATTAATGACGCCACGGAAACCCTGCAGGGATCCCCCGCGCCGCGCGGCTCGCGCACCTCAGAACCGACGCCCCCGCTGCGGACACGGCGCGCCGCCGCTACATCAGCTCCCTCCGGCGGCAGCCCGAGCTTGCCTAGCCATGGGAAAACCCCCGACCAAGAATTGCTCATTGCCCGGGCAGACGCCATGTTAGCCCAGGCAGGAGCTCGTTCGGCGACTCTGCAGGACGAACTGCGAAATCTCGGACGCGCCCCCGGCTCGCCAACCCCGTCAACCACGCCAACCCCGTCCACCCCGGACGTCTCAGCCGCGCCGGACGCCCCGGATACTTCCCGCGCTTCTGCCCCCGGCTCGCCAACCCCAACAATCCCCACGACCCCCACGGCCCCTGGCTCGGCCGCGCCGGAAACCCCCACCCCGAACTGGCGCACTCAATCCTTGAGATACCCTCCTAAAGGCCGGTAAACGCCATGTGGAAAATCATTTGGCGCGAAATCACCCGCCGCGGCTACCGCTTTTTTCCCACCGTGTTCGCCGTTGTGCTGGGCATCATGTTCTTGACCGCCACTTTGGGGATAACCGACCTGATGACGGACGCGGCCAAGTCCTCGGTAACCGCGACGCTTTCCGGGGACCTTTATGCCGTGGCGCCCCCGACGAAAGACGCCGCCGCGGGAGAACTGGAGGCGCGCGGCAACATCAGCGACGAACTTGTGCCGATTATCGAAGCGGTCGACGGAGTTGCCCACGCCGCACCCCGCTTTGAGGGGCAGGCTGTCCTGTTGAATCAGGACAAACGCCCCGTTTCGATAGGGCTCACCCCGACCCTGGTGCGCGGCGTTTTTCCATATCCGCCCGGCCCGGAAGTCGCCTCGGGACGCCTGCCGCAAGGACCGAAAGAGGTCATGCTGGAAGTGAACACGGCGCGGCGCGCCGGACTGAAAACCGGCCAAACCGCCACCCTGATTTGGGCCGGAGCGACCCACCGCCTGAAAGTCGTGGGCCTGGCCCAGTTCAAAGCCCCGCTCGGCACCGCCACCTTGGCTTTCGTTGACGGTAAGGACGCGAAAACCTGGTTTTCGCCCACCGGCAAAATTAAGCTCATCGGCATCCATGTGGCGCCCGTGGCCGACCCCGACAATGTCAAAGAACGCGTCCAAGACGCGGTCGGCCCCGATGCTGTCATTTTGACGGGTGCCGCGTTGCGCGCCCAGCAGTCCGCAGCCGTGGCCCGCACGGTCGGACTGGTGAACCTGCTGGCCCAGGCGTTTGTGGCGCTGGCGTTGCTGGCGGGCGCCTTCCTGATTGCCAACACTTTCGGGATTCTGGTTACTTCCCGCTATCGAATGCTCGGAATGCTGCGCGCCGCGGGCTATACTCCCCGGTCGCTGCAGCTGCTGGTGACCGGCGAAGCCCTGCTGATTGGGCTGGTCGGGTCCATTTTGGGCGAGGGCGTAGGGCTGGCGCTGGTGCTGGGTGCCCGGCAAATTCTCACTGCACAAGGGTGGGTGTTCACTTCCGGTGTGCCGTTGGGGCTCGTGCGGGCGCTAGCGATTGTGGCCCTGGGAGTCCTGATTACCGTGGTGGCCTGCTTGATTCCGGCGCGGCGTGCCGGGCGTATGACCCCGCTGGATGCTTTGGCTGCCAGCGCTCCCGCCCCAAAGAGCCGTCTGCGCCGCGCCACAATTTTCGGGCTGGTGGTCCTAATCGTGTCCGTTGGCCTCGGTACCGGAGCGCTGGTGGAGGCGTCCCAGTCAGGAGTGGGGACGCGGGCGACAGTGCTGGCCCTAGCGGCTTCGCTGTTGGGTTTGTGTGGCGTGCTGTGGCTGACTCCAGTCCTGCTGCGTCCATTCCTGTGGATTTTTGCCGCAATATTTCAGCGTTTCAACCGCCTTCCGGCGCATTTGGCGCTGCGCAACCTGCGCCGCTACCCGCGCCGCACCTCCCTGGGGGCAGCCGCCCTGGTCATCGGCATAGCAATTGCCACCACCGGCGGCATCCTGGCCGATTCCGCCCGCAAGTCCCTACAGGCTGGAGTGGTTTCAGAAGTCCATTCCGACCTGGTCGTGGCCTCGCTGCAGCCGTCCACGAACGTCGAGAAAGCCCTCGCGGCGCTGCGGAAAGTGGACGGGGTGCGTTTCGCCAACGCCAATATCTTTAGCACCCCGATGCTGGTGCGCCTCGACCAAGATCCCACGCAGTCCCTCACCGCCGCCGGTATCACTGCGGACGAAGCCAAGAACCTCGTCTCCCTGCAAATCAAGGCTGGTGACGTGGAGGGACTGGCAAACGGCCAAGCCCTGGTGAACGCCCGTGATGCCGCCCGGGAAGGGTGGAAAGTCGGGGACGCGATTACGGTGACAGGCCCCCGCGGGATTTACTCCACCAAAGTCGCCGGAATAGTCCGCTCCACCCTGCTGAACGCGGCGATTTTCCTCGACCCGCTGTATCTGCGTCAGGCGGCGGCCCCCGAAACCCTGACCTACCAGTACATTTTTGTGAACCTCCAGAGCGACAAGGCGACGCCCACCCCGGCTGAAATCCGTCAGGCAAAAAACCAGATAGAACACAGCCTGAACCAGTTTTTTGTCTACCGGGTCTTTACTCCGGTGGAGCTGTCCCACGCCCTGTCGCAAACCACCACACAAGTGCTGTGGCTGATGTATGCGCTGCTCGGGCTATCAATCGTCATCGCTATTTTGGGGATTGTGAACACTTTGGCGCTGGCGATGGTAGAACGGCGCCAGAGTTTTGCCATGCTGCGGGTGCTGGGGCTAACCCCGCGGGAAGTGCGGGCTTCGCTGCGGTGGGAGGCATTTTTCCTGGCGTTGCTGGGAGCAGGGCTGGGGTGGATTTCCGGGCTGGTCATCGGAATGCTGTGGCGCTGGCTGCTGCGTGACTTCGGTCTGGGAGAGTGGGGAATCCCAGTGCTGGGCCAGCTCAGTTTTGTCGCGTCGGCTGTTGTTTTGGCGGTTTTGGCGGCGGCGTGGCCGGCGCGAAAAATTTTGCGAACCCCGGCGCTCATGACGACTCTCGCTTCCTAAACGCAGATTTTGTGAAAATAGTAAACTAGGTTTTAAGTGACGTCGACGAGGAGGCCCATATGGCTATAGAAGAACCGAAATTATCGCTGGGGGCGCTGTTTGCGCGGTTTTCTACCCAGATTTCTGACCTGTTCAGGGCTGAGGTCGCGTTGATGAAAGCCCAGGCCAAGGCCGCCGGGTCGCGGTTTGGTTTGGCGGCAGGAATGTTTGCTGCCGCTGGCGTGTTGGCCCTGTTCATGCTGGGTTATTTGATTAAAGCCATGTTCTATGGGTTCACGGCGCTAACCGGTTTCGCTGCGTGGGGCGCTTTGCTCACCGCAGCGGTTTTGCTGGTGTTGACCGTGATTTTGGCTTTGGTCGGGCTGTCTGCGGCAAAACGCGCCAAAGAAAACATCCCGGAACCCCAAAAACACGTTAAGCGCGACGTAGCGACGTTGAAGGCAGCCATCAAGCGCCCGGATTTAGGAGCTGAAAAATGAGCGAAAACATCGAAGTGAAAAAAGAGTTTAACGGTAGCCCGGAGGAAATCGAGCGTCAGATTGAAGCTGCCCGCTCCGATATGGGTCAGACCGTAGACCAGTTGGTAGATCGGCTCCGTCCGGCCAACCAGGTTAAAGAAGCGAAAGCGAAAGCCCAGAATTTTGCGCAGCAAGCCAAGGTGACCTTCACTGACGCGGTGGAGGGTGATGTGGATTCGCAAAAGAAACTGGGTATCGCGGCCGGAGTGGTTGCCGGTGTTTTGTTGCTGGCAAAACTGCGCCGTCGCCACCGGTAACCTCATTTGTTGTCAATATAAAGTGGTATTTAGGCAATAGCTGCCATTATTGGCAGCTATTGCCTGTATTCCACCTTTTATCCACGCGATTGACAGTAGCCCGGGCTAATACCGGTATTCACCGAGCATGGCCACGGTTCCTCCGGCGACCCCTTTGGTCCCCGAAATTTGGCGCTCACCTGCGGGAACGCCATCACTGACACGTCCCATGACAAAAGACTCCATGCCGGCGACCTGTGCCGCCATCATCGTGGCGGGCACGAAATCAGGGTGCACGATAGCCACCATGCCCACCCCGAGGTTCCAGGTGTCCTCGGCGCTGGTCACGTCCACCCCGCCCAAATCCATCAGGTAGCGGAAAATCCCCGGCACCTGCCAACTCGAACGGTCCACTACCGCGTGTAGCCCAGCGGGAATGACCCGGCACAGATTCGCGGCCAAACCGCCACCGGTCACGTGAGCAAACGCGTGAACCCGGTTTCCGTCCAGTTCCCCGGCAAAATCGCCGGCTTGGCGGGCAGCGAGCCAGCCAGAATCTTCCAGTTCCAAACACAGCTGGGAATACAACCGGGTCGGTTCCAGACAGGCCAGGCCCAAGGTATAGTCAGCGGCTTTAGCAAACGGCGAACCGTTCGGCGCCACCACCCCGTAAGACTGAGGAATCGAAGAATCCCAATCAACCCTCGCGTCAGACACAATCCGGCGCACCAGGGAATACCCGTTGGAATGCAAGCCACTGGAAGCATAACCCACCACCAGGTCCCCGGCACAAACCCGCTGGGGTCCCAGCAATCGAGGCGCGTCCACTACTCCGGTCGCCGCTCCGGCCACATCAAAATCCTCAACCCCCAAGACACCGGGGTGTTCGGCCGTCTCGCCCGCCACCAGCGCGCAGTCCACTGCCTGGCAAGCCCGGGCGATGCCTTCGACCACGGCCGCAATCATCTGGGGGACGACTCGGCCGCAGGCGATGTAATCGGTCATGAACAGGGGCCGCACCCCCGCCGGAGTGAGGTCGTCAACGACCATTCCCACCAGGTCTTGACCGATAGTGTCATAAATCCGCATCGCTTTGGCCAGCTCAATCTTGGTGCCGACCCCGTCGGTTGACGTCGCCAGCAGCGGGCGGCGCATGGTGGTCATCCCCGCCGCCGCGGCATCATAGAGACCCGCAAACCCGCCGGTGCCGCCCAAAACTTCCGGCCCTTGGGTGGCTTGCACCGCGGTTTTCATCAGTTCCACCGCCCGGTCGCCAGCTTGGGTGTCCACTCCGGCGCGCGCGTAGGCGTTGGCGCTGTTCGCGGCGGTGTTTTCGGCTGGAACATCGCCAAAATTCATGCCGGTCACTCCTTTCCCCCACAAAAGGTCACTCCCGGCGGGAGGGCTCCCGCGGTTTCCAGGTCCGCCAAACGGGTGGGGTATCGCCCGGAGAAGCACGCGGTACACAGCTCATTTTCGGGCTGGCCGGTAGCCTCGACCATGGACTCATAGGACAGGTAGCCCAGGGTATCCGCCCCGATAGATCGGCAAATTTCAGGAATGTCCATGCCGGTGGCGATGAGCTCGGCACGGGTGGCGAAATCAATCCCGTAGTAGCACGGCCACATGACCGGCGGGCTGGAAATCCGCACGTGGACCTCGGCGGCACCGGCCGCGCGCAACATCTGGATGACGGCCCGCTGCGTGTTGCCTCGGACTATGGAATCATCGACCACAATCAGGCGCTTGCCTTCAATGACGGAACGCAGCGGGTTGAGTTTCAGGCGAATCCCCATCTGGCGCATGGCCTGGGTCGGCTGGATGAAAGTCCGGCCCACGTAGGCGTTTTTCACCAGGCCTTGCCCGAACGGAATCCCTGATTCCTCAGCGTAACCAATGGCGGCCGGCGTCCCGGAATCCGGAGTCGCCATGACCAGGTCGGCCTCGACCGGATGTTCGCGAGCCAAGGCGGCCCCCATCGAACGGCGTGCGGCGGCGATGGAGCGCCGCGCAATCGTGGTGTCAGGGCGGGCCAGATACACGTATTCAAACACGCAGCCCGCGGGCCGAGCCGGGGCAAAAACTTCGGAATGAACCCCGTTTTCGTTGATGGCAATCAGCTCGCCGGGCGCGATTTCACGCACAAAAGTCGCGCCAACTATGTCCAGCGCGGCGGTTTCGGAGGCGACCACCCAGCCGTTCGGCAGCCGTCCCAGCACCAGGGGCCGAATCCCTTGCGGATCGCGCGCCGCGTAAAGCGTGGTTTCGTCGATAAACGCCAGGGAATACGCGCCGTCCAGCTTCGGCAGGATTTCCCGCATGACGCTCAACAGCGGCGGCTCGCCGCCAATCGAGACGGCGTGGGTGGACACGGAGTCAATGAGCTTCATCAACAGCATCGTGTCCGACGAGGAGTCTTGCAGGCCGTGCGCCTTTTGCTCTTTCACGTCGGCGACGGTTTGGGCGGCCGATTCCGCGGGTTTACGGGAGGCAAAAGGGCGGATGGCGGGCGTTCCGGGGGCCACGGGTTTTTCGTCGGGGCTCACCGGGCCGGAGGTCGGTTTTCCTTCCGCGGGCAGCAGTTCTTCCAGCAGACCCCGGGTGTTCACAAGGTTCCCGTTGTGCGCCATCGCGAGGGTTCCGAAAGCGGTGGGTCCCAGCGTTGGTTGGGCGTTTTGCCAAGAGGACATCCCGGCAGTCGAATAGCGAACGTGCCCCAACGCGAGGTGACCTTGCAAGGACGCCAAGTCCCGGTCTTTGAACACCTGAGAAACCAATCCCATGTCCTTGTAAACCAAAATCTTGGACCCGTCCGAAGCGGCGATACCGGCCGATTCCTGACCGCGGTGCTGCAGGGCATAAATGCCGAAATAGGTCAGGCGCGCGACTTCCTCGCCCGGCGCCCAGACACCAAAAACACCGCACTCATCGTGCGGTCTATCGTCAGAGTCGTGTCGAGCCAAGTCAGCGGAGCAGGTCATTGCAGCATTACCGAAGATGGGCAACCCCGGCTTCACGCGGCGTCTCCGCCATCATCGCCCTGGTCAGGGTCGTCGTCAGCGTAATCAGCCCACTTATCGTAATCGGGTTCAGCGTATTTAGCGTAGGGATCATCGTCCCACGAATCCTCACCGGACTTGCCTGATAGTTCCCGCTGCAGCGCCTCGAGATCCATTTCCGGAGTCTCATATTTCAGTCGGCGTGCGACCTTTTGCTGCTTAGCTTTTTGGCGGCCACGGCCCATAGCCCGAGTCCCTCCTTGAAGTCACGATTAGTCAGCTTTTAGTTTATCCCCTGACCTAAGATTACGCCACTTGTTTGGCACCCTTCGGCGCGGCTCCAGCACCTAATTCTCGGCGACTTTCCAATACTGCACGCTGCCCCGCCAGTTCGACTCCACGTCCTTAACCTGGGGGGACCACCCAATCAGGGACTTCGCGTGCCACAGCGGCAAAACCGGCAGGTCACGCAGCAGTATCGCCTCGGCGTGCTGATATTCACGGTTAGCCGCCGCGTCCTCGCTCACGCCGCGCGCGTGATTCAGAGCCGCATCAAAATCCGGGGCGGAATACCCAATACTGTTGGCATACCCGCCGGTGGCAAACCACGGCTGCAAGTAGGAATGCATCCCCGGATAGGGCGACTGCCAATCCACCAGGAAAGCCGAGTCTATATCGCCGCGGGTCACGGCCATATCTATGGCACGCTGATCGAGGTAAGACTTGCCCGCGGTGCGAATCCCCAGAGTCGAGCCGATGGTCCCCAAAGCCACATCAATCCAGGCATTCAACCCGTTATCGGGCCGAGCGATGGTAAAGGTGTCCCCCTCTTGCCAGGGCGAAATCTGGTTCGCCTGGTCCCACAAGCTTCGGGCGACATCAGGCCGATAGGTCAGCACTTCGTTACCCGGCAGCTTCGCGGTGTGACCTGCAAGGGTGGGGGTCACGAAATCGGTGGCGACCTCCCTGGTGCCGTTAAAGAAACGTTTAACGATGTCCTCGCGGTTGATGGCTTGGGACACGGCGGCGCGGCGCAGCCTACCCTCGTCGGTGTTTAGCGCGAAATGCCCGCTGGAGGGGATGGCCAGGAATTTCACGTGCGCCGAGGACACGGTGAGCGTGCGATCCTGGAGCTGTTCGGTGAAACTGTCTTTCGCGCTGTCCGGCAGTTCCTCGTCAATGTCCAAAGCGCCACTGGTCAGGTCCTCATAGGCTTGTTCCGGGTCGTGGTAGAACTTGAAAGCCAGTCCGGAGTTTTGGGCTTGGCGCGGCCCGTGATAGCGGGTGTTGGGCACCAAAGTCAGCTGAATGCCGTGTTCCCAGGCGCCCTCCCGCGCCAGCATGTACGGCCCGTAGCCGTAGGGGTTTTCGCCGAAGCCCGAAGTCACGTTGCCGGCCGAGTCAAAGGCGGAATCCGGCAGTGGCACAAACGCCGGGTCGGTCAACCGCATCGGAAAATCGCAGGTCGGCTGGGTCAGGTGGACTTTGAAGTGTGTGTCGCTCAGGCGCTGCAGGCCGGTCAAGTCTTGGTTCGTCGTGGCGGAAAAGCCCTCGATGGGTTCAAACAGCCCCGCTTTTAGGCGCCGATTGGAGGCCCTGGCGGCGTCGTTCCAAGCCCGGATAAAGTTGTCAGATTTCAGCTTGGTGCCATCGGAAAACACTTCGCCCGAGCGGATTTGGATGTCGTACTCTGTGCAGTCCGGGTTCGGCACCACTGCGGTGGCCAGCTCATTTACGATGGTTCCGTCCGGGTTCAGGTAGGACAGACCGGAAAACAGCAGGCTGACGAACGTGGCTCCCGATGAATACGAGGAATCGGCCGGAATCAGGGATCGCTCCGGCTCGGTCGCTGCCGCGTTGATTAGGGTATCGGTTGAGTTCCCCGGTTTATTCAGGCTTTGGTCCGAGGTCGCGGGGCTGGAACACGCCACCAGCCCGGTTGCCGCCAGCGCCGCCAGCGCGACCCCCGCGGTCATTTGTGCCAGTGTTTGCTTGATTTGCACCGAGCCTCCCCTGAGCCGTTTTGTTCCTTACGTTTTTATCTTACCGATTCGCCCCGCCGGCGCTGAGTTTTCGGCGCTGGCGGGGTCGGCGGGGTCACAAGACCGGTGCGGGGGTTCGCGGGGGACTACAGGGCACAAGGCCGGGTCGGCGGGGTCACAAGGCCGGGGCGGGGTCGCGATAGACCTCGGACTCGGCCTTTGTGGCACGAATGACCGATTTCACTGCGCCCAGAGCCAACTCCCCCAGGGTCAAATCGCGTCTAACTGCGGGTTTAGAAAACTAAAGTTCAGCACCAACCCAGAATCCGGGTTGAAATCGGTCCCTCGTGCGCCCGCCCCGGCAGTCACGGGCAGCAGCGGGGTGAGGAGCGGCGGGGGCGACTCAGCGAGAGGCTGGGGGGTGAGCGTTTTGCGACAATAGTCGCGCAAAACGCGAGGGGGCACTCCCCCTTCCGCCTCTCGCGAGCGGCCCCAAGCGACCACCCCGCACCAAAATCAACAACCAAACCCGGGAAACCACACCCAGGACACAACGCCCCTGCGACTTACAGCACACCTGCCGCAACGCCCTTATGAAACGCAATAAAACCTATTTAAACGGCTCGGTGTGCCATATATGGCACACCGAGCCGAATTAATAGGATTAACGCGTCCAATTCCGTCGTGATGCCACTGAGTTCAGGCTATCCGCACGGACTCGTCGCCGAACTGGGCGATGAGTTGGAGTTTGCCGCCCAAAGCGGCGACATAACGCTGCAACGTGCTGACCTGCGTCTGAGCCAGGTTCCCCCGCTCGATGGAGGACACCCGGGCCTGGTTGACTTCGAGTTTCTGCGCCAGCTGCGCTTGCGTCATGGCGTTTTCCTCGCGCAGCTCGCGCAAACGGTAGGCCCGCGTCTGCGCCAGCATCCGCTGTTTGTGCGTTTCCACAGCCTCCCGGTTCGGCTGCCGCTTCGCTTTCAATTCGTCCAGAGTCGTCATCACTCTCACCTCACGTCTTTTTGCTGATTCAAATAGTCCCGATACCGGCGCTGAGCCAAAGGAATATTTCGCTTATACCATTCATTCCAGCTGCCAGATTTGTCCCCGGCGACCAGCATGACCGCCTTGCGTGCGGGATCAAACACGAACAGAATCCGGATTTCCGTCCGACCGGAGGAACCGGGACGCAGTTCTTTGAGATTCTTAATTTTTGAATGTGCGATTGAATCCACCAGGGGCCTGCCTAAAGTCGGCCCCTCGGATTCAAGGATTTCTAGCGCCGCCAAAACCAAATCGTAGTCTGGGGATGACAGCCCGAGCAGCCATTTTTCAATCAGGCTCACTTCGATTTCCCACACAGCACAATTATATAACTCCTGCGTTATATAACACAAGAGTATTATTACGGTTTTGCGATACCCGGCGGGATTGACTAGCAGGGTCACAAGGCCGGTGCGGCGGCGGGGCGAGGAGCGGCGAGGGGCGTAGAAGCGAGAGGCTGGGGGGTGAGCGTTTTGCGACAATAGTCGCAAAACGCGAGGGGGCACCCTTTCGCCTCTCGCGAGCGCCCCCAAGCAACAAACCCGCAGCAAAACGGGCAGAGCCGACTCCATAAAAGCAATGGGCAAGGAAGATAAGGGTTAAAGGACAAATTGTGTGTCTGGGGGGTTAGTCCCATGTGTTGTTGTAGGGGGTGGTGTGGTGG
>ERZ1673752.1370-NODE-1370-length-34417-cov-6.807491_pt1 | contig 34417 bp, 30 predicted proteins | sample MGYA00580195_ERZ1673752 | MGnify/ENA primary metagenome ERZ1673752 (study PRJEB41218, sample SAMN15661744) | gut metagenome | host: Homo sapiens | place: Canada: London | collected 2015-08-20/2019-03-30 | study: EMG produced TPA metagenomics assembly of...
AAAACTTTTTTTGAAACAACAATTCCACCATGAATATTAAGTTCACAAATATCTTCTCTAGTATAAGAATATGGACTTTTAAAAAATGAACACATTATTTCATCAATTAATGTGTCATCATCGTAAAGATGTCCATAATTTATAGTGTTTGGAATAATATCTTTTTTTGTTTTTATTTTATTGCTTTTAAAAATTTTTAAAGCAATATCAAAGGCTTTTGGGCCACTGATTCTTATAATTCCTATTCCGCCTTGACCAGGTGCAGTAGATATAGATGCTATTGTATCCATAATTAACCTTTCTCTAATTTTGCTGGAAATATAATAACATATCTTTTTGGTTCTTTACCTTCTGATTTTGTATCTAAATCTGGAAAATTAAGTAAAATATCATGAATTTTTTTTCTTTCGAAAGAAATCATAGGTTCTAATATTACTTCTTCACCAGTTTGTCTTACTTTGAAAGCTGCATCTTCTGCTAAGTTAATTAAAAAATTGTTTCTTTTTTCTTTATAATTTCCAGCATCAAGTGTAATGTTTGCAGCTTGTTTACATTTTAAAATTAATAAATTTTGGAGAAATACTTGAAGTGCATTTATTGTGCTACCTTTATTTCCTATTAAAAGTGCATTATTAGAAGATTCAAAATTAATATAGAATTCTTTATTTTCTTCGTTTATATTATAATCAAAATTTATTGATAGATTTTGAGATTTTAAGCCTTCTAAAAATTCAACAATAATAGCTTTATTATTATCAAGTTCTTCATCTGTTAACTTGTTTTCTCTTTTTTTAATATTTTGTTTTAGCTTATCTAAAAATTTCTTTTTTTCTTCATTTACACTAACTTCAATTTTTACATTTTTTCTATTTAGTATACTAAAAATCGTTTTATTTTTAGGCTCTTCTAATATATTAATAATAAGATATTTTCTGCTTAAATTAAAAGCTTTTTCTGCATTTAAAATAGCTTGTTCTTTAGTGGCGCCATAAAATATATTATTCATTAATTTCTCCAGGTTTTAATTTATTTTTATTTAAATCTTGTTCTTTTTTTAAAATAATATCTATTAATTTAACTTCAATTATTGATAAAAGAGCACTTACAAACCAATAAAGAGCCAATGCAAGTGGTGAAACTAATGTTACAGTAAACATAAGAATAGGTGTGATATAAACCATATTTTTATTTGTTTCTGCCATTGTTTCAGCAAATGATGGATTATCTTCATCTTTTTTCTCATCATTTTTCTTTATTTTATTTGTTTCTTTTGTTAATTTCTCCATATCTTTCAAAGATATCATTGAGCTTATTATAGATAAAACCACATAAGCCACTGGTAGTATAAATGGAATAATATTTTTAAAAGAAAAATTATTTTTCAAATTATTTATTTCATTTTTAGGAATGATAGTTAAATCTAGTCCTAGAAAAGACATTTTTAAATCAACATCTTTATCATCTTTTCCAAATCTTTTTATGATATCCATTTCCATAGCTCTTGGATTAGTAGCTTGTTTGTTTGAAACTACATTTTCAGTAATCTCTTCTTTTTTAGGTTTAGAAATTTCTTCATTTTTGTTTTTATCATTTTTTTCTTTTATTTCTATTACATCTTTTTTGTCTTTTTCATCTTTTTTAACTTTATTATTTATATTGCTTCTTTCCTCAGAAATAATATTAGCATATTTTTCTATTTTATCTTTTGGTGTTTTCTTAATATAAGTAAGAGGATAAGAAACTACTGAAAGCATTGCAAAAAGAAGAATAATTTGAATTATAAAAAATAAGCAAGTTGAAAAAGGAGAAACTTTTTCTTCTTTATAAAGTTCAAGTGTTTTTTGATTTAATGTTAATTTATCATTTTTATATTTTTCTTTTAATCCTTCAATTTGAGCTTGTATTTTTGCAGTTTTTAAACTGTCTTGTTTTTGTTTTAAAGTCATAAAGAAAGTTAAAACTTTCACCAAAATTGTAAATATTATTATTGCAACACCATAATCTTTTACTATGGCATATATAAAATTTATAAGTGTACCTAAAATATTTGCAAAAAAATTTATCATTCAAAACTCCTTTTATGCTGGGTCATATCCACCTTTGGAAAATGGATTACACCTTAAAATTCTTTTTATTCCTTTAAAAAAACCTTTCAAACATCCATATTTATTTATTGCATCTATCATATAGCTTGAACAGCATGGATAAAATCTGCAATGACTTTTTCTAAATATAGAATGTGAAAGGCTTTTTTGATAAAATTTAATCATTTTTATTAAAATCTTTTTCATTTATTAAATCCAATTTATTAAAAACTTCTTTTAATTCAAAATATATATCGTTTGTTTTAAAACTTTTAGAAAATCTATTTAAATTAATAACAATATCATAACCTTTTTTTAAATCTTTTTTTAATATATTAAAAGATTCTCTAACAAGTCTTTTGGCTTTATTTCTATTAACAGCACCTTTTATATTTTTATTAAGTGTAATACCTAATCTATTTTTTTTATATTTATTTTTTAAAACATACACATTTGTATAATATTTGTGTACAGGTTTTGAATTATTAAATATATATCTGAATTGATAATTCTTTTTTATTGATGAATCTTTTCTCATTACTCACCTATGCTGAAAGTTTTTTTCTACCTTTAGCTCTTCTGTTTTTTAGAACCTTGATTCCACCTGCTGTTGACATTCTTTTTCTAAAACCATGAATTTTTTTTCTATGTCTTTTTTTAGGATTATATGTTCTTTTCATTTTTGCCTCCTTGTCCTTAATTTCTAATGTATTATATATTAAAAAATATGTAAAAGTCAAAAAAGAATAATAGCTTAAGTTCAATTTAAATTAAACTTACTAAAATTTTTTCTTGAATTATATAAGATTTTCTTTTATTATATCTTTATAATACATATTTTATTTTATAAAATTTAAAAAATTATGTTCCTGTAACTCAGCTGGATAGAGTATCCCTCTCCTAAAGGGAAAGTCGGAGGTTCAAACCCTCTCAGGAACACCAATGATATAAGTAATAAAAAAAGAAACGTTTATACAAGCGTTTCTTTTTTGGTGCGAATACCCGGGGTCGAACCGGGACGGGGTTTTATCCCCGCAGGATTTTAAGTCCTGTGCGTCTACCAATTCCGCCATATTCGCATGTACAAAAAGTATATTTCAAAAAAAGACAAAAGTCAATAAAAAATAATGAAAAAAGTAGATAATATTTATTTTATTGTATATTAAATAATCTTTTTGCATTTTCAGTAGTTATCTTTTCAAGCTCTTTCAAAGAAATATTTTTAATTTCTGCTATTTTTTCAGCTGTATATTTTACAAATTTTGGTGAATTTTGTTTTCCACGAAATGGATGTGGTGTAAGATATGGGCTATCTGTTTCAATAAGAAGTTTATTATCTGGAACCATTAAAACCGAATTTACAGGTTTTGCATTTTTAAAAGTTACAGTTCCGCTAAAAGAAATATAAAATCCTAATTTTAGTCCTTCTTTAATTAAGTATTCATTAAAAGAGGCACTATGAAAAATACCTCCTTTTTTAGGTTTATTATTTTTTAAAATTTCTATAATATCGTTTGTGGCTTCTCTAATATGAAGCACAATAGGAAGGTCAAGTTTGTTTGCAAGATTAATTTGTTTTATAAGTAGTATTTTTTGTATATCTTTATATTCCTTTGTCCAGTAATTATCTAAACCAATTTCTCCTATTGCTACAACTTTTTTATTTTTGGAAAGTTTTTCAATTATTTTTAAATCTTTGTCTATTTGTTCAGAATTTGTATATTTTTCAGCTTGTTCTGGATGAATCCCTATAATTGCAAATACATTTTCATATCTATTAGCTATTTCTATAGCTTCTTTTGAATCATCAACAGATGTTCCAGGTATACAAATATATTTTACACCTTCTTTTTCTGAAGAATTTATTACTTCATCTATATCTTTGTAATATTCATTAAAAATGTGTGCATGTGTGTCAAATAGCATAATAATTCCTTTATTTTATATATAATATAATTGTGCTTTGTGCATAATCTTTTTCATGAGATATGGATATATCTGTATTAGTATCCTCTTTTTTTAAATTATTATTTAAAATATTTAGGTATGGAATTTTGTTTTTATGTATAATTTCAAAATCATTTATACTAAAGCTTTCATTAAATGCTTTGGAAAAAGCTTTAACAGCAGCTTCTTTCGTTGAAAAAATTCCAGCTAAAGATTGAAAGTTTATATTATTATTTTTTACACAATAATTAATTTCATCTTCTGTAAAAATTTTTTTTATAAAATTATTGTTTTTAATATATTTTTCTTTAATTCTGCTAATTTTTAATATATCTGTTCCAATATATATTTTCACTTCCAACCACCTATTTTAAAAATTATATATATAATTAATATTGTAAATATAAAAATAGTTAATCTTTTTATATTTGTAGAATTTTCTTCAATTTTATTTTCTTTATATATTAAATTTATTTTTGTAATTATAGATAAATAAAGATTATTTAAATTAAGTATTTTTATTAAACCATTAAAATATACTGTCATTCTTTGGGAATTTGTTATATCCACAGACCAAAAATTTTTATTAAAGTCATTTAAATCTTTAACTATTTTTTTAAAAGAAGCTTTGTCATTATCTTTTAAATTAAACAATCTTTTGTCAAAAAAATTAAGACTTATTTTATAAAATAATGCTAAAATATATGAAAAAAGATATGTAGTTTCATATTCAACAGGTAAATAACCAAAATTATATGGATCTATGCCAGAGCATAAAAGATTTGAAGATACTTTTGTAAGTCCAATTTTTCTATACTCATACTCAGATTTAATATCTGCACCAACAAGTGCAACATCAGCATTATATGAAGAAGAATATACTTTCATATATTTTTGAATGATATTTGTTAGTATATTTTCATCAGTTTTTTCATTCCAAACACTATTTTCAAGGCAAGTATATGAAAAAGTATAAAAATTTTCCATATTTGTATAATCACTAATTTTATTCAAATCAACGTCTATTAAAGACTCTATAAAATCTTTAAAACTAGTAAGTGAGTCATGCTTTGAATCAGATAATTTGATTGTTTGAAATTTATTTAAATTGTTTAAATTTGAAATTACTTCTTTAAATCTATAATTAAAATCCAAAACATCTTCAAAATTTTGTGAAGTTATATTAGTTTTTAAAACTAAAAAACAAACTCCATTTTTAAAAATATAAAGTTTTATATTTTGCAAATCAAAATATATAGTATTTTCATCTTTTTCAAAATCTAAAACTCCAACTAATGAAGCTGGATTATTATATTCAAATACATTTAAGTTATTATTTTTTATATTTTCTAAAAGATCTTTAGAATTATGTTTATTATTTGAATTTCCACTTAAAAGATTTGAAGTAAGATTTTTGGAAAAAGTTATATATAAATTTGCATTATTTTTTTTTGAAAAATTAATTTTTTTAAAACATCCCTTATTTATAATATTTTTTAAGTATTCATTATAATTATTTTGATTAATTATAAATGGTAAAATAAAATATGAATAATGATATTTTATAGGTAATCTCATTTTTTATCCTTTTTTCTTTTGTAAAATTTAAATTAATTTTTATTTGATTTAATCTTTGCTTGTCTATACATTTGGAGCTCTTCATTTTTATCTAAATAATAGTTATTTATAAAATGAATTGAAGTATAATCTTTAAAATCAAGAGAAGGTTCTACAATAACATCTCCAGTGTAATTGATAACACCCCATTTATTATTTCTAGATACTGCAATAAAACCATATTCATTTTGAACTCTTGCATCATCATATATAGCTGGAACGATTACATTATTTCTTTCATCAACAAAGCCAATTTTTCCATTTTCTTCATATAGATATAAGTTATTTGAAGGATAAACTTCTTTTTCTGTTTTTTCTTGAAAATTAAATAAATAATATTTATAAGTTTTTCCATTTTTAATTTTAATAAAAGAAGATTTATAGTTTATATCATCAATAATTCCATTTATTTTTAAATTAAAATCTCCATCATATATATCTACATTATTATCTGTATCTTTCTCCCTTGCTATATAGAAATTTCCTTCAGGAATATATTCAATATTTGAGTAATCTTTTTTTAATATATTTAATTTATCTTTTTCTTGTTTTTTAATATCACTGTTTTTGGCAAAAAATTGAGATATATTAAACTTGCCGTTTTTTTCTGTAATAAAAGTGTTAAGGCCAGCAACTGTGATATTATTATATTCAAAAGGTATTATATTTTCTTTTTTAAAATTTGTTGCTCCAACTTTTCCAGAATTATTTCTTGAAATAATTAAATCATCTATAATATCTACAGGAGTTTCTTTATAATCTTTTACAATTTCCTTCCCTTTTTCATCAAAAATAGAAAGAATATTATCTTTTTTAGCTGCAAAATATTTTTTTGAATTTGTTTTTATTATCTCATTATACTCAGCAGGTAAAATGGTTTTATTTTTATTTGTAGTTATACCTTTTAAATTATCGAAAATTACAATATAAGGGCTATTTTCAAAATTATTTATAGGCTCTACACTTTTATATACAGGAGCAACAACTGTTTCAAAAAGCTCGGTATTTAGGACACCTTTCTTCCCGTCTTCTTCAATTATTACTCTATTTTTTATACCTGGAAATGTTGAAAAAGAACTATATTTTGCCTCAGACTTAATATCTCCATTATAATCTATAAAACCATAAAGATTGTTTTCTTTAAATGCTAATAAATTATTATCAAATTGAATATCTGTATTTTCATATTCTATTGGAATAATATTAGGTTTTTTTAAAATAACATTACCATTTTTATTAATAGCTTTTGTAGAATATTCAGTTTTGGATTTAATATCATATGTTATAATGAAAACATCTTTTTCTTGATTTGGGATCGTAATCATTTCTTTATACTCATTTGGAATTATTGTATTACCATTTGCATCAATAACACCCCATAAATTATTTACGAATGAAGCATAATATCTTTCAGGATTTTTTCTTATAACTTTATATGAAGAAAATAGATTTTTTAGACCATTAATTCCTAAAATAGAAAGTATAATTAAAAAAGGTAATAGTAAAAAAATAAAGACTTTTTTTACATTTAAAGATTTTTTGTTTGATTCAATTGGCCTCTTTTGTTCATTTCTATTTACTTTAGCTTTTGATCTAGTTCTATTTCTTCTAGGATTTCTTGTCAATTTTAACTCCTTAATTATTTAGAAATTTTTTGTACTTCAAAAATTGCATCATTAGATATATCTAAAAAAGTATTTGGTAAAATATCTACTTCTGTAAAAAAATCATTATTAAATTCAATTTCTTTTATAGTTTTTGTAGAAATATGTGAATTATTTATATTTATATTTTTTTGAATATATATGCTTGGATTTTCTTTTGAATTTTTAACATAAGGGTTTTTTAACTTTCTAAACTTATATTTTCCTTCTGGAAGATAATATTTTAGTTTTGGATTACTATCATTAATATCAATTTTACCATATGCTCCAAAAAGACCTTGTATTAAAATAATAACATCTTCATTTTGATTATTTTTTAATGTAAGTTTTTTATTTGAATATATTTCTTTATTGTTTTTTTTATTAACAATATTATAAATTTCACTTTTATTATATATATATGCATTAAAAGAATCTTCATCAGCGTTAAACTCTAGTTTATCTACAATATTATCTTTTGAAAATTTTGAATTTTTAAACTCAATAGTATTGTAGTTTAAATCATTCATTATATTTTTTATTTCAGATTTTAAATTTTCATTTTTTATATAAGATACTGAAATAGCAGATAACTTTATTAACCCTATTGTTATAATAGTTACAATAATAATAATTAAAAATATTTTAAATTTTTTGTTTTTGTCTTTTTTCATAATTAACCTATCTAAAATTAAGTATATAACAAAAAGTATAAAAATAAAACAATCAAAGCGATTGTTTATTTTCTAATATATGAAAAATATTTTCAGAATGTTTTCTGATATCATTAATGTAGTTAATAAAAGTAGTATCATCTTTAGGAATTATTATATTATTATTTTTTAAAATATCAATAAAATCTTTAATTTCAAAAGAATTTGTTGAAAATATATTGTAATAAATCCATTTGGTTAAATCATCGTTTAGCTTTATCTCATCAAAGATTGGATTTTCTAGAAGCTCTTCATTTGAAGTGATATATGAATTTTTGAATTCGTTAAATTTATTTAAATCATATATCTTTTTATAATTAAATTTAGGATCACTTGCATATGAAAAATTTTTATCTAAGCTTTTTGGAATAAAATTAGATTTAAAAATAAACCCATCAAAAAGCTTAACTTCATTAAATATAAAAAAGTACATAGGTATATTCATAACAATAAAATTAATTAATAATAATATATTTTTTAACATTAAACATAAAATAATAAAACAAATATCATAAAGAACTGTATAAATTAATAGTCTTTTTTTATTTGAATATATATTTTTAGATAATATTGAAAAAATATTTAATGTAATAAAATTACCTAAAACATAGAATGACCCAGGAATTATATTAAAAAATATTATACTGCTTAAAATATATATCACAAGGCAAAATAAACTAGATATTAAATTAGTTTTAAAAAGTGCCAAAGCTATGCAAAAGCTAGAAAATATAGCAGAAATGGCATATAAGTTTGCTGAATCAATATAAAAAATTGAATTTAATTTCAAACATAATATTTGAAAAGTTAAAATTAATAAAATGTAAAAAGATATTATTTCAGTGTTTGAAAAAACAATTTTGTTTTTATCATTTTTTATTATAGGTAATGTATTTACAATAAATTTATATAATGCAAAATTTAAAATAGTTATGTATATAGCTTCTGAAAAATTTAAAATAAAAATACTCAAATAAAAGGTAGTAAATATTAAGTATTTTTCTACTTTTAATTTTTCATAAATATCATGAACAGCAACAAGAGGCTTTATAAGTATTGTAATTGCAATAAAAATTAAAATATAAAAAATATAAACTAATATATAAGGTAAATTTCCAGCTAGCATTATTGCTAAAATAGAAATTATTATACTAGGTGTAAGTATGAAACCTGCAGAATAAGCACATGTAAAAATAGATATAGCTCCAATAGGTATTTTTTTAATAAAAATCATTGAAACTATAAAACTTACAATATAAAATAAAATGTTTTTAAAAAATATATTTTGTTTTTTTTGCATATTTTCCTCTAATATTTTAAAATAATTGTAATATAAATAATAGTGTAAATCAAGAAAGGAAAATTATGTTTGAAAAACTAGAAGATATAGAAAAAAAATACATAGATTTGACTAAAAAATTAGCATCAGAAGAAATAAATAACAATCCTAAAAAACTAATAGAACTTAGCAAAGAACTTAGTGAAATAGAAGAAATAGTATTTGAATATAGGAAGTTTAAAAAAATTAAAAAAGAAAAAGAAGAGGCAGAAGAAATTCTTAATTCATCACAAGGAGAAATGAAAGAATTAGCACAATTAGAGTTCGAAGAAAATATAGAAAAACTAAAAAAAATAGAAGATAAACTAAAAGAATTATTGATTCCGAAAGATCCAAATGATACAAGAAATGTTATTGTTGAAATAAGAGCGGGAGCAGGTGGGGATGAAGCGGCTCTTTTTGCAGGAACTCTTTTTAGAATGTATAAAATGTATGCAGATACAAAGGGATGGAAAGTAGAAATTCTTTATGAAAATGAAACTGGCCTTGGAGGATTTAAAGATATTACTTTTTCGGTAAAAGGAAAAGATGTTTATAGTAGATTAAAATATGAAAGTGGTACACATAGAGTTCAAAGAGTTCCAGAAACAGAAAGTGGTGGAAGAATACATACATCAACAGCAACGGTAGCAGTTTTGCCAGAGGCAGAGGATGTTGAAATTGAAGTAAATCAAGATGATATAAAAGTGGATGTATTTAGATCTTCTGGAGCTGGAGGACAACATGTAAATAAAACATCATCAGCAGTTAGGATGACACATATTCCAACAGGTATTGTAGTTGAGTGCCAAAATGAAAGATCGCAGTTTCAAAACAGAGAAGCGGCTCTAGCAATGCTTAAAACAAAATTATATAATATGGAAGAAGAGAAAAAAGCAAGAGAACTAGCAGCTGAAAGAAAATCTCAAATTGGAACAGGGGATAGAAGTGAAAAAATAAGAACATATAATTATCCGCAAGGTAGAATAACAGATCATAGAATTTCAGAAAATATATACAAGTTTGAACAATTTTTAAATGGTGATATTGACGAACTTATAGATAAAATTGCAGCATTTGAAAGAGCAGAAAATCTTAAAGAATAAATTTTTATTAAAATAAAAGTCAAAATGGCTTTTATTTTTTCTTTTGATATATCTAGTTTAAAATGATATAATTTTTATATTTGAAAGGATTTAAATGGATATATTAGAAACATTAAATGAAAAACAGAAAGAAGCACTTTTAAAAATAGATGGTGCGGTTTTAATTATAGCAGGAGCAGGATCTGGAAAAACCAAAGTACTTACAACTAAAATTGCATATATTTTAGAAAAGCAACTTTCTAAACCTTGGGAAATACTTGCAATTACCTTTACAAATAAGGCGGCAAATGAAATGAAACAAAGAGTAAGAGCGCTTGTTGGCGATGCTGCTGATAGCATATGGATAGGGACTTTTCATAAAATTTGTATGAGAATTTTAAGAAAAAATATAGAAGCTGTTGGGTATAAAAATAATTTTGTAATTTATGATACAACAGACAAAAGATCAGTAATTGACGAAATTATGAAAGATTTAGAAATTAGCCCGAAAGAATATGACAAAAAAGCTTTTGCTAAAGCTATTTCAGATAATAAAAATAAGCTTATAACTCCAGATGAAGCATTAGAAAAAGCCAATGGAGTTAGAGAAAAAATATATGCAAGTGTATATAAAAATTATCAATTACGATTAAAAAAAAATAATGCTTTAGATTTTGATGATATTATTAATTTAACTATAAGATTATTTAAAGAAAACCCAGAAATTCTTGAATACTATCAAAATAAGTTTAAATATGTTTTTGTTGATGAATATCAAGACACAAATAAGGCACAGTTTCTTTTAACTAAAATGCTTAGTGAGAAATATAAAAATATAACTGTTGTAGGGGATAATGATCAAGGAATTTATTCTTTTAGAGGAGCAGATATTTCAAATATTTTAGATTTTGAAAAGAATTTTGAAAATGCAGAAGTAATATATTTAGAACAAAATTATAGATCAACTAAAAATATCTTAGCTCTTGCAAATGAAGTTATAAATTCAGATAAAAATGGAAAAAATGCTAAATATATTAAAAAATTATGGACAGATAATAAAAAAGGTGAAAAACCACTATATAAGACAGTACAATCAGGTTATGATGAAGCAAATTTCATTTGCAATACAATAAAAAAATTAAAGATAGAAGAAAATTATACAAATGAAGACTTTGTAATACTTTATAGAATAAATGCTTTGTCAAGAGTAATGGAAAGTACACTTTCAAGAGAAGGAATACCTTCTCAAGTAATAGGTGGACAAAAATTCTATGAAAGAGAAGAAATTAAAGATGCGCTTGCATATTTAAAACTAATTGACAACTCAAAAGATGATGTTTCTTTTAAAAGAATTATTAATAAGCCTGCAAGAGGAATTGGAAATAAAAAAATAGAAGAACTTGCTGAATTAGGAAATAAAACAAGTTTGTCTATGTATGAAGTTTTAAAAAAAGGTATGAGTTTAGGACTTGAAAAAACTTACGAAAAAGCAGTTTTTGGAGGATTTTTTCCAACAATGATTGATGCAGAAGAAATGATAAAGAAGGAAGATTATAAAATTTCAGAAATACTTGAATATATATTAGAAAAAACTGGGTATATTGAAAAATTAGAAAAAGATAATTCAGATAAAGCACTAAGTAGAATTAAAAACTTGGAAGAATTAATAGATTCAATAATTGAATTTGAGAATGAGGAAGCAGATCCAAGTTTGAGAAATTATTTAGAAAATATAAGTTTAGCAACTGATTCAGATGAAATATCTGATGATGATGGAAAAGTTACTCTTATGACATTACATAGTTCAAAAGGCCTAGAATATCCAGTTGTTTTCATGATTGGGATGGAAGAGGGAACATTTCCAAGCGATAATTCAATAAAAGAAGGAAAGCTTGATGAAGAAAAAAGGCTTTGTTATGTTGGAATGACAAGGGCAGAAGAAAAACTTTTTCTTACAAGTACTGTTTCAAGAAAATTGTATAATAAAACAACACAAAATATACCATCAAGATTTATAGAGGAAGTTTCAGAAAACTTTTTAGAAAAAACAGAAGATGACAATATTTATGGAAATCTTTTTGGAAATGTATACGGAAATAAACTAGGAGAGTTCGTATACAAAATCCCTAAGAAGGAAAATAAACAAAAAATATATTCATTTGATGATAATGATAAATCTTATGTTAAAACATCAGATGAAAAACTTAAAGACTTTTTAAAAACCATAGATGTTAAAAATAAAAAAGTTGATATATCTAAATATAAAGAGGGTGGAAAAGTTTTTCATAAGAAGTTTGGTGAAGGAATAATATTATCTGTTGAACCTGAAAAAGATGATCATATAATTAAAATTCATTTTGACAAAATAGGAATAAAAAAACTAATGTTAAAGTTTGCTAATTTAGAGGTGATTGATTAGATATGAAAGAAATAAAACATGGATATTATTATATAAATCAAAAAGATCCTAAGTGGCAAAAGTATAAATATGCAGGAAAAAATCCGAAAGAAAATGCATGTGGTCCTTTTGTACTTGCAATGGCTTTAAGCAATATTTTTAAAAAGGAAGTAAGTCCTATTAATTTAATGAAGTTTGCTGAAGAAAATTATTACGAAGAGGAAGGAACTAGTTGGAGTTTTTTTGAGGAATATTTAAAAAAATATAAAATAAAAGTGAAAGAAATATTACCTTCCGAAAAAGAATTTTTAGATGCCATGGAAAAAAACAAATTAGTTATTTTTTCTCAAAATAATAAATTAAATAATTATTGGACAACTTCGGGACATTATATTCTTGTTGTAAAACAAAGATATATAGATAATGGAAAAGAAGAAAAAATAAAAAAATATATTGTATTAGACCCTGCATCAAGAAGGAAAACAAATAAGATGTATTTTTTTGAAGAAATATTCATTCCTTGTAAAAGAATGTGGATTTTAGACATATAATAAATAAAGATATAATATAAGTAAAAACAGAAAGGAAAAAAATGTTAACAGTAACTAATTTAACTTTAAGATATGGCTCAAGAGTGCTATTTGAAGATGTAAACCTAAAACTAGATAAAGGAAATTGTTATGGTGTAATCGGTGCAAATGGAGCAGGAAAGTCAACTTTTTTAAAGATAATTTCAAAAGAAATAGAGGCGAGTAAGGGAGATGTTATACTTGCACCTAAAAAAAGAATGTCAATTTTAAAGCAAGATCACTTTGCATACGATAAATATACGGTTTTAGAAACAGTAATAATGGGAAATGAAGAATTATATAAAATAATGAAAGAAAAAGAAGCTATATACATGAAACCAGATTTTGATGAAAAAGATGGAATGAAAGCAGCAAAACTAGAAGAAAGATTTGCAGAACTTGATGGTTGGAATGCTGAAACAGATGCTTTAAAACTTTTAAATGATTTAAATATATCAGAATCTAAAAAAGATATTTTAATGAAAGATATTGAAGCAAAAGAAAAAGTAAAAATTCTTTTAGCAAATGCTCTTTTTGGGAATCCTGATTTACTTCTTTTAGATGAACCAACAAATGATTTGGATCAAGCAACTATTAATTGGCTTCAAGATTTTTTAATAGATTATGAAAATACGGTAATAGTTGTTTCTCATGATAGATATTTTTTAAATAAAGTATGTACACATATTTTAGATATAGATTATGGAAAAATAAAGTTATTTCCAGGAAATTATGATTTTTGGTATCAATCATCACAACTTTTACTAAAACAAGCTAAAGAACAAAATAAAAAGAAGGAAGAAAAAATAAAAGAACTGCAATCATTTATACAAAGATTTAGTGCTAATTTATCTAAATCAAAACAAGCAACATCTAGAAAAAAATCACTTGAAAAAATTGAACTTGAAGAAATAAAACCTTCAAATAGAAGATATCCATATATTGATTTTAAACCAGACAGAGAACCTGGAAATCAAATACTTGATGTTAAAAATTTAGAATTTAATGATGAAAATATTAATTTAAAAAACATAAACTTTAAATTAAAACCGGGTGATAAAGTAATATTTAAGTCAAAAGATGAAACAAAACTTACACTTCTATTTGATATTTTAGCTGAAGCAAAAACAGATTATAAAGGGGAATTTAAGTTTGGACAAACTATAAAATATGCATATATACCTAAAGATAATTCACAATATTTTAACACAGATGAAAACTTAGTTGATTGGCTTAGAAACTTTTCTGTAGAAAAAGATGAAACATATATTAGAAGTTTTCTTGGTAGAATGTTATTTTCTGGAGAAGAGGCCTTAAAAAAAGCAAATGTATTATCAGGTGGAGAAAAAGTAAGATGTATGTTGTCTAAAACAATGCTTTCAGGAGCAAATTTACTTATACTTGATGAGCCGACAAACCATCTTGATATGGAAGCAATAACAGCACTTAATGAAGCGATGAAAAATTTTAAGGGAATTATACTTTTTACATCTCATGACCATGAGTTATCTCAAACAGTAGCAAATAAAGTTATAGAAATAAATGAAGATGGATCAAAAGTTTATGAAACTACATATAATGATTACTTAGGAGAAAAATAGAATGAATAGAGTACAGATATATATTTTTCAAAATAGAAAAAAACAATTTATTTGGACAGATCTAGATTTAAAAAAAGAAGATTATGTCCTTTATGGTGATGAAAATGAAAAATATATGGCTATTGTAATCAAAACATTAAATACTAATATATATAATTCTAATAATTTTAAAATAAAAGAAAAAAATGATAAAAAAAAGACTGATGAGAAAGAAAAAAAAATAGATATAAATAAAAAAATACAAAAGGCAACAGATGAAGAAGTAAAAATATATTTAAAAAATCGAATAAAAGCTAAAGAATGTTTTGAAAGTATTTTAAAGGATTTAAACAAATTAAAACTAGATATAAATTTAGTTGATGTATTTATTAATTATGATAATTCAAAATTGATTATTTATTATACTGCAGAAAATAGAGTGGATTTTAGAGAAAGTGTTAAATATTTTGCAAAAAAATATAAGAAAAGAATAGAAATGGTCCAAATTTCAGTAGTTGATGAAACCATGATAAGCGGGGGAATTGGAAAATGTGGTAGAAAATTATGTTGTATAAGCTTTTTAGCAAATCCATTAAGTACATCAATAAAAACTGCTAAAAATCAAGATTTATCAATAAATATTGAAAATATTTCTGGAAAATGTGGAAAATTAATGTGTTGTCTGAATTATGAAAATGATGTATATCTAGACATAAAAAAAGGTTTGCCAAAAATAGGGGATAAAGTAAAGACAGAAGAAGGTATAGGTGAAGTAGTGGATATTGATACTTTAAAGAAAGTATTAAGATTAAAATTCTATGATGAAAATTCAGATATTTATTTTAAAAAAGTTAAAATTAATGAAAATGGTGAAACAAAAATTTTAAAATAGTGAAAATATGATTTTAAAAAGTTATAATAAAAAATGAGGTAAAACATGTTAGAATTAATTGCATATTTATTAATGTTTTTTGATCATATTGCAAAATTTTTAAAAATGAAAGTTAATAACTTTAATCCTATATTAGGATTACTTTCATTTCCTATTTTTGCATATATGGTTGCAAGATCATTAAGAAATAAAAAAAATAAAGATGAATATATTGTAAGATTATTAATATTTTCTTTTGTATCACAAATACCATTTATTTTGATGATATTTGGTATGCCAAAAACTTCAGATTTAAATAGTGGCTTAGATAAAATCATTTATACTTTAAATTTCTTTTTACAAAAATTAAATGTAGGTTTTACACTTTTATTAGGTGCAATAAGTATAAAAATGATTGAAAATAACAAAGAAAATTTATTAAATAAAATAATTTTCTTATCAATTTTTGTAATAGCTGCAAATTTAATGGAAACAGACTATAGAGGTTATGGGGTATTATTAATCGTACTTTTTTATTATATAAAATCATTACCAAAAATGATTTTATATATGTCTTTATTAAATTTTGTAAATATATTATATACATATTTTTTAGTTACAGATATTAGAAGAAATGAATTATTAACAATAAATACAAGATCAGTAATAGGAATAATGGCATTACCATTAATTTATTTTTTAGGGGTAAAATTTGAAGATAAATATAAAAATAGAATGTCTAAGCAAAATATAAAAATCGATGAAAAAGAAAAAAATAGAATTAAGAAAAAAGTATTTAAAGTTTTAAAATATTCAATATATCCAGTACATATGTTATTAATATATATTTTTTCAATATTAAATATATTTGTATAAAAAAAGAGCAATTGCTCTTTTTTTAAAATCTTACGTTTTCACACCAAATTGCTGGAATTGATTCAATGTTTTTATTTTTTGCAAGTTGTAAAATACTATAGCCATCTAAAAGATTAAAATCTTTGTCAATAATGATAGGCTTTGGAAAATGATTGTATGTCGAATAAAAACCTAAAGCATTATAATAGCTTTTTCCAAGAGGATAGTCTAAATTAACTATACCTTTTATATCATTTGTTGGAACAAAGAAATACCAATCTTTTGGCAAATAAAAACCTTGAGTTTTGTAAATTTCTTCTTTCCATTTGTTAATATTTGTCTTGTAGAGTTTTGATTCTTTTTTAGAAATTATTTTTGAATCATAAAATTGTTTTTCGGTTTTATCTCCTTTTAAAGAATTACATTTTTGACAACTAGGTTTTAGATTATTAGTTATTGAGACACCACCAATTGCCCGTGGATATAAATGATCAAGGGTTTTGTTTTTTTCAGTTAATTTTCTGTTACAATATACACATCTCTTTCCGTAAATTTCATAAGTTAATTCATACATGATTTTTTCAAAATTTAAAATTTTATTTAGTAAAAGTGTATTTCCAACGATATAGCCTTTTTTTGAACTGTAATACTCTGGCAATAAGATGTGCATTTTAATTACCTCCTTAATTAAGAAAGATGCAATATGTGTATATAAAAAAAATATCACAGTTTTTTTAATGTTTCAATACTATTAAAAGCAAAATAAAAAAGCAGGCAAACTGCCTGCTTACTAACTATTCGTTAGATTATCCTTCTTTTTATTATTATAAAATATAAAAAGAAAATAAATCAAAACAATTCCTGTTCCAGCACAGAATAACAAACTAATCTTGTTTATCTTAATTATTTCTAAAAAAATTAAAACAAAAAATGCTATTATAAGAGCATTATTTCTAATTAATTTAAATTTAGAACAATTTTTTTGGACAATTAGGATGGTTGTTCCAAAAAGAAGTATAATTCCAAATATACGAAGATATATTGGAGTTAAAGAGATACAAGATAAGCTGAAAATTGGAAGAATATTGTATATTTCTAATTCCCGTTTTTTCCTAATTATTAAAAATATATTCTCCAAGATAAGTACTAGTACAACTATTGCAAGAATAGTTAGATTTTGTTCCAACGCGTTTTGAAACATGGCTTTTCTCCTTTCCTGTAAAAAATTTTTTACAGAGTATATTTTGGTTAACATAATCATTATAATATATTTAAAAAAAATAATCAAAAAAATGATATTAATATATAAAAATGTAAAAAATTTTTTTTGACTTTCTTAAGGTTCAACAATATAATATAAATGTTAAGTGTAAAAGGAAGGTTTAAAATGAATGATATAAATTTAGAAGAAATAGAGAAAAAAATATCTGATTTTCATCAAGAACATTTACTTTTAATGAAAGATGAATTTCAGGAAAAAGGAATATTAGAAGAAGAGTTAAAAAAAATTGCTAATATAGATTTTAATTTTATGAACAAACTATACGAAAATGCATTAAAAGAAGAAAAAATTGATCAAACAATAGAAATAGAACCTGTAAATTATATAGATAAATCTAAAATGTCATATAAAGAAAAAGAAGAATTAAAAAATAGAGGAAAACTTCTAATAAAAGAAGGAAAGCTAGCTGTTGTTACAATGGCAGGAGGTCAAGGAACTAGACTTGGACATAATGCACCAAAAGGAACATATGATTTTGGTATAGGAAAATCGTTATTTGAAATTTTTTGTGAAAATTTAAAATCTACTTTTAAAGAAATAGGGATTTATACTTATTGGTATATTATGACAAGTCCTGAAAATTATTCAGAAACAGTTGAATTTTTTGAGAAAAACAATTATTTTAATTATCCAAAAAATTATATAAAATTTTTTGTTCAATCTGTTTTACCTATGATGGGTGAAGATGGCAAAATTTTACTAGATACTGAAGGAAAAATAAAATTTGCTGCAGATGGGCATGGAGGTACTCTTTATGCATTAAAAGATGCAGGAATTTTAGATGAAATGAATAGAAACGGAATTAAATATGTATTTATAAGTGGTGTAGATAATTGTCTTTCAAATCCTACTGATACACTTTTTGTTGGATTTGCAGATAAAACAGAAGCAGATATTGTTGTAAAATCAATAGAAAAAATTGATCCAAAGGAGAATGTAGGGGTTTTTTGTAAGAAAAACGGGAGAGTAGGTGTTATTGAATATTCTGAAATTTCAGAAGAGATGGCAAATATTAAAGATGATTATGGTTCATTAGTTTATGGAGATTCAAATGCACTTTTACACATATTTTCATTAGATATATTAAACAAATTAATTGATGACCCAATACCATATCATACTGCACATAAAAAAGCAGATTATATGAATCTAAATAAGGAAATAGTAAGAGCGGAAAAACCTAATGCTTTTAAATTTGAACAATTTATATTTGATGCCTTCGAAAAAGTAGATAATATTCAAATATTAAGAGTACAAAGAGAAGATGAATTTGCACCTTTAAAAAATAAAGAAGGTCAAGATAGTCCAAAAACAGCTAAAAAATTATACTTGGATTATATGAATAAAAAAAGAGCATATGAAAAATATAAAGAATGGAGAGATAGCTCTTTAATTGATGAAAAAACAAAAGAAGAATTAAGAAATATTAAAGAAAATGATAAAGAAATAAGAGATAGATTTTATAAAGAATTAGAATTTGGAACAGCTGGATTAAGAGGAATAGTTGGTGCTGGTACAAATAGAATGAACAAATACACTGTAGCAAGTGCAACTCAAGGAGTGGCAGAATATATAATATCTAAGAAATTAGATAAAAAACCAGTTGTGATTGCATATGATGTTAGAAATATGTCAAAAGAATTTGCAGAAATAACAGCAAGATGTTTTGCTGCAAATGGCATAAAAACATATGTTTTTAAATCAATTATGCCAGTTCCAATGCTATCATTTAGTACAAGAATATTAGGTGCAGTTGCAGGAATAATGATAACTGCAAGCCATAATCCACCAGAATATAATGGATATAAATTGTTTTGGTCAAACGGTTCTCAAATTGTTGGCAATTTAGCAGATGAAATAATTGAAAAAGTTAAAAGTGTTAATGATTTTTCAAAAATAAAAATGATTTCTCTTGAAAAAACTAAAGAAAAAAAATTATATATTGAACTTGGTGATGCACTTTCTGAAGAATTTATGAATAATGTTATAAGTTTTGCTATAAATAATGAAGAAATAAAAGAAGAAAAAGAAAATATAAAAATAGTATACTCACCAATACATGGAACAGGGATAGTACATATACCAGAATTATTTAAGAGATTAGGTTATAAAAATGTACACATAGTTCCAGAACAAGAACTACCAAATGAATATTTCCCAACAGTAGAAAAACCAAACCCAGAAGAAAAAGATGCAAATTATATGGCTCTTGATTTAGCAAAAAGAATAGATGCTGACTATACTATAACAACAGATCCTGACACAGATAGAATAGGAATAGGCGTTAGAATAAAAAAAGATGAATATAGATTGCTTACTGGAAATGAAATGGGAATATTATTTGTAGATTATTTAATAAACGAAAAGAAAAAAAGAAATGAAATAAGTGAAAAAGATACAATAATATCTACAGTTGTTTCTACAAGGCTTACTAAAAAAATGGTAGAAAAAAATGGCTTAAATTATATAGATACATTAACAGGATTTAAATATATTGGAGAACATATAAATAATTTTGAAAAAGAAAATGATAAAAACTTCTTATTTGGTTTCGAAGAAAGCTTTGGATATCTATATGGAACAAATGCAAGGGATAAAGATGCAGTATCTGCAGTTATGCTTGCAGCGGAAATGTGTGCTTATTATAAAAAGAATAATAAGAATTTAATAGATAGATTAGAGGAAATATATGGAGAATATGGATATCATGAAGCATTTAATGATCAATTAGTTTTAGAAGGTGAAGAAGGACAAGAAAAAATAGCAGAAATTATGAATGTTCTTAGGGAAAGTAAAAATACAAAAATTGGTAAATTAAATATTAACATTATGAAAGATTTTTCTAAATCTGAAGAATATAATTATATTAAAAATGAAAAAACAAAATTAAACTTACCAAAATCAAATGTTATAATTTATGAATTAGAGGATAATTCATGGTGTGCAATAAGGCCATCTGGAACAGAGCCTAAATTAAAATTTTATGCTGAAGTTGTTGGAAATGATAAAAAAGAAATAAAAACAAAAAAAGAAGAATTAAGAAAAGAAATAGATAAAATAAAAAATATTGCAGATTTAAAAAATAATAAGAAAATTTTATATACAAAAAAATCATAAATGTAAAAAAAGAGATGTTGAAAAATACATTTCTTTTTCATTTAATTAAAATACATAAAAAAATTAAAAAAATAATATATAATTAAAGAAAAATATAAGTTTGAATCCCAATAAAATAAATGATAAAATTTATAATTGAAAGGAAATTTTATGAAACTTATTAGTTGGAATGTGAATGGAATAAGAGCTATAACAAAAAAAGGATTTTGGGAATACTTTGACAAAGAAGATGCAGATATATTTTGCATTCAAGAAACAAAAATGCAAGAAGGTCAGTTAGATTTAGAAAAAGAAGGATATAATGTTTTTCTAAATAGTGCTGAAAAAAAGGGATATTCTGGAACTGCTATATGGACAAAAACAAAACCTTTAAGTGTTTTTTATGGGATTGGGAAAGAAAATTTTGATAATGAAGGTAGAGTTATTACTTTAGAATTTGAAAAGTTTTTTTTAATAAATTGTTATACTCCAAATTCAAAAAGAGAACTTGAAAGATTGGAATACAGAGTAGAATGGGAAAAAGAGTTTAGAGATTATTTAAATAAACTAAAAGAAAAAAAAGAAATAATTTTATGTGGAGACTTAAATGTTGCACATAATGAAATAGATCTTAAAAACCCTTCTCAAAATAGAAAATCAGCAGGATTTACTGACGAAGAAAGAGAAGAATTTACAAAACTACTTAATGATGGATATATAGATACTTTTAGATATTTATATCCAGATGTAGAAAAATATACATGGTGGTCATATATAACAAGAGCAAGATCAAGAAATGCTGGATGGAGAATTGATTATTTTGTTATAAGCGAAGGCTTAAAAGAAAACTTAAAAGATTCAGTAATAAGAAATGATATTTTAGGTAGTGATCATTGCCCAGTAGAAATATATTTAGAATTTTAGGTGAAATATGAATAGAAAACTTCAAGAAAAAAAATCAAGGGGACAAACAAAAAAAATATTATTAATAGCTTTTTTAATAATAGCTATTTTTGGTATTGTAAATAATTTAAACAAAACATTGTTTGCAATAAAAAAATTTATAAATATAATAAAACCGTTTCTATATGGTTTAGTAATGGGATATTTATTTTTGTTCCCTGTAAAAAAATTAGAAAAATTAATTACAAGAAATAAAAAAACTAAATACAATAAAATTGTTAAAATATTTTCATTGATATTAGTTTATTTTACATTTTTTGGATTGTTATATTTCTTTTTAAGTAAATTATTACCATTTTTATACAATGCAGCCATAGATATTTTAGAAAACACACCAAAATATTTAGATTCATTAGAAGAATTTTTAATAAATAAAAGTCATGATAATCAGCTTTTATCTAGCTTTAAAATAGAGAATATATTTAAAAACATTAGAAGCTTAGATGTTCCAAAAATTTTAATAAAGTATCTTAAAGGTTTTAATATTCAAAATGGAGTAAATGCAATTTTTAATGCTGCAGGAGTTATAATAAAAATATTTATAGCAATTGTCGTTTCTTTTAATATAATTCTGTATAATGAAAATTTAAGTAAAGAAATGAAATTTATGGCAAGAGGAATTCTTGGCAATGAAAAAGCTAATAGAATTAAGAAAATAATTAAAACAATTAATGAAGTGTTTATTAATTTTATTTATGGACAATTTATAGATAGTGTTATTGTAGGAATTATTTTTTCAATAGTATTTTTAATACTAAAAATTCAATATGCTGTTGCACTTGGAATATTAATAGGTATAGGAAACTTAATACCATATGTAGGTTCATTTTTGTCAATACTTATAACAGTAATAGTTACATGCTTTACTGGAGGAATTGGGAAAGGAGCTTTAATATTAGCGGTGTCTGTTGGAATCCAACAAATTGATGCACAAATAATAAACCCAGCAATAATTGGAGAAAAATTAGACTTAGATCCACCAATAATAATACTTACTATATTAATAGGAGGAGCTTATTTTGGTTCTATTGTAGTATTTTTAGCAGCTCCAATTTTAGCGGTTATAAAAAGCATTTTAATTGAATATATTGAAAATAAAAAAATAAAAAATAAAGTTGATAAAATAAAAAAAATGAGGAAAACTTTAAAATTAAATAAGAATCCTAAATATAAAAAAAGTTACAAATTAGACTACAAATTAAACTATAGTGAACAAAAATCTAGAAAGAAAAAAATAAGAAAGCCTAAAATAAAAAAAGAGAAACATGAAAGTAGAATATAAAAAATTAAAAGAATATGAAGACAAACATGGTATTATATATTATATAATTATAGGGATTATAATAGGAATAGCAAGCGTATTACCAGCCTTTAGTGGGGGTGGAATGGCTGTTGCCTTTAATATTTATGATAAATTAATTTTTACTATAAATGAATGCTTAAGATTGTTGAAATATATTATTTTACCAAGTGATGATTTTATAAATAAATATATAAAAAAAGAAAAAAACATTAGATATAATCTATTTCAAAGAATTAAAATAGTAATTGTATCTGGTTTAAAAAATTATGGAAATTTTGTAATTTCGATTTTTATAGGAATTTTACTAAGCATTGTTTTATTAGCAAAATTTCTTAATTATGCATTAGACATTAAACCGCTTTTAACAACAGCAATATTTTTAGGACTTCTTATAGGAACAGTTCCAAAAATGTTTTATGAAGCAAAAAGTTCAAAAGACTTAAATATAAAAGAAAATAATAAAAGAAAAAATAAGATTATTAATATAAGCATATTTTCATTAATATTAATAGTAGTATCTTTTATAACTATAAAAGGTGGATCAATTGTTAATAATGGAAATGCAAATAATAATGAAAGTATAAATGGATTCTTTGATTTAATAATAACAGGAGGATTAATAGCTCTTTTTTCTATAATACCAGGAGTTAGTTGGGCATTAATACTTATGCTTATTGGAAATTATAAGGGTTTTTTAGAAATAATAAATAAAGGTGAAATGTTAAAATTAGGAATAATTTTTGTAGGAATAATAGTTACAGCTATTCCTCTTGTTAAATTAATGGAAAAATTATTAAAAAAATATAAACAAAAAACATTTTACGGAATATTAGGATTTGTTATAGCATCAATTATAAAAATAACTGTTGATACATTAATATTAAGCAAGGTCAAATTAAAATATGCTTTATTACTTATTATTGTTATAGCAATAAGTGCTGTGATTTCATATTATTTAATTAATCTTATTCAAAAAAATGAAACTAAAGATAAAAAAATATAAGGGTAAAAAATGAAAAAATTTAAATTAGCTTTAGAAAAATTTAAAAAAACATGGTGGATTATAGTTATTATATATGTGGTAATAGCAATTTTTGTTTTACCACCACTTATATATGCTAATTTTAATATAAAAACAAAACTTCAAGGGAATTATTCTATTTTAGATTTTCCAACACTTGTAAAAGAAGGAAGTAAAAATTCTTTTTCAAAAATAAAAGAAATAGCAGAATACACAACAAGTAAAATTCCAGAAGAAGAAATGCTTCCAGGAATGGTTAAGATATCTGGGCTACAGTATATTTTAAAAAATTACTTGAATTCATTTTTAATTTTAATATTTATATATATAATTATTTTATTTAAAAATTCAGAAACTAAAGATGAATATGAAGATATAGAACATGGATCAAGTGATTGGGCAGATGAAAAAGAAATATATTCAAAATTTACAACTAAAGATGGGATAATATTAGCAGAAAAAATAGCTATAAATATGGATACAAAAGTAAAGGGAAATAAAAATGTTCTAGTTGTAGGAAACACAGGTTCTGGTAAATCAGCAGGTTTTGTACTGCCAAATGTTATGCAAAACCTTGGCTCTTATGTCTTTACAGATCCTAAAGGTGAGCTTTTTAATTATTCTGCAAAATATTTTGAATCACAAGGTTATGATATAAAAGTGTTAAATTTAAAAAATCCTAAAAATAGTGATGGATATAATCCAGTATTAAACGTAGAATCAGATATTGATTTAGATGTAATGGCAAGGACAATTGTTTTGGGACAAAATGAAGGAGGCTCTACAGAAGATCCGTACTTTACAGATAATGCGCAGGTTCTTTTAAAAGCTTTAATAAGATTTTTAAAAGAAACAAGACCAGAAACTGAACAAAATTTAGCAAGTTGTGCAAATCTTGTAAGAGCTACTAATGCATCGGCATCATCACAAAATATGCTTCTTAATTTAATGCAAATTTTACCAGAAGATCATTTGGCAAGAAAAGATTATGAATCAGTATCACTTGCAACAGATAAAGCGTTTTCTTCAATAGCAAGTACGCTTCAATCATTACTTGCAAAATTTGAAACACCTGAAATTGCTGCATTAACTTCAACAAATACTATTAATTTTGCAGATTTGGGAAGAAAAAAAACGGCTCTGTATGTTTTATCATCAGATACAAATTCAACATTTGACTTTCTACTTACAATATTTTTTTCTCAAATGTTAGATAAACTTTATGAAGAAGCAGATAATAATGGCGGAAGTTTAAAAATACCTGTTGTATTTTTCTTGGATGAATTTGCAAATATTGGTAGAATTCCAGATTTTGATAGAAAAATTGCAACATCAAGAAGTAGAAAATTATCTTTTAATGTTATACTTCAAAGTTTGGAGCAATTAGAAAATATTTATGGAAACAGTTATGAAACAATTGTTGGAAACTGTGATTCTCATTTATTTTTAGGTTCTACATCTGGAAAAACTCTTGAATATTTTTCAAAAGCTCTTGGAGAAAAAACTATAAAAATTTCATATAAAAATAAAGATGGCGAGGAAGATAAATCAAAAGATCAAAAATTAGGAAGATATTTAATGACACCAGATGAAATAAGAAGATTACCTTATGATGAATGTTTAATATTTACATCTGGAATAAAACCTATTAGAACAAAAAAGTGTTTCTTTTTTAATCACAAAGAATTGCAAGTGCCAGAAAAATATGAGGCAGATAATACAAGCTATATTGTAGATAGAGGACCTTGGAATACTTTTTCACTTTCAAAATATCAAAAAGAAGCACAGAAAAAAGACATGAGTAAAATAATACAAGGTTCTTTAGGGCAAAAAACAGAAACTAAAATTATTAACTTGAATGAAACAAATAAAATAAATGAATCTAAAAAAATAAATTTAAATTTAGATATAAATAAAGATGAATTGCCAGAGGATCATATAGATAATTTGAAAAAAAACAATTATGATGATGAATTTACAAAAAAAGCAACAGATTTAAAAAATGAAGAAAAAGAAAATAAAGAATACAGGACAATTGTTGATAAAAAGTTAAAAGATAAAATAAGTAAAAATATAAAAATGAATATATACGAAGATGATATGTCAAATCTTGAAGATGATAATAGCGAAAATAATGAAAGCGAGTCGAGAGAAGAAATAAAGAGAAATAAAAAAACTTTAAGTTTAAAAGATATAAATAAAGAAGAATTACAAAAAAGAATAGATAGAGAAGAAAAAGAAAAAGAAATCGAACAAAAATTGGAAAAAAAGTTTGAAAAACTTTTTGGAAAATTAGATAAATAAAAATGGAGAATAAATGAAGTTTTTACATATTGCAGATGTACATTTAGACCAGATGATAAATAACGTTGGAGAAAATGAAAATAAAAGAAGACATGAAATAATAGAAGCTTTTTCTAGAGCAATTCAGTATATAAAAAATATGAAAATAGAGTATTTGTTTATTGCTGGAGATTTTTATGAACATAAATATATAAAAGATACAACAATAGAAATTATTATTAATTTATTTAAAGAGATATCTAATACAAAAATATTTATTACACCGGGAAACCATGATCCTTTTGTTAAGGATTCAATTTATGATAGATTTGATTTTCCTGAAAATGTTTATATATTTAGAGATATGGAAATGGTTGAGACAAAAGATGCTAATATTTTTGGATTTGGATTTACAGATTTTTATCCGCTTAAAAATGTAAATTTTGGAAATATTAAGCCACTGAAAAATGGTAAAAAAAATATTTTAATAGCACATACAGATATTTATAGTAAAAAATATGAATATGACAAAGAAATATATAGATTAATGAAAAAAGACTTTGATTATATTGCGCTTGGTCATATACACAGTGGAAATTATTCTAAAAATTCAAAAAAAATATATCCTGGTAGTTTTGCAGAGTTTACTTTTAAAGCTGCAGATGGAGGAACAACAGGAGGGGTTTTTGGCACAATAGAAAGAGGAGTTTTAAAGACAGAACTTTTAGAGTTTGATAATAAAAAATATATTAAATATAAATATGATATTTCTTTAGAAAATTCTTTGAATTCAATAATAATGAACTTAAACAATCTAAAATTTAAATCTAATGAAGTTGTTAGAATAGTTTTTGTGGGTACTAAAAAAATTAGTATTAATAAAAAATTTATTTTAGATAATTTAAGAAATGAAAATATAATACAGATTGAAGATCAGTCTAAATTAATGTTAGATTATAAAAAGTATAAAAATGAAATTTCCCTAAGAGGAATATATATAAAAAAAGCGGACAATATAATTAAAAATTTAAAGAAAAAACAAGAAATATGTGTTGATGATAATGAAAGAGAAAATTATTATAGAAAAATTAAATTAATTGAAAAGGCAATTTTATTAGTTTTAGAGGAGATGAATAATATTTAATGAAAATTGATGAAATAGATATAACAAAGTTTGGGAAAATATCTAATTTGAACTTAAAATTTAATAATGGAATAAATCTTGTAGAGGGAAATAATGAATCAGGCAAAAGTACAATGCAACAATTTATTTTGTCTTCTTTTTTCGGGTTTTATAAATATAAAAGAAATGGAATTAAAGAATTTGATTTATGGAAACCATGGGATGAAACAATTTTTTTTGGAAAAATTAAATATTCACTAGATAATGAGAAAAGATATTTAATTGAAAGAGATTTTAATAATAAAAAAACAATTGTATATGATGAAAAATATAAAAATATAACAAATAAATATTTAAAAAATAAATCAGAATTAGAAATATTGGAAGAACAGATAGATGTAAATGAAGAAATTTTTAAAAATGTTGTTATTGGAAAACAAAATGCAATAATTCTTTCTGAAGAAGATAAAAATATACTTATACATAAAATAATTAACAAAACAAGTTCTGGAAATGAAAATATATCTTTTGATTTTATTAATAAAAAATTAAATGAAAAAATAAGGGATGAAATAGGTAATAACCAAACAAAAGCAAAACCTATTAATATTATAAATAATAAATTGTTAAATTTATATGAAAAGAAAGACGAGTATGAAAATATAGCAAGAGATAAAATAAAAATTGATAAAAATATTTCAATTGTTAAAAAAAGATTTTCGGATTCTTCAGAAAAATTAAATTTGATAGAGAAAATATTAGAAACAAAAAAAGAACTTTTAAATGAAAAAAAGATAATTGATACTTTAAAAGAAAATTTTGAAATCAAAAAGAAAGATAAAGAAGAAAAAAAACTAAGCTTAAAACAAGAATATAATGAAAATTTAAAAAATATAAAAAGAAAAACAATTGAAGAAGAGAGATTAGCACTACTTGAAAAATTTGAAAAACAAAAAAATATACAAGATTTTGATTTAGAAAAAGATAAAAAAACAAAAAGCAAAAAGATATTTAAATATTTACTACTTTTAATAATATCTATAATTATTTTGTTATTATTTAATTTAATATACAAAAGATTTAATTTAAAAGGACTTAATTTTGAGCAATATTTACAAAAAATGAATGAAGTTAAATTACTGAAATACACAAATATATCAATTTGTGTAGTATATATAATATTAAATATTATATTTTTAATACATGATTTTAAAAATAAAAAGAAAAAATTAATTAAAGATATACATATAGAAAAAGATGAAATTAATGAAAAACTATCTGATGAAGATAATGATTTTATACAAAGTCAGTTAGAATATTTTAACAATGATTTAGAACAAGATAGACAAAATATATTAAGAAGAGAAGACTTATTAAATAAAAAAGAAAAACAAATTGATTTTATAATTTTAAAAGAGTATGCACCAAAAGTAGATTCTAAATATATAAAAAGTCTATTAGATATGAGTGAAAATAAACTTATAAGTGAAGAGGGAATGTTAAAACAAATTTACGATAAATCTTTATACTCTATAAGCCAATTAGAGACAGAAAAGAATGAGATAATAAAAAAAGAAAATTTAAATTTAGAATTAGATGAAGAAATTTATAAAAATGAAATGAGAAAAAAAGAACTTTTAGAAGAAAAAGAAGTAATAAATATAGCTCAAAATATATTAGAAGAAGCAAATGAAGAGTTAAAAGAAATTATTGACCCTAATTTTATAAATACTTTCAATAAAACAATAATGAAAATAACAAACGGAAAATACAGTGATTTAAATATAGAAGATGAAAATGAAATATATGCTAAAGATAATGAAAAAAATAAAATTGTAAATATAAAATCACTTAGTGCAGGAACTCTAGAACAATTTTATTTAAGTTTTAGGCTAGCAGTTTTAATGAATATAAGCAAAGAAAAATTACCAATAATATTAGATGAAGCTTTTTCAAATTATGATAATATTCGTTTAAAAAATATATTAAAATATTTTAAAGAAATTTCAAAAGACAGACAAATAATTTTATTTTCATCAAATGATAGAGAAAGAAAGATTTTAGAAAATGAAAATATAAAATTTAATTTTATAAAAATTTAAAAATTAACATTAAAAAAGCCTTATAAATCAAAAGTTTATAAGGCTTTTTAATTGGTCGCGAGAGTAGGACTCGAACCTACGACCTTCGGGTTATGAGCCCGACGAGCTGCCAACTGCTCCATCTCGCAATGTATAATTATAATAACACAAAAATGTATAAAAAGTCAAGAGGTCAGTGCACATATAAAACTAAAAGAAAAATCAAAAATACATTGACATTTTTCAAAAATATTCATATAATTATTTTGTTTTTGATTAAAGTCAATTTTTTAAAAAAACTTTAAAAGAAACATTGACAAACTTATAAATATATTATATAGTTTGTATATACTTATGGGCTATTAGCTCAGTTGGTAGAGCACTTGACTTTTAATCAAGTTGTCCCGCGTTCGAATCGCGGATAGCTCACCATAGTATAATGAAATATAAATGCTATGCATTTATATTTTTTGGCCCCTTGGTCAAGCGGTTAAGACATCGCCCTTTCACGGCGGAGACATGGGTTCGATTCCCGTAGGGGTCACCATCGCCACTGTAGCTCAGATGGCAGAGCAACTGACTTGTAATCAGTAGGTCATCAGTTCGATTCTGATCAGTGGCTCCAAAACATGGATAAATCGTATTTAGCGATTTAAGAGATAGTTTAACTATCTCTTTTTTTGTTTAAAATTAAAAACGTACTTTTTTTAAAACTAAATTGACATAAATACTTAAAAAGTATACTATTTATTTATAGATTAAAAAAATAATACAATTAATAAAAAATATATAAATGAATGAACATTGAAAATTAGATAGGGGAATAAATGGATTTTAAAATAGTAATAACTATTTTACTTACATTAATTGTTTCTGCAGGGATATATATTCCACTTGGAATTTTTTTTAGAAAAAAGAAAGAAAAAGAATTAGTGGGATTAGCTGAAGAGAATGCTGAAAAAATAAAAAATGAAGCTAAAGAAAAAGCTGAAATAATTATTAGTGATGCAAAAAAAGAAAGTGAAAGTTTTTTTGCAAAAAACGAAATAAAAATTAAAGAACAAGCTTTAAAAATGAAAGCAGAAATTGACGATGAAGTAAAAGAAAGAAGAAGTGAAGTAATTATTCAAGAAAAAAGAATAATAAAAAAAGAAGAACAAAATGAAAAGAAAGAAGAAGAATTAAAAGAAGAAAAGAAAAGATTAGAAGAAATTGAGAAAAAACTTGATGAAAGATCAATGGAAATAGAGGTATTTGAACAAAAGCAATTTGAAGAGTTACAAAGAATAGCGAAAATGACAGAAGAAGAAGCAAAAAATGAATTGCTTGAAACCTTAGATAAAGAACTTATTAGTGAAAAAGCAAAACTTATAGAGAAGAGAGTAAGTGAAGCAGAAAGTAAAGCTAATAAACAAGCAAAAGAAATAATAAGTTATGCAATTGAAAAGTGTGCTGCAGATCACACATCAGAATCAACAGTAACAGTTGTTTTTTTACCAAATGATGAAGTAAAAGGGAAGATAATTGGAAGAGAAGGAAGAAATATTAGAACATTAGAGCTTTTAACTGGAGTAAACTTTATAATAGATGATACACCAGAAGCAATAACAATATCTGCGTTTGATCCAATAAGAAGAGAAGTTGCCAGAGTAGCACTTGAAAAATTAATTGAAGATGGAAGAATTCATCCAGCGAAAATTGAAGAATTTGTTGAAAAATCAATAGAAGAAATATCTGAAATAGTTAGAGAAGAAGGTGAAAGAGCAATAATTGAAACAGGTGTTGAAGATTTACCAGATGAGATTATTATGAATCTTGGTAAATTAAAATACAGAACTAGTTATGGACAAAATGTTTTGACACATTCAATTGAAGTGTCTATATTAGCAAGAAATATGGCTTTAAAATTAGGAGTAGATGCTAATAAAGCAGCTTTAGGAGGACTGTTACACGATATAGGTAAAGCTTTAGATCATGAGGCAGAAAATGTTGGAACACATGTGGAGCTTGGCTTAGAGCTACTTAAAAAATATATAAAAGATGAAATAGTATTAAACTCAGTTGAAGCACATCATGGGGATAAAGATTTTGAAAGTGTAGAAGCTGTCTTAGTAAAAGCAGCTGATGCTATATCTTCATCAAGACCTGGAGCAAGAAGAGATAGTTTTGAACAATATATTAAAAGACTAGAAAGTTTAGAGAATGTTGCAAACTCATTTAGTGGAGTTAAGAAATCTTATGCGATACAAGCTGGAAGAGAATTAAGATTAATTGTAGATCCAGATGTTATGAAAGATGATGAAATAACTATACTTGCTAGGGATGTTGCAAGTAAGGTCGAAAACGAAGTGGCTTTTCCAGGTCAAATAAAAATAACGGTTATAAGAGAAAAAAGAACATTAGATTATGCAAAACAATCTAAAGTAAATAGAACTACTTCAAGTTTTCCAGATGATAATATGATTGAGAATGATATTCTTGAAGAAAAGACAAAGGAAGATGATTTTAATAAAGAAGATGAATTAGAAGAAGCAGAAGAGACAAAGTATAAAAAGAAAAAAAAGAAATATTTTAAAAAACATAAAAAATAAAGAGGTGTATATACCTCTTTTATTTTACAAAATTATAATATAAAATATAATTATTATTAAATATTAAGAGGAAAAAATGGAAGTAATCGTTTTAAAAATATTAATAATATTAAATTATATAACATTTGCAATTTTTGGAATTGATAAAATAGCTGCAAAGAAAAAAGATGAAAGAATTTCGGAACAAACATTATTACTTTTTTCAATTTTAGGGGGAGCTATAGGAGCAAATATTGCAATGATGCTTTTTAATCATAAAACAAGTAAATCTAAATTTAAAAAAGTAATACCAATTTTTTCCATTATATATTTTTTAGTAATAACATATTTAATTTTAAAAAATATTTAATAAGGAGAATATGTGGAAATTTTAGATTTATTAATAATAGGGGCTGGTCCTGCAGGAATGACAGCAGCAATTTATGCTTCAAGAACAAATTTAAATTTTAAAATAATAGATAAACTAGCTCCTGGTGGGCAAATGATAAAAACAGATATAATAGATAATTATCCAGGGTTTCCAAAAATTTCTGGAGCAGAACTTTCACTAAAACTAACTGATCATCTTAAAACTTTTGGAGTAAATATTTATTATGACGAAGTTATAAAAATAGAAAAAGAAAAACAAAATTTATTTAAAATAGATACAAAATCAGGAAAAAATTATTTGGCAAAAAAAATAATTATAGCTACTGGAGTAAAACCAAAAAAATTAAACATTACTGGAGAAGAAAAATTTTTAGGAAAAGGATTATCTTATTGTTCTACATGTGATGGGTATTTTTATAAAGATAAAACAATTGCAGTTATAGGAAAAGGAAAATCTGCTTTAGTAAACAGTATATATTTATCAAAAATAGCAAAAAAAGTATATTTAATAAATAAAGATGGCGAGTTTAAAAACAATGGTCCTATAATAGATGAAATAAAAAAGATAAAAAACATTGAAATTAAATATTTCGCAAAAACAAAGGAAATATTAGGGAATGGAAAGATTGAAGCAATTTTACTAAATTATCCTCAAAAAGCAGAAAAAAATAGTAAAAAAGAAGAAATATTAAAAATTGATGGTGTTTTTGTTTTTGTAGGAAATATACCAAACACAATTGAATTTAAAGATATGATAAATCTCTCTGAAAAAGGAGAAATAATTGTTGATGAAAATTTTGAAACATCGCAAAAAGGAATATATGCTGTTCGGAGATGTTATTAAAAAACAATTTAGACAAATTATAACAGCTATGTCTGATGCAGCCATAGTTATTTCTAAGCTTGAATAAGTTTTCTTGAAATAATAATTTAAAAAATATATACTAAATTAGAGAATAAATTGAAATCGAGGGAAAAATGAATGATTTAATTCCGTTAGAAGATAAAAAAGCTTATTCTGAAATATTATATCTTTTAGGAACAATGGATGAAGATTATTTAACAAAAGTTCCAAAAGAACTTATTGATTTTTTCGAAAAAGCAAAACTTGAAAATTATAATGTGAATATTGATGAAAATATTTCATATATGGATAATTTTGAAAAATATACAATTGATTTATTTAATGTTATGAATTTAAATTTTTGGTGTGATAATGAGATACAAAGAAGAGATGCAATAACATATCTTTTAGATAAACCAGTAGAATTTAAGTTAAATGATCAGATTGGAAAAATAGAAGGAAAATCTGGAAATTATTTTCAAGAAATTTTAGAAAGAAACAAAGAAAATAACAATATTATTGAAAACTTTAAACAAGATATGGAAAAAAACAAAAAAGAAAAAGTTGAAGAAGTAAAAAAAGAAGAAGCCAACAAAAAAGAAACCGTATTTTTAAAATTAAAAAAACTTTTTAAAAAGTAAGGAATATAGATGTCAAGCGAAGAAAAAAAAACAAAATCAAGTAGCAGCTTATTTAGAATTATTATAGCGGTTATAGTTATAATAATTGCTTTTTCAATTCTTAGCGGTTTCCTTCAAAAAATAAAAAAAGAAAGACAAGA
>ERZ1673752.1372-NODE-1372-length-34389-cov-11.323935_pt1 | contig 34389 bp, 33 predicted proteins | sample MGYA00580195_ERZ1673752 | MGnify/ENA primary metagenome ERZ1673752 (study PRJEB41218, sample SAMN15661744) | gut metagenome | host: Homo sapiens | place: Canada: London | collected 2015-08-20/2019-03-30 | study: EMG produced TPA metagenomics assembly of...
AAGCTGTGCGAATACGTACCATTCTGCTAATTTCGATAGCACCTTCTATTGACTGCACCCATTCAAAGGCATAGAACAGCAAATTTGATGCCTACTCTAACGGGCGGCGCGTACCAAAGTGCCCGTATTGTGACCAAATGCGAACGGAAAAGCGGTCAAATCAGTTCCTCGCCTAAAACGTACTGCAGCACAAGCCCCGTACTCCCAGCACTCTTTTCTCCCCAATCTTTTCTCTTGCGAGAGAAAAGATTGGGCCGCCGGAGGCGCGTCGGAAGTGACCTCGCCAGAACGAGCCGCCGCTATGCGTGACGTCTCTTTTCCTCTGAGCTCACTTCCTCCTTTCTGCTCCGCAAACGCTATGCTGGTTTGCGGAGCAGTTTCGACGGAACAAGGCCCCGCAATATATCACCTCTTATCCCGCAGCGGTCTCCGCTGCGGCTGTGTCTGCTTCTGTTGTGACGAGCCACGTGCCCAGCTCGCGGTCGGTCGGGTCATAGCGCATGGCCATGTCCTCTTCGCCTTCGATGGATCTGGAGTACATGACGCCGTTTTTGATCTCTTCCAGGATCTGCTCGTACATGGCGACGGTCTCGTCTACCTTTTCCTGCGTCCAGACAAATTCCTCGCCGTTTGCCCAGCCGCGGTCGCCGATGCAGTCCTGCAGCTGCTTCTTTTCAGTTTCGAGCCACGCTTTATACTCGTCATACGTCCACCATTCGATGTCGGGCGTCGGGAAGCGCGCTTCAAATTCCTCGTCGGTCAGTGGCTCAAAGGTCTGGCCGCCGTCAAAGCTGTAATACGTCTTGCCGTCCGACGGGTCGACATAGGACATGAGCGAGCCTTCGTCGACAGTCGTTGCCGGCGGATTGGCATTCATCTGCCGGTCCACGACCTCCTTGAACTGCGCTTTCGTCAGCACGTCGATCTGCGAGATCGCGCCCTTCGTGTCGCGCACGACGTGCAGATAGCTGCCGTTTGCGTCACTCTCGTTCATGTAAATGTCGCCGTTATCGTCATAAATAGACGCGATGGCCTTGCCCTGATAGCACCACGGGTTCTTCTTTGCGCTGATCCCGGCGGCGGCATATTCCGCGCTGGGCTGCAGCGGCTCGCCGGATTCGACGGCTTCCGTGCTTCCCGCGGCGGGCGCGGGGACAGTTTCGGTTTTGGCGGAGGTTGCAAAGACTGTGACCGTCCCGGCAATGAGAATGACCGCCAGAACGAGCGACAGGATGGTTGTTTTTCTGAGTTTCATAATTGCTGTGATCCTTTCTTCGATCGCATTTGCACTGAAATGGCTGCCAAGCGGCGCGAAGCCGCTCTTTGTTTCTTCCATGCGGATCAGGACGTTGGCATAGGACGCTCGCGTGCCGGTGCCGAAATGGCGGACGACGGCTTCGTCGCAGGACAGCTCCAGATCGCGGTTGGCCAGCACGTACAGGACCCACACCAGCGGATTGAACCAGTGCGCGCAGGCTGCCGCGATCAACAGGAGCTTGAAGAGCATGTCAAAGCGGCGGATATGGACAAATTCATGCTCCAGCACGTAGGAAAGCGCCGTTTCATCGTCCCAGTCCGTCTTTTTTGGCATTAAGATGACCGGATGCAGAATGCCGAAGGTCAGAGGCGAGGCTACGCGGTCGGACTGCCGGATGGCGAGCCTGCGCCGCAGCGGGTGCGCCCGCAGCCAGCGTGCGGCCGCGTCGTGCTCCACCGGGAACGACATCTGAAACTCCCGGCTGCAGCTCCAGTACGCCGCCGCGAAAAAGGCGGCGCAGAGAAGCATTCCCGCGAGCCAGACGATACTCCACACCGAGGCTGCCGTTCCGGCCGTCACGGCAGCTTGCTGCGCGGCAGCCGCCGCCTGCCCCGCGGGGACCACGGGCATGACTGCGGCGGGCGCGTCCACTGTGACCGGCGCTGTTTTCCGCCCGAGGATCGAATAGATACTCAGGCCAAACGGCAGCGAAAACGGGACGAGCAGCCGCACGAGCACGCAGCCCCAGAGCACCGGAAACGTCCGCTTCGGCACGCGGTTCATGGCCAGCGCGCGCAGGACCGTGATGACGAGGATCATGACCGCGCCCGCAAGGCTCATCTGCAGAAAGCTCATACGCGCCGCCTCATTCCAGCTCGCCGACGATCTGCCGCAGCTTTTCGATCTGCTCGGCGGAGAGCTTTTTCCGGCCAAGCAGCGCCGCAAAGAGCTTGTCGGCGGAGCCGTCGTAAATCTTGTTGATCAGTTCGTCCGTCTCCGCCTCCTGCACGGCGGATTTGGGAATGAGCGCATGGCAGACAAAGCCCGGCTCCGAGCGCTCGATCGCGCCCTTTTTCATGCAGCGCTTGATGAGCGTGTAGGTCGTGTTCACGTTCCAGCCCAGCTCGCCTGTCAGCACTCTGGCGATTTCCTTTGCGGGCGTGTCACCCTCTTTCCAAAGAACGTCCATCACCTTCAGTTCGGAATCGAATAGCTTGATATCCATGGATAACCCTCTTTTCATAAGACTTCAGTCGTAGCTACGCGATCATAATACTGCAGTCTTATGGTTTTGTCAATACTACTGGCGTCTTATTTCGAAAAATTTCTGTGCCTCGCGCCGATTGCAATTGCGGCGCGGTTCGTGTAAAATAAAAAATCATATAATGTCCCGGAAGGACTTGAAGAAGAGACAATGATCGATCACATGCTGATCCGTGGCGCAAAGGTCCACAATCTCAAAAATATAGACGTCGATATCCCGCTCGGCAAGATCGTCGGCATCGCAGGCGTGTCCGGCTCGGGTAAATCGTCGCTCGCGCTTGGTGTTCTGTACGCAGAGGGTTCGCGCCGGTATCTCGAGGCGCTTTCCACTTACACCCGCCGAAGGATGACGCAGGCGGCCAAGGCCAGCGTAGACGAGGTGCTGTATGTCCCCGCCGCGCTGGCGCTGCACCAGCGGCCCGGCGTGCCGGGGATCCGCAGCACGTTCGGCACGGGGACGGAGCTATTAAACAGCCTGCGGCTGATGTATTCCCGCCTTGCCAGCCACCGCTGCCCGAACGGGCATGATCTGCCGCCGTCTCTGCTGGTCGCCGCTGGGAAAGAGCTGGTCTGCCCGGCATGCGGCGCGCGATTCTATGCGCCGTCCGCCGAGGAGCTGGCATTCAATTCGCAGGGCGCGTGCAAGACCTGCGGCGGCACGGGAACGGTGCATACCGTGGATATGGCGTCGCTGGTGCCGGATGATTCGCTATCCATCGACGAGGGCGCTGTCGCGCCGTGGAACAGTCTGATGTGGTCACTGATGACGGATATCTGCCGCGAAATGGGCGTGCGGACGAATATCCCGTTCCGGGACCTGACTGAACAGGAAAAAGAGATCGTGTTCCACGGCCCGGCGGAGAAAAAGCACATTTTCTATCACAATAAAAACACCGGTCAGGCCGGAGATCTGGATTTTACCTATTTTAACGCCGTCTACACCGTGGAAAACGCGCTTTCCAAGGTCAAGGACGAGAAGGGCATGAAGCGGGTGGAAAAGTTCCTGAAAGAGGATATCTGCCCGGACTGCCGCGGCACGCGGCTGTCCGCCGCCGCCCGCGCGCCGAAACTGCGGGGGCTCTCGCTGGACGTGGCCTGCACGATGACGCTGAGCGACTTGAATGATTGGGTGCAGGGCGTGCCGGAGAGCCTGCCGGAGGCGATGCGCCCGATGGCGCGGAGCATCTGCGAAGCGTTTACAGGTACGGCAAAGCGGCTGCTCGATCTTGGTCTTGGCTATCTGACGCTTGACCGTGCGGCGTCGACGCTCTCCACGGGTGAACGGCAGCGGATGCAGCTGGCGCGCGCCGTGCGCAACCGCACAACGGGCGTTCTGTATGTGCTGGATGAGCCGTCGATCGGCCTGCACCCGTCCAACATCGTCGGCCTGACCGGCGTGATGCATGATCTGGTCGCCGACGGCAATTCCGTTATCTTAGTCGACCACGACACGCAGATCTTGAAGGAAGCGGACTGGATCGTGGAGATGGGCCCGGAGGCGGGGGCCAACGGCGGCCATGTGATTGCCGAGGGGACGATCCCCGCGATTGAAGAAAACCCGGCTTCGCAGATCGGGCCGTTCCTGTCCGGCAAAGCCGAAACAAAGCTGAGAAACCGCGCGGCCAGAGAAGACCTGTTCGCGAACGGAACCATTCATCTGTCCACGTCTCAGATCCACACGGTCAAACCGCTGGAAGTTCATATTCCGAAGGGACGGCTGACAGTCGTAACTGGCGTATCCGGTTCCGGCAAGACGACGATGGTGCTGGAAAGCCTTGTCCCCGCGCTGGAAGCGAAAATCGGCGGCAGTCCCCTGCCCGCGCATATCCGTTCGATCGACGCGGACGGCATCGCGCATGTGAAGCTCATTGACGCGACGCCCATCGGCATCAACGTCCGCTCGACCGTCGCAACTTACGCAGGCGTCCACGACGAGCTGCGCAAGCTCTATGCAAAATCTTCCGATGCAAAGGAAAAGGGCTATAAGGCAAGCGACTTTTCCTACAACACCGGATCGCTCCGCTGCCCCGGCTGCGACGGAACAGGCGTGGTGAGCCTTGACGTGCAGTTCCTGCCGGACGTGGATATCCCCTGCCCGGACTGCCGCGGCTCGCGCTACGCGCGGAGCGCGTATGAGATCAGGCTGACAAACAAAGAAGGGCAGACAGTCTCTCTGCCGGAGCTGATGGCCATGGATGTAAGCTCCTCCGCGGCGTTCTGCAGGGACTGGAAAACAGTCGTGCAGAGGCTGAACGTGCTGCGGCAGCTGGGACTTGGGTATCTCACGCTTGGCGAACAGACGCCCGGCCTTTCCGGCGGCGAGGCGCAGAGGCTGAAGCTTGCCAGCGAGATCGGCAGGACGCAGGAGGATTCTGTCTTCGTCTTCGACGAGCCGTCCATCGGCCTGCATCCGCTCGATGTGCGGGTGCTGCTCGGTGTCTTTCAGGCGCTGCTGGACCATGGCGCGACGGTTCTTGTGATCGAGCACGATCTGGACGTCATCCGCAACGCGGATTATGTGATCGACATGGGCCCCGGCGGCGGGGACGTCGGCGGGCGCATCGTGGCCTGCGGCACGCCGGACGAGATCCGGTCGGATCCCGCCAGCATCACGGGAAGATATCTGTAACACGATCGGAGGAAAAAGCCATGCAATTACCAGCCTGCCCGGTAGAGACCACGCTGATGCTGATCGGTGATAAATGGAAGGTCCTCATCCTGCGCGAGCTGATGAGCGGCACAAAGCGCTTCGGCGAGCTGAAAAAGGCCATCGGCGCGGTCACGCAGAAGGTGCTGACCGCGCAGCTGCGCGACATGGAGGCCAGCGGGCTTCTCACCCGCAAGGTCTACGCCGAGGTGCCGCCGCGGGTAGAATACACGCTGACCGAGACCGGCTACAGCTTAAAGCCGATTCTCGACTCGATGGTCGTCTGGGGTCAGGACTATCAGCGCAAAAACGCCGCCGACGGCGGCCAGGACTGATATACCGCGCATTCATGCGCCGTATATAAATCAAGCAGGATAAAAACGCAACGCGTATCCTATGGATACGCCAGAGCTGGTAGGTAGCCCAGCCGTCTGCACCCTGCGGTGCAGGTAAGTAACCCTCCCCTCCGGGTCGTCCATTCCTGCTTCATTCCGGAAAGCTCCCGATCGGAGCTTTCCAAATTTCAGGAGGGTTTCGACATGGACAAAAACATCACAAAGCTGACGGTATTTTTTGAAGGCCCGTTCTGGGTGGGCGTCTTCGAGCGGATCGGTCAGGGAAAGCTGTCGGTCTGCAAGGTCACGTTCGGCGCGGAGCCAAAGGACTATGAGGTCTGGGCGTTCGTGCTGAAACATTACGGTCAGCTGCGGTTCAGTCCGTCTGTTGATCTGGTCGTGAAGGAAGCGCCGGCCAATCCGAAACGCGTCCAGCGGGAGCTGCGCAGGCAGTCCGCGGACACGGGGATCGGGACAAAGTCGCAGCAGGCGCTGCAGCTGCAGCGCGAAGAAAACAAGCTGACCCGCAAAACGGCCAGCCGCGCACAGCGCGAAGCCGAACAGCAGCGGCAGTTCGACCTGAAACAGCAGAAACGAAAGGAAAAGCACCGGGGCCACTGACCCCGGTGCTTTTTCGGTCGTCAAAACATCAAACACGAGCAGTCTTTTCTGCCGCCTCATGCGCTGGCGGCGGGGATGCTGCGGAGCTCCCGGCGGATCGCGCGGAATTGGGCGGGGACGTCTTCGTCCGGCATTTGCTGCGGGACGTCGGTCGTGCCGGCGGCCTTGGCGGTCTCGTAGTACCAGCACTTGTAGTTGACCATTTCCAGCGTGTGCCGCAGCGCCTCGAGCTGCTCGGTGAGCGACTGCTGCTGGCGCTGGAAGAGCTGCAGGCGCAGCTCGATGGTGTCGCTGCCCTGCAGGGCAAGCTCGATATACTGCCGGATGTCGCGGATGGACATACCGGCGGTTTTCATGCAGCCGATGACCCGCAGCCACTCAAAATCGGCTTCCCGGAACATCCGGATCCCGCCGGAGGAACGTTCCACAAACGGCAGAAGCCCCTCCTTATCATAATACCGCAGCGTGGACGCGGGCACGCCCAGCAGCTTTGCCATCTCGCCGACTGTATAGACCATAAATTTTTCCTCCGTGCAGACAAAAAAGCGCTTGACTGAAAGTATACTTTAAGTTGTATACTGTGCATGAACTTTAAGATATCATACCGTCCGGCAGCGCAGCTGTCAAGACGGGAAACAGGAGGTATTCATATGAAATACAGCAGCAGAGAAGCATTTGAAAAGGACAACATGTTTGGGACCGGCACGCCCAACACGGCCTATGCGCAGTATTTTATCGGGGATTCGTTCCTGCATCCGCTGACGGATCCGAAGAGCGGGCTGTTCGCGGCCAACGTGACCTTTGAGCCGGGCTGCCGCAACAACTGGCACATCCATCACGCGTCCAGAGGCGGCGGCCAGCTGCTTCTGTGTACGGCAGGCGAGGGCTGGTATCAGGAGGAAGGCAAGCCCGCCGCCAGCCTGCAGCCCGGAAGCGTCGTCATGATCCCGGCCAACGTCAAGCACTGGCACGGCGCGAAGAAGGACAGCTGGTTCAGCCACATTGCCGTCGAGGTCCCGGGCGAGGACTGCCGCAATGAGTGGTGCGAGCCGGTCTCGGATGAAGATTACGCAAAGCTGGAAGGCTGAGGAGGAAAAAACATGCTGCAGGGAACCTATACACTGGCAAACGGAACAAAGATCCCGAAGCTCGGTCTCGGAACATGGTTCATTGACGACGACAAGGCGGCGCAGGCCGTCCGCGACGCGGTCGCGCTGGGCTACCGCCTGATCGATACGGCGCAGGCCTACGGCAACGAGCACGGCGTGGGCGAGGGCGTCCGCACCTGCGGCGCGGCGCGCGAAGAACTGTTCGTGGCCAGCAAGGTGGCCGCGGAGCTGAAGACCTACGAATCCGCCGCAGTCTCCATCGACGAAACGCTGCAAAAGATGGGGCTTGACTATCTGGATCAGATGATCATCCATTCCCCGCAGCCGTGGAACGAGTTCCGCGTGGAAAAGCGTTATTTTGAGGAAAACCGTGAGGTCTGGCGCGCGCTGGAGGATGCGCAGGCGGCAGGAAAGGTACGCGTGATCGGTGTGTCCAACTTCCTGCAGGACGATCTTGAGAGCCTGTTTTCCGGCTGCCGCGTCCGCCCCATGGTGAACCAGATCCTTCTGCATATCACCAACACCGATCTTGCCCTCGTGGACTTCTGCCGGAAAAACAACATTCAGGTCGAGGCGTATTCGCCTATTGCGCACGGCGAGGCGCTGAAAAACCCGGCGATCGTGAAGATGGCGGAGAAATACGGCGTGTCCGCCGCGCAGCTGTGCATCCGCTATGCCATCCAGCTCGGCACGGTCGCCCTGCCCAAGACGGCGGATCCCGGCCATATGAAGAGCAACGCGGACGTTGATTTTGTGATCTCGGAGGAGGACATGCAGACGCTTCTGCACATGGAGCGCATCGCCGATTACGGCGCATTCAACGTCTTCCCGGTCTTCAGCGGAAAACCGTTAGCCTGAGTCGAAGTAACGTACAGCGCGTCCCGCCTATTTTCGGGCGGGACGCGCTGAGACTGTCGAAAAACTGTTTCCGTTGGTTGTTACTGTAAAACCATCAAACCGGTTGTAGGGGCGGGCGACCCTGCCCGCCCGGCAGAATGCGCCGATTTTGCGGAAATCTGCGGCAAATTCGTAACTTTTCAAGGGGCGGACAGAGTCGTCCGCCCCTACAGGTCTACGCTCGTTTTGCTTCACATTTTCAGCAGCAGACTTTTTCGACGCGTTGTTTATACCTCATGCCGGTACAGACGGCTGGTGGTTGGCTCGCCCTCGTTGCGAACGGTGCAGAAAAACTTCCAGCCGTAGCGCTCGTAAAAGGACGTGTGATCTGTCACAAGATACAGCGTGCGGATCCCGCGTGCCTGCATGTCGCGGCAGACGGCGGCAAGGAGCCTGCCCGCAAGCCCGCGGCAGCGGTGATCCTTTTCTACATACACCGCGCAGACGTTGGGCGTCAGATCCCTGCGGTCATGGAAATCATTTTCGATCACACCGAGACCGCCGATGATCTTTCCATCTTCCAATGCCAGATACCACTGCGGAACTGCGGATGCCTGCCGCAGGCATTCGTCCATGCTTTCCTCATAAGCGGCCAGCGGGACGCCCCATTTTTCGTGGAACCACTGCGCGGCGGCAGCCTTTAATTCCGGCCGCTGCACCAAATGGATGATCTGTTCAGCCATGGCAGTTCTCCTCCCTTTTATGCAGAAAGCTTGCCGCTTTCAATTTGCTCCAGCAGGCGCACGGTCGCCCGGTAGCAGTTTTCCAGTCCTTCAATGTTCAGGTTGTCATAGGTGTCCCGGCGTGTATGATAATAGTCCTCCAGCTTGTGATGAAGTCCTGTGATGCCCACCGCACGGAAGCCGCCCTGCGTGAAGGCCGCGCTGTCCGTCGAGCCGCCGAAGAGCGGTACCTGCCCTTTTTTGCATGGAACACCCACGTCCTGCGCTGCGCGGAGAAACGCTTCCCCGAGCACCGGGTCGGAAGCAACCGTGCCGTTCAGATCGCGCATGTTGACCATGAGATACCGCGGATCATGGATTGTGTCATAGCTGACGATATACGTCGGGACGTCCTGATACTCGCCCTTGTGCGCGGCGACCCATGCCTTCGCGCCGCGCAGCCCGGCTTCCTCTGAGCCGGTGAGGATCACGCCGATTTCGGTATGCTCCGGCGTGATACCGAGCCGTTCCATCTCGCGCAGCAGGGCGATCCCCATGCAGCAGCCGGAAAGATTGTCGTTCGCGCCGTCCACGACGCGCTTTGGGTCATAGGTCTGCGTAACGAGCAGGAAAAACGGCACAAACGCCAGCCCGCAAAGTCCGGCCGTGCGCGTCCACGCGCCTGCGCCAACGAGCGTGCAGACCGACAGGAACAGATAGAAAAATACGCCCGTCAGCGCGGCAACGCCAGGAATTTCAAACACAACGCCACCAAAATGATAGTTCAGCGGAAACTCCCACGCGGCGTCGATATGCCCGTTCAGAAAGATGCGCTGCCGGATCTCTCCGCTGCACGGGCGGAGCGCCGTGACGTTTACGCTTTCCTTCTCCGGAAACAGCGGGTCAATGATCTGCCGGTACAGAACGAACTGGAACAGGAATAAAAGCAGATCCAGCACGCCGAATACCAGTCCCAGCCATGGGGACAGGAAGAAGCCAACCGCGCAGAGACAGTCCAGCGTTCCGGACAGGCGGAAATACTGATAAAATGCGCTGGGGTGTTCCTTAAAGGCCTCAATTTTTACATCGCCGCAGCCGCATGCCCGGTGCAGCGCCGCCGCCATATCCTCCGCGGCTGCGCGCTCGCCTGCGCTCCCGGGTGCGCGCTTTGGGAGCGTTTTGCAGATCCGCGTGATCTCGCGGGTCATATACTGGACGCTCTGCCGGCTGTCTGCCAGCAGAGCGGAAAAAATGCTGGGCATAGCGTCCGACTCCTTGTTCGCATTTGTAAGAAGATTATAAAATTGCTGTTATCCTTAACTATAGCAGATTCCAGTATGAAAATCCAGCGGGTATAAGGCTGATCGTCTTCCGCTGCATCCCCTCCTGCCCCGCTCCCTTTGGGAGAGGTGGCTGAGCGAAGCGAAGACGGAGAGGGTATACATTGACCATAAAGCCCTCTCAGTCACCTGCGGTGACAGCTCTCCCAAAGGGAGAGCCAAGTTGCCCTCTCAGCCGCCTGCGGCGACAGCTCTCCCAGAGGGAGAGCCAAGGGGCTGCCCCCTGCTCGGGGGCCGCCGGAGGCGCGTCGGACGGGTAGCTTTTTCCCGCGAACTCTGCTAAAATAACCGGTAAGAGAAAACGAAAAGGAGCAATCTATGCTGACCTATCATAAAACAATGGAAGACGAAAAATACGCAATTACCGCGTGGAACTACACCGGGGACTACGCGATCTACAATTCCACGCCCTATGAAGAGCAGAAGCAGGCGCAGCGCGGCTTTGCGAATCCGGAAAACAATTTTTATTCGTTCTGTGACGGTGAAACGCTCGTTGGCTTTGTCAATCTGTCGGAGGAGCCGACAGAGGTCTTTTTCGGCATCGGCGTGCGGCCGGACTGCTGCGGCCGGGGCTACGGCCAGCAGATGACAAGGATCGCGCGGAAGCTCTCCCGCAGCCTCTTTCCGGGCAAGCCCCTGTATCTCGAGGTGCGGACGTGGAACACGCGCGCGGTGCGCTGCTATGAAAAGGCGGGCTTCCGCATCTCCGGCGCGCCGATCCGCCAGACGACCGGCATCGGCGAGGGCGAATTTTATCACATGATCGCCGAATGAGCGGCGGAAAGGAGCATTCCATGCATGTAGAACAGTTCGTCATGGCCTACGGCGTCGAGCAGGACAGGCTCCGGGCGATCCTGCCGGAGGGCTTTTCCTCCCTGCGCCCCGTCCTGCGCATCAACGCGGAGATCCGGGACGGGAAGACCGTCTATCCCAAAGAACCCTTTACCGCCCGAAACGCCGCCAACATCCCCTGCACGCAGGTGCTCGGAACGTATATGGTGCAGTTTGAACGGTGATCGACGATCATACCCACTGTGTGAAGCTTTCTTTATACAGACCAAAAAGGCACGGCCCCTGGCTCTCCCTCTGGGAGAGCTGTCACCGCAGGTGACTGAGAGGGTCCTGCAGGCACGCTCAGCACTTACCCTCTCCGTCTTCGCTTCACTCGGACACCTCTCCCAAAGGGAGAGGCAAGGAGGTGTTCACTCATTGACAACCGGCGGGCAATATCGTAAGATGGAGGCAGAATATGTCGAAGTTTTACAGATCTTGCAGAATGGAGAACGGGGCCGTCTATGCCGAGTTTGTTTCTCAGCCACAGCAGCGTCGATAAGCCGTTTGTGGAAAAGCTGGCGCAGGATCTTGTCCGGGTCGGCATCAACGTCTGGTTTGACAAATAGGCCATCAATGTCGGCGAATCGCTCACATGGCGGGTCATGAACGACCGCTCCGTTGACTGGAAGCGCTTCCGCGAGGAGGAATTTGCGGAGCTTGTCACCCGGCTCGTCCGGCGGGCGGAGGAATACCGCTGGTCGCTCTGGACCGGACGGACGAAAAATCCATATTCCATCACACTCAGCGCCTCCGTTTCCCCGGAAAAGCAGGACTGCTTCTCCATCCGCATGGTGCGCGGCGCGTACATGGCCGCCGAATGCACCGACGCGAATCCGAACAACACGAAGCTTTCGGCCTATACGGCCTATGTTGGGAATACGGTCAACGAATGCGAGGAATACGTCTGGTGGCGCATGGAGACATTCCGCCGAACCTATGGCGAGCCGACCGGTCCTATGATGCGGTCGACGTTCCGCACGCTGCACGAGGCAGACAAGCAGCGGATGGCCGCGGAGTTTCTGCAGAAGATGCACTGGGATCAGCGCTTGCTGCAGGCCGGCATCGACGATCCGGAGGAACCGGAAGGGAGGGTCTGAGGAGGCCACGATGAAGAGGATCCGCATCACCGTCATGCGCATTGCAAGCTACCCGGAGCTGATGGCGCAGTATGAAAACCCAATGACCGACGCCTGCGGGATGCAGGTGGGGCAGGTATTTTATGCCGAGGGCTGGCAGAAGCCGGAGGGGTTCTGCCAGAGCGCGTGGGATACGCTGTCGCCGTTCGTGCTGGCGCTGGCGCACGGCGGAGAGAATTTTTACGACGGCTGGATGAAAAACCCGCGCTCCGCCATGCTCAGCTGCAACGACGGCTTCCGCCCCGTCAGCTTTCTGGTCGAAGCGCTGGACGAGGACGCCGCCTGCGCCGGTTCTCCCGAAAAAAGTATTGCAAAACGGGAGATTCCGTGCTAAAATGCTGCTGATATGTTAAAAGCAAGGAACGAGCTGTCCTGCCTGTTACGGCCGGGTGCAGAGAGGGTGCGCAACGCTGAGAGCCGCCCCCCGGCAAAGGTCAGGGCCTTCTCTCGGGAGCTGCCGTCTGAACAGCAAGTAGGACGCGCCGGCCGGCCGCCGTTACCGGCTTCAAGTTGCGCAGCTGACGCTGCGAACAGCGGGTGGTACCGCGGAAGCATGGTCTTTCGTCCCGGTTTCGGGCGAAGGGCTTATTTTTTTGTATTATCACGAAAAGGAGCATTCGTTTATGAAGGAACAACTCGAAAAAATCCGGCAGGAAGCGCTGGGCGCGCTGGAGAGCGTCAAGGACGCGGGCGAGCTGGACGCGCTGCGCGTGCGCTTTCTCGGCAAAAAGGGCGAGCTGACGGGCGTCCTGAAGATGATGGGCAAGCTGTCGGCAGAGGAGCGCCCGGTCATGGGTCAGGCCGCGAACAACGTCCGCGCCGCCATCGAAGAGAAGATTGAGACCGTCCGCACAGAGCTGAAGGAAAGAGCGCTCGAAGCAAAGCTGGAGGCCGAAGCCATCGACGTGACCATCCCCGGCACGCCTGTGCAGCTGGGTCACCGTCACCCGATGAACAAGGCGCTGGACGAGGCCAAGGACATTTTCATCTCCATGGGCTTCAAGATCCTCGACGGCCCCGAGGTCGAGCTTGCCGACTATAACTTCACCAAGCTGAATATCGCGGAGAACCACCCCTCCCGCGACCGCAGCGACACATTCTATATTACGGACGACGAAGAAGTCCTCCTCCGCACGCAGACCAGCCCCATGCAGATCCGCGCCATGGAAGCCATCGGCCAGCCGCCCATCCGCATTCTGGCACCGGGCCGCGTATACCGCAAGGACGAGGTCGACGCGACGCACTCGCCGATGTTCCACCAGATCGAGGGTCTGGTCATCGACAAGGGCATCACGATGGCAGACCTCAAGGGCACGCTTGAGACGCTCATCAAGGCCATGTACGGCCAGGACTCCGTCGTCCGCTTCCGCCCGCACCACTTCCCGTTCACCGAGCCGAGCTGCGAAGTCGACGTGCAGTGCTTCAACTGCCGCGGCAAGGGCTGCCCGACCTGCAAGGGCGAGGGCTGGATCGAGCTGCTGGGCGCAGGCATGGTACACCCGAAGGTGCTGGCCGGGTGCGACATCGACCCGGAGATCTATTCCGGCTTTGCCTTCGGCATCGGCCTCGAGCGCATGGCCATGCGCCGGTTCAAGATCAGCGACATGCGCATGATCTTCGAAAACGACATCCGCTTCCTGTCTCAGTTCTAAGGAGGGTACGACATGAATATTTCGAGAAAATGGCTCCGTGAATTTGTTGACATCACGGCTACGGATAAAGAATATGACTCCGTCATGACCCTCGCCGGTCAGAAGGTCGAGACGACCGAGCGCATGGACGCTGAGATCAAAAACGTTGTCGTCGGCAAGGTCCTGTCCATGAAAAAGCACGAGAACTCCGACCACATGTGGGTCTGCATGGTAGACGACGGCTCCGGCGAGCCGGTGCAGATCGTGACCGGCGCGCAGAACGTACACGAGGGCAATCTTGTCCCGGTCGCGCGGCACAACTCCTGGCTCCCCGGCGGCATCCACATCACGAAGGGCAAGCTCCGCGGCGTCGAATCCTGCGGCATGCTCTGCTCCTACAAGGAGCTTGGCCTGACCGAGCACGACTGCCCCGAAGCCTATGCCGACGGCATCTGGATCCTCAACGATGAGGGCTGCGAGATCGGCGAGGACATGAACGTTGTGATCGGCAACGACGATTCTATTGTCGAATTTGAGATCACGAACAACCGACCGGACTGCTACAGCCTGATCGGTCTGGCGCGTGAGACCGCCGCGGCGTTCAACGTGCCGATGAAGCACCACGAGCCGGTCGTCAGGGGCGGCGCGGAGGGTGATCTCTGCGACCTGCTGGACGTCGACGTACAGGCGGATGATCTGTGCCCGCGCTACACTGCCCGCATGGTCCGCAACGTCAAGATCGCGCCCAGCCCCAAGTGGATGCGCCAGCGCCTGCGCTCGGCCGGTATCCGCCCGATCAACAATATCGTGGATATCACGAACTACGTCATGGTCGAATACGGCCAGCCGATGCATGCATTTGACTACCGCTACGTAAAGGGCGGCAAGATCGTCGTCCGCCGCGCGGGTGAGGACAAGACGCTCACCACGCTGGACGGCAATGTGCGCAATCTGCAGCCCGATATGCTCGTCATCGCAGACGAGACGAAGCCCGTCGGTCTGGCCGGCGTCATGGGCGGCGAAAACAGCGAGATCGTGGACGACACGGTCGATGTTGTGTTTGAATCCGCCAACTTCCTCGGCGCTTCCATCCGCAAGACGGCGCTGGCGCTCGGCATGCGCACGGACGCTTCTGCCAAGTTTGAAAAGGACATCGACCCGATGCTGACCGTCCCCGCCGTCAACCGCGCGTGCGAGCTGGTCGAGCTGCTGGGCGCCGGCGAGGTCATGGACGGCATGATCGACGTTCTGAACTATGTTCCGCAGCCCGTCACGGTCAAACTGGAACCGGAACGTATCAACGCCCTGCTCGGCACCGATATTCCGGAAGCGGACATGGTCGAGTATCTGCGCCGCGAAGAGGTCCCCGTTGTGGACGGCATGATCCAGGTCCCGTCGTGGCGGCCGGATCTGCGCGTGATGGCCGATATCGCCGAAGAAGTCGCGCGCTATTATGGCTACAACAACATTGAGACCACGCTCATGCGCGGCGCGACCACCATGGGCGGCTACTCCGACGCGCAGAAGCTCGAAAACGCCGCAGGCGCTGCCGCGCGCGCCATGGGCTACAGCGAGATCATCACCTATTCCTTCGTCTCCCCCGCCTCGTTTGACGCCATCCGCATCCCGACTGACAGCCCGCTGCGCAAGACCGTCAAGCTCGTGAATCCGCTGGGCGAGGATACCTCCATCATGCGCACGGTCATTCTGCCCAGCATGCTGGACATTCTCTCCCGCAACTTTGCCTTCAAAAACAAGGGCGTCAAGCTCTACGAGATCGGCAAGATCTATCTGCCGGTCGAGGGGCAGAAGCTGCCCAACGAGCCGAAGCGCATGATCTTCGGCACCTACGGCGAGCATGAGAACTTCTTCACGCTCAAGGGCGAGATCGACGCCATCCTCGACCAGCTGAACGTGCATCCGGCAACCTACATTGCCGACACGAAGAACCCCAGCTACCATCCCGGCCGCTGCGCGGACATCATCATCGACGGCAAAAAGCTCGGCGTCATCGGCCAGATCCATCCGCTCGTTGCGGAGGGCTACGGCATCGGCGGCGAGGTCTACGTCGCGGAGCTGGACTTCACGGGTCTTCAGGCGTCGCTCGCGCCGGAGCGCGTGTTCCACAGCCTGCCGAAGTTCCCGACCGTCAGCCGCGATCTGGCGCTCGTCTGCGAGGAATCGATGACCGTCGGTATGCTCGAGGCCTGCATCAAAAAGGCGGGCGGCAAGCTGCTGCGCTCGATTCAGCTGTTCGATATCTACCGCGGCCCCGGCATTGCCCCGGGCAAGAAGAGCGTCGCGTTCAGCCTCGAGCTGCGCGCGGACGACCGCACGCTGACCGACGAGGACACCACCGGCGTTGTGAACGCCGTTCTGGAAAAGCTCAAGAACGGCCTCGGCGTCACGCTGCGCTGAAAAACACAAAAGGACATGCCCGCATGGGCATGTCCTTTTTGGATACACAGGTCTAAATCTTGTGCTTTCGGGGAAAATGTAACACAAATGAAATGTTCGATGCATTTACAAACGCGGCCCGATATATTATGATAAGGGCACAAGCTCGAAAGAAGGAGGCAACCGTCATGAATGACAACACCATCAAGTTCGTAGTACCGGAAGACAGCAGCGAGGAAATGAAGACCATCCTGACCGCGGTATACAGCGCGCTGAGCGAGAAGGGTTACAACCCCATCAATCAGATCGTCGGTTATCTCCTCTCTGAGGATCCCACCTACATCACCAACTACAACAACGCCCGCAGCCTGATCTGCAAGCTCGACCGCGACGAGCTGCTGCAGGAGCTGGTCAAGCATTATCTCTTTTCATAAGACAAGCAGCAAAAACTGCCCGTGAAGTTTATCGGGCAGTCATAAAACAGTTCATGGAGCGTATCGGTACCGATACGCTCCATTTCTCATGCTGCTTGGCTCTCCCTTTGGGAGAGCTGTCGCCGCAGGTGACTGAGAGGGTCTTGCAGACATGGTCATTGTCTACCCTCTCCGTCTTCGCTTCGCTCAGACACCTCTCCCAAAGGGAGAGGCAAGGAAGGTCCCACGCTTGGCTCCCAAGAGGAGAGGCAAGAACAGGCACAGCGGATGATTCCGCTGTGCCTGTTAAGTATCTCATTTGTTTACTGCAGACCTTTTCCGGACTTGACCTTGTCGAACTCGGCTTCGATCTGCGCGTCGGGCTCGGCAGTGCAGAGGGAGACGATGACGATGACCAGCACGCTGAAGATAAACGCGGGCAGCAGCTCATAGATGCCGAACATGCCGCCGAGGGGCTTCAGGACCAGCTTCCAGAAGAAGACCATCGCGCCGCCCGCGACCATGCCGGCGATGGTGCCCTGATAGGTCGTGCGCTTCCAGAACAGGCACAGGAGCATCAGCGGGCCGAAGGCTGCGCCGAAGCCCGCCCATGCAAACGAGGTGATGCCGAAGATGGTGGAGTTGGAGTTCCACGCGATCGCCATGGCGACGATGGTGATGATGACAAGCGTGATGCGCGAGCACCACATGACCTGCTTTTCGGTCGCGTCCTTTTTGAACACGCCACGGTAGAGGTTCTGGCTGACGGCGCTGGCCGAGATCAGCAGATACGAGTCGGAGGACGAGATGGCCGCGGCCAGCACGCCCGCGCAGGCGAAGCCCGCAAGGATGGGCGGCAGATAGGACGTGGCGGCGTCAATGAAGATATTCTCCGCGTCGCTGTTGGACAGGTAATCGAGACCCGCCACGCTGCGGCCGACGACGCCGATGAACACGGCTGCGGCCATGGAGATGATGACCCAGATGATTGCCACGCGGCGGGAACGGCCCAGCTCATGCTCGGACCGGATGCCCATGAACCGCAGCAGGACCTGCGGCATGCCGAAGTAGCCAAGGCCCCAGGCCAGGCAGGACGCAATGGACAGGGCGCCATAGGGCTTACTCGCACCGAACACATTGACCTCCGTGGTCGACGGCGTAGCCGTGCGCACCATGGAGAAGAAGCCGTCGATGCTCTTGGCGTTATTGATGACCGTATTGAGGCCGCCAGCAGACACGACGGACAGGATGAGGATGAGGACAAGGACCGTCACCATCACGACGCCCTGCATAAAGTCGGACGCGCTCTCGGCAAGATAGCCGCCGAGGAAGGTATAGACGAGGACGAACACGGCCGCGACGATCATCATGCCGCCATACGAGAAGCCGAAGAGGTTCGCGAACAGCTTGCCGCAGGTGGACAGGCACTGGGCGGCATAGACGCTGAAGAAAATGATAATAATGAGCGAGCAGATCGTCATGATGATCTTTTTCTTCTCATGGAAGCGGTTCGAGAAGAAATCCGGGAGCGTGAACGCGTTCACGGCGATGGAATACCGGCGCAGACGCTTCGAGACGATCAGGAAGTTGAGGTATGTACCGATGGCAAGGCCGATGCACGTCCATCCGGCGTCGGCCAGACCCGTCCAGTAGGCAAGGCCGGGCAGGCCCATCAGAAGATAGCCCGACATATCCGAGGCCTCGGCGCTGAACGCCGTGACCCACGGGCCAAGGCTGCGGCCGCCGAGGAAATAGGATTCGGCGTCCTGATTGGCACGTCCGGCAAAATAGATGCCGATGCCGACGACTGCGGCCATATACAGGATCATGGCCAACAGATGCTGCAGATTTGCTCCGCTCATGGTGATTTTCTCCTTCTCTTTCCCCTTGACGCATGAACAATTGTAATGTATAATATCAAGGATTCTAATAACATGCGCGTATGATATCATGCCGCATGCCAAAAAGCAAGAGGAATTTGCAGGATGGATACGAAGAAATACGAGGTTTTTGAAAAAACGGTGGAGCTGTCGTCGCTGACGAAAGCCGCGCAGGAGATGGGGCTGACGCAGTCGGGCGTCAGCCATATGATCGCGGCCATCGAGGCGGAGCTGCAGCTGCCGCTTCTCAAGCGCACGCGCACCGGCGCGCGGCTGACGCCGGAGGGCGAAAAGATGATGCCCCATATCCGTGAGATCGTCCGGCAGGAAAAGCTTTTGCGCAAGGCCGCGGCGGAGCTTCACACGCTGGTCACGGGCAAGATCCGCATCGGCACGTTCACGAGCGTCGCGACGCACTGGCTGCCGGCCATGATGATGCAGTTCCAGAAGGAGCACCCGCAGGTGGATTTCCAGCTGTTCAACGGCGATTATCACGACGTTGACACGTGGCTGTCGGACGGGAGCGTGGATCTGGCGTTTATCACGCTGCCGTCCCGCCTCGGCTGCCGCTGCATTCCGCTGTATGAGGACGCGCTGGCGGCAGTCCTGCCGCAGGGACACCGGTTAGCCCGGCAGGAGGTCTGCCGCGTGGCGGAGCTGGCGGCGGAGCCCTTCATTTCCCTGCTGGAATCGTCCAACCACGACGTGCGCCGCGCGTTCCGCGCCACGGGCGTCCGGCCGAACATCCGCTTTGAGACGAAGGACGACTACGCCGTCATCGCCATGGTCCGGCAGGGGCTCGGCGTGAGCATCATGCCGTCGCTTCTGCTGCGCGGCAACACGGATGGCGTGGAGATCCGCCCCATCGATCCCCCGGCCAGCCGTACCATCGCGCTGGCCGTCGCCTCCGAGTCGCCCGGCCCGGCTGCCAGCCGCTTTGCGGAATTTGCCGCCGAGTGGGTACAGCAGAACACGTAAAGATTCGTAATGTTCACAAATCCTTCGGGATTCGTTCATAGTTCTGACATGATTGGCCGGTATACTGTGACCTGTAAGCAAGCCAATCTTTTCTTTCCTCTCTTCTCTTTCTTCTTTCTTTTCTACACCAACGAAAACAGCCTGCCGCATACGCGGCGGGCTGTTTTCGTTTTGCTCTATAAAGACAGCCGCAGCGCGGGTGCGCTGCGGCTGCCGTTTGGGAAGGGGTCCCAAATGAAGGGTATCAGATGATGTTATATTCTTTGAGAAGCTTTTCGATGTCGGTGCCCTTGATCTTGCCGAGAGCCTTGTCGAGGGCGACCTTCTGCACGAGGGAGAGCTTCATGTCGGTGGGCTTTTTGCCGTCGCGGAGCTTGACAGTCGCGTCGAGCAGGTCGCGGACGTCATACACGCTGCCCCAGACCTCCGGCACGCCGCGGTCGACGTTCAGGAGCGTATAGACAGCCTCCATGCCGGTACGCATGGAATATTCCGTCGTGAAGATGGTGTCGCGCGGGGTCTCGGCGAACTGGCCGAGGAAGGCGAAGTTCACGGAACCGTCGGGTACGACCTTCGGGCGGTCGCCGTAGGCGCGCGGCATGAAGAACGCGTCGATATACGGCATCATGACGGGGACGGTGTTGGCGCTGTTCGTGGCCAGCTCCTCGATCTGATCCTCCGGCACGCCGATATGGTACAGCCACTCCATGCAGATCTCCTTGCCGGTGCATTCACGCATGGGCTTTTTGATATAATCGCCGGGCTTGTCGGTGAAGAGGGAATAGACCCAGACAAGGCAGTGATCCTTGGGCTGCGCGCGGAACTGCGGCTGACGGTTGATCGTCCAGCTCATAAGCCAGCTGGAATCCTTGACGGTGACGATGCCGCCGGTGACGACGTGGCCGGTGAACGGATCGCGCTTACAGATGTTCTTGATATACGGGATGATCTTCTGGTCGAGCGTTTCGACGGTCGCGCTCATCCAGTTGGTCTGCTCGGGGTCATAGCAGAACTTATCGGGATGGCCGAAGGACGGATCCTGCGCGGCGATCTTGCGCCACATGTCCCAGCCGCCGCCGGGCTTGATCTCAGTGTTGTAGGGTGCCGGCTCATTCTGGCTGCCGCGGGAGGAATTTTCGACGCAGCCGCCGTTGGTGATGAAAACGAGGTCGTTTTCGGTCAGGTCGATGGCGTCTTCCCTGCCGTCGCGGAGGATATCGATACGCTTGGCGAGCTTATGCGCCGGATCGGAGCAGTCAAATTCCACGTTCACGACCTGCACGCCGTAATGGAACTGCACGCCGAAGCTGTCGAGGTACTTGATCATCGGCAGGATCATGGACTCGTACTGATTGTACTTCGTGAAGCGCAGGGCCTTGAAGTCGGGCAGGCCGCCGATATGGTGGATGTAGCGCTGGATATAGAGCTTCATTTCCAGAGCGCTGTGCCAGTTTTCAAAGGCAAACATCGTGCGCCAGTAGAGCCAGAAGTTCGAGTTGAAGACCTCGTCGTCAAAGAAATCGGTGATGCGCTTATCCTGCAGATCCTCGTTCGGGGTGAAGAAAAGCTTCATGATCTCCATGGCACCCTTGTCGGAAATGTCGAACTTGCCGTCGGTGTGGGCGTCCTGCCCGCGGTTTTCGGTGGCGCGGCAGAGGGAGTAGTTCGGGTCCTCCTTGTTGAGCCAGTAATACTCGTCAAGGACGCTCACGCCCTCGGTCTCGATGGACGGGATGGAGTGGAACAGATCCCACATGACCTCGAAATGGTTGTCCATCTCGCGGCCGCCGCGCATGACGTAGCCGACGTTTTCAAACTTATAGCCGTCGCACGCACCGCCGGGGATGGAATCCTTTTCGAGCACATGCACCCGCTCGCCCTTCATCTGGCCATCGCGGACGAGATAGCAGGCCGCCGTCAGAGCGGCAAGGCCGCTGCCGACGATATAGGCCGATTTGTTGTCCACGCCTTCCGGCTTTTTGGGTCTTGCAAACGCTTCATAGTTACCGCTCGAATAATACATGATTCATACCTCCATATAAAGTCTGGAACCGTGTTCTTTATGGTTCCCTTTCGATGGTATGAGCATACTACGGATCCAAAAAAAACCATAAGCAGAAAACGCCCGGTGATAAAGTTCTTATTACCGGGCGCTGCATTGTATAGTTTTTTATCAAACCGGCGGATTTGATGGGGCATCGAGCCGGAAGCGCTCCAGCGCGGCGGGGATGCTCCCGTGCAGGACGAGATCCAGCCGGTCAATGATCTGCTTCGGGTCGCCCTTCATGTCGTGCTTGATCCAGTCGAGCATCAGGCCGACAAAGGCGTATTTATAGACGTTGGCGATGAACGCCTTGTCCTCCGGCCGGACAGACATGCCGGCCGCCTGCTCCTCGACCACGCCCTCAAGGAGGTCATACGTCAGCTTATAGAGGTAATTTTCCACCTGCTCGCGGCTGACGGAGTGATAGACGTTCATGATGAACGGCTTATTGGCGAGCACCGCTTCAAAGATCTGCTCAAAGCCCTGCTGCCACGTCTCATACGTCTTTTTCCCGGCCAGCGCCTTGGCCGCGTCCTCCTGACACGACCATTCGACAAGGTCATAGATATCCTTGAAATGATAGTAAAACGTCATGCGGTTGATGCCGCAGTCGTCGGCAATGTCGCTGATGGTGATCTTGCTGAGGGGCTTCTGCAGAAGCAGGTTCTTGAGCGACTGCTCCAGCGCGCGCTTGGTGAGTTCGGACATGGCAAGGCTCCTGTTTTGTGTTTTCTCCAGCTTACCCGGTTTCTCCGAAAAAGTCAAGCGAATGGGGCTTGACAGAAAAGTGTATTATGTTTATAATACGGTTATCAAGTGTATGACACGAGTAATACGGTGGTGAGCGGTATGGTATCCTTTGAGGCGTTCCGGCCTGTGGATGGGACGCCGGTATATTTACAGATCATCAATTTCATCAAGCGCGGCGCGATCGCCGGAACGATCGCCGACGGCGAAGAGCTGCCGTCCCGGCGCGTCGTCTCGGCGCTTCTGGGCATCAACCCGAACACGGTGCAGAAGGCCTTTCATCTTCTGGAGGAGGAATCGCTCATGGAATCGCGGACAGGGGCAAAAAGCTGCATGACGCTGCCGCCCGAGACGCTTGCGCGGCTGCGGCGGGAGGTTTTATCGGACGAGCTGCGCGCCATGGCGCGGACGCTGCGGCAGATGGGCATTTCCCGGGACGAAGCGCTTCGCCTGCTCGGCGAAGCCTGGAAGGAGGAAGAGGAATGAAAAAGCACCTTTCTGTACTGGCGCTGCATCTGCGCGCGATGGGCTGGCGGCTGCCGCTGGTGCTGCTCGGTATGGCCGCGGTTGACGCGGCGGGCTATTTCTGGTGCGTGCAGCGGGGCGGCATGACGTTCACGGGCAGCACCGGCGGGTTTTCGCTGCTGCTTCTGCTCGCGTTTGCGGCAGGGGTTCTCGGGTGCCAGATGCTCCTTTGCTTCTGCTTTGGCTCCAACAGCCGCTTTGGTTATACGCTGCGGCGGCTGCGGATCTCGGAGCGGCAGGTATTCATCTGGAGCTTTGTATGCGCCCTTCTCTGCTTTCTGATCGTCTGGTGCGTGCAGGTCATCTGCGCGGCGGGGCTGATGCTTCTGTACCAGCGCAGCGCGGGATACACCAGCGGGGCGCAGGGCGTTTTCGTCGATTTTTACCGGAACGACGTGCTGCACGGCCTTCTGCCGCTCGCGGACGGCTTTGTGCTGGGGCGGAACATCGCGTTCCTGCTTCTGCTCGCCGCATCGACCGCGTATCTGCAGCAGCGGCAGCACCGGAAGGTGAAGAAGTTCCCGTTCTGGTGCATCGCGACTGCGCCGGGCGTGCTGCGGCTTCTGCCGATCGGCTACAGCAACAGCAGCAGCGGCGGGGTCGTCGGCGCGGTCGCGGCGCTGTTCTTCGCGGCGCTCTTTGTCATGCTGGCGCTCGCGCAGGCGCATGACGGATTGGAGGGACTGACCGATGAACTGGACTAAGCGGCTTTCCCGCTGCGTGCCGCCCGGCACCGACCTGCGCGCGATGGCGATCAGCTATGGCCTTTGCATGCTGGTCTTTCTCGTATCCTGGGGCGCGAGCTATTTTTTCGCCTGTAACCGGGCGGTGCAGGCGCTCTATGAGCTGCGCTACGGCGTGAAAATTCTGCGAGAAGACGCTGTGATGCCGACGCTCAACACGCTTATCCAGCACCGGCTCGCAGGCTTCTGGGTCTATGCGCTCGTCTGCGGCTGCAACGTGTGGGCGAATTACGCGTCCTTTTCGCAGCAGACCAAAAGCATTTACGTCATGAAGCGTCTTCCCAACAGCCGCGAGCTGCACCGGCGCTGCCTGACGATGCCCGCAGCCGCGCTTGCGGCGGGGATGCTCGTATGTGCGGTCTTACTGCTTCTTTTCGTGCTGGTCTACCGGCACAGCGTCCCGGCGCGCTGCATGCCGCCGGAGGAAATCTTGAATGTCTGGGGGGCGTTTTTCTGATGCTGGAAGTGAAAAATCTCTGCAAGCACTATGGGCGCAAGCAGGCGCTGCAGGACGTGAGCCTGACCGTCGGGCCGGGCGAGATCATCGGCCTGTTCGGCGAAAACGGCGCGGGCAAGACGACGCTGATGAAATGCATGCTGCAATTTCTGTCCTACGACAGCGGCAGCGTCGCGCTGGACGGCGCGCCCATCACCCGCAAAAATATCGGCCGGTTCTCCTTTGCTACCTGCGAGCACAGTTTCTTCCCTGCTCTCACTGCGCAGGCGCACCGGGAGTTCTACGAGGAGCATTTCCCGACGTTCCTGCACAAGCGGTTTGAAGGGCTCATGTCGTTCTTCGATCTGCCGATGGACAAGCCCATCCGCAGCTTCTCCACCGGCCAGAAGAACCAGTTCGAGGTCATCATGGCGCTGTCGCAGGGCGCGGACTATATCCTGATGGACGAGCCGTTTGCAGGCAACGACATATTTAACCGTGAGGACTTCTATAAAGTCCTGCTCGGTATTCTCGAGCCGCACGAGACGCTGATCTTATCCACGCACCTCATTGAGGAGGTCACGGGGTTCATCGGCCGCGCCGTCCTGCTGCACGCAGGCAGCGTGGCAGGCGACGTGCAGACCGCCGCGCTGGACGAGCAGGGCAAATCGCTCATGGACTATGTGAAGGAGACTTACAGCTACCGCGCCGACCGCGTGTGCAAAGCGCTTGCCGATCTGACCGGCGGGGAGGATGGCAATGCGTAAAACGCTCGTTTTCTTTCTCGTGCTGGCGCTGGTATGCGGCTGCGGGGCAGTATTGGCCGCGCAGGCCGTCAGTGCGCCGCGCGCGGACGTGACCTTCCGGGAGGAGATCGTCTCCGGCGATCCGGCGGCGGCTGCCGGACTGGAAGCGGTCTACGACGTGCGGATGAAGGATCACCTCATCTGGGACAGCACGCTCCGCTTTTCCGGCGAAAACTATACGTATGACACCGCATTCCGCTATGTCCCCCGCGGCGAAGAAACCGACCCGCAGCCGACCTACAACGGTGTCATCATCGATCTTATCCGCGACGCCTGGACATCCGGCGGCGACATGGACTTCAATCCGTATGGCTACGGCGCCGCGTTCCGGCAGCTGCTGGATAACACAACATCCGGCAGCACCGGGACAATGGTCATCCGCGTCGCGGATTATTACGAGGAATACCCGCTCCGCTTTACCATCGATCTGCCGGATATCACCTTCAGCGACATGGACGATGCGGACAAGGAGGCACGCTATCCGGAGCCAATGGCGCGCACGTGCTGGGCGCTGCGGGAGTTTTTCCGCATTCCGACTCTGCCGGATGAGTATCTGGAGCTGGATGTCGACAAAAACGTGGACGGGACGTGCAGCTCGCGCGGCCTCAGCTCTGTGGAGAAGGGCGACGCGTTCTGGCTGAACGCCGAATCCGTCCTGACGGAGGACGGCTGCTATTTCTGGTTCTCCAACCGCACGCGGAACGGCAGGACTGTCGACACCAGCCGCATCCCCGGCGGCTACGGCGTGTACCTGCTGCCGCTCGTCGAAAGCCAATGGTCGGACTGGGCCGAGGGCATGCTCCCCGACCCGGACGGGCTGCGTGTATTTTACCCGGTCGACCCTGCGGCGGAGATCCTGCACGCAGGTCTCAGCAAGGATGAGACGCGGCTGCTTCTATATACACGGGAGGCCGGCAAGTACATGCTGCGCGTGATCGCGCTGTCCTCCGGTGAGCTTCTGCAGGAGCTGACGATCGGGACATGCGGCGCGGAGGATGAATGGCTCAATATCTTTGAGCTGCCGGACTTTATCTGCCTGCAGTCTGACAGCACCCTGTACGTGCTGACGGAGCGCGAGGACGGACAGTATCAGATCGCGCTCCAATGCCCGCTCGCCGGTGCGGATGATCTCTGGTTCACCACCAGAGGCGCCAACACCATGGCCTTTGACGGCACGCGGCTGGCTATCGCAGGGCCAAACACGCGCTACGCCGCCTATGACGGCGGCACCGTCTACAAGCAGCTGTCCGACGGCGCGGAGGTCACGCTGTATCCGAACGAGGATCTCTATTCGTATGACAGCTGCGGGCTGTATCTGCTCGTGTTCGACGCGTCGGGGCTTATTTACCGCGGCGTGTATTACAGCAGTCTGGAGGACACGCTGGAGGATCCGAGAAACCGCTCCTATAACCAGACGATCCTCCCGAACGAGCTGCAGCTCAGCTGGCACTGACATACAGGATTCATCAGGTTTCATTTCTCTATAAAATCACCAGATTCGTTGTAGGGGACGACGCCGGTCACAGCCGTTCGCGACGAAGGAGCGTTACGGATGTGGGTCCACCGCTTGCCGGTGCACATCGTCCCGGCAGAACAGGCCGATTTACCGGAAATCCGCGGCAAATTCGCAACCTTTCTCGGGCCGGTGTGGGCATCGGCCCCTACACGGGCAGTGCGTATCTCGTGCTGCTTCGCAGAAATCGGGCTTTGGGGACAAACCAGCGCCCCCGAACCGAAAATGGTTCGGGGGCGCTTGCTTTTATTTCTGCTTTTTCGCTCCCAGCAGACACAGGAGCATCCCGGCCGGGAAAATGGCCGCGGCGAGGATACCGGTGCGCAGATCGCCGCCGGCCGCGTCGGAGACGAGACCGGCCAGTGTCGGACCGCCGGCACAGCCAAGATCGCCCGCCAGCGCCAGCAGCGCAAACATCGCCGTTCCGCCGCCGGGGATGGCTGCCGTGGCCTTACTGAACGTTCCCGGCCAGAAGATGCCGACCGAGAAGCCGCAGACCGCGCAGCCGAGCAGCCCGACGACCGGCACAGGCACAAACACGATGCACGCATACGCCGCGAGGCAGAGAAGACAACTCGCGCGCATATACCGCTCGAGATCCATCTTCTGCCCGCGCTTGCCGAAGATCAGGCGCGAGACGCCCATCAGCGCCGCAAACGCCATCGGTCCCGCCAGATCGCCCACCGTTTTCGTGACGCCAAGCCCCTGCTCGGCGAAGGCGGATGCCCACTGGCTCACGGCCTGCTCCGACGCGCCGGCGCAGAGCATCATGAAAAGCAGCACCCAGAACTGCTTTTTGCGGAGCAGCTGCACAGGCGCAAAACCGCTACTCTCCGCTGTCTGCGGTGCATAAAGAGACGCCCCGGCAAACACGACCAGATTGGCAAGCGGCACCGCTGCCCAGAGCAGCGCAAGAAATTTCCAGTTTTTCAGCCCGAAGCAGGCAAAAAATGCGGTCGAAAGCAGCACCACTCCCATATAGCCCCAACAATAAAATGAGTGCAGCAGGCTCATGTGGGCCTGTTTGTTGTCAGTCGGACACGCCTCCATGATCGGACTCAGGATCACATCCAGCATTCCACCGCCGATGGCATAGACCACAACAGAAATCAAAAGTCCCGTGAAAGCATCCGGCAACAGCTCCGGCAAGACGGTCAGCAGTGCCAGTCCGGCAGCCGATGCTGCATGCGCCAGCACGATCGCTGCGCGATATCCGATCCGATCCAGAAAAGCAGCCGCAAGAAGATCAACCGTCAGCTGTACACAGAAATTTACAGTAATGAGCAGTGTGATCTTGGAAAGCGGGATCCGATAGTCCGCTTCAAACATCACAAACAACAGCGGCGCGAAATTGTTGACGATCGCCTGCGCAATATAGCCGATATAGCAGGCACACATCGTTCTCCGGCATGATCTGTGCATAGTAGGCTCCTTTTATCTTTTTCGGGAAGGTTATACCATACCCCGCACGAAATTACAAGATGCGTCGTTCAATTATGCCGGAATATCTGCGGCTGGGTCTGCAGCGGATACCGGATCAGATTGCGGCCGTCCAGGTCTTCGTGGTGGAGGGAGACCACATGCAGGGCTGGATCGTCATAGGTCGTGTAATAATAGTCTCCCCTGTCGGCATTCCAGCAGGCGGTGTAGATGGTCTTTTCATAGACGCCGGGCGAAAGCTCACAGCAGCCTGCAGGCTGCGCGACTGTGCCGAGGATGTGCAGCAACTGCGCGACGCACTGCTTATCGCTCCCGCCGCGGACGCTGTTCATCCGTGCAAAGGCGGCACGCACGAACCGCGACTGTGACGACCAGTCGCCCGGCAATCCGACCGCGCCCATGCCGCGGCTGTCCGCCCGCAGCGGGAGCGCCGATGAGAAGCGGTTCTCCGGCGGCTTCGCGGACAGCTGCATATACCAGCTCAGGCCCGGCAGCTGCCGGTCGAAGGGCGGATTGTTGGTCAGGACGCCCACGGGGTTTTCATACAGGCGCAGACCGTCCGCCATCGGCTCTGCGGCCAGCGCGCCAGTGCGGTCGGCCAGCAGCCAGTGAAGCTCCGCGGCAGGATACTGCCCGAAGGGTTCGCCGGTCACGTTGACCGTCTGCAAGAACGCGCGCGCCTGCGCGAGCGTCGCGCACTGCCGCAGGACGCGAAGCAGCAGCGCATACTGCGGGACATTGCACCGGCCATCCTCCGGCTTTTGGTACTGCGCGTTCCCCACAAAGTTCAGCCCCGCCATGCCAAGTCCCTTCTCGTTCACCGCGTCATAATACAGAGGGAATCCCTCTGCCGCATGCGCCATCCCGATGACCGCGTAAGCGCCCGGCAGCGGAAATTTTCGCGGCGTGATCACCACCTCTTCTCCAAACGAACAGTCATAATCCAGCGTGCGGCCCATGTAAAACGCCGCCGCCTGATACGTCACAGCAGTACACATTGCAGATACCTCCCAAAATAATCGGAATTATTTTTCCCGGAACCGCTTGACAAATGCATGCTTCAGCGCTATACTCTGTCACAAGTTAAACCGTTGATGCAGACGAGTAAGCAAGCAGGACTTTTCCCAGAGAGCTGCCGGGTGGTGCGAGAGCAGCAAAAGGACGTTTGCCGAATGGACTGCGGAGGGCAGATCGAACACAAAAGCAAGTAGATCCTGACGGAATCCCACCGTTATTGGGGAGGACGCGTAGTGGCGCGTCATGAGCGGACAAGCAATTGTCAATTTGGGTGGCACCGCAGAAGTTTTTCGGACTTTTGTCCCAAGAGATCAAACCGACGACCGGTTTTCTCTGTGGACGAAGGTCTTTTTTGTTGCCCTTCTCCCGGAGAGACCAACATGCGAAAGGAGAAGCACCATGAAAACCGAAACCATTCCTTACAAGATCTATCTGTCTGAGTCTGAGATGCCCCAGAATTGGTACAATGTCCGCGCGGACATGAAGAATAAGCCCGCGCCCCTGGTAAACCCCGGCACCGGCAAGCCCATGGGCTTTGACGATCTGCGCCCGGTGTTCTGCGACGAGCTGATCGAGCAGGAGCTGGACAACGACACCGCGTATATCCCCATCCCGGAGGAGATCCGCAATTTCTACAAAATGTACCGTCCGTCGCCCCTCGTGCGCGCGTACTGCCTCGAGGAAAAGCTCGGCACACCGGCAAAAATTTATTATAAATTCGAGGGCAACAACACCTCCGGCAGCCACAAGCTGAACTCCGCCATTGCGCAGGCGTACTACGCCAAGAAGCAGGGCCTCAAGGGCGTCACGACCGAGACCGGCGCCGGTCAGTGGGGCACGGCCCTCTCGATGGCCTGCGCGTATCTGGGGCTCGACCTGAAGGTGTTCATGGTCAAGTGCTCGTATGAGCAGAAGCCGTTCCGCCGCGAGGTCATGCGCACCTACGGCGCGAGCGTCACACCCAGCCCGTCGAACACCACGAACGTCGGCCGCGCCATTCTGGCGAAGGACCCCGACACCACCGGCTCGCTCGGCTGCGCCATCAGTGAAGCCGTCGAGGTCGCGACCTCGACGCCCGGCTACCGGTATGTGCTTGGCAGCGTCCTCAATCAGGTGCTGCTCCACCAGTCGGTCATTGGTCTTGAGACGAAGATCGCGCTCGATAAATACGGCGTCACGCCCGATATCATCATCGGCTGCGCCGGCGGCGGCTCGAACCTCGGCGGCCTCATCTCCCCGTTCATGGGCGAAAAGCTGCGCGGCGAAAAGGATTACCGCATCATCGCGGTCGAGCCTGCCTCCTGCCCCAGCTTCACGCGCGGCGTATTCGCATATGACTTCTGCGACACAGGCATGGTCTGCCCGCTGGCGAAGATGTACACGCTCGGCAGCGGCTTCATCCCCTCGGCCAACCACGCGGGCGGCCTGCGCTACCACGGCATGAGTCCGATTCTGTCCCAGCTGTACCATGACGGACTGATGGAGGCGCGCAGCGTCGAGCAGACGAGCGTGTTTGAGGCAGCGGAGTATTTCGCCCGCACCGAGGGCATCCTCCCCGCCCCGGAGTCCAGCCACGCCATCCGCGCCGCGATCGACGAAGCGCTCAAGTGCAAGGAGACCGGCGAGGAGAAGACCATCGTCTTCGGTCTGACCGGCACAGGCTATTTCGATCTTGTCGCCTATCAGAAGTTCAACGACCACGAAATGACCGACGTCATCCCGACCGACGAGCAGCTGGCCGCGAGCATCGCAAAGCTGCCGAAGGTGGAGGGCTGAAAATTTTTGCGCGTAGCCTGTTGACATTTGTCCGCGAAGTGCGTATAATAACGCCGTCAATTGAATACGGGAATCCCGTTGATCGTCTTCAGAACGCCCGCGCGGACTGAAGGCAGAAGGAATCTCTGGAGAACTCATTGAATTGAGTGCCGAAGGTGCAAGGCGCAAGCCGAATCTCTCAGGCAAAAGGACAGAGCCGCAGCTGCATATTTGTAACACGGCATTTTAATGAGCAGACCGGAGACGGCCTGCTCATTTTTATTGTTTTTTAAGGTAAGGAGACACATCACCATGGCAAACGTACTCGAACCCAGCATGACCTATCTGCAGCAGCAGGACCCCGAGATCGCATCCTGCATCGAAAACGAATTTCACCGTCAGAAGCAGAATATTGAGCTGATCGCATCGGAGAACATCGCCTCCCCCGCCGTCATTCTCGCGATGGGTACCGTTCTGACGAATAAATATGCCGAAGGCTACCCCGGCAAGCGCTATTACGGCGGCTGCGATTATGTGGACGTGCTGGAGACGATCGCCATCGAGCGCGCCAAAAAACTCTTCGGCGCTGCCTATGCCAACGTGCAGCCACACTCCGGCGCGCAGGCCAATCTGGAGGTCTACGCCGCGCTTCTGCAGCCGGGCGACACGCTCATGGGCATGGATCTTGCCAGCGGCGGCCATCTGACCCACGGCGCGCGGGTCAATCTGTCCGGCAAGTATTATAACAGCATCAGCTATGGTGTGAACCCGGAGACCGGCTGCATCGACTATGACCAGATCGAGGATATGGTCCACCGGTACCGCCCGAAGCTGCTCGTGGCCGGCGCGTCCGCCTACCCCAGAGCCATTGACTTCAAGGCCTTTGCCGACATTGCGCACCGTAATGGGGCGCTTCTAATGGTCGACATGGCGCACATCGCCGGTCTTGTCGCGGGCGGGCAGCATATGAGCCCCGTCCCCTATGCCGATGTCGTCACCACCACCACGCACAAGACGCTGCGCGGCCCGCGCGGCGGCATGATCCTCTCGCGCGATGAGGAATTTGCGAAGAAGCTCAACAGTGCCGTCTTCCCCGGCACGCAGGGCGGCCCCCTGATGCACGTGATCGCGGGCAAGGCCGTCTGCCTGCGCGAGGCGGCGCAGCCGGAATTTAAGGTCTATGCCGAAAACGTGGTCAAAAACGCGAAGGCGCTGGCATCCGCCCTTCTGGAGCGCGGGTTCGACCTTGTCACAGGCGGCACGGACAATCACCTGATGCTGGCAGACCTGCGGAAAAAGAACATCACCGGCAAGGATCTGCAGATCAAGCTCGACGAGGTGCACATTACCGTCAACAAGAACGCCATCCCGAACGACCCGCAGAAGCCCGGCGTCACGAGCGGCGTCCGCATCGGCACCCCGGCCTGCACCACGCGCGGCTTTACCGTGGAGGATATGCCCATCGTAGCCGACTGCATCGACAAGATCGCAACGGACTATGAAGCCAACCGCGAAGCCGTCCTCGAAGCCGTCGCCGCCCTCGTCGCAAAGCACCCGATCTACGAATAAACGTAAAAAAGAAGCGCGCCTGCCGCAGAGGTCTGCGGCAGGCGCTTTTGTTATGGGATTTAGTTGAAGCTTCCGAGCTGTTTGCCGGAGAGGACGTGGAAATGGATATGGTGCACCGTCTGGCCGGCCAGCTCGCCGACGTTGGTGACCACGCGGTAGCCGTCCGCGAAGCCCATCTCTTTGCCAAGCTTTGCGATGACGCTGTAAATGTGGCCGACGACGGCTTCATTTTCCGGCGTCACCTCTGCCGCGGAGGCAAAATGCTGCTTCGGGATGACGAGGAAATGCATGGGAGCGAGCGGATTGATGTCCTTGAAGGCGTAGCAGAGATCGTCCTCGTAGACCTTCGTAGACGGGATCTCACCGGCAATGATCTTGCAGAACAGGCAATCAGACATGATCGTATCCTCCTTTTTAGTCCTTGACGTTGGCCGCGACGTAATCGTCCACAGCCGCCAGTGCGTCGTCGACCTTCAGGGCGTCCGTGCCGCCGCCCATGGCGGAATCCGGCTTGCCGCCGCCCTTGCCGCCGACGATCGGCGCGATGGTCTTGATGATATCACCGGCCTTGATGCCGCGGGCGATGGCATTCTTGCCGCAGACGGCAAGCAGCGTGACCTTCTCGCCGTTGACAGCGCCGAGCGCCGCGACGGTGTTCGGGTTCTTGTCGCGCAGGAAGTCGCCCAGCTTGCGCAGGTCGTTCGCTTCCGTGTTTTCACGGCAGGCCGTGACGACCTTGAGGCCGTTTACATCCTTGGCGGAGAACATGAGGCTGTCGACATCGCCGGCAAACATCTTGTCCTTCATCTTTTCGATGGTCTGGTGCAGCTCGCGGATCTCGTTCATGCTGCTCTGCGCCTTGTTGATGAGCTCGCCCGGCGTGGTCTTGAGCATTTCCGCCGCCTTGAGCAGGCGCATGTTCATCTCGTCAACGAGATTCAGGAATGCTTCGCCGGTCACAGCCTCGATACGGCGCACGCCGGAGGCGACGGACGATTCGCTCGTGATGCGGAACGGGCCGACCTTGGCCGTGTTATCGACGTGCGTGCCGCCGCAGAGCTCGATGGACTTGCCGCCCATGTTGACCACGCGGACAACATCGCCGTACTTTTCGCCGAACAGAGCGATCGCGCCGAGCTTCTTGGCCTCGTCGATCGGCATTTCCTTCGTCTCGACGGGCATGCCGTCCAGCACCAGCTCGCTGACAAGGCGGCTGATCTTCACCAGCTCGTCGGCAGTGACGGCGGAGAAGTGCGTAAAATCATAGCGCAGGCGGTCCGGCTCGACAAGGGAGCCTGCCTGATGGGCATGGTCGCCCAGCACGGTGCGAAGCGCGTAGTCCAGCAGATGCGTGGCCGAGTGCGCGCGCATGATGGCCTTGCGGCGGACAGTATCGATGGTGGCCGTCACGGTATCGCCGACAGCCAGAGAGCCAGCGGTCAGCTTGCCGTAATGCATGAACTTGCCGCCCTTGTTCTTCTGAACATCGGTGACGGTAAATTCGGCAGTTTCGGTATGAATGACGCCGTGGTCGGCGACCTGGCCGCCCATTTCCGCGTAGAACGGCGTCTGGTCGAGGACCAGAATGGCGTCCGTACCGGCTGTGATCGCGCCCTGCAGATCCTCGTCCGCAACGATCGCGACGATCTTGCCCTCGGCTTCCGTGTTGGTGTAGCCGATGAACTTCGTGGCCGGGATCTCCTTGCCAAACTCGACGCCGGCCCAGCCGAGATCGCCGAGGGCCTTCCGCGCCTCTCTTGCGCGGACCTTCTGCTCCTGCATGAGCTGCTTGAAGGCGTCTTCATCGACCTGCATGCCCTCTTCGGCGACCATCTCGTTGGTCAGGTCGATCGGGAAGCCGTAGGTGTCGTAGAGCTTGAAGGCGTCGGCGCCGGAGAAGGTCTTTTCGCCCTTTTCCTTGTGGCTCTGCAGCATCTCGGAGAAGATCTTCATGCCGCCGTCGATGGTCTTGGCGAAGTTCTCTTCCTCGGTACGGATGACGCGGGTGATATAGGACTGCTTCTCGCGCAGCTCGGGATACTGGCACTCGTTCTCATGAATGACGGTATCGACGACCTGATAGAGGAACGGTTCGTTGACGCCCAGCAGCTTGCCATGGCGCGCCGCACGGCGGAGAAGCCGGCGCAGGACGTAGCCGCGGCCCTCGTTGGAGGGAAGAATACCGTCGCAGATCATGAAGGTCGACGAGCGGATATGGTCGGTGATGACGCGGAGCGACACGTCGGTCTTCTGGGACTCTCCATAGTGTGCGCCGGTGATCTCCGAGACCTTATTTGTGATGTTCATGACGGTATCGACATCAAAGAGGGACGCGACGTTCTGGCACACGCAGGCCAGACGCTCAAGGCCCATGCCGGTGTCGATGTTCTTCT
>ERZ1673752.1375-NODE-1375-length-34368-cov-32.031417_pt1 | contig 34368 bp, 26 predicted proteins | sample MGYA00580195_ERZ1673752 | MGnify/ENA primary metagenome ERZ1673752 (study PRJEB41218, sample SAMN15661744) | gut metagenome | host: Homo sapiens | place: Canada: London | collected 2015-08-20/2019-03-30 | study: EMG produced TPA metagenomics assembly of...
GCCGCCCCTCCCATCCCCCCGAGCCGTTCCGCCCATCCCTCCGCACCACTCCGCCCATACTCCTGCGCCGCCCCACCCATCCCCCCGGGACTTATGATGCTTCCGCCGTTTCGCACCCTTGCACCAAAGCCACCCTTGCTGCGTAGCTTTTCAACCGCAACTCCGTACCGCCTCACTCTCCGCTACGATGCTTCCCGATCATTGGTACGAAGCTTCTCAACCTTTTGTCCTATGCTGTTCGATAAATCCTTTAAACAATTTATACAAATCATTAAAAGGATTTATATGAATACTTAAAAGAATTTGTAGAGAAGGTACATACCGATGATCGTGAAGCTACGTAGAAAAGAGTGCGAAACACCGAAAGAACGAGCGCAACCCTGCTTGGAAGTGGGGATGCAGATGCGCAACGACGTAGGCGTAAGTGCGCGAGTGTGGTGGTGCGGATGCGTAGCAGCGTGGGCGTAGGTGCGTGAGTGTGGCGGGGCGGATGCGTGCGAGGGGTGGCGCGGATGCGTAGCGGCGTGGGCGTAGGTGCGTGAGTGTGGTGGTGCGGATGCGCAGCGGCGTAGGCGTAGATGCGTGAGTGTGGTGTCGCAGGTGCGCAGCGGCGTAGGCATAGATGCGCGAGTGTGGTGGGGCGGTTGTGTGTGAGTGGTGTCGCAGGTGCGCAGCGGCGTAGGCGTAGATGCGCGAGAGTGATGGCGCGGTTGTGTGCGAGTGGTGTCGTAGATGCGCGAGTGTGGTGGCGCATTGGGATGGCTCTGCGGAATGGGGTGATATTTGAAAAGGCATGGCGGTTGATTACCTTTGCAGTGAGAAGCAACAAATGATGAAAAAGGATATCGGAGCTTTGTCTCGGGAGGATGCCGACGCATCGCCCAAAGCAGCTGTATGCTACCATGTACCCGTTCTTCGGGAGCGCTCGGTGCAGATGCTGGTGACCGATCCGGACGGCATCTACATTGATGTTACATTCGGTGGCGGCGGGCATTCGCGTGCTATTCTGGAGCATTTGTCGGACAAAGGTCGGCTCTTTGGCGTGGATCGCGATCCGGACGCGGCAGCCAATGCGCCGGACGATGCCCGCTTCACCTTTATTGCGTCCGATTTTCGGTATCTGACCCACTGGACGGATTACTACGGAATAACCCAAGTAAACGGCATTTTGGCGGATTTGGGCGTCTCGTCGCACCATTTTGATACGCCCGAACGGGGGTTCAGTTTCCGCTACGGAGCGGCGCTTCCGGATATGCGTATGAATACGCGTGGCGGTCGGACGGCGGCCGATTTGCTCAACGCAGCACCGGAGCAGGAAATCGCCGATATACTCTTTCGCTACGGCGAGCTTAAGGATGCGCGCCGTATAGCCACATCGCTGGTGCAGGCACGGCAAAAAGCACCCATAACTACCATCGACGAACTGGTTTCTGTACTTCAGCCCTATCTGCCGCGGGCTTCGGAGCAACGACGCAGTAAGTTAAGTCGTATTTTTCAAGCGTTCCGAATAGCCATAAACGACGAACTGGGCGCGCTAAAGGCGCTACTTGCCGCTTCGGAGGAATTGCTCGTTCCGGGCGGACGTATAGCGGTTTTGACCTATCACTCTCTGGAGGATCGGATCGTTAAGCAGTGGTTCCGTCAGGGGGCGGGTACATCGGCAGAAAATGAACTGATCTACGGCGCGGCACCTAAGCTGTTTCAGGCGGTGAACAATCGTCCCATTGTGGCCGACGACGAGGAAATTGCGCATAACAATCGAGCCCGTAGCGCCAAGTTACGGGTAGCGGAGCATCGTTAGTATTATGAAACTTACCGAAGAATCATTCAGCGAACTGACGCAAAGCGAAGCTGTACCGGAGGAAGTAGCCGAATCATTTGGCGAACAGACGCAAAGTGAAGCTGTACCGGAGGAAACAGTCGAACCTGTAGCAGAGTTGCCGGCAGAATCCGCACCCGACGAAACGCCCGACGAAGCGCCTGACGAAGCGCCCGAGGCAACAGAGCCGGAGCCGGAACGGGCGCGTTCCACGGAACGGGTGCAACGAGCTCCACGGCGCAAACACCACAGTTTGCTCTACTGGATCAGCGGCGGGCTGATAGAACGCTTTATCAACAGCCGATGGGTAATGCTGGTGGTATGGATCTTTTTCCTCTTTTTCTGCAATGTGGCGTTGGGCTACTGGACCATCTCCCAAACGAAGCAGATAAGCCGTTTGGAGAGCGAACTCGAGTTGGTGCGCAACCGGCAACTATTCATTGAAGCGGATTTAACGCGGCTGACACGTGAGGAAACTATTATGATGCGCCTCAAAGCACAGAACTCCACGCTAACCGAGAAGGAAGAACAGCCCTTTGTACTATACTATGACGGAGCAGGAAAAAAGTAAGGAGGATCAGCAGCAACGCGTACGGCGCGAACGGCATAGAATGCTGGTTAAGTATCGCGTGGGGATGGGGAGCGTATTTGTGCTTCTCACCGTGGCGATATGGTTTTCTGTATACAAAACGATGTATGTGGAGGGGGCGCAGTGGCTGAAAGTGGGCGAAACGCTCAGTCCTCCCAAGGAAGATTCCATTCCGCCGCTTAGAGGTAGTATTTACGCATCGGGGGGCGAATTGCTCTCTATATCGGCACCTTACTATCGGCTTTACTTCGACTTTAAGAGTGAATCCGTAGACATTCTGAAGAAAAAGGGCGCTTATAACCAAAAAATGGAGGAATTGGCGGATGCCCTTGTTTCCATTGTGCAAAGCAAAACGCTAAATAAGAAGGAATTGCTCGCTCGCTGGAAGAAAGGCGATCAAAAGGGCTCGCGCTCGTTTAATCTGATCGGAACGGAAATCTCCTTTATGGAGTTTGAGCAGCTGAAAGCGCATCCCGCGCTCTTCTATACCTATAAAAATAGCAAGGGAGGTAAATCAACCGTAAGCCTTTTGCGCTGCATACGTAAGGAAGTGAGGCAGAAGCGGATGCACCCGTACGACGAATTGGCGGGAACCATCGTGGGCAACGTGTTAGGCGATGGCGACGGCAATCTGCTCACCAAAGGTGCTTCCGGCTTGGAAGCAGGCTACGATTCGCTTTTGGTAGGCAAACCCGGGCGCACTCTGAAGCAACGAATTGGAGGCGTTTGGACGGAAGTAACCCTGGAGGAACCGCACGGTGGCGGATCGCTCTATACTACTATTGACGTTGATCTGCAACGGATTACCGACAAAGCACTGGAAAAGCGGATGATTGAAACGCAGGGCGACCGCGGAACCGCTATCCTTATGGAGGTTTCTACCGGAAGAATTGTGGCAATGAGTAATTTGAGCCGCACGGATAGTGCGCATTATGAACCATCGTATTGCATCGCATTTAACGACTATTTCCACCCGGGGAGCGTGTTCAAAGCGGCTACCATTATGGCGGCTTTGGAAGATGGCGTGGTTACTCCCTCCGATCTTATCGATGTGGGGAACGGCTCGTACCGGTTCGGGCGTCGAACCATCACGGATCACGGTAGCCGGCTGAAAGGCTCAATCACCGTGGAACAGGCAATTGCGCTATCCAGTAACGTGGCGATGGCGAAAATAGCTCTAAAGGGATACGGCCACCGGCCACAGCACTTTATCGACAAAATAAAGAGCTTTGGGTTTTGCGACGATCTGCACTTGGAAATCCCCGGATATGCGGTTTCTCATATAAAAGATGCTTCCGATCCCACCTGGAGCGCATTAAGCCTTCCGTGGATTGCGCACGGATACGAAACGCAGATTACCCCCATTACATTAGCTACCTTTTATGCCGCTATAGCCAACGGAGGAAACTATTTGCGCCCCTATTTGGTGGATAGCATCGTAGCGGTGGATGGTACGGTACTATTCCGCGGTGAGCGTAAGGTATTGCGTGATTCGATATGCAAAAGTTCCACGGCAGCGGCACTGCGTAAAATGCTCCGTATGGTGGTGACGGACGGTACCGGTACCTTGGCTCAATCCGACATTGTGGCCATAAGCGGCAAGAGCGGTACGGCGCAAGTGGGTTCCACGGGAAGAGGGTATATCTATTCGGCATCGTTTTGCGGAATGTTTCCTTCGGAAGCGCCTGAATATGTATGCTTTGTGGATGTAATTCATCCAAGGAGGGTATCTATTTACGGAGGACCCGTATCGGCACCGGTAGTAAAAGAAATTGCCGAAGGGGTAACGCTGCATAATAATCGCTATCAGCCTAATCGGCTCAGCGAAGTAGTTCGTCCCCTGCCACCGGCACTACGGGATGTATCGCGCCCCGGAAAGCAACATTTAGTGGCGAACGGGAAAATGCCCAATGTGGTAGGTTTGTCCGCAGCCGATGCTACCTACAGCCTAATGCGTGTGGGGCTAAAAGTAAATCTTCAGGGTAGCGGCTTTGTGACAGCACAGCAACCGGCAGCGGGGAGCCCTGTAGACGCAAACACGGTAGTTACGCTCACTTTGGAAAGCATTCCCCATAGATCCGATAAAATTAGTCATTCAGAAGAAGGGTTATGACAGATAACAAAACGCCATTTTCGCTAAGTATAGAAGCAATAGGTACCCTATTGGCGCCGCTCGGTGCAAAGGTAACCGGCTCGTGTGAGGAAAAAGCGGCAATCGCCTCACTAACAGCCGATTCGCGAACGGTAACCGAGGGCGGGCTGTTCGTAGCAGTAAACGGAGCAGTGCGGGACGGATGGGAGTTTTTGCATACGGCTTTGGAGAAGCGCCCTGCGCTTATAGTGAGCGAACATCAGCCTACGGCGGACGAATTTGCCCAAATAGAGGCTGCCGGAGCGGTACATATCCGTATCTCCTCATCGCGATTGGCTTTGGCTTATCTGGCCGCTGCTTTTTACGGAAATCCTTCGGAAAAGCTTTCACTGGTGGCGGTAACCGGAACAAACGGCAAAACTACCACAACCACGCTGTTGCACCGGTTGTTCCTCAGCTTGGGGTACAAAGCCGGGCTGATTGGTACGATAGAAAATTGCATTAACACGGATGCTACGCCGGCGCAGCTCACTACTCCGGATCCGATTGCGCTGAACAAACTTCTATACGAAATGGTGCAAGTCGGATGTAGGTATGTATTTATGGAGGCATCCTCGCACGCCATTGATCAGGATCGTATTGCGGGGCTTCATCTTGCCGGCGCGCTGTTCACCAATCTGACGCGTGATCACATCGATTACCACAAAACGATGGATGCCTATATAGCTGCCAAAAAGAAACTATTCGATAATTTGCCCAAAGAGGCGTTCGCCTTGGTGAATCGGGACGATAGGCATGCTGAAGTGATGTTACAGAATTGCGCGGCAAAAGCATATAGCTATGCGCTCCATTCGCCGGCAACGTTCAATGCGCGTATTATAGAGCGCTCCCTCTCCGGCACGCTTATTCAAATAGATGGCGAGGAGGTGTGGACGCGCCTTGTGGGTGATTTTAATGCCTACAATCTGCTATCGGCGTATGCAACTGCCTCCCTACTGCTAAATGCCGTGGAAGATACCGAGGAACGGCGTAAGTTGCTGATCGCGCTCAGTGCGCTGGATCATGCCCGTGGCCGCTTTGAAGTATTGCTTTCCGATCATTGTACGGCAATAGTGGATTTTGCCCATACGCCCGATGCTTTGGAAAAAGTACTGGATACAATTGACGATTTGCTGCCCGATGGGGGACGCGTTATTACCGTAGTGGGTGCAGGCGGTAATAGAGATAAAGGCAAACGCCCGATGATGGCTCGCGCCGCTTTTGATCGTTCTACCGTACTTATTCTTACGAGCGACAATCCGCGTACCGAAGAGCCTAACGACATAATTGCCGAAATGAAGGACGGATTGACCGATTCGGAGCAAAGGAACGTTATTTGCATTACGGATCGTAGAGAAGCCATTCGTACCGCTGTAGCACTGGCGCATCCCGAGGATGTGGTGCTGGTGGCGGGTAAAGGTCACGAAACGTATCAGGAAGTAAACGGCGTTCGCCGTCATTTTGATGATGCTGAAGAGCTTCGATTGGTGCTCGATAAATAAAAGACAGATTTTTATACTATGCTCTATTACTTAGGATCGTTATTGGATAAGTGGGATGTGGCGGGAGCACGCTTGTTGCACTACGTTTCATTCCGCGCCACAATCGCTTTTGTGCTCGCTTTGCTGCTGGCTACCTGGGTGGGCGGCGCTATTATTCGTAAGCTGCGCGCGCATCAGATTGGCGAAACTATACGGGACCTCGATTTGGAAGGGCAGCTTTCCAAGAAAGGAACGCCTACGATGGGCGGAATCATTATTATTATCGCTATCGTAATTCCTACGCTTCTTTTGGCGCGGTTGGATAATGTATATATCATTCTGATGCTCCTAACTACCATTCTTATGGGAGCATTGGGCTTTGCCGACGATTACATCAAAGTGTTCAAAAAGCGCAAGGAAGGGCTACACGGGCGCTATAAGATAATCGGACAAGTTGTTGTGGGTACCGTGGTGGCTACCGTACTTTTTCTCAGCCCGCAGGCTGCTATACGGGAAAATAGCGAAACCTTTGAGGAGGGGCATGTTACGGAAGTCAATTTTGCCGAGAAAGAGGTCAAAAGCACCAAAACGACAATTCCCTTTGTAAAGAACAATAATTTCGATTATGCCGACCTATTGCCTTTCAAGGGCGATGCCAAGCAGATAGCCGGTTGGTTGCTCTTTATCGTGATCAGCATTCTGATCGTTACCTTTATCAGTAATTCGGTCAATCTGACCGATGGGTTGGACGGGCTCGCCGCCGGATGCTCTGCACCGGTGGGGGTGGTACTGCTGATTATGGCGTATGTATCCAGCCACATTGAGATGGCTTCCTATCTGAACATTATGTTCATCCCCTCCAGTGAGGAATTGGTGATTTTTGCCGCTGCATTCGTAGGTGCCACGCTGGGCTTCCTTTGGTATAACGGCTATCCGGCGCAAGTGTTTATGGGCGATACGGGTAGTTTGACCCTCGGCGGCATCATTGCGGCGTTTGCCATTATGATCCGTAAGGAATTTCTGTTGCCTATTCTTTGCGGATTATTCTTTGTGGAAGGGCTCTCTTCCTTAGCACAAACCGCTTACTTTAAGATAACGAAGCGCCGCACCGGAACAGGGAAGCGCATCTTTAAGATGTCCCCGCTGCACCATCATTTCCAAAAACCGGGCAACAGCGGTATAGATGCTTTAATCCAAAAGCCTTTGCACGTAATTCCGGAGAGCAAGATTACGGTGCGTTTTTGGCTTATTGCTATGATTTTGGCGGCTCTTTCCATCGCAACGCTTAAGATGCGCTAACCGATATGGCTAAACCTAATCTTTATCTGTTAGACGCCTACGCGCTGATTTTTCGCAGTTACTACGCATTTATACGTGCTCCGCGCATCAATTCCAAGGGACAAAACGTGAGCGCTGTATTTGGTTTTGCGCTTTCGCTCTTTGATATTCTTACCAAGCAGAAACCCGATTATATAGCGGTAGCATTCGATATGCCGGGCGGCTCCTTCCGTAACGAGCTGTACGAGCCATATAAGGCGCAACGCGAGGCTTCGCCCGAAGATATCCTCAATTCCGTTCCCGTAATACTGGAGTTGCTGCAGGCGCTCCGCATCCCCGCTGTTTCCATGCAGGGCTACGAGGCGGACGACGTAATCGGTACTTTGGCGAAACGAGCCGAAGCGGACGGATACCGCGTTTATATGGTTACGCCCGATAAGGATTACGGGCAGCTGGTTTCACCGCACTGTACCATGTTGATGCCCGCTACCGGTGGATTCAAGGAAATGGGCGTGGCGGAGATTTGCGCCAAGCATGAAATCGCTTCGCCCCGCCAGTTGATTGATTGGCTCGGATTAGTGGGGGATACCGCTGATAATGTACCCGGCTGTCAGGGAATTGGGCCCAAAACGGCATCGGCACTACTCAAGCAATTTCCCTCCGTCGAAGCTCTTTACGAAAATATAGACGCATTGAAGCCCGCACCTCGGAAAAAACTTGAGGAAAACAGGGATATCACTCTTCTTTCCAAGCAGTTGGTTGAAATCAAAACCGATGTACCTCTTGAGGATGAGATTACATCTTTTAAGTATCGTGAAGCCGATAAACAGGCGCTCACAGCTCTATTAACCCGTTTGGAGTTCAAATCGTTACTGCAAAGGCTCTATCCCGTTCAGGCTGCCGGTGCCCTTTTTGCCGATATGCCGCAGAGTGCTACACCGGACGAAGTACCGGAGGAAACGGCGGCAGCTACCTATAAAGAGCAAAATGTTACCTACCGATTGCTCAAAACGGAAGCAGAGTGCGCTACGCTATGGAAACGTCTTGCCGAAGTGGATACATTTGCTTTCGATACCGAAACGGACGGGCTCGATCCGCTTTCCTGTCATATTGTGGGCTTTTCGGTTGCCGTTGCTCCGGGCGAAGCCTATTTCGTGCTGTTGCCACCGGACGAAGCTGCCGCACGTAGCATGCTTGCTCCGCTGGCGCCCTTTATGACTAATACCGCCATCCTCAAAGTGGCGCAAAATGCTAAATACGATGCGCAAGTGCTTGGGCGTTACGGCATTCCGTATCCGGAGCCGCTCTTTGATACGATGATAGCGCATTACCTCATCGCTCCCGAAAATCCCCATAATCTTGATGCTCTTGCCCTGCACGAGTTGGCGTGGAAAACCATTCCCTATAAGGCACTTTCCGATAAAAAGAACTTCTCCTTGCGCAAAGATGTACCGGAGGATCTGCTGAGCGATTATGCCTCGGAGGATGCCGATGTAACGTTGCGCCTCTATCCCATACTGAAAAAGCGTCTTGAGGCGGATAACCTCCAAAAGCTCTTTACCGATGTAGAGATGCCGTTGGTACAGGTTTTGAAACGTATGGAGGAACGCGGCGTGCGCTTGGATACCGAATGCTTGGACGAAGCGGGCAAAGGGCTCAATGCACTGTTAGCTACCCTCGAAGCGGAAATAACCGAAATCGCCGGTGAAAGCTTTAATCTGAACAGCCCGGCTCAGGTGGGCGAAGTGCTTTTCGATAAGCTCAAAATCGATGCGCGTCCCAAGAAAACCAAAACCGGCTCGTACGCTACCGGTGAAGAGGTGCTCAATAAGTATCGGGACGACCATCCCATTGTGAACAAATTGCTCGATTGGCGCGGCATACGTAAGCTGACCGGCACCTATATCGAGGCACTTCCGGGCTATTTGTATCCCGACGGCAAGCTGCACACCTCATTCAATCAAACAATTGCTGCCACGGGACGGCTCTCCTCCTCCAATCCCAATTTGCAGAATATCCCCATCCGCACCGATATTGGTCAGGAAATCCGAGCCGCTTTTGTAGCCGATAGCGATGAGTGCACCTTCCTCAGTGCCGATTACTCTCAGATCGAGTTGCGCCTTTTGGCGCATTTCAGCCGGGACGAGGCACTGATCCACGCTTTTAAGGAAGGATTGGATATTCACCGCGCCACGGCAGCGCGCATCTACAACGTTGCGTTCGACGAAGTTACTTCACAGCAGCGCGCCCACGCCAAAACGGCAAACTTTGGTATTATCTACGGTATTTCGCCCTTCGGGCTTAGCCAGCGCCTGCACATTCCTATGGATCAGGCGCGCAGCCTCATCGATAGTTATAATAGTTCCTACCCGGCAGTGGCGGAATTTGTCCGTAGTGCCATTGAGCAAGCGCGCAGTAAAGGCTATGCGGAAACCATCCTCGGGCGGCGCCGTTACCTGCCGGATATCAGTAGCCGTAATGCCACTGTGCGCGGTTTTGCCGAGCGCAATGCCGTAAATGCACCCATACAGGGCTCCGCTGCCGATATGATTAAAATCGCAATGGTACGTATCGATCGGCGCATTCGCCGCGAGCAGCTCAAGAGCCGCATGATCATGCAGGTACACGACGAACTGAACTTCGACGCTTACCTCGATGAACTCGACCATTTACGCCACCTCGTTGAGGACGAAATGACGCACGCGCTTGGCGATCTCCGCGTTCCCATTGAAGTATCCATCGGAACCGGAAAAAACTGGTTAGAGGCACATTAACAGCTGTCCTTAGTAGGCTCCTACCCATATGATTCAAACTAATCGTTTTTCTCCCTATAAGTTGCTCATTCTCTTTGCGGAAGGTTCCCTTCTGAACGAGCAAGGCGAATTGTCGCAAGCCGATACGGATGCCATCGTTGAAGCGCAGGAAAGGCACGGTGTACGCATTGCCGTGATCGGGAATGGTCCGCTCGACTCGATGCTTCCATTAGTGGAACCGCTCCATTTGGATAGCAACTCAAGTTATCTGCTCCCCGGCGGGGCTACATCCCTCTATAACTGCCACACGCGTCACACCGTTGCGTTGCAGCCCAAACAGATGTTTTCCTTCCTAACCGAGAAGCTGGATATACTGCCGAAGGAGGTAATTGCCATCGGCTATCGCGTGGAGGATACCGCGCTCATCCAATCTGCCGGCTTAGGCGTGGCAACCGCTCATGCGCCGGAAGCACTCAAAGCGTGCGCGGACTACGTAACCTTGCCCACGGAAGAGAGCGGAACAGCGCATTTGATCCGTAAGTATGTGCGGAGCGGATACGAGCCGTTGCCCGTTACCCCCGATACGATTAACCTATTGGTACGCCATACGCTGATTGATACGCTCGGCATCGTTTGCACGCAGATCGGTAAAGGATACGTGGAAGGCACCATGCCGGTGGATCGCCGCACCTGCCAACCGATGGGCATTGTACACGGCGGCGCCAACTTAGCATTTGCGGAAACGCTCGCCGGCTTTGGCTCCACCGTACTGCTGGAAGAGGGACAAATACAGGTAGGAATGCAAGTGAGCGGCTACCACGTGGCAGGCGCTATGCAAGGCGATGTGATGCGCGGCGAAGCGCGACTGCTGCATCGGGGCAGATCCACGCATGTGTGGAGCGTGGAGATCTTTTCTTCCGATAGCGGTAAGCTGATCCATACTGCCCGCGTACTGAACAGTATCCTCAAAGCGCGCTAACGTCTCCTCTCACCAAACCCCTATTAACAGAGTAACACTCCGCTGTGGCACGATGCCCATAGCGGAGTATTTTTTTGTCTCCGCGTAGGAAGCGGCTCTCTGCATCCATCTTTCTCAACCGTTTGTACGTAGCGGCTAAATCTTTTATCCCAAGATGTTCGATAAATCCTTAAAAGGATTTGTACAAATCATTTAAAGTATTCGTACAAATCATTGAAACGATTTATATAAATCATTAAAACAATTTATCGGAAAGGTACGTACAAATGATTGAGCCGCTACGTATAAAAGAGCGAAACTCAATGGATATGGCACAGATTGATTACCTTTGCACCATTAAGGATATTGTCGCGTTTTGGATGGAGGCGCGGTGAATTTTGAGGGAATAAATGGAACAGCAAATAGCAGACACATTGAGCCAAATCGGGAGCCTGTCCCGTGAGTTTGCCGATAAAGCGGCTAAAGGAGAGGATCTGAGGAAGATTGATTATTCGGGCTACGTATCCACTTGGATCGATCGGCTAATTGATTTCGGCATCCGCGTGCTGATAGCCATCGTATTGGCATATATCGGCATCTTTCTCACACGTAAAATAGTAAAGCTTTTTCGGCGGAGTTTGGCACGGCGCAATGCTGATCCGGCGGTAATCAGCTTCCTTTCGTCGCTGATCAAAACGCTCTGCCTGCTCATTGTAATCATCATTGCAGTCAATGTGTTGGGCTTCCAGGCGGTATCCTTTGCTGCCTTGTTGGCAGGTGCCGGCGTGGCGATTGGTGCCGCACTGAGTGGACAGCTGCAAAACCTTGCTGCCGGTATGGTTATTCTGTTTACGAGGCCGTTCCACGTGGGCGATTGGATCGTTTCAAAGGAAGGCGAGGGCGAAGTGGATTCGGTAGCCATCTTCTTTACTACGCTTAAAACAGTGGATAATTCCAAGATATATATTCCCAACGCGGTGCTGATGTCGGCATCCGTAACCAACCGAAGCGAAATGAAGCTGCGCCGTTGCCAGTGGGATGTGGGGGTAGAGTACGATACCGATATCAATCAGGTACGCGCCGCGCTCAACGAACTGATTCAGGAGGATAAACGCGTGCTCAATACGCCCGAACCGCTGATTGTACTGCGCGAAATGGGTAGCTCGAGCGTAAACGTAATGCTCCGTGCTTGGTGCGAAAATAGCGATTACTGGGCGCTCTATTGGGATATGAACAAACGCATCTATGATCTGTTTAATGAACGGGGCATTCCGTTCGCCTTTAATACGATGCGGATCATCTCCGATAAGGAACAAAACGCGCCTGAGCAGCCGTCGGCAAACGATAATGAGAGGAACGCATAGCCGCGCAGCGACTACAAATTTCCGAACAAGGATAAATGGATATTTCATACAACAGGCTTAAATGCTATCTGCCCGAGGCAGGTGAGCTGGCGCCGGATGAGCTGAGCCGCATCCTAACAGCAATTGGCTTGGAAGTTTCCGCCGTAAAGGCGATTGAACCCATACGTGGCGGGCTGAAGGGGCTTGTAGTGGGCGAAGTGCTCACTTGCGAAGCGCATCCCAACAGCGACCATCTGCATATCACTACAGTGAACGTGAGCGAGGGCGATCCGCTACCCATTGTGTGCGGCGCGCCTAATGTGGCTGCCGGGCAAAAAGTGATCGTGGCTACCATCGGTACCACCCTATACCACGGCGACGAGGCGTATACCATCAAAAAAGGTAAGCTGCGCGGAGAGGTGAGTATGGGAATGATCTGCAGCGAAACGGAAATCGGCGTGGGAACGGACGAGAGCGGCATTATGGTTCTGCCTGCCGAAGCCAAGCCCGGAACGCCGGCGGCTGAATGGTTCCATCTGGAGGAAGATTGGCTTATTTCCATCGATATTACGCCCAACCGCATAGATGCCACATCGTACTTTGGCGTGGCGCGTGATGTGGCTGCCTATCTTTCGCTGAAAAAGGGAAAAACAATCCGTGCACAAATGCCGGCTCTGCCGCCAATCCCTGCGGCAACACGTGAGGGCGGAATAGAGGTAACGCTCGATTTGCCCAAGGAAGAGTGCCTTCGCTATACCGGTATTACGCTCTGCGGACTGACAAACGGCGAGAGCCCCAAGTGGTTGCGCGAAAGCCTCGAAGCAATAGGGCATAAGAGCATCAACGCCATTGTGGATATCTCCAACTTTGTCCTTTTTGAGTTGGGGCAACCGATTCACATATTCGATGCGGATAAAATAGAGGGAAATAGCCTTACACTGTGCCATATTCCCGAAGGAACGCCCTTCACTACGTTAGATGGTGTGGAACGCAAGGCAGGCGGCAAGGAAATAATGATATGCGATGCCGCCAAACGGGTGCTCTGTATGGCGGGCGTGCTGGGAGGCACCGATGCGGAAGTAACGGACAAAACCACGCGCGTGTTTGTGGAATGTGCCAACTTTAATGCCACCGCTATACGTAAAGCAGCGCGTCGGCACGGAATTTCAACGGATGCTTCATTCCGCTTTGAGCGCGGTTTGGCTCCGGAAGCGTGCGATAATGCGCTACGGCGCACCGTGGATCTGTTGCGCTCCTGCTGCGGCGCGCAAGTAGAAGGCAAGCCGATCGACTTAGGTATAGCCTCTTTGCCCGAACGGCACTGTGTGCTTCGGCTCAAACGAATGAACGATTTTATCGGAACCGAGATACCTGAAGCGGCAGTTCGTACTATTCTTGCCGCATTAGATATCCAAATAGAACGTAAGGATGGGGATGCGCTTGCACTCTGTTTGCCGTCGTATCGGACCGATGTAACGCGCGAATGCGACGTAATTGAGGAAATATTGCGCATTTACGGATACAACGAAGTGAAGCCCAGTGGCTACATAAAAGCGAATTTGAGCGTGCGCGGCGATGAGGATAAGCGTGCGGCGGCGGAACGAAGGCTTTCGGACTATCTGACCGGTGCCGGTTATCGCGAAATTCTGAGCAATTCGCTCACCGCAGAGAAGTATTATACCGCAAAAGAGTATCCCTCCGATGCGCTGGTGCATATAGTCAATCCGCTCAGCAGCGAGTTGGGCGTGTTGCGTCAAACCCTGCTCTACGGCGGCTTGGAAGCAATCGAACTGAATCGGAAGAATAAACAGCCGCTCTGCGCCTTTTACGAGTGGGGCAACGTTTATGCGCTGAATGCTGCGCCGAGCAAGGACGAAGCGCCACTAACCGAGCGTTTTAAGCAGCACGCTATGCTGGGTCTGTGGCTCTGCGGCGATATGTATGCCGATAATTGGCAGCGCACCGCTATGGACGCATCGTTCTATATGCTCAAAGGTACGATCCAACAGCTGTTTGCTCACTACAATATTCCGGAAGGAGTTGTAGAAGAAGTATTTTGCGACGAAACGGAACTATACGCCGATGCCCTTATGTTCAAGAGCCGGCGCGGAGGTAAGTTGCTCGCTACGTTAGGCATCGTTCATCCTAAAGTGACCGCTGCGTTCGACATCGATTGTCCCGTCTTTTATGCCGAATTGGATGCTGAGCAGCTTTTTGACGAAGCAAAGCAGTATCCGCTCGAAGCAAAGGAAATAAACCGTATGCCCGTGGTAACGCGCGATTTGGCACTATTGTTGGACGAAGAAGTGCGCTTTAAGGATATTGTGGACACAGCTCGCAAGGCGGGAGGCAAATCGCTCCGTGACGTGGTTCTGTTCGATGTTTATACGGGTAAAAACCTGCCGGAAGGCAAAAAAAGCTATGCGGTGCGCTTTCGGATACAGGACGATAAAATCACCCTTACCGATAAGCAGATCGAAAAGATTATGTCTTCCATTGAAAAGGCACTGACAGAACGCTTTGCGGCATCGCTCAGGTAACGAAATAACATTATACGTAATCAATGGCAAAAACCCTATGGGAAGAGCATTTGAATATAGAAAAGCAAGAAAACTGAAGCGCTGGGGAAACATGGCGCGCACCTTTACCAAAATAGGTAAGGAAATAACCATCGCCGCCAAGGCAGGCGGTACCGATCCCGATAGTAATCCGCGTTTGCGCGTACTGATCCAAACGGCAAAAAAAGAAAACATGCCGAAGGATAATGTGGATCGAGCCATCAAACGTGCCGTAGAAAAAGGGATGGACGATTACAAGGAAATTAACTATGAAGGCTACGGACCGCACGGAATTGCCGTATTTGTGGAAACCGCTACGGATAACAATACCCGCACGGTAGCCAACATACGTAGCTACTTCAATAAAAACGGTGGCAGTTTGGGCACTACCGGCAGCTTGGAGTTCCTCTTTGATCACAAATGCGCATTCAAGATTTCCCGAAAGGAAGGTATGGATCTTGAAGAACTGGAGCTGGCGCTCATCGATTTTGGTGTGGAAGATATAGAGGAAGAAGAGGACGGCATCACGCTCTATGGCGATTTTGCTACCAACGCCGCGCTACAAAGCTATTTGGAAGATGAGGGGTACGAAATACAATCTGTCGAATTTGTCCGCATTCCAAAGGATTATCGCGATGTAACTGCGGAAGAAGCCGCCGACGTAAACAAGCTGATTGATAAGATTGAAGAGGATGAAGACGTGCAAAACGTCTTTACCAATATGCGTGAACCCGATGAGGAAAACGACTAACCCATAACGATTAGCTTTATAAACATATAATACCTACCTTTGTAGGCGATAGAACAAACTAATAATATTCGCTATGAAGACGAGTGAAATTATGGCCTCTCTTGAGGCTAAACACCCCGGGGAAAAAGAGTATCTCCAGGCTGTGAGAGAAGTGCTTCTCTCAATTGAAGAAGTATACAACCAGCATCCCGAATTCGAAAAGGCTGCCATTGTAGAACGCATCGTTGAACCGGACCGTATTTTTACGTTCCGTGTGCCTTGGACTGACGATAACGGTAAAGTACATGTAAACTTGGGTTACCGCGTTCAGTTCAACGGAGCCATTGGCCCGTATAAAGGCGGTATTCGTTTCCACGCATCGGTAAACCTTTCCATTCTTAAGTTCTTGGGCTTCGAACAGACTTTCAAGAACGCACTTACTACGTTGCCAATGGGCGGCGGTAAGGGTGGATCTGATTTCTCCCCCAAGGGACGCAGCGATGCCGAAATCATGCGCTTCTGCCAGAGCTTTGTAACCGAATTGTGGCGTAACATCGGTCCGGATACCGATATACCTGCCGGCGATATAGGCGTTGGTGGCCGTGAAGTAGGCTATATGTTCGGTATGTACAAAAAGTTGGCTCGCGAACATACAGGTACGTTTACCGGTAAGGGATTCGAGTTCGGCGGTTCTCGTCTTCGTCCCGAATCAACCGGTTTCGGTGCCGTATATTTCGTTCAGAACATGTGCCACGAATTGGGTATCGATTATAAGGGTAAAACGTTGGCTATCTCCGGTTTCGGTAACGTAGCATGGGGTGTAGCTCAAAAAGCTACCGAAATTGGTCTGAAGGTGGTTACCATCTCCGGTCCTGATGGATACGTATACGATCCGGACGGCATCAATACGCCCGAAAAGTTCCAGTGCATGCTCGATTTGCGTAGCAGCGGTAACGACGTAGTTTCCGATTACGTGAAGAAATTCCCGAAAGCACAGTTCTTTGCCGGCAAAAAGCCTTGGGAACAGAAAGTTGACTTTGCAATGCCTTGCGCTACACAAAACGAAATGGGCTTGGAAGATGCCAAGTTGCTCGTTAAGAACGGCGTAACGCTTGTTGCCGAAACTTCCAACATGGGTTGCACGGCTGAAGCCAGCGAATACTACGTTGCCGAAAAGGTTAACTTCGCTCCGGGTAAGGCAGTTAACGCCGGTGGTGTAAGCTGCTCTGGCTTGGAAATGTCACAGAATGCTATTCACCTCTCCTGGACGAACGAAGAAGTGGATCAGCGTCTGCACCAAATCATGAAAGATATTCATGAACAGTGCGTTACTTATGGTCGCGAAGGCAAATATATCAATTATGTAAAGGGTGCCAACATTGCCGGCTTCATGAAGGTAGCTAAGGCGATGGTCGCTCAAGGCGTTTGCTAAGCAACCGAAGCATTCATTGCATTCCCCTGTAGGGGAGTGCGGTGCCTTATCGGGCGGTATCCTTACGTATAAGGGTGCTGCCCGATTGCTTTTATCCGATTTTTTTAGCGCGAAAGCTTTGTTATGTCACACTCATGCGGTATTGATCCGCTGGCTATCATAGCCCGATATTATCCGGGTGGTTCGGCAAGTTACACCATTTTGGTGCGTCACTCGATGGATGTGGCGCATTTGGCGATGGAGGTTGCGGGGCGCCACCCCGAGCTTGCTTTGGACAAAACCTTTGTGTACGAAGCAGCTATCCTGCACGACCTCGGCATTTTCCTCACCGATGCGCCGGAGATAGCCTGCTACGGTTGCGAGCCTTATATTAAGCACGGGCTCCTCGGTGCCAAGTTGCTCCGTCGGCTGGGGCTTCCGTACCACGCATTGGTATGCGAGCGCCACACGGCAAGCGGTTTGAGCCGCCAAGAGGTGCTGCACGATAAGCTGCCCTTCCCGTTGGATCGGAGCTACGAACCGGAGTCGTTGGAGGAAAAGCTGGTCTGCTACGCCGATTGCTTCTTTTCTAAAACGCATTTGGACGAGCAACGCACCCCCGAGCGTGTAGTGGCATCCATGCAAAAGCGGTGGCAGAAAAACGGTTACGAAGGGAAGGCTGCCACGGTACAACGCTTCCTTGCGATGCACGCTCTCTTTGGCTGATGCGCCCCGTAGGGAGGAGCTTCGCGATAGTTATATACCTTTCGCGCGAAAGGTATAGATGTTTCGGATGAAAGGTATATAAGTTTCCCTCGAGAGGTATATACCTTTTTCCGAGTCGCTGCCGACCCTCTGAGCGCGTTGCTGATTGTGCTTCCGCGGGTGCACCCATTTCTGATTCAGATTGCTTACCTTTGCGCTGTCCGGGGCATGCCCGGTGCCGGTGGGGAATAGTAGTCCCGCCGAGGAGAAAAGAATAGAACAAAACCATCTATAAGAGAGTGAGATATGAATTACCTAACTGAAGAAAAACTAACCATTGTGGGAGCTGCCGGTATGATCGGCTCCAATATGGCACAAACTGCCGCCATGATGCGCCTGACACCTAATCTGTGTCTGTACGATGTATACCTTCCCGGGCTGGAAGGGGTTGCCGAAGAGCTGCGCCACTGCGGCTTCGAGGGGCTCAACGTAACCTTCACCGATAAGGTTGAGGAAGCGTTTAAAGATGCCAAGTATATTGTTTCCAGCGGAGGGGCTCCGCGCAAGGAAGGAATGACGCGCGAGGATCTGCTCAAGGGTAACGCCGGCATAGCCGCACAGTTAGGCGATAACATCAAAAAATACTGCCCCGATTGCAAGCACGTGGTAATCATCTTCAATCCGGCGGATATAACCGGCTTGGTAACCCTTATTCATTCCGGTCTGAAGCCGCAGTGCGTATCCACATTGGCTGCGCTGGATACCATCCGTTTGCAGAGCGAATTGGCGAAGTACTTCGGGCTACGGCAGAGCCAAGTAACCGGCTGCCGCACCTACGGAGGGCACGGCGAGCAGATGGCTGTATTTGCCTCTACGGCACGCGTGGACGGAAAACCGCTCACCGAGCTGATCGGTACCGATAAACTTCCGGAAGATAAATGGCAGGAAATACGTCAAAAAGTGGTAAAAGGCGGTGCCAACATCATCAAATTGCGCGGTAGAAGCAGCTTCCAGAGCCCATCCTATGTAGCCATTGAAATGATTGCCGGCGCAATGGGTGGCGAGCCGTTCACCAAACCGGTGGGTTGCTACGTAAAGGACGGTAAGTTCAACCATGTAATGATGGCGATGGAAACGCGCCTCGATAAGCAGGGAATTCACATCGGTAAGGTAGAGGAAACTCCGGCTGAAATGGCTGAATTGGAAAAGAGCTACGAACATTTGGTTGCGATGCGCCAAAACGTAATCGAAATGGGCATCATTCCGCCCGTTGCCGATTGGAACAAGCTCAATCCCAACCTATAAGCGTTTACGCAGCAAAAACAGATTCGGTAAGGGCGCTTTCTCTATGGGAAAGTGCCCTTCCGCGCACTGAAGCCGCCTTGGGCATAGGCAATTCGGCGCGGAACAGCTAACTTTGCGCTATGATGCCTGTAAAGATCTCTGTGCGTGCATGGCTGGCGGGGGTAGTGGCGCTTTGGTGCGGGCTCCTTTTGGCTTCCTGCGCCGGAAAGGATAAAACTACCGCTACGCTGGTGGTGCATTGGTCGGAAGCGCCGCGCGATACCACGCTGCAGCTGCTGGTTTCCTATACCGATACGCTGCGCCAACCCGGTTGCGATACCCTATTTATCGATAAACCCAAGGGGAAAGCCAAGTGTACGCTCGGAATTTATCCCGTGGGCGTGAGCCCCGTTTCGGTGATGCCGATGGATGGTAGCTTTGTGGTGCTGCTCGATGCCGCTCCGGCGCGTAAAATCACGCTTCGGTTGCCGCTGGCTCATCCCTCCGCCGCACGAATTAAGGGATACAAGGAAGTGGCTGTGAGCGACCGTTTTACCGCTTCGCAGCGCACTTTGCTCTATGCCTACGACGATGCGGTGGCTCAGGGCAATGTGCAAGCCGCCGATTCGCTGTACCAACTTATCGAGGAGGCTGCCGCGCGTTTCGTTGCAAACAATAAGGATAAGGAGGGCGTTGCCCTATTGGCGAACCGCTATTTTGGCGATTACGGAAGTATGGCACGCTTTATGCATTGTACAGGTGATACGGTCTTGCCCGTTTCGCTCCCGTTACAACGGATGCTTTTGGGCGAACTGCTTAAGCCAAAGGCGGATCGGTACCTCGTAACCTCTTATAGGCCGCTGGGCGATACCATTCAGGCAATTGATGCCAAATACCCCACGCGGGACTCCGCGCTCACCGTCCTTTTGCTCGATCGGCGCCTGCCTGCCAAGGGAGTGCTCGATTCGCTCAAGCGCATCGGTAGGGATACGCTCGCGCAGCGAAAGCTCTATACCATTTTGGTGTATCCGTCGGATCGGATTGCGGAGCCGCTGAAGGCCACAAAGCGCGATTCCATTCCGCCTGTAGTTACGCTTACGCCGCCGCTTGCCGAGTGGTACGGAATAATGCGCAGTAATGCTTTTGCCACAACGCCATGCTACATTTTGCTCAAAGGGGGCAAGATGCGCTTCACCTCTGAGGATCAAACGGTTTTCCTCGATACGCTTCGCAAGGAGCTCCCTTATAAGCCGCGCCGTAGCGCTACACCCAAAACTTCCACAAAAAATTAAGTCTAATCCGCAATTCTCATGTTGGTAAAAACCTATACAGCCGCCGTTGTTTCCATAGATGCACAAATTGTGACCGTTGAAGTGAGCAGCGAGGAGGGATGCGGCTTTTCCATTGTGGGCCTGCCCGATACGGCGGTGCGCGAAAGCTACGACCGAATTACTACCGCCCTCGGCGGAAGCGGATTTAATGTACTGGGGAAACATACGGTGATTAACCTGAGCCCCGCCGATTTGAAAAAGGAGGGAACCGCCTACGATTTGCCTATGGCGGTGGGGCTGGTGGCTGCCAACGGGCTGATGGATACGGGGCGAATCAAAAACTATATGCTTATTGGCGAGCTTTCCCTCGATGGTACACTCCGACCGGTCAAGGGCGCCCTGCCCATAGCCATAAAGGCGCGCGAAGCCGGTTTTACCGGTCTGATTGTGCCGTGCGGTAACGGACGCGAGGCGGGGGTAGTAAACCAACTCCATGTGTACGAGGCGGATACGCTCTATAATGTAGTGCAGTTTTTACAAGGAAAGGCCGATCTGCCGGAAATTCAGGTGGATACGCGTGCCGAATTTGCCAAAGGGCAACAGAGCACCCCCTACGATTTTAGCGAAGTGAAAGGGCAGGATAACGTAAAACGTGCCTTGGAAGTGGCTGCCGCCGGCGGACATAATATACTGATGATCGGTTCGCCCGGATCGGGTAAATCGATGATGGCTAAGCGCGTGCCCGGCATTCTGCCGCCCTTCACGCTGAGCGAATCGTTGGAATCTACCAAAATATATTCCGTTGCGGGCAAACTGCCGCTCAATACGATGCTGCTCACCGAGAGGCCCTTCCGTGCGCCGCATCACTCCATATCGATGCCTGCATTAGTGGGAGGCGGCACCACGCCCAAACCGGGAGAGATCAGCTTAGCGCATAACGGCGTTCTTTTTCTGGATGAATTAGCCGAATTTAACCGCTCGGTGCTGGAGTTACTGCGCCAACCGATGGAGGAACGCTGCATCACCGTATCCCGCGCCAAAGCGACGGTGGATTATCCGGCATCCTTTATGCTGGTGGCAGCTATGAATCCTTGTCCGTGCGGTTACTACAATCATCCCACCAAACAGTGCACCTGTCCGCCCGGCACGGTGCAAAAGTACCTTTCGCGCGTTTCCGGCCCGCTGATGGATCGCGTGGATATACAAATTGAAATAGCACCGGTTCCGTTTGAAAAAATCTCCAACGATGCGCCGGCGGAGAGCAGCGCCTCCATACGTCAGCGCGTAGTGGCGGCGCGACGCCTGCAAACCGAGCGGTTCCGCAACTGCCCCGGTGTACATTGCAATGCGCAGATGGGTGCTAAGGAAACGCGACTCTTTGCTACGCCCGATGCGGACGGATTGAACAAATTGGAGCGCGCGATGAACGCTTTTGGGCTTTCTGCTCGTGCCTACGACCGTATTCTCAAAGTGGCACGCACCATAGCCGATCTGGATAACGCCCCCTCCGTAACCGGAAAACATATTGCCGAAGCGATCGGCTACCGCAGCCTCGACCGCGATTCCTGGGGACGCTAACCGCCCTCGCCACAGTCTCGCCTCCGCCCCCTGGCCGAAGCAAACCGGCGAAACATATATACCTCCCCTGCCGCCATTACTGCCCCAGCCGCCATAGTAGTTGTGGTAATCGGAATCAATCAGAATCAATCAGAACCAGTCCGAGCTAATCGGAACCTATCCGAACCAGTACGAGTCAATCGGAACAAATCGGAATAAATCAGAAGCAATCGGAACCAATCGGATTAATTCCGATAGGTTCGGATAAGTTCCGATAAACTCGGATGAGTTCGGATAAAAGCGTCAGGGGTACGGCAGTTGGTACGACGGCGTCAAGCAATAGGCGCGCAGCGGCAGAGGTGCATCAGCGGTGCGCGGGATGCAACGGCGGCGCGGGATGCAACGGCATCAAGCAGTGGCAGGGGTGCATCGTAGCGTGGTAGCTTCAGCGTTGTCAAGCAACGGTAGGGATGCAACGGCGGCGCTGTAGCTTCAGCGTTGTCAAGCAACGGCAGGGGTGCAACTGAGCGGGTGCGTCGTAGCGCGGTAGCTTCAGCGTTGTCAAGCAACGGTAGGGGTGCAGCGGCGGTGCGTCAGCAGTAGCGGTAGCGCAGTGGGTGCGCTACCGTTAGAGGGGTGCCGCTTATTGGGCAATTACGTCCGGCTTAATGTTGATGGATCCCCACACGAAGGGGGTAATATTGACTACCAACTGGTCAGTTCCTCCCTTCTTTTCGAAGGTGATCAACACCGGTATTTCCACCTCGTGGCGCCCTTTAAGGGGTATTTTGTGCTCTGCCACATAATCGGGCAAGGATAAAGATACGTACGGAGCTGCCGCAGCATCGTCCGCATTGAGGAGCGACAGCGTAAAGCCGGCTTCGTTATCAATACGCAGCAGATCAAATCGCGCCCGATACATATCATCGGAAACGGAATGACCTAATTTGGGCAGATAGGGCTTCAGCTCCGTGGGGAACGGTATGCCGCCCTTGTAGCCGGCAATGGAATAATGAGTACCGGCAGGCGCTGCCTTGAGTTGGGGCTTTTGGCCGGGGTAAACGGCATCAAAGCCCTTTACCACTACATCTAAGCTTACGTGTGCCGAGGAGAAGGGAACTTCCACATCGGCGCTTTTCAGTTTGGAAAAATCGAGCACGTACTCGGCATAATAAAGCGAATCGGACGTGCGGTAGATGCCCTCCTTATCGGGCAATGCCGTTACGGAACCCGCGGAAATAGATTCGGGTGCTTTCACATCCGTCGCGCTATTGATATTTCCCCAGGCAACCAGCGTCCATTTGCCTGAGTGTATGTCTTTCAGCTCCATACCGTCGCGCAGTTCGGCAGCGCCTAAGGGTTTGATATAATGAAGCTTGCCGGATTCGTCGTATACATATAGACGTCCGCTTTGGATATGATCCTTCAGTACGTTATCCGTTCCGTCGGCATAGTACACGAAGTGCAACTTAGGGGTTACGCACTTACTCAAATCGTCAAAGAAGCTACTGCACGAAGCGGTGAGAAGTGCCACTGCCGTGAGGATAAGGTATTTTGCCGCTACTTTCATAAACGTATATTTGTTGTTTTCGCTGGTACTTGTTGTTTGTTATTTGCGGTAAGGGGTGGGTTTAAACGCCTTGCATCGCTTTTCTTGGTAATATTATCTTTCGGCTTCCGCTAATAGTATAGCATGTTGCGCTCTTACTTATTTCTCATTGAGGCTCGGTGTGGCGTTAATCGGCGTCCACGTAATTGACTTAGTTCTCAGCGACATACTGTGCGGACTTCCGGATTCGGGAGCCTTCGTAATAGGAAGATCGTTGGCATTGGCAACATTAAACATATCGCTCAACGTGGCAAGGTCGAACTTATATATTTTACCCGCCTCAAAGCCCTTAAGGTCGCCCTTGGTGTTTTCGTAGAAGCTATGAATGGTGAGGTATCCCTCTTTTGCCTTCTGGGAGGGATCGGCCGGGACAGCCTTTATTTTCAGGATGAGGTGATCGAAATAGAGCAAAGGAGTGGCAGCGGCGCGTTCTTTTTCGGTAAGCGGGAAAAGATGATAGGCAATCACCTTTGTTCCATTTTGGAAAGCTGTCTGAGAATCCACGTCGCGAGGAACTATATCACGCATTTTACCATTAATGCGGGGTTTAGTAGCAAAATTGTTCTTCCCATTCCCCGGGGTATAGTTACGACGCGTACCCTCATAATTTATTAGGTAATTATTCACATATACCTCCTCTATTTCGAAGTATTCCCAAGCAGGATTTAATGCCTCTATCTTTCCGAATACTTCCAAACGAGCCATTATAGGCTTAGGGGAAAGATTTACGCTATAGGTTACTTTTTCGCTGTCCTTCGGATTGACTGTGGCCACAATATCTGTGCCGGTAGCGGTTGCTGCCAAGGGAACAGTAGAGCCCTGAAATTGCGTTACATTACGGCGAGCACTCCCGTTTGCGGTGAGGGTTACTTCCGTTACGGGATCTGTTACGGGCACTCTGTAACCGGCCGGGGTGAGCGCTCTTTGAAGGGCAGCATCTTTCAAAGTGAATCTTAGGGCATCTCTACCTTGTTTGATGGAAACGGTTACACTGTCAAATTGAGGCACCGTTCCATCGGGAATGGGATCTGCAAACGCTCGTGTTAGCTCCGTTCTACTTATGCATATGGTCATAACATTCACATGCACATCCACAGGCTCTTTTTTATCCGTACTACAGGAAGCGAAGAGCGCAATTGCGACGGAGGCGATAGCTGCCATCTTGAAAAATTTGTTCATACTGCTAACGTGATCACTTGCCGTCTTATTCATCTTGCTGCTAAATTCCAAAAGGTGGTGCCTAAATTCGTCTAAGTTGCTGTAGGATGCTGTTTTATTTTCCGTTTTTGTGCAAATGGGTAGCTTCTTGCGGTTTATCCTTATAGATAGGTAACTGCGCGGGCAGGCAGATTAGGGGAAGCCCCGGAGGGGGGGGCGAAGCGCCGTGTGGCGACTCGCCCCCCTCGTAGGGGAAATTCCGTTTTAGTGCATAAGCCTGATTTACTTCACGACAATATCGGGCTTAATGTTCTGAGCCTTCCATGCAACGGGTGTAACCTTTACGATAAGCGCCTTTTGGTCAGGCTCGGGTTCCGGGGTGATCGGAGTTTCAGGATCTAAGTCTTCGTCCGTTTTGAAATATTTGCTCAGGTCAGCGAGGTCGAGCTTATAGATGGTACCTGCCTGGAACCCTTTCAGGTCACCGGTCGCTGCCGTCATAAAGGATCTGATGGTCACATAACCTGTTTCTGTGTATCCATTCCGAATTACACGTCCCGATTTTAGATCGGTAATCCTAGCTGATACCTTCAGGATTACGTGAGTATAGAAATCCTCGGGTAGTGGATCTGCCACGAGTTCTTTCGGTGTTTCAGGGAAGAGCTGATAGCCGGCAACGTACTTCTTATCACAAAAATCAGCATAATAGTCACCTTTAATTTCATCCATCATTAGGGGATCTACAGCTTTGGCGAATCCGTTCAGATCCTGATTTGCCTTAATGTAGGTACGACCCTTTCTACCGCCTATAGTCCGATAGTTATTGATGTACACTTCGTCCACTGTTATACTTGAGTATGCATTTTCACCCAGGGAGTTAGCTTGACCTTGAATCTCACCGGCGATTTCAAGACGAGCCAAAGCAGGTTTAACCTCAACTTCAGCGGTATACGTAGTAACGTCACCATCCTTACCCTTGTTAATAGTGGTTGTTTCTCCATAGAGAGGTATTTTGGTGTCAAACGTCATGGGTCTGTTGTTTTCGGGGACCAAATCGTCTGTGAATCCTCCCAACTTTTGGAACGTCTTGATGTTCTTCCCATCTGTTTCACCGTTAGCGATAACAGTCACCTTGGTGGGAACCACCTTGATGGCTTTTCTACAACCGGCGCTCGTTGTAGCTTCGGTGATATCATCCGGAGTAAGGGTAAGTTTTTGTGCACCGTCATTGATGATTACCTTCACATTATCAGTGACCTTACTTAGCGTACCGTCGGGAATCTGATCTTCGAATGCGCGCAGTGCAGTCTCGTTCAGCCGAATGCAAATGGAAGAAATTTCCTTTTTGGGCTCATCCTTCTTGTTGCAGGAAGCGAAGAGCGTGAGTGCCATCGTGGCGATGGCTGCCATCTTTACAATTTTCATACTAACTAATTACTTAATAGTGTTACTTACTTATTATAATTCTACTTGAATTTACGTACTTACTTGCGTTTCTTACTTATTGTAGTTCTATTGAACTTACTATTTACTTTGTGTTACTTACTTGTTATAATTCTACTTGAACTTATGTACTTACTTACGTTACTTACTTCTTGTAGTTCTACTTGAACTTACTTGTACTTACTGTAGCGTTCCACCGGCATTCCTACGGAGTTCAAAGGCTCTATCACGATTGCGGAACGCGCTTTAGTGGCGTGCTCTTTTTCGGGCACGTCGTTGGAGAGATCAATAGGGCTACCCGCTTCGTCTGTTTTAAGGAGGTTGTCGATGGCGGATAAATTGATGCGGTAGAAGTTGCCGGCGAGCAACACCCCTTCGGTTAGCAACGCATATCTCTTTAAGCTTTTGGTTTCCATTCTTTCCGGGGTCGGTAATGGAAGCGTATATAACTGCCTCATCCTTTCCCTCTATTCTTTTTCCTCTATTCTTTTCCCTCTATTCTTTTTCCTCTTTTTCTATCGTGCTTCCCAATTTTTCGCGTGGGGCATACCGGTGCCCGCATATCAGTTCTATAGCAGTTGGGAAGCCAATCGCGTTTACTGCTATTGCAGAGGTATAAATATTTTTTCGAATAACAATCATATTAGGAGAAAATACGATAATTTCGTACATAATCCACCGGGGCAGCCCCTTTTTACTGTGCGGAACGACTGCAGCAACAGGCTCCGGAGCTACTATTTTGGGCAATCGAAATTAATCGGAATCAATCAGAATCAATCAGAATCGATCAGAATCAATCAGAATCGATCAGAATCAATCAGAATTAATCAGAATCGATCAGAATTAATCAGAATTAATCAGAATCAATCGGAATTAATCAGAATCAATCAGAATCGATCAGAATCAATCGGAATCAATCGGAATTAATCAGAATCAATCAGAATCGATCAGAATCAATCGGAATCAATCGGAATTAATCAGAATCAATCAGAGCTAATCGGATTCATTCTGATAAATCGCATAAGGTCCGATAAACACCTATGGCCTACGATACACTATAATACACTTCGATACGTTAGGATACGTTACGATACAGTTTAATACGTTTCGATACACTTTAATACATCTGCGGGGTATGCCGCGTTGTACCTTTGCATCGTTCCTCAGGGAATAGGCGTTAGCCGCGCGGAGCAAGCGAGCTCCAGCAACGTGCTATCGCCTCGGGGCAAAAGCACCGACGGGCATTACCACCGTATGATTATTACATCAGCGGTTGAGTATCCACCACGGATGGTGAACACCGGTTGATTATTACATCAGCGGATGATTAACCACCGCGAATGGTTAGCACCGGTTGATTATTACATCAGCGGATGAGTAACCTCCACGGATGGTGAGCACCGGCTGATTATAAGATCAGCGGATGATTAACCTCTACGGAGGGTTAGCACCAGCGGATGATTAACCTCTACGGATGGGTAGCACCAGCGGATGATTGGCATCTACCGGTCCTTAGCGTCAGCGGATAGTAAAAAGCTGCGGATGGTTAGTGCAGCGGTGCGGATGCTCCACCCCGAGGAACAGCGTTCTTTGACATATTGTATAAACCCGCGCGAGGAAATCTCCACGCCGATAACGGTTAGCGATGGTTCCCGGTAGCTCTTAGCACTACTTTAGCGTCAGAGGATATCAGAGGATGTCGGAATCAATCGGAACCAATCAGAGCCAATCGGATTAGTTCTGATTGGCTCCGATAAGTTCGGATACTATCAGATGCTATCTGATAAGTACGGTAGGCGCTTTAAGCAAAAGGAGTTGTCGCTGGCTGCACCCAAGTAGCCCTTTGTAGCTGTGGCTAAGTAGGGATGTTCGTTGCCGTGGTTTTAGGGGGGAAGGTGTTGCTGCGGCTCAAGCAGGATGGCACTACAATGGCTCAAGCAGGGAAGGTGTTGCTTCGGCTTATTGGGGAATTCCTGGCCCTGTTGCGCGCTACTGCATCAGCTTCTGCCGGATGCGTGCGGCAAGTGTGTTGTCGTTCTCTTTGCCGGAGGTTTCGTCGGAAGCCCATACGATGAGCAGCGAGTCGCCCAAGTGCAGCTTGCTGCGACCCTTGGGCACGATAAAGCGATCGTTGTGCCGGATGAGGATCACCAGCTCGTTTTCGCCCAATTGGACGTTGCGTAGCTCGGCACCATTGGCAAGCATCTGCTCATCAACCGTTCGCTCTTCCATGTGGGTGCCGGTCTCTTCGGGTATCTCTACGCCGATGAAACTACCCTCAGGCGGTGCTTCGGTAGCCAACCCGAGTCGTTTGGCAATAGGAGTGATGGTCATGCCCTGCACCAATAGGGAGAGCAGCGTGATGAAGAAAACAATGGAATAAATGTGCTGCGACCCTTCGATGCCGCTCACCACCGGATAGGTGGCAAAGATAATAGGAGCGGCTCCACGCAAGCCTACCCACGAAATGAACAGCTTTGCCCGGTGGGTCATGCGTCGGAAGGGCAAAAGGGAGATGAATACAGCGAGCGGTCTGCCCAACAGCATCATAAAGATACCCACAGGCACCGCCAACAGACCGATGGTCATCGCTTCGCGCGGATTGACCAGCAAGCCGAGCAAAAGGAAAAGTGCAATTTGTACCAACCAGGTAATCCCATCGAAAAAGTTACTGATGCTCGAGCGGTGCTTCAACCGGTTGTTCCCCACCACAATGCCGGCGGTGTATGCCGCCAAATAGCCGTTGCTCTTAATCAGCGTAGTGGCAGAAAAGGTGAAGAGTAGCACGCACAACAGCATAATGGGATAGAGCGTGCGGTTGGGGATGTGCAATTTATTGATCAACAAGGTTGCCAGCCCCCCCATCAGCACACCAATTGCCGCGCCTCCCACAAACTGGTACAGGAACTGAAGCAACAGTTGTCCCACGGATACGGATGCGCTACCGATAAACTGCATCAGCACAATGGTAAGCATGTAGGCCATCGGGTCGTTACTTCCGCTCTCCAACTCCAGGGCAGGCTTGAGGTTCTGCTTCAATTGCACGCGCTGGGAGCGGAGCAACCCGAATACGGATGCCGAGTCCGTACTACTCATGGTGGCGGCTAAAAGGAGCGCCAACGGAAGCGAGAACTCCTGTCCCAAATCGAATTGGTTGGAGATGTAGTAAATGAAAAGTCCGGTAAAGCCGGTGGTGAGCAGAACGCCTACCGTGGAAAGCACTATTCCCGGGCCGAGCACCGGGCGTATATCCTTTATTTTGGTATCCATCCCCCCCGTAAAGAGGATAATGGTGAGGGCAACCATACCGATGCTCTGCGCCATTTTGGCGTCGCTGAATTGGAAGCCGAACCCGTCCACACCGAACAGCATTCCGGTGAACAGGAACAGCAGCAGCACCGGGATACCGAAACGCGAGCCCACCTTGCCGATTATGATACCGGCAAAGATGATAATGCTGCAAAACAGTACCAATGCTTCTGCGGAAAATGCCATATGCCTATATTTTCTCTTCCGATTCGTTCAAACTATCCTTAGAGGTTGTTTTCTGCATCATTTTCTTGCAGAACAACCCTTTGGGGTGCAATCCGTGCGCAAAGATAACCAATATGAGCAGAACAGCCATCGCACAAGCAGCGCGGAAAAGCGTATCTTTGCAAACAGGTATATGAAAGAACTACACGAAGCGAACAGAATGGGAACGATGGTGGTTACACGCTACCACGATATAAGTATGGGTCACCGCGTGGTGGGTCACTCGGGCAAGTGCCGTCATCTGCATGGGCACAACTACCGTATTCACTTCGTTTGCCACGCAAAGGAGATGGATAACCTTGGGCGCATCATCGATTTTGGCGAGATTAAAACGCGTCTTTGCGCCTGGTTGGAAGCGCATTGGGATCATCGTATGATGCTGTGGGAACAGGATCCGTGGCTCGCACAATTGCAGGCGGTGGATGCCGAAAGCATCGTTGTGGTGCCGTTCAACCCCACTGCCGAGGCCATTGCGCGCTATCTGGTTTGCTGCGTTGCGCCCGAATGCCTTGCCGGCACGGGGGTTACGCTCGTCAGCTGTACGGTGGAGGAAACCGCCAAGTGCAGTGCCTCCTATTCGTTGGAGCCGTTTGCGCATTCGTAAAGAATGGAAGCGCTCCCCATTAACGAGATATTCTATTCGCTCCAGGGCGAAGGCGGGCAGAGTGGCACGCCTATGGTGTTCGTCCGCTTTGCCGGGTGCAACCTGAATTGCTCCTATTGCGATACCGATTTCGCCGCCGCTCAAATGCTTTCGCCCGAGGAAATTCTTCGCGCCGTGGCGGCGTTTCCCTCCAAGGAGCTGCTTTGGACGGGTGGCGAGCCCACTCTCTTTCTCACCGATGCGCTCGTAGCCTTTTTCAAGGCGAAGGGCTATCGGCAGAGCATTGAGACTAACGGCACGCGTCCCGTTCCTAATGGGATCGATTGGATTACCGTAAGCCCTAAGCCGGAAGCGTTTCCACTCCTTGGAGCTAATTTCCCCCAAGGCGTAAACGAGTGGCGGTTTCCCTTTGGTAAGGGCTCTCCGCTCCCTCCGCTTCAAAGCGCCCTTCCCAAAGCATCGTGCTACTTTCTCAGTCCCATTGTGGGGCGTAGCAACAAAATAAACGGTGCCGATGGTTCGTTAAAGGAGTGTATGGCGTACATATTACAACATCCGGAATGGCGACTCAGCGTTCAACTTCACAAGCTTATCGGCTTTCGTTAGTGCTGCTGCTCCTCAGCGCCCTGTTTTTGGGCGGGTGCCGTGCTCGGCGCATCAAGGAGGCGGAGCTGGCCGATAAGGCTGCGCGCTATGCCGAAGCAGCCCTTCTCTACCAAAAGCTCTACCGAACCACGAGCCGAAAGGAACCGGAGCATAAGGGCTACTTTGCTTTCAAAGCTGCCGAAAACTACCGAATGATGCGCAACCCGAGCCGCGCACTGGGTTATTACCGTATGGCGGCGCGTTTGTTGCCGCTTGATAGCGCCTCCATGCTTACCCAAGCGCGTCTTTGCGCAATGCTCGGTAAGTACACGGAAGCGGCGGATATGGTTACGCACTTCCTGGAGCTTTACCCCAACGAACCGCATGCCACGGCATTCCTTACGGAACTACAGCAAAAAGAGCAGCTCGCCGAGAATCGCTTTCGCTTCCAAATAGCTGAAGCGAAGCTGCTTAACTCGGCGCGGAGCGACTTTGCCGGCACCTTTTCAGCCGAGGGTACGGAGTTCATCTTCTCCTCTGCCCGCAGCCGTAATCCGGCGCTTGCCGAACACCCCGCTACGGGCGAAAAGAACAATCAACTGTTCGTCTCCAAAAAGAATGCGCGCGGCGTCTGGTCGCGCCCCGATAGTGTTCAGGGAGGCATCAATAACGGTAACGACAACGCCGCTCCGGCAATCACACCGGATGGCAGTACACTCTACTACACCTCGGTGGAGCAGAGCGATTTGTACGACCGCACCGCTAAGATCTTCCGCGCCGCACGTGCCGGTGAAGGCGGTTACGCTACCGGAACGGAGCTGAAAATGTGGGACGATACGCTGCGCATGGCGGCGCATCCTGCCCTATCGCCCGATGGGAAGCGCATGGTTTTTGTCAGCACCGGAGGCTACGGAGGCAAAGACCTCTACACCATACGCACGGATCAGATCGGCACGCTCAAGCCCACCAATATGGGAGCCGCCATCAATAGTGCGGGCGACGAAATGTACCCCTCTTTTTACGACGACAGCACCCTGTACTTCGCTTCCGACGGGCATCCCGGCCTCGGCGGATTGGATATTTTCCGTGCCAAGCTGGATACAAACGGCGAGTGGCAAGTGGTCAATCTCGGCAGCCCCATCAACTCGTCGTTCGACGATTACGGAATCTGCTTTTCGCCCACTCCGGATCGCGAGCACGTAACCGAGGGCTACTTTGCCTCATCGCGAAACGATCGTCGCGGCTATCCGCACCTCTTTTCGTTTCACCAAAATGCCGTATTTGTCACCTTGGAGGGCTATGTAGCGGATCGCGAGGGAAACCCCATTGAGGGCGCTTCCGTGCGCTTAGTGAGCCGTAACAACCCGTTGGAATACCGCACTGTAACCTCGCGCACCGACGGATTTTTCTCCCTTCAGTTGGATACCGATACCGATTACCTCCTGCTCGCATCGCACAAAGATTACCTCAATCAGTACCTTCCCTTCCAAACGGAGCCGCTTACCGAGAGCGCGCTGTACGAAATCGAGTTCTACCTCGCCTCCCGTCACCGACCGGAGGTGTTCAACGATATCTACTACGACTTCGACAAGGCAACGCTTCGCCCCGAGAGCAAAGCCGCTCTGCAGGAGATGGCGAAAATACTTACCGAGAATCCGGAAGTTCGCGTCCGCCTCTCCTCGCACGCCGATCGCCACGGCCCTGATGCCTACAACATAGGGCTTTCGGAGCGCAGAGCGCAAAGCGTGGTTGCCTATTTGGTGCAGCTTGGCATCGATGCTGCCCGTTTGGAGGCAAAGGGATACGGCAAAACGAAGCCTCGCGCCGTTACGCCTGCGGTGCGCAAGCAGCTCTCCCTACCCGACGATGCCCTCGAGCTGAGCGACACCATTGTGGAAGCACTCAGCGACGAAGAGCAAGCGGTTGCCGATCAACTGAACCGACGTACCGAATTCACCGTCATTGAGCCGTAAAACCTCCTGATGAAAGTCTACACAGCCCTATTTGAAGCCGAATCCGCCGCGCCTGTACTCTATTACAAGGGCGAAGGACTCCTACGCAACGGCTTCCCCTTTTTCCTTCCGGATAAGGAGCCGCTCTACCACGCGGTACCGGTGCTGGCACTGCGCATCGCCAAAACGGGCAAGGAGATTGCGCCGCGCTTTGCGCTTCGCTATGTGGAGGCGCTCGGGGTGGGATTCGATATACTCTGCCCGCGCCTGCTGGTGCGCCTTTCAGCCTCCGGATTGCCGTGGGATACCGCAGTTGCCTTTGCCGATAGTGCCGCTGCTTTCTTCCCCACGCCCTATGTGCAACCGCAAATAGTAACCGAGGGACGCTTTCCGCACTATGCCGAGGCACAGCTCGCCTTGAGCGTTACGCTGCCGGACGGCTCCTCCTTTACGGAAACGTATGCTCACGAGATGCCGGAAAAAGCGCTTTCCGCACTTTCCGCCCTCACGCTTCTGCACTGCGGCGATGTACTCCTCTTGCGTAAAGAGACTACCCGCGCCGTGCCGCTCACTATAGGCGAACAGAGCCTGATCAGCCTCGCTGAACGCGCCGATACGCCCTATCCGCTCCGCGTCAAGTAACCGCCTCCGCAGCACAACGCTGCGCGAGAGCTAAAACAATATGTCAAAGAACGCTGTCCTTCGGGGTGGCGCATCCGTACCGCCGCACTAACCATCCGTGGAAGTCACCCATCCACTGATGCTAACGACCTGTAGATACTAATATCAACCGGTGTTCACCTTCTGTGTAGGTCACTCATCCGCTGATGTAATAATCATACGGTGATAGGCACCTGTGAAGGTTACCCATCCGCTGATGTAATAATCATACGGTGCTCACCATACGTGTAGGTTACCCATCCGCTGATGTAATAATCAACCGGCGTTCACCATCCGTGGGGGTTACCCATCCGCTGATGTAATAATCAGCCGGTGGTAATGTCCGTTGGTGCTTTTGCCCCGAGGCGATAACACGCTGTCGGAGCTCGCTTGCTCCGTGCGTCTACCGCCTATTCCCGGAGGAACGATGCAAAGGTACCACACGGCATACCCCGCAGATGTATTAAAGTGTATCGAAGTGTATTAAACTGTATCGTAACGTATCCTAACGTATCGAAGTGTATCGAACTGTATCGAAACGTATTAAAGTGTATTATAGCGGATCGTAGGCTGGGTTTATCGGAGTTTATCAGAACTTATCCGAGTTTATCAGAATTAATCTGATTGGTTCTGATTAGCTCCGATTGGTTCCGATTAGCTCTGATTGGCTCCGATTAGTTCCGATTGGTTTGGATTGGTTCGGAAACGCAGCAGCACCCTTGTCCGCGGGCGCTACTGCGTAAGGTGGCTGAGGAGCGACGTGTGCGCCACGCCGCCCCGGTGCCGCTGATCTTTGCTGTTTTGCCCTGTTTTCGCGGGCAAAAGGGTTACTCGTTCTTTTCCGCTACACGCAACCGGAATAAGGGTTTACTCGTTCTTTTCCGCTACAGACAGGCGGAATAGGGGTTTACTCGTTCTTTTCCGCTACAGGCAGGCGGAGTAGAGGGTTACTTGC
>ERZ1673752.1379-NODE-1379-length-34293-cov-31.725919_pt1 | contig 34293 bp, 45 predicted proteins | sample MGYA00580195_ERZ1673752 | MGnify/ENA primary metagenome ERZ1673752 (study PRJEB41218, sample SAMN15661744) | gut metagenome | host: Homo sapiens | place: Canada: London | collected 2015-08-20/2019-03-30 | study: EMG produced TPA metagenomics assembly of...
TGACGGTGGAGATCAAGCCTTTCTTCAAGAATACACCACACCTCCTCTTCTCCTATAAGCCGGAGCAGCCCAAGGCGATGCCTACCTTTGATACTCTGCCTCTCGGACTGACCGACTTTGGCATCACGAAGGAAGAGGTGAAGAAGTACGAGGACAGCGTGGGCGGTGAGGAGACCTACAATTATGAGGATGAGTACGAGTTTGTCACGCCTGAGGGTAAGTATCAGGCCGATGGGCGGCTCTATCTCTTCCACCAGGATAAGAAGACCGGCATCTACCAGCTCGAGAAGACCCGCCAGTACTTCCTTGACACGGATCGTGCCTTCTGGAGCTACAAGGGGTACTTCACGCCGACAAACGAATTTATGGACCTCTGTGAGAGAGAGGGCTTCCACTTCGAGGAGTACAATATCCTCGAGCATGTCTACGTCTTTGTCTCCAAGGAGAAGGGGCTGACCATGGGGGCTCAGTGCAAGAAGTTCTTCGGAGATCCCAAGCCGATCATCGTCCTGCAGATCAATCCGGGGACCAAGATGATTGCCCACAAAACCAACCGTAAGTAAACCACCACACGACATAATCAGATCATGAATAAATCACTATATATACTTGCATCGCTCCTCACGGCACTCCTCTGCTTCGGATGTACGCCTGAGAGCTTAGAGAAAGAGCCGACCATGCTCGAGCTCGATAAGCCGGAAGTACGCCTCACCAAGGACAAGGGCGAGATGGTCGTCAGCGTGAAGACCAATGAGGAGTCCGTCGTCGCCATCAGCAATAGAGACTGGATCACCGCAGTACCTGAGGGTACGTCCGTCAAGCTGGTCTATGATGAGAATAAGGTGATCGGCCAGCGTGATGCCGTCGTGCTCGTGCAGGCGGGAGACTTAGTCAAGGCTCTTAAGGTGACTCAGGAGGGCAACGCCCTCGATGTGACCACCGTCCCCGAGGCGATCGTACTGGAGCCGTGGGACAGCGAGGTCACCATCAGTGTCCGCGTCAATGGTGAGGGCTGGACCTGCACCTCAGCCACCGATTGGATCCAGGTCACCTCTCTCCCGTGGAAGAAGGAGGTGATCCTCCGCGCCGATGCCAATAAGAGTGGCGGCGCACGTCAGAGCGAGATCATCTTCCAGGTAGAGGGAGAGGCCGGTACCGTAGCGGTCACCGTGAAGCAGAAGGAGTGGCCGCTCTTCCTCCTGCCCTACATTGACTTTGAGTACGGCACCATGAGCCTCATCTCACGCTTCGAGATGGAGCGCAGGAGCATGATCAAGCAGACGCTCACCGGCTCTGTCTCCTTCACGACCACCAGCCCGATGATGAGCCAGATAGCCTACTCCTTCTCCACCAAGGGTGTGATGACGGCCGCACAGGCTTACATCGCCGCCGACTACACCACCACCGATAAGGATGGTGAGACGATGATCACCAAGGAGGCGATGCATGTCATCGACTCCGCACTCCTCGCAGAGGGCTTTACGGAGAAGCAGGGCAAGCTGCGCTACTTCAACCCCAGCAATCGCGTCGTTGCCTCCATCAAGGATCACACCTACGACCCCAATGTCGAGTACATCTACATCCCGAAGCAGCCGCAGGCATACAAGACCTTCGACAAGATCCCCTATATCCCTGTAGCATTTGGTGCCGACTACAGCGAGGTCCAGAAATACGAGCAGGAGAATGGCGGTGTCTACAACCCCGCCGGCGACTCGTATGATGATGCCCATAACATCTGCTACCACGAGTACAAGGTGCCCGGCAGCAAGGAGATCAAGTCGCGCAACTACTTCCTCAGCTGGGATGCCTCTAAGGGGAAGGTCGGAGCCCTGCTTGCTACCTTCCAGGAGTGGTCTGATATCAATCTGGTCTACTGGGAGTACAATGGTCGACTCAATATCACCGAGGAGTTCCTTGCCCTCTGTGAGAAGGACGGATTCAAGTACAACGGCAAGACCTCTGACGGTAAGATGGATGTCTTCATCAATGACACCAAGGGGATCCAGATGAAGACTCAATTTGCCCACTTCGAGGGCGAGGAGGATCCGTCGCTCGTCATCATGATGCTGCCCTATGTGCCCTCCAATACGCAGACGAGCGCTCTCGACCATAAGATGACTCAGATGAAGAAGCTATGGAAATGAGAAAAAAGCCAAGTATAGGGCTCTTAGCCCTCCTCACTGCCCTCGGACTCGGTCTTGCCTCCTGCTCCAACAGGACGGCACTTGACCCCGAGGAGCCTGAGCAGTCTGCCGAGGTCAATCCGGCAGGCCAGGGGGCGACCGTCCCCGGTCTCGTCCGTGTCCGACTGACGCCCGACCTGGCCGACAAGATCGGCACCCGTGCCCTTCGTGCTGATGATCCTGCGCTCCGGAGCTGTGATGCGCCTATGAGTGATCTCCTCCGGAGTATCGGTGCTCGCGAGGTGAGACCGGTCTTCATCATGGAGCCTGCCTATGAGAAGCGTATGCGCCGGGCGGGGCTCCACCTCTGGTACGACATTATCCTCGATGAGAGTGCCGGTGAGAGCACCACACTCCGCTCGGCGTCTGAGGTCGCTGATCTCCCCGGAGTGGATCTGGTGGAGCAGGTGCCTCTCTACCGGACGATGGATGAGCCGGTATTCTTCCCCCTTAGAGCCTATAGCTTTGACTCAGAGCGGGACGAGACGGATGTGATGCCCTTCAACGACCCCTACCTCCGCAAGCAGTGGCACTACCACAATACGGGATCGGGACTCAAGTCGCTCAAGGGGGCTGATCTCAACCTCTTTGAGGCGTGGAAGCAGGAGACCGGAGACCCCTCCGTCATCGTCGCTGTCATCGATGGTGGCGTCTACTACGAGCATGAGGACCTGGCTCAGAATATCTGGGTCAATCCCAATCCCGGTCAGGGCGAGTACAGGGATGATATCCACGGGTACAACTTTGCCGACGAGGATGCCAATATCGCTTACGATGCCCACGGCACGCACGTGGCGGGTGTGATCGCTGCGGTGAATAATAATGGCATCGGTGTCTGCGGTGTCGCCGGTGGTAATGGCAGTCCCGACTCAGGTGTACGGATCATGGTCTGCGATGCCTTTGGGCGAAAGAATGGGCAGGCCTTTGAGCGCGCCTTTGTCTACGCTGCCAATCATGGCGCTGTCATTGCACAGAATTCCTGGGGTGGCTCCAAGTTTATGTCCCCCTCTCTCAAGAAAGCGATCGACTACTTCATCGACTATGCAGGCTGCGATAATGATGGCAATCAGCTGCCCGACTCCCCGATGAAGGGTGGGGTGGTACTCTTTGCCGCCGGTAATGAGTCCTCGGACGATATGTCCTACCCGGCCGCTTACGGTCCGGTGGTGACCATCTCCGCCATGGCTCCCGACTGGAAGAAGGCGTACTACACCAATCGTGGCGAGTGGATCAACCTGATGTGCCCCGGTGGTGACCTCCACTATCCTGGTGGACAGATCTACAGCACCTCGGTACAGAAGAAGGTGGACGAGCAGACGGGGAATATCCTTTCCGTCCAGAGCTACTACGAATTCATGCAGGGGACCTCGATGGCCTGTCCTCACGCCAGTGGCGTGACCGGACTGATCGTCTCCAAGTATGGCGGACGTGGCTTCACGAATGCCGACTGTAAGCGTCGTCTCCTCTCTGCGCTCCGCCCGTCGGACATCGATGAGTACAATCCGGGATTTGAGGGCATCCTCGGAGCCGGATACCTCGATGCTGCTCGTGCGCTCGATAGCGATACCTCCAAGGCTCCCGCACAGGTCAAGGACGTAAAGGCAGAGCCGGGATATACCGACCTGACCATTACCTTCCCTGCAGTGGCAGACCCTGATGACCGTACCGCAAGCTACTACGTCATCTACTACAGCGACAAGGAGCCCCTCACCGCCTCTACCTACAAGAGTGCGAAGTCGACCAAGGTCTTCGGACTGAAGTATAATGTGGGCGATAAGGTCTCCTATACCAGCCACAACCTCTCGATTCATCAGAGCTACCACTATGCCATAGTGGCGGTAGACCGCTGGGGCAATGAGGCAGCACCCACCTTCTTCTCCTCCTCTACGCTTGACAATGCCGCTCCTGTGGTGACCGTAGAGGGACCTAAGGAGATCCGCCTCGCCGGCAGTGAGACAGCTCGGCTGCTCCTCAAGGTAGCCGACCCCGAGGGTCACACCTGGTCCTATACCATGAAGGGTGATCTCCTCGGCATCTCAGCCAATAGAGAGGAGGAGACGATCCTCGTTGATCTCTCGGCAAGAGGCTCCGTAGGGAAGCACGACTTCGCTGTGGTCGTGAGGGACCAGTATGGCGCTGAGACGGAGGTGAAGATCTCCTACGAGGTCTACCTCAACTCCGCCCCCGTGCTCTCCAAGCCGATCACGCTCACCTATCTCCCGATAGGCCGTGAGCAGACCATCTCTCTCGGAGACTTCATCACCGACCCCGATGGGCATAAGCTGACCTACGCCGTCACCTCCTCTGCGGATCAAGTCGTCGCAGTGAAGCTGCATGATGGTGTGGTCACCCTCAAGGGACTCACCAAGGGTAGCTCCACGGTACAGATACATGCAGTCGATGAGCTGGGTGCTGAGCTCTATGTCAGTCTCAGCATCAAGGCAGTGCCTGACGATATAGTCTACCATGTATACCCGATCCCGACCTATGGTGACCTCAATGTCGTCCTATCGGGACAGATCGGTAGCGCCACCATCTCCGTCATCGCCGGCAATGGGGCGGTAGTCCACAAGGAGGCTGTCAGCGGCATCACGGGTGAGGGGAGTACCCACAAGATGGATCTCTCCAAGCTCGCCGGTGGCAAGTACCTACTCCAGGTGGAGGGTAATAATGGTCTGAAGTATACCCGATACTTCGTGAAGTACTAATTGACTCATACCCTATGTATATCATGAAACCAATATACGCCATTGCTCTCCTCCTCGCCGGGATCACCCTCACCGCATCCGCCCAGGACTCAGGGACGCTGCCCGTGCTCTCGCAAAATCCCGACGCACTCTCTGCCGCCATGGGACAGACCGGCGGTAGCACCCTCTCCGGAGGGCACTATATCTACTCAGCACCCGGGGCAGTATTTGACCGGAGTGAGCGCTTCTCGCTCTCCTACACCGGAATCATCGGTACGGGACATGACTCGATGTGGTCGGGGAGTGGATTTTACAACGCCGTCACCGGGAGCTGGAGATTTCGCGACAAGCATGCCCTGATCGCAGGCTTCCGCTACCTCGGCGGGGGAAGTGTCCTCACGTCGACGGAGAGCGGGGATGGTCGCGAGATACACCCGATGGACATCACCGCCGATCTTGGCTATGCCCTTCGCATCAACAATCACTGGAGAGCCTACGTGGTGGGACACTTCGTTGAGTCGTACATCGGTAAGATCGCTCTCACCGGTGGTGGGTCGCTCGGTGCCACCTACGGCAGCCGGCTCTCCTCTGTACCCCTCGGGTACACCCTCGGAGCCTCTCTCCGTAATCTCGGTGGAGCGGTCCTCTACGGCAAGAAGAGTGGCAAGTACTCCATGCCCGGCTCCGTCACCCTCGCCGGTGACCTGCGCTATGGGCTCACCTCGGAGTGGACGCTGCTCGCTGCGGTGACGGGGGACTACCTTGTCCAGCCCGCCTCTGCCAAGCAGTACGCTGTCGGTGTCGGACTGGGTGCAGCATTCCTGGACGTGATGAGTTTCCAGCTCGGTGGCACCATACTGCCGGGCCGGTACTTCCTCACCGGAGGTCTCGGCTGCCAGCCGATCCGCAATGTCTCCGTAGGTCTCTCCTGTAGGGTAGCCCCGCAGCAGCGGGAGGCCAATCACCTCGCCCTATCTGTAGGCTGTCACTTCTGAGCACTGCAGCATAGGGTCGCTAAGCAACTCCGGCTCTCAGCATAGGGTGACTATGCACCGGAGCCACATCTAATAAGACCTTTGCAAAATGGTCTTTCGCCGAAAAAGCGGTGCTTTTTCGGCAGGGACTTTGCAGAATGCCCCAGATGCAAGGAACTGAGAGTGAGGGCGAAGGGAGTGTGCTTACGCACATGACCAAGCCCGAATCTCGAGAGTGACGCCGCAGATGGGGTATTCTGCAAAGGTCTCCTAATAGCGGTATTAGTCTCACGGCTAATACCGCTATTAGCTTGATCGTCCCACACCGGAGTAATACGCTGATCCGATAAGAGCAAAAAAAAGGTCCCCCGCAGGCGCTTTTCGCCTACGGGGGACCTTTGTGTCGGGTGGTGGGAGTTTACTTATCGGACTGCTCTGCTCTCGCCTTGTCGCGGAGGAGCTTATGTCGGCGCTGGGTGGGCGTCATGTCGTACTGACGGCGGCAGAAGACGGTGAAGTGGCTGGGGGAGGAGAAGCCAAATTCCTTGATGATCTCCGAGAAGGGCACGGCGGCATCGGCGAGCTGACGGTCGATATACTTCGCCTTCTCCTGCAGCATCCAGGTGTAGGGGGGGACATTGAAGGTCTCCTGAAATCTCTTCTTGAAGACCCGCACCGGCATCCCTCTCTGGTCGGCAAGATCCTGGACGGTCTTGGCGCGGAGGAAGTTTTGGACCACAAACTCCTTGAAGTCGATCTCCTGTCGGAGTAGCGGAGCGAGGAGCCCTGCGATCTGCTCCCGCTCGTAGAAGGCTCCGAGGAAGAAGAAGAGCTCCTTGAGCTTTGACTCGTAGATGCTTATGCAATTGAGCTGATGACTATTCATATAGAGCATGCTGTCAAGCACCATCTTGATCGACTCGTGTGTGGGGAGCGAGATGAAGACATGCGACGTGGGTGCCTTGTCCTTGAGCCGAGCGATGGAGTAATTGTCGCAGAGCTGTGAGGGCTTGCTGAAGAAGAAGGTGTGGACCCTTGTCTCCTTGCCATCGCCATAGATGGTGACGGTGCGCTGCGTGCCTAAGAAGAGGAAGTAGTCCCCCCGACAGGCGTGCCGCTCAGTCTCGTCTCTATAGCTGTAGGATGAAGTGCGCGCCTCCACGAAGACAAACATGAAGTGCTTCTCGCTGTCGATGGTCAGCTCCTCACCCCGCTCGAGAGTGTAGCTCTTGAGGGGGCAGCGCAGTGCGCATGCGTAGTAGTGACAATTGAGGTGTCGATCGAGGTCGACGATATCTTTCTTATTGTTGGTAATCATTCCTTCTCCATTACTCTAAATTTCTGTATCCTCTGAGGAGTCCTCAGTCATACGGAAAGTTTTTACAAAGTTAGAGCTTTTCTATCAATGGAGCAAGTAAAAAAGCAAAAGGATGATTGTACAATCCACATTTTGCCCTCGGCTGATTTCTGCCCAATTGTGTAGAGGTCTCGGTGGTGGGGGCAAAAAAGAGGGTGCACTCGACGGTACTCTGTGACGTGCACCCTGATACGTGTGAAGTATGCCCTGGGTTAGGGCCACTGCATCTCAAGCTTTTGCGAACGGCAGTATGCTGATGTGCCTTCCCGCCACATCAATGATGTGGCGCACCACATCCTCTGCAGCCGTGATGCGTGCCAAGCTTTTTACCCAAAATGTCAATGTGGACGTATTAACACTTTGTGTTAAACTTATTCGCTACCTTTGCATCACAAAAGCTAACCAAACCCGATGGAAATTGAATTTGAGGATAAAAAGCTGAAAAAGAAACTCTCTAAGCCGTCACAAGCCAAGAGGTACTTTGGAGGTATGGCATCAACTATCTTCCTGAGGATAAAACAGCTCGAGGCGGCAAATGACGAAGCGGAATTACGCCTGATCCCGGGGGGCTTTCATCCCCTCACAGGAGACAGGGATGGACAGTGGGCTTGTTCGCTGTGCGCCAACTGGAGATTAATCTTTCGGTTGAGGATTGAAGCAAGTTATGTGGCAGTAATCATAGAAGTAGTGGATTATCACTAAAGGATTATGGGACAGACAAAGTATACATCTCCGGTGGCAGTACATCCCGGGGAGCTTATCAAGGAATGGCTGGAAGAGAGCGGGATGACGAGCAGGGAGTTTGCACTCCGTACCGGTAAGCCCGAGAAGACCATCAGCCATATACTTAACGGCAAGTCTGCAATAATGAAGGATGTTGCGGACAGCTTCGAGATCGTGACAGGCATACCCGCAGACTATATCCTGAGATTTCAGGCGAAGTATGAGGCGGACGTGGCGCGACTCTCTAGGATAGATCCTATGGAGACTCTCTGGGACAGCTTTGGGGAGCTATTCCCCTACAATCAGATGGTCAAGATGGGGTGGATCGTAAAGGAGCGTACAAAGGCAGATAAGATGCGTGGCTTACTCTCCTTCCTGGGACTGACCAATGAGCAAGCATTCACCGAGGCTTACACAACCATCGGCGTTGCTTACAGACACACAGGGAAGGCACGGCGCACACCCTATGATGTGGCGGCGTGGGTAAGACAAGGACAGATACTTGCAAGCAGACAGAAGCGACCGGAGACAGTTGCAAGGAAAGAGATAATCACAAGTCGTATCCCTGAGCTGAAGGGGGCGCTCAAGATCGGGGATCTGCCCCTCCTCGTCTCTCTTTGTGCCGAGATCGGGGTGAAGCTTGTCTTTGTGGAGAACCTCCCCTCTGCATCGATCAGCGGTGCTGCCTATCAGTATGGAGGTAGTCCCGTGATACAACTCTCGGGAAAAGGGAAAACATTGGACAAGCTTACTTACAACTTCTTTCACGAGCTGGGGCATATCTACCACGGACACAAGGGCATACTTGTGGACGATATAGATGAAGCGACAAATACGGACGAAGAAAAGCAGGCAGATGCCTTTGCCACAAAAGTCTTGTACGGAGATCTCAGAGACTTTGACCACGCACCAAGCAGGTCGGAGATCATTACCGAGGCAGACCGAGTAGGTGTCTCCCCTTGTGTAGTTCTTGGACATCTGACGCACACAAGATTGATAAGCTATCAAGAAGCAAGCACACGCTACAGATCACTTCAGAAACCTTTTGAGATAGATTTTGAAGAGATAGCCCCGAGGTAGGAAACTATCTGTTGTACGAATAAGCGGAACCTCTCTATTCACTCCGGCGAATAGAGAGGTTCCCGTTTTTTTATGCGTTCTGAGACGGAGAAGTCTACTCTGACAGTCTCTCCTCAGGCGTGGTCGCTCGGTAGTGCTCCCCCTCGCAGTGGACAAGGGCGGACAATCCTTCACTTCGCATATGGCGATAAGCTCCCACACAGGCGCATCTACTGCCGTTGCTATCCTGTCAAGAGTGTGGGTGTAGTCGTACACTGGGATTGTAAGGATAGTATTGTGGGGAAAAGCGCTTGCGTGGCAGCTATAGGGTTTCTATATTTGCTCTGCAAGCTACCAACAAGATAGACGTATGAGTAATACACTTACACTACAGATCAAAAAAGATAGCTTTGAAGCTATCCTCCGTGGGGATCAAACCACTGAGAGCAGATGGGTATACCCGTCTAACAAGGGCTTATACTTTGACCCGATAGAGGTCAGAAAAAAGGGTTTCACCCCCGATGAGCTGGGCTTTGACGTGAGTGGCGACGAGGATATCATCTACTTCGACACTCTCGGCACAGTGCTTGGTGCCCCAAGAGATTATGCCTATCTGAGACTGATCAATGGCAGGCGCAAGGATGCCCCTGAGCTGACGGTCGAGGTGATCGAGGTAAGTCATGAGATTAATGTCGATGAAGATGACAAACCCTACCTCATTGCAGACACCTATCGAGGCGAAAAGGTTGCGTGTATAGCCTTAGGGGTAAACTACACTCTCGGCAAAATCGTAGAGACGAAGAATATTCCATAACAATGCAGATGTTTATTTTTCAGAGCAATGAAGATAACATACAACGGCAAAGAGCACGAGGCATACGCCCTCGTGATGAAGAGAGAGAATGCCCTTGAGATCCTCAACGGGACAAAGAGGGTAGAGATCCGAGCGTTTACCGAGTTCTACGACAGAATGTTTCTTGATATGGACATACAAAAAACCCGCTTATACTCTTATTACCGAGTATAAGCGGGTTGCTTGGGCGGAGAGTGAGGGATTATCGCTTCTCGCTATTCATCGGTATTCTCCTTGACCATACCCCAAAAATACCCCGTTTTGGCGTTGAACCTATCCATCATTGACTTTTTGAACCGATCCGCTATCGCTATGTAGGGCTTCATCGCCTCGTAGTTTTTGTGACCAGTCCACTTCATTACGGTCTCGACCGGGATGCCCATCATCAGGGCGTTGGAGATGAATGTGCGTCTCCCTGCGTGTGTGGTCAGTAGTTGCCACTTAGGGTAGGTTTTCTCCTCCCTCTTGCCCGCTCGGATGCGCACGATCTTCATCGGGGTGGTGATGCCACAATGCAGACCTACTTCCTTGATGTAGTTGTTGTACTTCTGATTGGAGAGCTGAGGGGGGCGGTTGCCGTACTTAGCAAGGAGGGCACGGCTGTAATCGTTTAGCTCGATGTGGAGGGTGTCTGTGGTCTTTTGCGTCACAATAGTGATGCAGTCGTCCGTGATGTCTGCAGGGGTGAGCTTTTGTAGGTCGGAGTATCTGAGGCCTGTGAAGGATGAGATACAGAAGAGGTCCCGTGCTTTCTCGAGGTAGGGGTACGGGAGTTCGGCATTGAGGACAGTCATCAGCTCGTCCCACTCAAGGAAGATGATCTGCTTGTCCACCGTCTTGAGGGCAGGTCGGTAGTCCAGCGCTCCCCTATCGCAGGGGTAGCCGTGTCTGTCGGAGTATCGGAGTACGGCTTGTATGCGCTTCACGTAACCGATGACGGTGGAGTTATTGAGCTTGCAGTCTAAGCTGAGGTAGGTCACCCACCCCGAGAGCCATTCCTCCGTTATCTGACTTATGGTCGTGCCGGCTGAATAGCCCTCCACCTTTTTGATGAGTGCGGTGAGCTTGTCATATCCTGAAGTGGACCACTGCCGGGAGCGTCCGACGTCGTTTCCCATCGCTTTGGCGACGGCCATAAAGGTCTCTGTCACCTCCGTACTCTTGCCAAGCTCGAGGTCTAAGTCTTGTCGGAGCTTCTCGGGGGTCGGTGTGATGCCGTCGATCTCGTAGGAGGCGAATAGTCGCTCTACAGCGTCTTCGTGCTGCTGGAGTACTCGATTGATGTACGTAGCGGGTACCTTATCCTTCGTGTGCGTGGAGTTTGGCTTTACTCGCATAGCGTCCGGGAGCCACTTCGATAGGTCCACGGCGATGCCGGGGGCGTAATCGATGCGGTTTCCTGCCCACGAGATGCGGAGCCTGAGGAGTGCGGTGCCGTCCTTGTGCTTGCGTCCGGGTGTTATGCGGTATCGGTGTCTCCTCATTTCTGCTCACAAAAGCATTCAGCCATAAGATTACAATTCGTCACGAAGTCTTCTATGAGAGTTGTTGTTCTCAGAGCTGTCCTCGTAAGTTAGCAAAACACGTTTGCCATCTTCGCCTGCAACATCAATGATACCTAAAGAGATCGAGCCTCCATTTTTTAACTTAAAGTCAGTGCTAACCAAATCATCATTGTCAAAAGTGTGAATGTCGGCACTCTTGTACTTCTCCGTCAAACTTCCTTTAAGTGTTTCGTAGGTAGCTCGTGCTTCAGAGTCATCAGAAACCGGGAAGAACACTGAAACCTTCTCAACCTTACTCCAGTCATTCTCTTTAACAAGAATGATGCAAGGAGATTTGCCGGCGAAAGACCCGAGTAGGCATTGTTGGTTAGTGCCTGGATCTCTCCCCTGGTCGAGAAACCCATTTGCCTCGAGTTTTTGAATGAATGTAGTAGAGGGTTCCCCCATTGATATTCCCATAAACTCTGTGTAATCAGACTTTGTCTCTCCACAAGAGGCGAGCAACAGAGTGAAGAGGAAAAGAAGAGTGTAATGTCTCATAATAGAAATTTATTGTTGTGTTAGAACTTTCGGGAGAGGGAGACGGCGTGATAGATGTCTCGCACGTCCTCCAAGTTGATGGTGAAGTCGGGGTACATAGGGTTGTAGGAGTGGCAGGTGATGGTGTGCTGCTCCACATCGTGAGCGGTGATATTCTTTATCAGTATGCCCTCCCGCTTTGTCGCTATGACCCAGATGCTGTGATTGTAGATGTGGAGACGCTTATCCTTGTAGTAGTCAAAGGAGACGTGCTTGGATAAGATTTCGTCGCCATCGGCAAGGTTAGGGAGCATTGAGTCCCCCGTGACGGTGAAGATGACGAAGTCAGACGGCTTGGCTCCCTGCGGTGCCATTACCGTCCTGCGCTCCGCCCAGTCCTCGGCAAACACATCCTCATACCAGCCGGTACTGCCGGCCATTGCTCCGTAGGGGATGACGGGGACTGAGATCCAATTTATGTCGGAGGGGTTGACCATCGTGGCGTTGCCCTTCGGCTCCTTGGTGAGCAGCATAGACCCCTCACCCGTGAGGAGCCAATCCTTGGAGACCTCCGGGAAGGCCTTAGCTATTGATAGAACAAATTGTTCTGTTATTGACCTCCTTCCGTTCAGCGCCTCAGACACATAACTCCTTCCCTTACCTATCCTATTGGCAAAGTCAGTGTTATTGTAGATTGCTCTGGTGTCAATCAACTTGTCTCTTAGCTCATTAAGTTGTTGAGTATCAATCATAATAGAAACATTAACATTGATTAACTACGAAAACCGTCTATATACTATTGTTGGTAGACGAATATTGTCTACCTTTGTATCAACAAGAGAGGTAAACATATCACGTGTACCACTTCTGTGACTACAAACATAATAATAAGTAATGAGATGAGATGATATGAGACGTGACTAAAGAGATTATCGGCGTTAAGCCGTTCGAGCGAATGCGGGTGGGGCAAAAGATACAGTACCCTATTGATCGCAAAGAGACTGTCAATGCTAACCTTGTAAAGGTGAGATTGAAACACAAAGAGAGACGATATATAACAGTGAGTGGTAGCAAAACCATTTACATCATACGAGACTTATAGTTATGGACACGACAACGACAACGACAAAAGAGACAGAGGTAGCTACAGAGGTAGCAACTGCAGAAGCAACCGAGACAAAATCCAAAAAGAGAGAGACCTCTCTTGGCGATGAAATATGGTCCTTGGAGAGTCGTACTTCTTACATCGAGCATTGCGTCGATGGGGAATACACACTGCGTGAGGGTGACATTGAGGATGCCATTGAGAAGTGCTTTGACCTGAAGAAAAAGGCTAAGACCGAAACCACCGAGTGGCGTATGATCCGAAGGCTCCTCAACAGGCTCATCGCTTGTGCCGCTGACGCAAGACACCTATGAAACCGATACAGAAAGCCACCCTCGTGGTTCTTGGTTGTGCGGCCGCCATCCTGCTTATAGGCGTGCCGGTGGACACTCTCCCCGTAGGATGGTGGATTACAGCCCTCGTGATGACCAAGCTATCTGCGTGGTGGCTCTATACACTCACCGCTAAGCTATATAAGAGATGGACACCGAACGAAGACTAATAGACCTGACTGCCGGCGACCTGTACGCCCTTGTGCGTACAGCGGTAAGCGAGATCACCCGCCAATCTCCGGCACAGCAGACCGAGATCGTGAGTGGTCGTAAAAAAATTGCGAAAGCACTCGGGGTCTCCGTGGACAAGCTGGATCAGCTTATACGTGACGGCTACTTAGCCGATGCCGTCAAGCAAAACGGCAGGACTATGATATGTGACATCAATAAAGCCTTCGCCGCCTTCGGTGACGAGTGGCACTAACTAACAATCAAATGAGATAAGACTATGGCAACAACTAACGAAATCAAGGTCTCCTACTCTGTAGGGGGCAACGAAGTAACCCTAACACCGAACACGGTGGCAAACTACCTCGTGCGTGGAAACAGCAAGGCGACAGAGCAGGACATCATAATGTTTATGAGCCTATGTAAATTCCAAAAGCTCAATCCCTTCCTCAACGAAGCGTACCTCGTCAAGTACGGCTCTCAGCCGGCACAGATGATCACCTCCAAAGAAGCGTACTTCAAGAGAGCCGAGGAAAACCCCAACTTCAAGGGGATACGCTCGGGTATCATCATTCTGAGGCAGAATGAAATACAAGAAGTAGAGGGGTGCTTTCAGGCACCCGGGGACCTCCTACTCGGGGGCTGGGCTGAAGTCTACCGCTCAGATCGTGACTACCCCGTGGTAGCAAAAGTAAACCTAAGCGAGTACGACAAGAAGCAGAGTGTATGGACTGAGAAAAAGTCCACAATGATAGCTAAGATCGCCAAGGTACAGGCGTTAAGAGAAGCCTTCCCTTCACAGCTGGGGGCGATGTATCTTGGTGAAGAAACTGCAGAGTATGCAGAGGTCTCCGAGGTCGAGACTGAGAGCAAGAAGCAGGCTGAGAGCGCACTCGCCAAGGCAAAGAAGGCAATGTCTAAGGCGGTGAAGCCAAAAGATGAAGAGCCCTCCGAGGCTCCTGAACCTGAACCTGAACCTGAACCTGAGCCTGAAGCAGAACCCGTAGCAGAGACTGAAGAGACAGCATAACACACTAACACTAACATAACTAAATCATAATCATTATGAGCGTCAAAATCATCAACTGCAATAATCGTGAAGAGTGGCTTAGCGAGCGCGCCGAGGGCATCGGCTCCTCGGATATTGCCACCATCGTAGGGCTCAATCCCTACGAGACCCCTTACTCCCTATGGCGGCGAAAGCTGGGACTTGATCCAGTGAAAGAGGAGACCCTCCCGATGAAACTCGGTCACCTGCTCGAGGATAGCGTGGCGACCCTCTACAGCGATGAGACGGGAGCGGTGATCGACCCCGACAGCGTGGGCGACTTCTTATGCGTCGACACCGATGCACCCTACCTGCGTGTCTCCCCCGACCGCTTTGCGATCCGCCCGGACGGGACCCGTGAAATCGTAGAGTGCAAGACTACTCAGATGATGGTAGACCCCGATGATCTCCCTACGTGGTGGTTTGCACAGATTCAGTATTTGATGGGTGTCTCAGACATCCACGACTGCACGCTGGCGTGGCTCTCCTCTGGACGGACGTTTGGGTATCAGCACATCAAGTTGGTGCCTGAGTTCTACGACTTCCTTCGCGAGTCTGCGGATCGCTTTTGGCGTGAGAATATCCAAGGTCGTCAAGAGCCTAAGCCTATTAATAGCGAGGATATCCTCGCCAAGTACGGCATCGGTACAAAGGGTAAGGAGGTAGAGGCAGATCAGTCTGTCTTTGATGACTACACCAAGTTGGTGGCGGTGCGAGACGAGATCGACCGCCTGAGTAGCGAGAAGACGGAAATCGAAGAGAGGATCAAGCTGACCCTTCAGGACGGCACCGAGCTGATACATAATGGTGTCACCCTCGTGACGTGGCGAGGTAGCAAGCCGAGCAGTTCCTTTGACCGCAAGGGGTTCGAGAAAGACTACCCCGAGCTGGCCGCTAAGTACACGACCGAGAAGCCCGGCACTCGCCGTTTCCTCGTAAAGTGAGACATACCGAGATGAGAGTAGGTAACGGGTAAAATAGTTACCCAATGCGGTGCTATCCGTTCCCTACTCCCATTTTTTACGCCCGTACACCTATGATTACAAAGAGGGTAACAGTGCGTGCGGTGGTTAATTACGTACACCTGTCGCCTATCAGGCGACCATCCGAGCGCAAAGCCTACTACAGGGTAGATGTTATCATCCCGATGAGTGACACGGAGACCCTGAGACGGCTCAGAGAGAGCGTAAGGGCAGCGGATGAGACCTGCACGCTCTCCGATGTGCTCAAGGAAGGGGATCTAAAGGGCGGGCACCTCTATAGCGGGTGTTACTACTGCACTGCAAAGAGGTCTGTAGACCTTGCTCCGCCTAAGGTCACCGGCACGCCAAGAGATGGCGCAAGTGTAGACATCACGCTGCGAGCTATGCAGACCTACCGCAATGGAGAGCGGACAGTCTCTTTCAGACTGGAGAGTATAGACTTTTAATTCACTAACTAACAGATAACAGACACAACTATGAGCGTATTTTTTATAGACGGCATCATCACCAACGTCCTCCCCGTGCAAAGCGGTATAGGCAAGTCATCAGGTAAAGAGTGGAACAAGCAGACCGCTGTGCTTCAGACCTCAGAGCAGTACCCTAAGAGTATCGCCTTCGATATGTTCAACGACCGCATCATCCCCCTGCAGGTGGGGCAATCTGTCCACGTGCAGATCTCCCTTGAGAGCCGTGAGTATAATGGTCGTTGGTTCACCAACGTGAATGCCATTAGCGTCGAGCAGGCCGCACCGGTGGGCGCTCCTCAGCAGATGCCGTACACTCAGGCTCCCGTGCAGGCACCTCAGCAGACTTACCAGCAGGCACCTCAGCAGGCACCTCAGCAGGCATATCCTCAGCAGGTAGAAAATGACCTCCCATTCTGAGAGTATGGGGACGCAAATGGGACGAGACACTATGAGGAGTGATTGACGACTCTACTATGCTAAGGATAGCGGTGGCGTCCTCTCGGATGGACACACGATGGACGAACACCGCTATCTCTTGGCACGACCTCAAGGAGAGGTGCAAGCCCCTCCGCACTACAGAGACACTTGCTGAGTATCAGGCGATGTCTAAGGACGAGAGGGGCAGCGTGAAGGATGTCGGGGGCTTCGTCGGTGGCGTGCTGAAGGAAGACGGCAACCGGAAGAATGACAACCTCCTCTGTCGCACCCTCCTTACGATAGACGTGGATGACGCTACCGCACCGCCTGAGCAACCTAACCCCCGCTTTGCGATGATCGTCCACTCTACGCACTCGCACACGACCGAGAAGCCCCGCTACAGGGTCATCGTGCCACTATCAAGGGAGTGTACACCTCTGGAGTACTCTGCCGTGGCGCATAAGATGGCTGAGGGGATCGGTCTTGACCAGGTCGACATGACCTCCTGCGAGCCTGTGCGACTGATGTACTGGGCTTCGGCTCCTAAGGACGCACCGATACTCTACTTCGCTCAGGACGGAGAACCGCTTGATGTTGATGTCATCCTCTCTATGTACAAAGATTGGACAGATGAGACCGAGTGGGCGACGAAAGAGCGTATCTCCGGCACAGCGTACAATGCCAAGCGGGGCAGTCGCAAGCCCGGTGCCACTCGGCAGGAGATGCCCAGGGAGAAGCAGAATATCATCGGAGCGTGGTGCCGACACTATGATGTCTACCACGTCCTCAATGAGTTACTCTGCGGGATGTATGTCCCTGCAGGCCTTAACCGCTTCACCTATGCCGGTGGCTCCACCTTTGGCGGGGTCGTGGTGTATGACGATGGGGACTTCTTCTACTCCTATCATCAGACAGACCCCCTCGGCGGTCAGCTCCTCAACTCGTGGGACCTTGTCCGTTTAGCTAAGTATGGTCACCTCGACAAGGACGCTGCTCCTACGACACGTATCGACAGGCTCCCGAGCTATGCGGCTATGATGCAGTATGCGCTCTCCATACCTGAGGTCAAGAGAGACTATCTGGCGTGTGAGACGATGCGCAACCGACAGACCGCATTAGAGGGTGTGGACACTGAGGACGACCTTGACAGCAGCCCCGATGAGGGGTGGATAGAGCAGCTCGAGACCACGGAGAAGGGTGCCACGGTGTCCAGCCTGCACAACTTCTACTCGATCCTCAAGTATGACCCTAAACTCCTACGGGGGCGGGTCATCTACGATGAGTTTAAGCGTGAGAAGGTGGTCACAGGCGAACTCTTCTGGGAGCGTGAGGAGGGCGACCTCTGGACGGATGCCGACACGGCTCAGGTGGCTCTCTACATCGAGAAAGTCTACAAGATCAAGAATAAGAATGACCTGCAGATGATGCTTGAGGCGGTGGTGCGGGAGGATGACTTCCGGGAGAATGGGGTACGTAAGTTTATCCTCAGGGAGAAGTGGGACGGCACACCTCGTGTCGATACGCTCTTCATCAAGTACCTGGGGGTGGAGGATACGCCCTTCAATCGCTCGCTCACTCGCAAGAGCCTTGTCGCCTGTGTCGCTCGGGCCTTTGACCCGGGAGTAAAGTTTGATCAGATCATCGTCATTGCCGGCCCACAGGGTATCGGCAAGAGCAGTATCCTCCGCAAGCTGGCGGGGGGCGGTAAGTACTTTATGGACAGCTTCAATCTGGACACGAAGTCAAATAAGATGCAGGAGGCGGTAGTCGGCTCGTGGATCGTGGAGATACCTGAGCTGGATGGCTTCTACAAGGCGGATATGAATACGATCAAGAGCTTTGTCTCCAAGCAGTGGGATGAGTTTCGTCCCGCCTACGCTCGTGAGAAAGTGGCGGTGAAGCGCACGTGCGTCTTCTTTGCCACCACCAACGATGAGGAGTTTCTCCGTGACAGCTCGGGCAACAGACGCTTCTGGATACTTCAGTGCGGGGTGCCAATGGAGGATGTCTTCAGCCTGACGGATCACGACATCGCTCAGGTATGGGCGGAGGCTTACCGGCTCTATAAGCAGGGCGAGACTACTCTCTATCTGGATAAGGAAGAGAGCAGGGAGCTCAGTGAGATGCAGAAGAGGTACGACAGCGACAATGATCAGGTGGGTGCCTTGGAGGCGTTCCTTGACGTGCTGCTACCGGGTGACTGGAATGTCTTTCAGCAGGAGGAGCGGCGAGCTTACTTTGAGGCTCAGAAGCGAGGTGTACCCTATTATCGTGACCCGACCCTGGGTTTTGCCAGCATCGGCACGGAGAAGCGCACCGAGGTCTCTGCCATAGAGGTGGTGAATGAGTTCTTCGGGATGGACAACGGCAGGGGCAATCGTCAGAGCCGTATCGCCACCGACCTGCTCAAGAAGCTGGACGGCTGGGAGCTGACGAAGGACCGTAGGAGGCTTTCCGGTGGGTATGGTCAACAAAGGGTTTTTGTGCGAAAAAGGTGAGTGCAGACCCCCTTTTCTCTGCACTCACTCTGCACTCACTTGGGTGTCTCTGCACTCACTACTGAGTTCAGTGAGTTAAGACTGAGTTAAGAGAATTGTAGGTCTGCACTCACCTCCTAACCCTCTCTATTACTACTACAACCAACTACTGAGTTCAGTGAGTTAAGAGAATAGTAGAAAAACATAAAAAGGGGGTTTTACATAGATATAGGGAGTATAGGGGTATGTAGATAGGGTGTTATGGAGATGTTACCAATTTTCTGCACTCACTGCACTCACCTACCCCCAAAGTAGAGAACGAAACAACATTTTTAACATTTCAAGATACATATAACAATGGAGACAAACGGAAATAAGTCTTGCTTAGGCATCACCTTGGGAGCGATAGTACTCTTCGCACTCGTGGCAGTCGGGATGGTCGGCTGCCCTCGCTATGCGGTGTACAGTCAACAGATGGCTGGACAGGCGGAGTTTGCCCGTGCTGAGCAGAATAGGCGCATCAAGATAGAGGAGGCGAAAGCTAACCTCGAAGCGGAGAAGCTCAACGCTCAGGCGGAGATAGAGCGAGCCAAGGGTGCAGCCGAAGCGATCAGGATAGAGAATGGGAGCATCACCCCCACCTACATCCAATACCTTTGGGTACGTCAGCAGACTGCCCTCAATGAAAAGACGGTGATCTATATCCCAACCGAAGCGAACCTGCCCATCCTTGAAGCAGGGAGGGGAGCAACGGCACCAAAGCTGGTAACTACAGAAACAGACAAAAAAGAAGACTGAGTTATGATCAACGAAAAGTACTTGGAGAAAAAACTGACGGAGGGGCTTCACGCTCTTGGTGTGTGGTGCGAGAAGTACACCAACCCCTTCAAGGCAGGCTATCCCGATCGGATGTGCATAGAGAAGACGGGCAAGGTCTCTTGGGTGGAGGTGAAGACCCCCGGGGAGAAGCTCCGCCCCCTTCAAGAGGAGCGCCGGCGTGAGCTGGAGGGCTATGGCTGTCCCGTCTACGTGGTGGACAGCGAGGAGGCTCTACGCTCCGTGCTGGAGCGCTTTGCGCCGGTCGGGAGTACGTGTGTAATCGAGACAAACCCGGAAGAAAGAAAAACCGCCACTATAGCAGGAGTTCAGCGGCGTTTCGAGGAGTGGGAAACCAATCGTATGTCCTCGGGGTGTGACCTTGGAGATGGGGCTTACCTCGTGGCAGAGGTGCTATTTGATCCTTCCGTGGATGACGATGAACGCTATGCCACTACAATTTACTTGGAGCATTACGATGATAACAATCGGCTCACCGATCGGAAGCAACTCAAGCACGCTGCCTTTAGTAACATCTGGGATGCCGTGCTCTACTGCGAGACGGTAGACCTCGGAAAGATTGAAACAACTAACGAATAATGAATAACTGAGACTATGAGAGAGAAAGAATGCTACTGCGTGACCTGTGACAAGGAGTTTGACTCACTTGGAATCGCACGCCATAGGGCAATGCACCGGGATAGGAGGGAGAGCTGCACCATAGTATACAAGAACGGGCAGAAAAGGGTTCACGCATTTAATAAAAAGGAACATACAGCAAGCTTATGAGACCGGAGGATAAGATCAGAGAAGAGATAGAGAAGCTCAAAAAGGATGACCGGATACAGGGGTCACCGGCAAATGTCTTCAGTAATGCCCCGCTGGCTCTCATCCAGATGGGGATAAAGGGACAGATCGACGGACTTCAGACGGCACTACGGATAGTTGAAGAGTGCGTGGACCTTGGAGAAATTGAAACCACTAACGAATAGAGCAATGGAGAAGAAATACGAACTAACTGACGAGGTCATCCGAGAAACGGGCGGAGATGGGTTTCCGGCCTTTCTGTATCGCATTAAGGCTCTTAGGGACTTTTCGTGTAACGGCACTTCTGTGCATGCCGGAGACCTCGGTGGCTACATTGAGGGTGAGGATAACCTGTCTCACGAAGGCTCCTGCTGGGTCTTTAACGATGCTAAGGTCTATGACAGTGCAAAGGTCTACGGAGATGCGTGCGTATCGGACTCAGCAGAAGTAAGTGCCTACGCAGAAGTCTATGATCAGGCAATAGTGTCTGACAATGCAGTCGTCAGCGGACTTGCCAAGGTCTATGACAGCGCAAAGGTATTTGAGATGGGATACGTTATTGGTCGCTCGGACGTTTCCGGAGAAGCGTGTGTGTTAGGCACGTCAACGGTGATTGACTCCATTGCGAGAGACTCTGCCTATATCACAGGGGACTCCTACATAAGCGAAGGTGCCGTAGTGAAAGGAGATGCCGCCATTAGAGGCGATGCGAAAATTTGCGGAGATGCAGTCGTCGAGGCGAGTGGCGACTTTATCGTCTTCCACATTTGGTGGAGCGATAAAAACGAGCGCTACACCTGGACGAGATCAAACAACAAGTGGAACGGCTGGAGCGGACCAATCACCGCCGAGGAGATGATAGCCAAGGGGTATGAGGACAGCCCCGCCTCAGGGCGTAGGTATGAGCAACTCGTGAAGTATGTAAATGGGATAAGAACGGAGGAGATATGAGACTGACGGCAACGAGAGGGACGGAGTTTGAGCAGACACTCAGAGAGCTGTACGAACAGGATCTCAGGAACAAGGAGGAGGCGATAAAGGCAATAACGGAGTATTACGGTGTAAAGCCGGTAAGGTTTATGACACACTGGGCCCTCGGCTTCACACGTATATTCTCGCCTCTGGACATAAGCCCTGAGTATATGCCTGAAACCCTTAAGAAAGGAGTTAAGGAGATCGACGGTGTCGTCCTCACTGTCAACCGGCGTACCAAAGTCGGTCGGGAGTTCCTCCGGGAATGGGAGACGCGCGATTGCGCCAAGGGACTCTCAGGAGAGAGTCTGGAGCAATTTGGTATCCACACGCTGGATACTGTCACACTCAAGTATGGCTGCTGGAGAGTGTGCAAGACTGACAATGGCTTGTACTGCTTAGAGATCGGAGAGTTTGCGCTACGCAAACTGACAGACGAGGCAAAGGAGATGATGACGATAGGCATATGAAGCTGAGAGAAAAGATTATTGAGGAGGTGAAGCAGCTGAAGGCGGAGCCTCTGATGCAGAAGCCGCCCAAAGCTGCCATTGAGGAAGTAGAGGACAATTACCCCGAGGTGCTGGACTACATCTCCCAAGAGGGGAGGATAGCGGGGCTTTTGAGCGTGCTGGAGCTCCTCGATAAGGAAGAGAATAACACTAATGTAGACATAGGAAATTATGTACAAGGTAGATATTGAGCTGTCGGAGAAATACATCCAATATGCATATAAATTGTTTGGTATTGACCCTCAGGAGATCCAACAGGCAAAGCCCTTCCGGGTTGTCACAATAGACGACAACAACGCAGAGGATGTGTTGAGAATGACTCCACACCTGCTGGATATGATCTCAGAGAAAAAGGTAGTATCCATTAAGATCACAGAGCAATGACGGCAAGAGACTTTTTCGACCTCGTCCGAAAGATGAGGGAAGCGCAGAGAGGCTACTTTGCCACTCGAGCACAAGGTTACCTTACAGAGAGCAAGGAGCTGGAGATGGAGGTAGACCGAGAGGTCGCTCGTGTGGATGCTATCCTCCGAGAAAAGCAATGTCCAAAACTACCATTAGAGTAAATCAAACTATGACACTGAATGAATATCAGGAAGAAGCAGAGGTGACAGCGGTCTACCCCGAGGCGAGAAACATCATCTACCCTACGCTTGGTCTCACCGGAGAAGCCGGAGAGGTAGCCGACAAGGTGAAAAAGGTGATGAGAGACAAGGGATGGACGTTTGACGATCAGACGAAGATAGACATAGCACTTGAGCTTGGAGACGTGCTGTGGTACGTGTCTATCCTCGCAAGAGACCTCGGAATGTCTTTGGAGAATATTGCCGAGATGAACATCGCCAAACTTCGTTCAAGGCAGGCTCGTGGTGTGCTCGGCGGAAGCGGAGACCATAGATGATAGGACAGACGAAATGACTGAGACAACGAAAATCAGGGACGGCCTCTGGAGCTATAGGGGCTGGTACATCAAGAGGATCCCCGGGAGGGCGGGCGTCAGCTCCGACAAGCCTGTCACCAGGTATGAGATCGCAGACAATCTCAGAGATCTGGAGGAGTACATCGGGCTGACCCGATTTACCGACCTATCGGTCGCCAAGGCACACATTAGGAAAATCACAAAATCAGATAAATAATATGGCAGATTATAACAAGCAGGTGGAGCAATTTAAGGCTCTCACCTCCGAGATGATAGCGACCTATAGTCGCAAGAATAGGGACTACGGCAACAGCTTCAGCCGGATGTGCAGGGAGTATGGCAACACCTACCCCATTATCCACTTAGATGAAAAGCTGGCGAGGATTAAGTCTATCCTCCTTACAGGCGACAACGCTGTCAAGGGTGAGACGGCAATTGACTCCCTCATCGACCTCGCCTGTTACTCCCTTATGACGATAATGGAACTGACGACCGAACAGGCGCAAATGAGAGAGGAGACAACGGATCGTGCTAAGAGAGAGTGACCTCCACGACTATCAACAGAGGGCTGTAGATCACATCCTGAAAACGCCCCGGTGTGGCGTCTTCCTCGAGATGGGATTGGGAAAGACGGCCAGCACTCTGACGGCCATCCAAATACTCCGTAAGATTAACGGGACACTTCGTACGCTTGTCGTTGCTCCGAAGCGTGTAGCACTCCACACGTGGGATAGCGAGGCGTTGAAGTGGGAGCATCTGAGAGACCTTACTTTCTCAAAGGTCCTCGGCACACGTAAGCAGCGAGAGAAAGCCCTCCGCACACCGGCTGACATCTACGTCATCAACGTGGACAACATCGTGTGGCTCATCAAGGAGCTTGGGCGGTCTCCATTCTTTGATATGGTGGTCTTTGATGAGTACTCCGGATTCAAGAACCACGACACACAGCGCTTCAAGGCAGTAAAGGCATACCTCAGCAGGTACCCCAACGTCAGAGTGGTAGGGCTTACAGGTACTCCAGCGCCGAACTCCCTTGAAGACCTCTGGAGCCAGGTATACCTCCTGGACGGCGGTGTACGGCTGGAGCGTTACATCACCCACTTCAGACAAAAGTACTTCATTCCCCTCTGGGGCAATGGCCACATCGTATATAAGTGGGGACTGCAGCCGGGAGCAGAGGAGGCGATTTATAGCCGTATCGGTGACATCTGTATCAGTATGAAAAACGAGGACTACAACACACTCCCCCCGGTGCGGTACGTGGACATCCCTGTCTCACTTGATTCGGCAGAGTACCGGAGCTATCTGAAGTTCAAGCGGGAGCAGGTGCTGGAGCTGCCGACAGAGAATGGCACGGACACCATTACCGCAGCTAATGCGGCCGTACTCTCGGGGAAGCTCCGTCAGTGGTTAGGCGGTGCCTTGTACACTTCGGATGGGCAAGAGTTTGTAGAGACCAACTCCGCCAAGATAGAGCGACTGCGAGAGATGATGGAGGAGATCCACACGCCCGTCATCATTGCCTACTGGTTCAATCACGAGCTGTCCCGCCTCCGCAAGGCATTCCCTCAGGCCCACACGATAGATGAGCCGGGAGTGTACGATGCGTGGAATAGAGGTGAGGTGCCGATACTGCTCGGACATCCGGCAAGTATGGGACACGGTCTCAACCTCCAGTCGGGCGGTCATACCATCATCTGGTACACCATCACGTGGAGCCTTGAGCTGTACCAGCAGATGAATGCCCGCCTTGCCCGCCAGGGGCAGACCGAGCGTGTGGATATCTACCATCTGGTATGCTCCAATACCTTGGACGAGCGTGTCGTGCAGGTACTGCGAGATAAGGAAAATCTCCAAAACGCTCTTATGGAAGCTATAAAAGCCGAGGTGCAAATGGGAGTAAAGGAGGGGGTATGTGTGACAAGCTGATTGAGGACTACAAGGTCCTGAAGATGGTGGAGAGCGGGTGTAAGATTTCACTCAGAGACCTGCTCACACCGTCACTGACAGACGTGCGAGAGATAGACGGCATCTGTCGGATGATAGAGAGCGAGTACAGCGGTAGCCACTCCACCAAGGATCTCTGTCTCTGTGTGGTCATCCGGCTCTACTCCCCTGAGAGCCTACTGACAAATAAGCGAGTGCGGAGGGGAGTTACGAGAGAGCTTGCGAAGTCTCTCGGAGCGAACTACAGCTACACAAGTAAGCTCACCGGAGACGTGAGGGTGCGCTATACGGCTTTCAAGTCGTTCCGCTCCTGCGTGGAGGAGATTGTAGAACGTGTTAAGACAGAAAAGGAGATATGAGACGAAAACAAGCCCCTCGAGCGAGTTCGGTCAAACATAAATGCGGTGAATGCTCCCGTGCGTACGGACACTGCAGTCCGAGCCTTGCCACCGGCAAGATGCTGATGTGTCTCTGCAAGCACTTCAACGATGCGGAGCATTACATACTCTGTAGCAAGCAGGCGTGCCAAGCCTTCAGACCAAAATAGGAAGCGCCCCCGGATCACATTGCTGGTTCGGGGGCGCTTCTGATAATATAGCTCGGAGCGTTATTGGGCGGGCTCCCCCTTGAGCTTCTCCCGAAGCTTTTTCCCAACCTCTTCGTACTCCTCCAACGAGTTCGCTCGGTAGTACTCCCCCTCGCAGTAGACAAGGGCGGACAGCTCCCCTACTGCCACCTCATCACGTGATACGACAAGCTCCCACATAGGTACATTAACCGCTGTCGCTATTCTCTCCATCGTGCTGGTAGTAATTGATGCCGAGTTTAGCGTATTCTTTATCGACTGCTCCGTTACCCCCATCTGCTCAGCGAGCATTTTGTAGGTAAACCCTTTTTCCTTCAGAACTTCTTTTATCCTCATTGCTTGCTCCATATCTGTTAGTGTATGGCAAAGGTATCAAATACACATATTAGGTACAATAGATATAGTACCTAAATAGTGTTAAAGTTTGAATTAGATGTACTTTTTCTTGCGTAAGTACAATACATATTGTACCTTTGCTATGTCAAAGAGATAATAACAACACTTACAGAGATGAGCTAACTCTTAAACACGAGCACCAAATGAGATGAAGACAAAAGCAGAAATCTACGAACGCTCAAATAGCATAGAGACAGTTGATCTGTCTCGATTCGCTAAAAGCTACTACAAAAAGCTGCTGAACGCAAGTGAAACAAAAACCGACAGGCAAAAGGCGGCATCATCGCTGGTTGACTACTTATGTAATAAGTACAAAATCAATGGTGTACAGGTGGTAGTAACAGACAAAAAGCGCCCTCAGAGAAGAGAAAGAAGGTCTAAAGTTACCTTTCTTGGTTTTTACGTGCCTGGTACGAAGACAATTATCGTATACAACAAAACAGCCGTTAAGAGCCAGACTGTAGCTATCAAAACATTTATAGATGTACTGCTACACGAGTTTATTCACCATTACGATTATGAGTATTTGAAATTAGGTCGCAGTTACCACACCGCTGGCTTTTACAAGAGAATAAGCGACTTAAAAAACAAACTGCTCTAAATCCTTATAACACGATACGATTATGATCACCGAAAGAAAACTCAAAAATGTGCGCAAGAGCGCAAACTACGGGCCTCAGACGATACACGATATTACTATAACTCTGAGCAAGCATACCGATCTCAGCAGGCTAACGGGCAAGCAGATAGGCGAGCTTATAAATGCTATGTATGAGAGCTACAGACTTGGTTTTGAGTATGAAGAGTAACTAACAAAACACAGATAGTATTATGTATACGATAGACTACAGAACACAAGAGGTAATGCGTGACCTCTATATGCAGTTAGGCGGTAGAGTGTTTACAGTCTCTACGGGGTCACGATTTGAGGGGATTTCTTTTGATAAAGACGGCAACCCCGAGCAAACGATAAAGCTAAGACGTAATAAGACGTGCGCTAACAAACTGAAGATAACATATCTATGGGGTAAAGACGTCTACAAAATGGTCTTCTACAGGCAGTCTTTTAGCAAGAAGACATTTACAGCCTCTGTAAAAAAGGTCTACGAAAATGATAGGGTCTTTTGTGATGAACTGCAAGCGATATTTTCAGAGGTAACGGGTATGGTTATAGACTTGGTTTTCATCAATGTAAGTCGATAAAGTAAATGATTATGAGTACTAACTACAAAAACAGACTAAGCGAGATAATGAACAAGGCGTGGTATCTATGCCGCACCTACAGCACCACATTCGCCGATGCGCTGAAGCGTGCGTGGGCGTGGTACAAGTTGCGCACGGCTATGCGCACCGGTGTGGTAGAGTTTTACTTCACGAAGACAGACGGCACCCTCAGGCAGGCCTTTGGCACCCTCAGAAGAGACCTTATAGGCGAGACAAAGGGTGGCGAGCGCAAGCACTACGATCACCTACAGACCTATTGGGACACCGAGAAGCAAGAGTATCGTTGCTTTAAGCTGATCAATCTTGCTATCTGATTAATCGTATATTTGAACGAATAGCCAAACTATAACTATAGTTTTGATAATACAAGGGTAAAAATGTATGTAGTAGCTATAGGGTGTATATATTTGCTCTGTAGCTACTACTATGTGATACATAGCGAGCTACAAACAACACAGACGTATGAGTAATACACTTACACTACAGATCAAAAAAGATAGCTTTGACGCTATCCTCCGTGGGGATCAAACCATTGAGAGCAGATGGGTCTACCCGTCTAATAAGAGCTTGTACTTTGACCCGATAGAGGTCAGAGAAAAGGGCTTTACGCCTGATGAACTCGGCTTTGAAGTGAGTGACGATGAAGGTATTATCTACTTTGACACTCTCGGCACAGTGCTTGGTGCCCCAAGAGATTATGCCTATCTGAGACTGATCAATGGCCGGCGTAAGGATGCCCCTGAGCTGACGGTCGAGGTGATCGAGGTAAGTCATGAGATTTATGTTGATAACGATGACAAGTCCTATCTCATCGAGGATACGTACCGTGGCAAAAAGGTAGGGTGTATAGCCTTAGGTGTTAATTACACTCTCGGCAGAATTGTAGAGACGAAGAATATAAAGTAATATCATTGCTCGCTATGCTAACTAATAATACTTATCGTTATGGCTTCAAGTAGACCAAAAATCAAGAGACAGAGCCCCTTTATCCGAAGAGGTCTGTCGATGTACAGCGGTGGTCCTCTCTCTGCAGGGGGCAGGATCATTTCCAGAGAGCAAAAGCGCTGGCAGGTTCGTCACGCACTTGGTATTAAGGGGTGACACCGGATGACTACTGCGCAAAAAGTTGCACAGACTGATAGCATTATCCGCCGTATTCGCGAAAAATCGGGTACGGCGGTAATGTTTCATTCCGCAAACGGGAAAGACTCAATCGCTCTGCTCGATATGCTCACCAAAGAGTTTACCGAGGTGATATGCATTTTTATGTACTTCGTTGATGGTCTGCGACACATTGAGACGTACATTAATTGGGCTTCAAAGCATTATCCTAATGTGAGGTTCGTCAAGGTAGAGCATCCGGGGGTGAAAATGTACCGCAAGTTAGGGCTGTTCCTGCCGAAGGCTAATCCCGAAGAAGAGACGATAAAGCTTGGGGAGCTGGAGCAGGCAATGATGAAATACTTCAAGGTGGAGCACATCTTCAGCGGGATGAAGGGGGTGGACGGCTTCCAAAAGAGGATGCGCCTAAAAATGTGGAAGCCCTGGTATACCTCTCCAAAGGGAATGGTCTATCCGCTTGCTGTCTGGACGAATAAAGAGGTTCTGAATTACATTCGTCAGCACGATCTTATTCAGCCGACCACTTATGAGGAGGGGAAAGTTTCCCAAGGGATAGGATGTGACTATCACACCTTAACCTATCTCCAACGGAATTACCCGGATGATTACCGAAGGGTGCTACAGGCATTCCCACACGCTGAAATGGCAATCTACGACTATGAGAGAAAGCAAAATCAAGCAAAGCGAGAAAAGGCAGGTAGAGCGAAGTAAAATCAACTTCGCAAGCTACAATCCACGTAAGATAACGCCGGAGGCCAAGAAGCAGCTCAAGGCAAATCTCAAGCGTATGGGGCTGATGGGCGGTATCGTATGGAATGAAGCAACGGGAAATCTCGTGAGCGGACACCAGCGTCTCTCAATCATTGATGAGGTAAACCGCTACCCGGAGAAAGGTGATTATCTTATTGAAGTGGAGGTTGTTCACCTCTCAGAAAAGGAAGAGAAAGAGCAGAACCTGTTTATGAATAACAGGAGTGTGCAGGGGGAGTTTGACGATGATATGCTCCGAGATCTTCTTGACGGCATTGATTACACGCTTGCCGGTCTAAGCGAGCTGGACTATGCCACGCTGATGCCCGACACCTCGGACTTTATGAGCGATGCCGTGGTACTTGACTGGAGCCGTGACACGCTTGTCGATGGTAGTAAGGAGCTGGAGATTGTCGACAGGGCGAGCAAGGACACTGCGGAGAGGAGAGACATAGACCGCTCTGTCCCCTTTTCGGAGGACAGCGAAGAGAACCAAATCGCAAGACACAGGGAGATAGCAAAGATACAGGAGCGGATACGTAATCAAAACGACATAGATAAGGACAATGGAGCAGAGAGCTATGTGGTACTAACATTTGATAGTCCTGAAGACAAGTATCAATTCCTTGACAAGATGGAGTTGTCAGATGAAACGAAGTACTTGACCTACTCTCTCCTCACGGAGTACTTCGATTATATTTACTAAGTAAGTGATGACTGTAGACGAGGAGCGGGCGAAGCCAAATCGCCAGATACTGGAGCAGATACAGGAGGAAGCCAAGCGAAAGGGACACCACCCCAAGAGCAGGATCGTCCCCCCTACGCTTGAAGACTGGGAGCTGGTCTGCAATGCCACAAGAGGGCGCATCGGCAAGATAGCCGAGGCGTTCGATGTCTCCGTCCACACCGTCTACAAGTGGAGAGATGAGGAGGAGGGGTTCAATGATGCCCTCAATGCGCCAAGGGAGATCGTGATGGATAAGCTTCAGGACGTGGCAGAGCTTATGGCTATGGGCGTACCTGATCAAGACCCCGAGACGGGCCGTTTCGTTGGGTGGAAAGAACGCCCCTCCGAAGCGATCATCCTAAAGCTCTTCAAGATATACGGGATGAACAGAGGGTTTGGCGACAACCCTCAGGAGGTGAACGTCAATATCAAGGATGGCACCATACCGGTATCAAAGTGGCTCGACCTCAATACTGAGCCACGCCAAACGGGAGAAGCAGAGGAGCCGAAAGAGTAGCCCCTCGCCCGTGTGTGATGCCGACACCGATACACAGCGTCTACGAACCACTATACCGCAACCAAGATAAGTTTATCGTCCTCATCACGGGAGGGCGGGCAAGCGGGAAGAGCTACGAAGTCTCTCGCTTCATAGAGCGACTGACCTTTGAGCGAGATCAGAAGGTACTCTTCAGCCGGTACACGATGACGAGTGCCGACAAATCTATCATCCCCGAGGTGCTGGAGAAGATCGAGGGAGACGGCACGGAGGAGTACTTCAATATCAAGCAGGACCGGATACAGAATGCCCGCACCGGCTCTGAGATCATCTTTATGGGCATCAAGGCCTCCAGCGGTAATCAGACGGCAAAGCTCAAGAGTATTCAGGGGCTCTCCACCTTTGTCGTGGACGAGGCAGAGGAGTGGGTCAGCCCGGATGAGTATGAGAAGCTTGTCCTCTCGCTCCGTAAGAAAGGGGTGAAGAATACCGTCATCATCGTGATGAACCCCTCTTACACCTCCCACTTCATCTATCAGAAGTACATCAAGGACACACATAAGATGGTGGACTTCCTCGGGGTGCCGGTGCAGATAAGCACGCATCCCGACGTCCTGCACATACACACCACCTACCTCGACAACGTTGATCACCTTGCGCCAGAGTTTCTCTCTGTCGTGGAGCGAATGAAGGAGGAGGACCCTGAGAAGTTTGCCAAGGTGGTGGCGGGTCAGTGGAGCGAGGAGCGGAAGGGGTTGATCTTTCCCCACTACGAAGTGGTAGACGAGATGCCGTGGAAGCTAAAGCAGCGGGCCATCGGGCTTGACTTCGGATATACAAACGACCCCTCCGCTGCTGTACTCTGTGGCGTGGATGGCAATGATCTGTACCTCCACGAGCTGTTTTACAAGCGAGGGATGGGGTATCAGGACTTAACAGAAGAGCTTCAGCGGGCTACCCGCTTTGATGACCTTGTGGTCTTCGCTGACAGTTCCGAGCCAAGGGAGATAGACGAGATCCAACGGGCGAGCCGTGACGGCGGTCGGGTGATCAATATTTTCCCCGTGAAGAAAGGTGCCGGGAGTATCCTTGCAGGCCTGCAGAAGATGCAAGATATGCACATCAAGGTGACACGATCAAGCAAGAACCTCCGCTACGAGCTGGACAATTATGCGTGGGAGCTTGACCGATACGGGGAGGTCACGAATGTCCCCGTGGACAGAGACAATCACGCCATAGATGCCGCACGCTACTACGTATGGAGCCAACTACTTGGTCAGAGACGGAGGGAGCGTGAGTGCTGGATTGGGATATAAAGGATTACACAAGAGAGTATGGACATCAAGAAGGCTTATAACAGCTACAACACAAGGAAGTACCAGGAGTGCTTTGAGGCGTGGGACTTAGGGTCACACGACGTATTCAATAAGAGCGTCCGCCCGGATGATAAGATTATGGTCCGGGATGAGCATTGGGAGGACGGCAAGCTCATCCCGGCAGTACTTGAGGATATGGAGGTCAATCGTATTGGCTACCCTATGGAGCAGGACATCGTCCGGAAGCACACCACGTTTACGGTTGGCAGGGAGCCTTTCTTAGACTGTCACCCGAAGACAGCCACCGAGAGCCGGATGTTAGAGTATCTCCGAGAGGTGAGCCACGACAATAAGCTGAAGTATCACAACAAGAGGGTGGTCACCTCGTGGCTATCCGAGTGTATGGTCGCTGAGTATTGGTGGGTAGATCCCGAGACACGAGAGCTCAAGGTGGAGCTGTGGAGCCCATTTAGAGGAGATAAGCTTGTCCCCGAGAAAGACAGCAGGGGGAAGCTCATAAGCTTCTACCGCTTCTACGTCACCAAGGATGCAGACGGGAGAGAGCAGCAGTGGGGCTGTCACATAACGCCGACGGAGGTGCAGACATACCTCTTAGTCCGCTCCGAGTGGGTGCTTCAGAGAGATAAGAGCTTCCTGCACGGCTTCGAGAAAATACCGGTGGTCTATATGGACCGAGCCAAGCCCCTCTGCGATGTGATCAAGACCCTCCGGAGTCGCATCGAGATGGTATGGAGCAACTCCGCCGACTGCAACGACTATCACTACGCACCCAAGCAGATCATCACGGGCGACATAGAGGTGATGAACTCCAATCCCACCGGACGGCACAAGACGATCAAGCTCGAGAACGGAGGGAACATAAAGATGCTCACTTGGGATCAAAGCTCGGAGATGGTGACAGCCGAGGTGGAGAAGCTCGAGGAAACAGCCTATCAGATTATGAACACCCCGAGGATGTCCCCTAAGGAGATCTCAAGCACCGGTGCCACCAGCGGGGAAGCCTTTAAGTACGTCTTCGCAGGCATACGCCTTGCCGTCGAGAGCCACGAGGAGGATGTGGGGGAGTACCTCCAGCGGCGGGTCAATTTCCTCCTCCACGCACTATCAAAGATACACCCCGAGCTGAGCGATGCCGAGGGGATGCGTGTATCGCCAATATTAGTTCCATATCAAGTGGATTGATTGTTTTTTATTTCTTGTTTACTTCATAAATATTGTTTTGGGAGGTGTCTCGACGGGAGGTCGCGACACCTCTTTTTTGTGTCTCCGGTCAATGCTGTCGCCATTACCTCATAAATAACAAAACTGAGAGGTTTAGTTTTGATTTAACCGACTGAATTACAGAGACGTTGAGTGTTGTGGTCTCTACCTTTGTGATAGAAGAATTTATACAAACACTCGAGATGAAAGAGAAAATCAAGACCGCTCTAAAACAGAAGTACTCCAACACTGGGTTAGGCGATGACGTATTTGACGGGGTTGCGGAGATACTCTCTCACAACGTTAAAGAGGAGGATGCGATTGATACGGCCGTATCTGGCTGTGAGGGATTGCTGAAAGTGGTCCAAGGTGCGCTTGACAAAGAGCGTCAGGCACGCTCCGAAGCGGAGAAGAAGGTGAAGGCTATCAAGGAAACTAATAGCGAGCAGAAGGATGAGCCTAAGCCTACTTCAACCACGGAGGAGACCAAGACCACCGATGAATTCTTGGCGATGCAGAAAGCCATTACTGAGCTTACGAAGCAGATATCCGAGATGAAGCAGACCTCACTCCAAAAGAGCAAGCTGGAGCAACTGACATCCACCCTCAAAAAGAATAAGGTTCCTGAGGCCTACTATAAGACGATCATTAGCGGTCGCACATTCGGGGAGGACATTGACGTGGAAGCTTACGCCACCGAGGTCGTCAACGGATGGACGGATATGCAGAAGGAGATTGCAGAGAAGCGCTTTGAGGGCGTTAATCCACCCGACAAGGGGGAGGTGACAGACCCGAAAGGTGAAGACCCGCTGGCGAAGCTTATCAGCAAAGGCACGGAGGAGATTGTGAATAGTAAAAAGTAACAGACTATGATGATGTCTTATGACAAGACCACCATAATGGGTGGTAAGGAGATCTGGCGTGAGGAGACTGTCCGAGTAGATTCGGGAGGTTATAACCTTGATATGACCGGTCTGAAGGAGGGTGATGTGGTGGAGAAAGGCACCCCTCTGATTGTGGACTTCGACAAGAGGACCGCAAAGGTCGCAAAGGGAGCCGATGAGGCTAAGACCAACCGCCTGCTCTACGCAAGTGTGAAAGCAGAGAAGAACGAGCCGGTAACTGTGGTAAACGCTGCCGATGAGGTGCGAGCTGATCTTATCCCTCTGAGTGAGGCGGTGGTCAAGGCTCTCTCCTCTCTCGGAGGGCGCTTCCTTTTTACCTCGGCTCCTCAGGTAGGGTAAGTCCGGAGGAGCCGAAGCCGAAGCCCCTCACAGTCATCGAGCTGAAGGGCGACACGAAGGAGACCTACATCTGTAATCTCACCGAAGGGTCGATAGTAGACTGGGGAGACGGGACGAAGAGCGTCGTCACCGCAGAGGAGGCGAAGGCGAAGAAGGTCAAGCACACCTACGCTGCCACCTCCACCGCCAACCGCGTCGTCACCATCGACGGCGTCATCGACAGAAGGGGAGAGCAGACTGCTACAGCCTTTGACCCGTTTGCTCTTACCGTCGTCCGATCATTCGGGGAACTGAGAGGAAATGCTGAATATCTATTCTATAACTGCAGAAGTCTGACGGCAATCCCAGCCGGGCTCTTCGACAACTGTACGGCGGCGACGAACT
>ERZ1673752.1380-NODE-1380-length-34278-cov-8.608538_pt1 | contig 34278 bp, 29 predicted proteins | sample MGYA00580195_ERZ1673752 | MGnify/ENA primary metagenome ERZ1673752 (study PRJEB41218, sample SAMN15661744) | gut metagenome | host: Homo sapiens | place: Canada: London | collected 2015-08-20/2019-03-30 | study: EMG produced TPA metagenomics assembly of...
TCGCCCTTTCCAATTGAGTGTTTTTGATAAAAAAATACCCCGCCGCAGCGGGGTGAAATTGGAAATAGAAACCTCAGGCAGTTGCCGCGACCGTCTGGTTCCCATCACGCTCCTAACGTTTTCCTGAAGGAAGAATAGCACATCGTTACCTCCCCTAATACCTCTAACCCTGCCAGGGGCAGCTTTTGTGTCCTCTTTCTCCCTGGTTTTTCTCGCAAGGTGCTAGAGCACACATCCTCGTAAATGGCTTTGCACCCGCTAAGCCTCCTAGAATCAAATGACGGTGAAAAGCAAAGGGGGATGATTTGAAGGGACTCAACCGCTACTATCTGCAGTCTCTAGCCGTTTTAGCGCTGATACTAACCACTGCTTTTTGGGGTTCTACTTTTTTTCTAATCAAAGACCTGTTAACTAGTATGACCACCCTATCTTTTCTAGGGGTTAGGTTCGTAATCGCGGGCGCGCTTTCGGCAGTGATATTTTTTCCTCGCTTAAAAAAGGCGAGCAAAAAAGTTTGGCAACACGCTTTTGCTTTAGGTGCGGTATATTCCGCGGCGCAAGTCCTACAAACTAAAGGTTTAGAGAGTGCCGATGCTTCGGTGGTAGGTTTCATTACCGGACTTTATGTAGTGATCACTCCCCTGCTAGTGTGGTTGCTTTTCAAAGAAAAAATTAAGCCAGTGAACCTAGCGGCTGCCCTGGTGGCGACGGCAGGGTTAATGGTTTTGAGTCTTGATGGATTCTCCATTGGCTTCGGGGAACTATTAACTCTGGCGGGAGCAGCTCTTTTTGCTCTCCACATCGTACTCACTGCTCGTTGGGCCGCCGAAGACGACCCCATAACTTTAGCGGCGATCCAATTAATCGCCATTGGAGTCTTCTGTTTTCTAGCGTCTCTACCCTTCGGACTGCAATTACCTCAGGACGCGGGGCAGTGGACAGTGTTGCTTTACACGGTGGTGTTCGCAGCCATTGGAGCCTTAATTATGCAGACCTGGGCGCAGAAACACCTACGTCCTACTAAGGCAGCAGTAGTAATGACTATGGAACCGGTGTTCGCTGCCGCCTTTGCGGTCCTTTTCGGGGGAGAGGACGTAACCTCGCGAATGGTCGTCGGGGGCGCTTTAGTAGTCGTCGCTATGCTTGCCACCGAGCTTATCCCCGCCTATCGTGCTCGCGATAAAATCCGTACCGCCAAATAAGCAGCACCAACAAAGACTGCCGGAACTGTTTATATAGCTGGGCAGCTATGCAGAGGATCGATAGAATTCTAGGCAGAGAAACTCTTTTGAATCTCCGTTCTAGTTTCTAAATACTCTTGCTCGTAACTGCCCAGACCCGCCGGGTAGTGACCGGCGAAAGAATCCATACAGAGGCCTGCGTATTTACCGGGCAGATCCAGACCCACGGAGGCCACCAGTCCCGGTATCGACAGGTACCCTAAGGAATCTGCCCCTAAATGTTCTCGTAGTTCTTCCACATTCATATGGGCGCTGATCAATTCTGCTGAGTTGGAAACATCAATCCCATAGAAACTGGGGAAAATAAACTCGGGGGAAGCGATTCGCACATGTACCTCGCGGGCGCCGGCATCTTTCAGCAGCCTGACGATCCGCCGAGAAGTTGTACCGCGCACAATCGAGTCATCTACCATCACCACCGATTTGCCTTCCACGATACCTTTTACCGCAGATAGCTTCATCAGTACCCCTTTTTCCCGCAGGGACTGTTTCGGTTGAATAAAGGTACGCGTCACGTATTGGTTCTTCACTAACCCCATTTCATAGGGCAGGTGGGCAGCTTCTGCATAGCCCGACGCTGCCGACAGGGAGGAGTTAGGAACCCCAATAACAATGTCAGCGCCGGGAGTAGGCTGTTCATGCGCTAAAGTCATCCCGCACTGTTTACGCACCGCATGGACATTTTTCCCCAAAATATTGGAGTCCGGCCGAGCGAAATAAATATACTCCATGGCGGCTACGCAGGTGTCTGTCGGCGGGCAGTAGCGTTCAATCTTTAGTCCGTCCTCATTAATGATCGCGATTTCTCCGCCCCGCAGATCTCGATAAAACTCAGCCCCGATCAAGTCCAAGGCACAGCTTTCACTGGATATTACCCAACCGCCGCGGGTCTTAGTCTTTCCGATCACCAGTGGTCGCAGACAGTGAGGATCCACTATCCCGTACATGGTGTCATCGGTCATGATCAGGTAGCTGAATCCTCCTCGCAGTCGCTGCAAGGCTGCACAGAGCCGTTCGTAAAAGCTGCCATGTTCGCGCATAATCAAGTGCATTAGCACTTCTGAATCCGAGTTGGAGTTAAATAGCGAACCTTGACGTTCTAACTCAACTTTTAGATCCGGGGAGTTCACTAGGTTGCCATTATGGGCTAAGGCAATATTCCCGTTATGCATATGAAATACGAAGGGTTGCAGATTGCAGCTCCAGTTATTACCGGAAGTCGAGTAACGCACGTGTCCGATGCCGCGCGATCCCTTTAGCTTAGCGAGACGTATGGGGTCATCAAAAACCTCACTAACCAGCCCTTTCGCTTTTTTAACTCGAATGGTGTCTCCATCGGAGACCGCGATGCCCGCGCCTTCTTGCCCGCGATGCTGCAGAGCGTGCAGGCCGTAGTAGATCAGGCTAGAGGCATCTGGGGAGCCGTAGATCCCAAAAACTCCGCACTCTTCTCCCAGGTTATTAACGATTTGCGCGTTCATGTTTCCCTCCCTAGATAACATCCGCACCGATATCTTTCCGGTAGGTTTTACCTTCAAAATCTACTTTCTGGGCATTTTCGTAAACCACCTTGCGGGCAGCTTCTATAGTGTCCGCCCGAGCAACCAGATTCAATACCCGCCCCCCATTGGTATAGGCTTTCCCATTTTCGTGGCGCACTCCCGCTTCCAGGTAATCCACGCCCTCTAGGCCACTAATCTCTTTACCTTTTTCATAGCTACCCGGGTAGCCTCCAGACGCGAGCACCAGGCAAATAGTTTTCTGGTCGCGGATTTTTATGTCCCCAGGCTCCAGGCGACGTTCCATACAGGCCACCAGTAGCTGATAAAAATCGCCCTCAATTAGGGGAAGCACCACTTGCGTTTCCGGATCCCCAAACCGCATATTGTATTCCAACAGATAGGTGCCGTTATCGGTGAGCATTAGTCCAAAGAAAATACATCCGGCGAACTCGAGGCCTTCAGCTTGAATCCCTTTTAAGGTCGGCTCCAAGATATCACGTTCAAACTGCGCTTGCCGCTGAGCGGTATAGAAGGGATTGGGGGCAAAAGTACCCATTCCACCGGTATTAGGGCCAGTCTCGCCCTCCCCTATTTTCTTATGATCCTTGGCGGATACCAGCGGAAAAATCCCTTGTTCATTAGCAAAGCTTAGGATCGAGGCCTCTTTACCGACCAGGAATTCTTCTAGCACAACTTCCGCTCCGGCCTTACCGAAGCGCTGTTCCACCATGATTTGAGAGATAGCGTTTCGTGCTTCTTCGGCAGTTTGGCAGATAATCACGCCTTTACCAGCGGCTAGCCCGGAAGCTTTAACTACTACCGGCAAATCGAAGTCGCCCAGTCCCGCGATTGCCTCCTGGGGATCGGTAAAGGTCTCGTAGCGAGCTGTCTTCACCCCGTACTTGCGCATAAAGTCTTTCGCATAGGCTTTAGAGCCCTCTAAGCGGGCTGCGGCTTTGCCCGGGCCAAATAGTTTCATGCCGGCCTGGCTAAACAGATCTCCTATCCCGGCAACTAGCAGATCTTCACTGCCCACAATGGTCAGATCGGCGTGGAAATCGCGCGCCATTTGCAAGATTTCTTGCATATTAGAGGACGTAGTTTGGGCAATTTCGTGGGCTCCCAGGGCGCGCTTAATAGCGTTTTCTCGTCCCCCGTTCCCTACTATCAGAATCTTCGCCATCAGTATTTTCTCTTTTCTTTCGGGCAGTATTTATCCCAGTTTTTCACTATTTCCACTAATAACTGGTGTTCTTGGCTAATCACTCGCTCCTGCAGGGATCTAGGGGTATCGTCTGGAAGTACCGGTACTTTCCGCTGAGCTAAGACCCGTCCTCCGTCTACCTGATCCGTTACCAGATGCACGCTGCAGCCAGATTCTTTTTCTTTTGCCTCCAAAACGGCCTGATGCACGTGTAGACCAAACATTCCTTTACCGCCATAACGAGGCAAGAGGGCAGGGTGGGTATTAATAATCTTGCCAGCGAAAGTCGCGACAAATTGGGGAGGAAGTATTTTTAGGTAACCTGCTAACACTATTAGTTCCACCTGGGGATCAACGTCTGTAGGACTTACCGCGCTGGTTATCAAGGTGGGAATGCCGGCTCGCTCGGCTCTTTTTGCTGCCTGACATTCTCGGTTACAGATTACCTGGCGAATATCACATCCAGCGTCAATGAGTGCTTGTAGATTTGTACCTGCCCCAGAGCAAAAAACACTTATCGCAGGCATATTTTATTGCCTTGCCCATCGGGAAGCTGTGTTTGCGACTGGATTTGCCCGATTTGATAGGCCTCGGGCAGCGACGCGGTTACTTTCGGTAATTCTTCTGGGGGAATCACCAGAGTGAAGCCCACCCCCATATTGAAGGTTCCCCACATTTCGCTTTCGGGTACCGGCGAGAACTCCTCACGTTTAAAAATCGCGGGAATGCGGATTGTTTCTTTTTCAATCCGTGCACATAGACCCTCAGGAATAATCCGCGGTACGTTTTCTTCTAACCCTCCTCCGGTAATATTCGCCAGCCCATGGATCTCGATTTTTTGCTCCAGCAATGAGAGAATTTCGGGAACATAGATTTTGGTCGGAGTCAGCAATTCCGCGGGGAAAGGATCCTTAAAGAGCGCCCTCACCAGGGAAAACCCGTTGGAATGTAGCCCAGAGGAAGGAAGGGCTACCACTACATCGCCCTCTTTAATCGCCGAGCCATCGATAATATCGGCCTTCTCTACCACTCCAACGGTAAAACCGGCCATATCGTATTCGCCGCTTTGATAAAACCCGGGCATCTCTGCAGTTTCACCCCCAATTAGCGCCGCACCCGCCTGCTTACACCCGGCGACCACTCCGGACACAAGTTGGGAAGAAACCTCGGCATCTAGCTCGGAGCAAGCCAGATAATCCAGGAAAAACAGCGGCCGGGCTCCATGGCAGAGCACATCGTTGACGCACATGGCCACCAGGTCTATCCCTACGGTGTCGTATTTTTCGAGGGCGAAGGCAATTTTCAGTTTCGTGCCCACGCCATCGGTACCGGAAACTAGGACTGGCTCCCGGAATTTACCGAGTTCATACAGGGCAGCAAATGATCCTAGGGACCCCAATACCTGTTTATTTTGGGTGGAGGCAACCATTTGCTTTAACCGGCGCACATGCTCGTATCCTGCTTCTTTATCAACACCGGCATCTTTATAGCTGACCATATTCTGTCTTTTCCCTTGCCCTAAGTAGCGGTCTGTCTCCTGGGGGTGGAAGTATTGCCTCCACCCCCAGGGATCTGCTCTAAAATCTATTTCTTGGTAATACGGTGCAGGATTTCTTTATAGGCTTCTTCGATCCCGCCCATATCCCGGCGAAAACGATCCTTATCCAGTTTCTTCTTGGTTTCCGCATCCCACAGGCGGCAAGTATCGGGGGTGATTTCGTCGGCTAGCATCAGATTCCCGTCCTGGTCGCGACCGAATTCAATCTTGAAGTCCACCAGGAGGATACCTTCCTTCTTAAACGCATCAGAAAGGATCTGGTTAATCTTCGCGGTTACCTCCAGGATTTCTGCCACCTCTTCTTCGGTGGCAGCCCCAATGGCCACCGCATGATCGGAGTTGATCAGAGGATCACCCAAGTCGTCATCCTTATAGGAAAACTCTTGAATCATTTTCTTCGGCATGGTGCCCTCTTCGAGCCCCAGACGCTTTGCCATAGAACCGGCGATAATATTGCGGGTGATTACCTCTAGCGGAACAATATCGAGTTTCCAGCACAGCTGCTCGCGATCATTTAACTTCTCAATGAAGTGGGTTTTTACTCCCTGCGAGGCCAGCATTTCAAACAGGTAGCTGGTGAGTTCATTGTTGATAATGCCTTTATCAGCAATAGTGCCTTTCTTTTCACCGTTACCGGCAGTGGCATCATCCTTGTAATAGACAATAACCTTATCGGGGTCATCGGTGGCGTAGATTTTCTTGGCTTTACCCTCGTACAGGAATTCTTTCTTTTCCATGATTTGCCTTCTCTTATCTAAAAATTTTCTCTTAAAAACTAACCGGGTCAGCGGTGAACTTCTGCTTCATATTCGCCCGATACTCTTTTAGTTGCGCGGCTACCTTTTCATTACTGGTGCCAATAATCTGCACCGCAGTCATGGCGGCATTATAGGAATTGTTGATTCCCACCGTAGAAACCGGGATTCCTTTCGGCATCTGCACTATTGAGTAGAGGGCGTCCTGCCCGCCTAAGGCCGCATCTAAAGGTACCCCGATCACCGGGATCGTCACTTTAGAGGCAATTACCCCTGGTAGGTGTGCCGCTAGCCCTGCCCCGGCGATGATGGCTTTCGCCCCCGAATCCACGGCCTCTTTGAGAATTTTCTCTAAAAGTTCCGGTACCCGATGTGCCGAAGCGATATATGCTTTATATTCCAATCCGAACTCGTCTAAACATTTGGCCGCGCCCGCCATTTTTTCTTTATCGGAGGCGGAACCAAAAATGATTGCTACATCCATCGGAAATAATTAACCCCGTTTCTAAATAGGTTTTGTTCTATTTCGGGACAGTAGTTGAGGTATAAACCGCTACCGCTCCTTTCTGAATGACCCATCTTTCCTAGGATTTGTCCTTGATGAGCCAACAGCCCTTCGATTCCGAAGGAAGATCCATTGGGGTTTTCCCCTAAATACTTAGTAGCTATCTGTCCCGAGGATGAGTATTCGCGGTACTGCTCCGGGCTCATAACTACCCGTCCTTCGCCATGAGAAATCGGTAGGTGGTGGACTTCTCCCACATCAAAGGAACTGAGCCAGGGGGAAGCTACCGATGAAACAGCCGTATGGACGATTTTGGCGACGTGGTGACCGCTGTCGTTTGCGGCCAAGGTCGGTGAATCCGCATCTAAATCCCGGATCTGTCCATAGGGAAGCAATCCGGATTTAATTAACGCTTGGAAGCCATTGCAGATCCCCAGAATCAGACCACCTTTGCGCAGAAGGGAGTGGACGGCTTCTTTAACCTGTTCTTGACGCAGCACCGAAACGATGAACTTTGCCGAGCCATCGGGTTCGTCGCCCACGGAAAAGCCCCCAGGCAGTGCCAAAATATCGGCTTGCTCGATTTGCTGCGCGTAGGAGGCGGCATCTCGATAAACCTCGGTTACCACCTGCGCCCCCTCCCGAGTAAAAGCCCTAGCCATATCGTATTCGCAGTTAGTACCGGGGAAGATCGGAATAAATACCTGTGGATTTTGTTTTCGATAGGGCGCATGATGCGGTTTAGTCAGGCAGGTTTCACTCGAACTAGAAATATCGTTAGGAAGCTGGCTACCAGCTGTCGGGAAAATATCTGCCAGAGGTTCTTCCCAAGCTTGTTGTAAAGCTGCCAGGTCTAAACGTTGCCCGTTAATGGCGCTATCTGACCAGCTACCGGTGTATCCCAACAGCGGTAACTCCAAATGCTGATCAGTTTCGAGCAGGAAACTGCCATAGCGGGAAGCAAATAGGTCTTCCTCAGTATTGATGCTGAACCCGATCCGGTTTCCAAAAGCCATCTTTGGCAACGCCTCTGCGATCCCTCCATACCCGAGGGCATATGCCGAGATGGGATTAATCATTTGCAACTTATCGAGGGCAGTTTGGAAAGATTCCAGATCTATTGCCCCCAATTCATCTGTTTGCACTGGTAACAGGTAGAGACGGTGATTACGAGCTTTGAATTCCGGGGTGCGCAGTTTATCCGCTTCCTGCATACCGATCGCGAAACTAACCAAAGTAGGTGGCACATTCATATCTTCGAAAGTGCCGGACATGGAATCCTTACCGCCGATGGAGGCTAGATGGAAGTGCCGCAGAACCCGGTTGGCTCCTAGCAGGGATTCCACCACTGTTCCCCACTTTTCAGGTTCCTCCCCAAGGCGCGGGAAATATTCTTGGAAACTGAAATACAGGTCGCGGTAATCTACCCCGGATGCGGCTAGGCGCGACATTGATTGCACTACTGAAACAATTGCACTGTGGTAGGGGCTGAGCTCAGCCAGCGAAGGTTCAAAGCCGTAGGCCGCTACCGAGGCTACCTCGGACTGTTCGTTCTCCATTGAGACCAGCTGCGCGCTTACTTGCGAGGGGGTGCGCTGGAATTTACCGCCATAGGGCAAGGTTAAAGTGGTGGCGCCAATAGAGGAATCGAAGATTTCATTGAGTCCGCGCTGGGAACAAATATTTAAATCTGCCAGGTTATTTTCCAGTTTTTCCTGCAGATTAGTCCCGGAAATGCTGCGCCGGGTAGAAACCTTCCCGCTAGAGACGGCTTTAAACTTAGCCTGAGAGCGCACCCCATTGGTATCGAGGAAATCCCGGGAAATATCCACAATAGTTTCTCCCAAGTAATGCATCACCAGGCGCCGCTCAGCAGTCACCGTAGCCACATGGGTTACTTCTACGTCTTCACCTGCGCAAGCATCATAGAAAAACTGCAAGTCTGCAGGGTCTATGCACACTGCCATCCGCTCTTGAGATTCCGAAATAGCCAGTTCGGTACCATTTAGCCCCTGGTATTTGACCGGTACCCGGTCGAGCTCTATTTCCAAGCCGGGAGCCAGCTCTCCGATAGCGACGGAGACTCCTCCCGCTCCAAAGTCATTGCATTTCTTAATCCGCTTGGCGACCTCACCTCGCCGGAAGAGCCGCTGAATCTTGCGCTCAATAATCGGGTTACCTTTTTGCACCTCTGCCCCACAGGTTTGGGACGAGTCCCGAGTGTGAGTTTTGGAGGATCCGGTAGCACCCCCAATCCCGTCACGTCCGGTCCGTCCTCCAATCAAGAGAATGAGATCCCCGGGGGCAGGCTCTTCGCGAATAATGTTCTCTGCGGGAGCTGCTCCTACTACAAAGCCGAGTTCGAGGCGTTTTGCACGATAACCGGGGTGATAGATTTCCTTAACATAGTTAGTCGCAAGCCCAATCTGGTTACCGTAAGAGGAATATCCGGCGGCTGCTCGCTGGGTTATTTCTTTACTGGATAGTTTGCCTTCGATGGGGTCTGCTAGCCGGGGATCGGCGCTGCCGGAAATACGCATTGCCTGGTAAACGAAGGTACGTCCCGATAGCGGGTCACGTATAGCACCCCCAATACAAGTTGAAGCCCCACCGAAAGGTTCTATCTCGGTGGGGTGATTGTGGGTTTCGTTCTTGAACTGCAGGATATAGCGCTGCCCGCCCACAGTTACATATACCGAGCAGGCGTTAATCTCGTTGGAGATTTCCTGGTTCTTTACCTTTTCCCGTTTGGCCGCCAAGGTGGCCAAATCCATCAAGGTAATCGGTTTTTCACTATTGCGTTCTGCCAGGTATTGATCCCATTCTTCCTGCAGACGATCCGCGTAAGGACCACTAAAGGAGGCATCGGTGAGCTCAGTTTCAAACGTGGTGTGGCGACAGTGATCTGACCAGTAGGTATCAATTACTTTAATCTCAGTTTCGGTAGGTAGACGCCCGATACTGTCGAAATAGCCTTTAATAAATAGCAAGTCTGCTTTGGTCATCGCCAAAGCAGCATTTTCATAGTATTCTTCAGTGATTTCAATGCTGGGAGGTAATTGTCGGTTCGGAACGTAGGTTTCGTTTTCCAGTACCGACATATCTTTAAGCCGCATCTCGATGGGGTTGAATTCAACCTTGCCGGTATGCCCGTATCCGCATTTTACGGTAGCTTCATATCCTTGCAGCTGTAGGCATTTTTCCGCGGCATCGGCACGCTGGTCGAATTGTCCCGGTAGGTATTCGAGGACGTAGTAGTCATCGATATCAATCGCGTCAAGCACCAGATCCTGGTTTACCTCTGCAAATATGGTGTACTTGGCTTTTTCCAGTGCAGCCGCGTCAAGACCAAAAATGTCATAGACATTGAACTGGGTAGTATCGTTCTTTTTCCTTACGAAAATCCGCTTATTCAAAGTCTTCCCTTATATGAAATAGCTGCCCGGTATGAAATTTTGTGCGCGGCATCGGGAAGTCGTCTGAATTCTCACCCACTACCCAACCGCATCCCCCTGACCTCTGGTAAAACCTGCTGCCCGGGGAGCCTGTTAGTTGCTTGCCCGGGAGTTCTTGAAACAAGCCCACAGGAACCAACTACCCTTTTAGCCTACCAGGGGCAGCGCCTGGCGTACTAATCAGCTGCTAGAAACCAGCAAGCAATTCGTCTCATCTTTTCGCGGTTTTCTTAGTGCCGAGGAAGAACTTGCGGTTTGCGAGATTGCTTTCACATAAACCAGAATCAGGCTACAGGGTTGTGGAGTTGGATCCGCTAGTTCGTTTCGCAAGTAGAGGTACTAAAGTAAAAATATGTTAGTTGCATTTTCTATTACGCCTTCCGCCTCTGACTCTGAGGGCGGAGTTCATGACGCAGTTGCTGCCGCGGTAAAAGTTATTCGGGATTCGGGACTGCCTAACCGTACCGATTCCATGTTCACCACTATCGAAGGCGAGTGGGATGAATGTATGCAGGTAGTCAAGGACGCCTGTGAAGCGGTATCCCAGTACGCTCCGCGGGTATCTTTAGTGCTAAAAGCGGATATTCGTCCTGGCCGCAGCGGTGAAATGACCGCGAAACTAACCCGTCTAGATGCCGCGCTGGATCGGCTGCAGTCCTAGAGTAAGTATCTGAAAAATCTGGGTTAAAACCTAATATCTGTTAGTAAATCATCTAGGGGCGCCGCCCCTTTTTTGGGGCGGCGCCACTAGATTTTACGAGTAAGCACTCCCGCGGTAAGTAACCAAAGTGGGCTACCTACTGGAGTCGTCTATTAGATAAATAAGCTATTTGCCGAGCTGTACAGTCCATTCGGGAGGAACGTCCTTGCCGGAGTCCTCATCCTTTTCCGCCTGGGCAAAAGTCTCTTGTACGATTCCCTGCGCGTGGTGGGAAGGCGAATAAACTGCATAGACCTTCATCGGTTCATCACCGATGTTAATAATGTCGTGCCATTTGCCGGCCGGTACCATTACCGCCCAGCCGTCGCCGACCTCTTGCTCGAAGGTGAGGTTATCTTCTGCGTCCCCCATTACCACTTTGCCTTTGCCCGCATCCAGGCGCAGGAACTGATCATTGTCAGGGTGTACTTCCAGGCCAATAGATTCACCTACCGGTATAGACATTAGGGTTACCTGCAGATATTTCCCAGTCCAGGCGGTGGTACGGTAGTTGGTGTTTTCCTTAGTTTCGGTTTCCAAATCGAAGCTATAGGGCTCCGGTCCATTGTCATGAACTGCCATGAGTATTTTCCTTTCATTAGCCTTTCAGATTGTCCTCTTCCATGCTAGCTAGGGTGAGATCAGGTCGCAGCACTTCCCGGAGAATATCGCTACCAGCGTGGAAAGAACCTGCGTAAATATTTCGGCTACCAGCAGGGGGTCACTTCTTCGTTCAGCGGATTGAAAGACGGAAGATCGAAAGGTGCGGGAATGAAAGCATCTTTACGGCAATGCTGGTCACGTCCCTTTATCATTCTATTTTTACTGCTGAACAGGAGTCTTAGTTGTTAGTGTAGAAACATGCCAACGTTTACCCCTAAGGAAGATGGCTTCGGTTTACCCTCGCGCACGCCCTCGGGCAGCTTCCCTTCCCCTCCCCCAGGCACTCCTTACCAGTCTTATCTGCAGGGTAATAACTACCCACCGGCTGACCAGTACCCCCAACCTGCCCAGTATCCGGAATAAAAAATACCACTTCAAAGAACAAATCTACAGTGATAAACACCTGGTAGTCGGGGCTAGCCCCACCGCCTCTAATGCTCGACAAATCGTGGCCTACAGTCCCCAAACCACGAAACTGCTGTGGGTACAGAATCTGCAAAAACCTGCCTCGGTAACCTGCAGTGGGAAAGCCGTTTACACCACCAGGGTAGTTGGGGATTCCTCAGGACAAGCTAGCCCGGATTCTGAAGCTAATACCCAGAGCGCAAATCCCCAAGACCCAGATGCCGTAGCAGAGGACGATTCCAATGAACTCGAGGTAATGGCACTTACCGGCAGCTCGAAGGCGCAAGATTCTCCTGAGAAAGAGCTAAGCCAAGCCGATATCCAGCCGAGTGAACCTGAGGTAGCAAAAGATGCCATTAAAAATATTGACTTCGCCAACGCCTTCCAGCCCTTTGTAAACTCTCCGGAATGCGCCGAAGCTAATTTTTGGCAGAATGCTGATGGAACTCCCGTTGTCAGGAAGATGCCGGCTGCCACCAGTGAATGCTGGGCAACCATGAAAAATGGAACCTCAGTTGAACAGTTCACTCCCGCGCCCATGAACCCTAAATCGCATATGGACGCGATCACGCTAGCAGATAAAGATATCGGTAAACTATTTGACCCGGCAAGTTTCCCAGCCGATCCGAATAAATCCTATGCAGTGGGATACGGGGATGTAAACGCAGACGGTTATTTAGATGCCCTGCTGGTAGTTGACGTATTCGAAGGAAATGGCTTCAACCTGGCAATTTTTGATCCTGCCGACCCCGAGCATCCCTATCTAACTGCAATTGGGCCGGCTCTAGAAAACGGAGCGGTGAAAATTGTAGGTCCCGGCAGGATTAATATTTACGGATCTGATCCGGTACTGGGTTCAGGTAGCCCCGACTTGATCGCAGAAAATGTCAATCAAAGGGTTTGAAATCAGCGACTATCACGATTCTTACTCTTCGCTATAGGTAGGCAGGGCTACCCTACCCTGGCAAAAATACGGAGTACCGCAGAATCGGCATTCGCAGCTCCGAACTTAGTAGCTGAGGCAATGCCAGGACTAAGGCGACTAATCTCGGGGCTAAGAGTAGCTTTTAGTGAAAAATCAGGGTTTCCGCCAATTTAATTCTGGCGGAAACCCCGATTTATTAATCCTTATCCGTTAGTGCCGTCCAAGGACGGCCCCGATAAGGCACTACTGATCGAACAGTCCCTTGAGATCTTCCAGCTGATCTACTTGCTGTTGCACCGTATCTTCTACCGCAGCTTTCGCGCTGGAGGTGACGGCATAAGTCCCGGTCGGAACCGCAAGTACCCCAATTACTAGGGAAACGCAAAGCGTCCAGATGATATAGAAAACAGTATGCCGCATCTCCGGGCTTTTATCTTGCGGATACAGTTCTTTTAAGCCTCCGAAGATCAATAGCTCCATAATCAAGAAGGCAGCCGATAACAGTACTTGGAGGATCACTATCAATATCAGTGGCAAAACCGGAATCGGTAGCAGGGAAATCAAGAATATTAGCGCCAGCGCGAACGAGGGCATGACCAGTCCAGTCGCAACTATGGAAGCGACTTGAGTAAAGGTGATGGTATTTTGCTTGGTGCGAGCGGCAGCTAATGCTAATGCCGCCCGCAGAATAACGGCCGCAAATGCCACCAGAGTGAATACGAAGAAGCAAAGGAACCAATACCCGAAATATAAAATGCTATAGGCACCAAATCCCGAGCCACCGAAAAATCCTCCGGAGAAGATATCGCCGCTGCGCGCTACCAGCACGGAGGCGCTGAGCCCCGCCAATAGGGAAAACAGCAGCATCATTACCCACCACCAGTGTTTCAACTGGGAGTTGGCTTTTACCCGAAGTTGCCCTTCAGATTTGTGCATGGCTACAAAAGTAGGCCAAATAGCTTTTAAGGCGAGTACAAAATCGTTGGGTGGTTTTTGGGGTTGCGGATAACCGGGGAGATTAGCAGCATAAGGTGACTGCATCGCTGCTGGATTTACCGGCGGATAGCCCGCCTGGGGATACCCCACTATTTCTCCCTGGGGTGCCGAAGCTGACGGAGGAAGGGGCTGCGGCATCCCGACTCCCCCTTGCGGAGGATATGGCGGATACCCAGCGGGAGGCATCGGTTGCGGATACCCTCCTGACGGATATGGCGGATTAATCCCCGCTGGCGGAGCGGGCGGAAGCGGAGGATTTATTCCGGTAGCCGGGGCAGATTGCGGTGAGGAGCCGGCTGCGGGAGAAAAAGAGCTTTTTGCGGGAATAGAGTTGTCGCTGGAGGCCAGCCGAGTTTCAGATCCGTCAAGTTGCTGAGCTTCTTCATCAGGCTGGAAATGGGGTGAGTTACTCAATGTATTTCCTTTCAAACTATTGCAATACGCAAATTCTAGCATCGTAATATTCTTCAGGAAGGTCGAGCGAAAAACGGCAGGGGTAAACCGTTTCTTTACTCGCTAAACTTGTGACCATAATTTTGGCCAGCCCCAAACAGCTACTTATCCCTCAGCGGCAGAGTTACCGCTGATATCAGGGCAGTAAACAACAGATTTAGTCTATTCCCACTCGATGGTTCCCGGGGGTTTGGAGGTGCAATCTAGCACCACCCGGTTAATCTCGGGAACATCCCCGGTAATACGATTAGAAATCCGCTCCAGCACGTCGTAGGGCAAGCGGAACCAATCGGCCGTCATCGCATCCTCGGTCACTACCGGGCGAATCACAATCGGATGCCCATAGGTGCGGGCATCTCCTTGTACCCCGACGCTACGTACATCTGCCAGCAGCACCACCGGACATTGCCAAATCTGGCGATCTAGCCCTGCAGCGGTTAGCTCCTCCCTGACTATCCGGTCAGCAGCCCGCAAAATAGCTAGGTTTTCTTTAGTGAGCTCCCCTAGGATCCGAACCCCAAGACCGGGGCCAGGGAAAGGCTGGCGCCACACCAGATTCTCTGGTAGGCCTAGCTCTATCCCTAGCGCGCGTACCTCGTCCTTAAAGAGAGTACGCAAAGGTTCGATCAATTCGAACGAGAGATCCTCTGGTAATCCTCCCACGTTGTGGTGAGACTTGATATTGGCGGAACCTTCTCCCCCACCTGATTCCACAACGTCCGGATACAAGGTTCCTTGCACCAAGAACTTTATTTCTTCTCCGGCTTCGCCGGCTTCCTTCACGAGGGCGCGCTGGGCATCCTCAAAGGCGCGAATAAACTCCCGACCAATAATCTTGCGTTTTTGTTCCGGTTCTTTCACTCCGGCGAGGGCGTTCAGGAAACGTTCGGATTCATCTACCGTCACAATCTTTACGCCACTAGAAGCCGCATAGTCACGCTCGACTTGTTCACGTTCTCCTTCCCGCAGCAGACCGTGGTCTACGAAGATACAGGTAAGTTGATCACCCACGGCTCGATGTACCAGTGCAGCGGCGACTGAGGAGTCAACTCCGCCAGATAGCCCGCAGATCACCCGGGCATTCCCGACTTTTTCCCGGATTTGACGGATTTCATGTTCCTTAATGGACTCCGGATCCCAGTTAGGCTCCAACCCGGCAGCATTGAACAGGAAATTCTTGATTAATTGGCTGCCGTATTCACTGTGGCGCACCTCCGGATGCCATTGCACTCCCCAAATGGGTCTGCCCTCAATTTCGAAGGCTGCTATTTGGGCACCAGGCGAACTGGCCACCACTTTTGCCCCTGCCGGCAGTGCTTTGGCCTCATCATTATGAGACATCCACACCACCTGCTCAGCGGGGGTATCCGCGAATAAGGGGCAGTCGGCAGCGACTGTAGCTTCAGCTTTGCCATATTCATGACGTCCGGCGCTGGCAACTTCACCCCCCAACATCTGAGTGAGCATCTGAAAGCCATAGCAAATTCCCAGAATCGGAACTTCGCTTTCTAAAAGCTGCGGATCAATATGAGGAGAGCCGTCTTTATAGACCGAATGCGGCCCTCCGGAAACGATTAAAGCCAGCGGTTTGCGCGCCAAAATCTGCTCAGCAGAAAGTTTAGGAGAGACAATTTCGGAATATACATGGGCTTCCCGCACCCGCCGCGCAATCAACTGTGCGGTTTGCGCACCCATATCGAATACGAGGACGGGACGGACCCAGTCAGGACTTGATTCATTCACGTATTCCAGCATAGCGGGAAATTATTTCCCTAGGTGTCTCCAACCTAAAATTATTTCCCCACCAATGACCCAAAACTTTAACATTACTTTTATTTGAGAATTAATTTACCTGGTAGTCTAGGGATGGACAGTTTTCAAAGAATCGGAAGGAAACAAACGGCAATGGCAAACTCCTATTATCTGGCGCCCCTGCAAGCAAGCATCAACACCAAAACCATTGCTGTGGCCTTAACGCAGCTACTGGGGAACCTGCAGGTTCAACCGGTATTCCAGAACGGATTGCCTCAGCCCCAAGACTGGGTTTTAAAATCAGAACCAGCTGCCCGGAAACTAATTGATACTTTCTCTGCTGCCGCCCCCGCCCTCTACGATGGTTCCTTTACCACGGCTTTCACCGGGATAGACATCGCCTCCGTACATGCTCGCGCCGCTTCTCACCTACTCGCCCCCATGGTCCTATTAATCGATGTTTCCGGATTGGATGAGGAAGCAGCAGTTAATACCGGACACATCATGGCGTTTACCGCTTCTCAAGCAGGGGGAACTCCCATAGCCTCTATTTTGCTCAACGCTAGTTTCACTCCATCGGTTTCCCTCGAACATGCGCCGGTAGTTGCAGTCAGCGGTAGCGAGGTAAGCATGGAAGATCTAGCCAAGTTAGCACCTACTTTAAAAAATGCGCCGCGTCCCGCGATCCCTCCCCTGGCCTTTCAGGGGATGCTGACCGAGCGTGCGAAAGCTGCCCCGCGAACTATCGTGTTACCAGAATCTGAAGACGACCGCGTCCTACAGGCAGCCGCGCAAATCCTAAAGCTTTCGGCAGCGAACATTATCCTGTTAGGTGAAGAGGCGGAGATCGCCTCTCGAGCGCAGAAACTTAACCTCGATTTAGCCGGTACCCAAGTAGTCTCGTTACGCGACGAGGAACGACTCGACAAATATGCTTCCCGGCTTGCCGAGCTGCGAGCCCATAAAGGCGTCACCGTAGAAAAAGCCCGGCAACTATTACAAGATTCCGCCTATTTTGGAACTATGATGATTGAAAGTGGCGACGCGGACGGGATGGTGTCAGGAGCTTGTCACACCACCGCTAACACCATTCGCCCCGCCCTCCAAATCATAAAAACCAAGCCAGAGGTTTCTACCGTGTCCGGGGCTTTCCTAATGCTGTTTTCCGATCACGCTCATCTCTACGCCGATTGCGCAGTTTCGATTGATCCCAACCCGGGACAGCTAGCCGATATTGCTGCCAGCAGCGCCAGCACTGCCTCCCAATTCGGCATTGACCCGAAAGTTGCCCTGGTCTCTTATTCCACCGGAGATTCTGGCAGCGGGGAAACCGTGGAAAAAGTGTTAGCGGCAACCAAGATTGTCAAAGATGCTCACCCCGAATTAGCCGTAGATGGCCCCTTGCAATTCGATGCCGCTATCGATAAAACCGTGGCGGCAAAGAAATGCCCGGATTCGCCGGTGGCGGGACAGGCTAACGTATTTATTTTTAACCACCTCGATGTTGGTAACTGCGTATATAAAGCGGTGCAACGCACCGCAGGAGCCATAGCCGTAGGGCCAATCCTGCAGGGATTAAATAAACCCGTCAACGACCTCTCCCGCGGAGCCTTGATAGAAGATATAGTTAACACCATTATTATTACTGCAGTTCAGGCACAGGGATAAGTCCCTCAAAGGAGGAAAAGGACGTGGAAAACGATACTATTCTGGTAATCAATTCCGGATCTTCATCCATTAAATATAAGCTGATGAATCCGGAAACTGGTGAAGAGATAGCGCGAGGAATCGTTGAGCAAATCGGTGAAGATCGCAGCCGGATTAAGCACGTCTATCAAGATGTGGAAGAGAAGATGGTACGCCCAGTACGCGACCACCTCGAGGGGATGGCGATAGTCGAAGAGCTATTCGAAAATATCGGTCCTTCTCTGCAAGAATCTCACGTAGTGGGTGTCGGACATCGGATTGTGCAAGGTGGTCCCTATTTTTCTGAACCGGCAATAATCGACAAAGACGTTTACGGTTTGATCGAAGAACTATGCCCCCTTGGCCCCCTGCATAACCCAGCACACTTAAAGGGCATTGATGCCGCCAAGCGGATTTTGCCGAAGGTTCCGCATGTAGCCGTATTTGACACCGCATTCTTTAACCACCTGCCGGAAAAAGCCTATACCTACGCGCTGAAACGATCAGTTGCTGAAAAGTTCAGGATTCGCCGTTATGGCGCCCATGGCACTTCCCACCAGTACGTTTCCCAGCGAGTACGTTCCATTTTGGGAACCGACGATTTGAGACAGATCGTGTTGCACCTCGGCAATGGTGCCTCCGCTTCCGCGATTATGCGCCTCCACCCCATCGATACCTCTATGGGACTAACTCCCCTGGAAGGGCTAGTGATGGGAAGTCGCACTGGTGATATTGATCCGGCTGCAGTTTTCCAGCTCTACCGCGAGGCTGAGATGAGCATCGACGAAATTGATGAACTCTTCAACCGCCGGTCAGGGATGAAGGGACTCACTGGCCGTAACGATATGCGCGAGATTTGGAAATTAATCGAGGACGGAAATGAACAGGCCGAGATGGCCATGGAAATCTATCTGCATCGCCTCTTGAAATATGTGGGAGCCTACTGGGCGCTGCTCGGGGGGCTAGACGCTCTAACTTTCACTGCCGGAGTGGGCGAAAACGATCCGGGCGTTCGCTGGGAACTATGCAGAAGTCTCGCCTTTATGGGGGTAAAAATAGACCAGGAGCTTAACGAGGAACATTTTACCCGCGAAGCGATTATTTCCACCCCGGACTCTGCTGTAAAGGTACTGGTAGTTCCCACTAATGAGGAACTTGCTATCGCCCAGCAGGTCTATTCTTTAGTGAAATTATAAATAATCGGTTCCAATCTGAAGCTGATAGGGGGGGGGGGGGATAGGACGATCACCGTCCTATCCCCGCCCCCTATTATTCGTACTCACAGTTTTTCCCGCCGTCCATTGACGGCAGGAAATCTACCTGGTTGGCACGGCGTCTAGTTTTCTTGCTCGTATTTGGCCATTAAATCGATACGTCGCTGGTGCCGCTGCTCCCCCGTGAAAGGCTCCGCAATAAACGCATCGATTATTGCTAAGGCCTCTGGTATCTCATGCATGCGCGCACCTACCGCCACGATTTGGGCATTATTGTGCATCCGGGCAAGTTTGGCAGTCTCCAAGCTCCAAGCCAAGGCTGCTCGAATCCCTTTAACGCAGTTAGCGGCCATCTGTTCACCGTTACCGGAGCCCCCTAAAACTACCCCTAAAGATCCTTTATCTGCCAGGACTGCTTCGGCACAAGGAATACAGGTATTGGGATAGTCGTCCTCAGCATCGTATTTCTTAGATCCGTGATCAATTACGTCTAAGCCTTTTTCCTGAAGGTGACTGACTAGAGCTTCTTTTAATTCAAATGCGGCGTGATCGCATGCAACATGTATTTTCATGCCTTAAGCGTATCAGGGTAGGTAAGCTGAGCGGGCAGTAATTGTAGCTTTGGCAAGCGCGGGATAATCAGTCATGATCGCGTCTACACCCAGGTCTGCTAGCTGTAACATCTCAGTTTCCTGATTAATTGTCCAAGGTTCTACTTTAATTCCTTGGCTATGACACCAGGAGACAAAAACGCGGTCTACCACGGTGATGCCTTTCCATTTGAGGGGCACCTGAGCGAAAGCACCGGTGGAATCAAAGTGCCGCTTACTGGCGCTGTGGGAGGCGACAAGCGCCTGCACAACTTCAACTGGAGATAAACAGGTTTGCACCCCCGGGTGACGTTTTCGTAGCTTCGTCAGAGTGCGGGAGGAAAACGAAGAAAACACTATTCGCTCCCAGGCATCTGTATCGCTAACTGCCCGTAAAGCTCCCTCCAGGGCGCGCGGCTCTTTGATATCAACGTTATAGGTTAAGGTAGGGAAATCTTCAAGGGCGGCTTTTAGCGAAATCGGGCGCTGTCCTGCCGGTCCGCGAAGCGCAAAGAATTCTTGGGAAGTAAGCTCTCCGACTGTACGGGAATCACCCCAAGGGGTTGTTAACTGGGTATCGTGTTGCAACACCACAGTGCCATCTTTAAGAGCACGTACATCGGTTTCGTAGCGACTTACCTTTTGAGAAAGTGCGTAGCCGATGGATTCGCGAGTGTTCTCTAGGGTTTCTCCGCCTCCCCCTCTATGGGCAATAATTTGGGGCGTTATTCGCATTTTTGTCCCAGGTAACGGAAATGATGGGATTCAAGCCAGGGAACTGGATCAACATAGTTGCTTTCATTGCCGGGCATGATCTCAAAGTGCAGGTGATTGCCGGTAGAGTTCCCGGTAGAGCCCACTGCCCCCAACTGATCTCCAGCCTTAACCTGTTGTCCCACTGTCACCGCAAAAGAGCCCGGAAGCATGTGTTTGTATTGGGAGTAAACAGTTTCCCCCTCGATAATATGTTTAACCCGCACTGTATTGCCTCCCCCACCCATGGGGCCGACAAAATCTACTTCCCCATCGGCTAGGGAATGGATCGGCGTACCCGCGGGAGCTGCAAAATCCGTTCCCGAATGTAGTTTCAATATGCCAGATATCGGGTGTATACGCTCCCCGAAGGGAGAAGATTGGTGAAAGACTCCCCGCTGCAAGGGAAATAGAATCGCGCCCTCATTAGACATAGTTTGAGCAGCCCGGTTACCCGATCCCACATTTGAGAATTGACATTGCGGATCCGCACTTAAGATCCGAGCCCGAGTTCCGGCTGCCGGTACTGGAACCAGCCCTTCTTCGGAATCTACCGCTTCCAGAGAGTGGACACTGCCCGCCCAGCTTTCGCCGTCAGTGTGCACAGATAAGACTTGAGCCATCATAGAGCCAGGTTTATTAGCCTGCACGAATCCGGTTAACGGCGCAATGATAGTAACTGCTGCTAAAGCTAGAATCACGAGGGTACGGGGAACCGCAGCGTAGCGCCGAAAACGTCGTATTCTCCTCCGTTCGGCGCCTCGAGAGCGCCGCCGGGTAACCGACTCGGCCATCTGCTGTTCCTCCGGAAAATAACTAACTCTGAAATAATAACGAATTTATAACGATTTATCCAGAGCAACTCCTTTCAGCTGTAACATTGAGGAAAGATGATCGCAGTCGCGACCTGTCGCATTACCAGCGTGCCTAACATTACCCTCTGGAAGTAGAGCTATTCTTGCAATAAGTCCCCTCGCGTACCGCTTAGGCCTATCCCTCTAGTCATCTTTAAACTACTGGGCACTTTCAGATTCGTTAGGAAGCGCCCCGGTAGTTAGCACTACTCCAGCATCTGAGCTATTCTCGCTGGGGTTCCAGGCGATCCAATTCAGCTTAGTGGTATCGGTTGCCAGAGAAACTATGTCAGGCACTTCCTCTAGGGTTTTCACGCTTTTCCCGGTCAAATCCATCGTCAATATTTCAACGGTAGTCTGCACATAAAACTGATTATTCAGGTAATTGGCAAGTCCGAAATGGCTACCATCGCTGTGTAACAGCCGCTCGAACTGCGCACGATCTAAGATTTCCCTGACTTTCCCGGCGGTTCCCAGATGGAAAACTTGGTAGGAAGCTCCACAGGTTACCAACACCGACCCATCTTTTAGTTGTCTCATAGTCACACTTTTAAAATCTGGATGGTCGGCGGCAACTTTAAGTAGACCAATCAGCGGGGTAAGTTTACCGGTGCTGTCCACCAAAAAGACATTAGGAAGACTGTGCTTTTCATCGCTCCCCCTTGCCATTGCCAGTCGCCACCAGCTGGCAGCTCCACTCTCGTAACCTAGGGAGTGGGATTCTCGGAGGCGGTAGCTTGGGTGCTGTGAATAGAAGCTGCGGCAGTAGGTTTCGGCTTTGGTCTAGCGCTGAGCGCATAGGCAACCCCGGATATTAGCGCAATAGCCACTACTAATCCGGCATTTGCGGCCCCACCCGGAACAGAGTTAGTTTTCGCTTCGCTGCATAGTGTCGCGGACTTCTCCCACTAATTCTTCCAAAATGTCTTCTAAGAAAATAGCCCCAATGGTTTGCCCGTTTTCATTGACTTTAGCCAGGTGAACCCCGGTTTTTTGCATAACTCTTAATGCGTCCTCTACTTCTTCATCCGGGGAAACCTCCGGGAGAACCCGAACTCGCCAAGATTCCAGAGGCGCCTGACGAGCAGCGCTAGAATCAGCGAAAATAACATCTTTAAGATGCAAATACCCTTGCAAGTCACCAGATTCATCACTAATCGGGAAACGAGAAAACCCGGTTTTTGCCACTTCAGCTTCAAAATCGGCAGCAGTTAGCGGCCAATCCAAAGTAACCAGTTGCGCGCGCGGAACCATCGCTGAACGTACATCCTCTTTAGAAAACTCCAGGGTTCCCGACAATAATCCCAAATCATCGTGCAGGGTGCCGGCGGCGGTGGATTTTGCGACAATCGCCGCCACTTCTTCAATGGTGAACGACTGAGAAACTTCCGAACGAGGAGTTATCCCCAGTATTTTCACTAACCAGTTAGCGCTCTCATCGAGGGCACGCACAATAGGACGTACTGCCCGGGCAATCCGTACCAAATGTGGAGAAATGACCAGACAGACCCGCACCGATGTGGCTACCGTGAGATTCTTGGGAATCATTTCTCCCAGAACAATATGTAAAAATACCACGATTATCAGTGCTAACACGAAGGCGATGGGGTGGGTAAGCGAGGGCGATACTCCGAAGAAATCTAGCGGACGCGCGATTAAATGCGCTAATGCTGGCTCGGCTACGGCACCTAACCCGGTAGAAGCTAAGGTAATCCCCAATTGGCTTACGGCTAAAACCAGGGAAACATGCTCTACCGCCCATAGCGCAGCTTTCGTCCCCCGCTTACCTTGCGCGGCCAAAGGCTCAATTTGTGAGCGCCGGGTGGAGGTGACGGCAAACTCTCCGGCCACGAAAAACGCGTTTGCAGCCAGTAACGCCACCGCGATTATCAGTGCCAACCAATCAGACATTTCCTTCGCCCCCTTTACGGGGATCCTGCCCGGTAAGTTTCGTGGTAGGTCGAGTTCCCGAAGCGGAATTGGAGCTATTGATCAGCACTTTCTCAATCCGACGCCCCTCCATTTTTGCCACCGTCAAGATATGACCACGCACCTTATAGCTCTCCCCCACCTGGGGAATCTTACCGGCAACGACCAAGATCAAACCGGCAATAGTTTCATAAGGACCATCATCTGGCAGCAACACCTCAATCCGGTCAGCTATTTCATCGGGACGTAACGTGCCATCTACCAACCACTTATTATCACCCTCGAGGCGGATACCGCGCCGGCGTAAGTCGTGTTCGTCAGCCACTTCTCCCACGATTTCTTCCACTACATCCTCTAGAGTCACAATGCCGCAGGTGCCGCCATATTCATCAACCACAATCGCCATTTGCAGATCAGCTTCCCGCAATTGCACTAACAGCGGTGCTAGCCTGACGGTTTCGGGAACACGTAGTGCCTTAACCAGGAGAGACTGGGCAGTAATTGGCACGTTTTTTCTTTTAACAAAAGGCACCGCCACCGCGCGCCGTAGATGCACCAAACCGAGAACATCATCGGCGTCCTCGCCTATAACTGGGAATCGAGAGTGCCCGGTGCGCCGTGATAGCTCCACCACGTCCTCGGCGCTTTGCCAAGCCTCTAAAGACTCCATCCGTCTCCGGTCAGTCATCACGTCGCGAGCACACAACCTACCTAGGCCTACGGAGCGGGTAAAAATCGTGGCAGTGGATAAATCTAAGGTACCGGCTTCGGCGCTGTGGCGAACCATCGCCGTTAGTTCCGAAGCTGAACGCGCGGAGGATAACTGTTCTAAAGGTTCTACCCCCAAAGCGCGAACCACTTGGTTAGACAGCCCGTTAAGAAGCATAATTATCGGCTTAAATAGGACGGTAAAACCGCGTTGGAGGGGAGTTACCACCCGTGCAACTTCGAAAGATTTAGCTAACGCCAGGTTCTTGGGGAACAGCTCCCCGAACACCATAGAAAAGGCGTTGACCAATATCAGAGCTACCGCCACCGCAATGGCCGTGGCCAGCGAGGCCGCCAGTTTTATGTCCTGTAATAACTGCGTAAACAAAGAGGTAAGCGCCGTCTGCGTGGTATACCCCAATAGGATGGTAGTAAGAGTGATTCCCACTTGCGCCCCTGAAAGTTGGGTAGACAAATGCTGCAAAGCTTTTAGAACTCCGGCGGCTCCCTTTTCTTTACGTTTCACCCTTTCCTCTACTTGGGTGGGGTCGAGAGCCAGCATGGAAAATTCGGCCGCCACAAACAGGGCGGTACCGACAGTCAGTAAGACCCCCAAAAGCACCATTAACAGGTAATAAACGCTATCTGGCAACTACACCACCATCATCAGACCCGGGGAGGACATATCAAAAACACCTCTTCAAGTAGGCAATTCGTAAGCTATTTTAATAGCAATGCACCAACATTAGTAAAGTCTACATAAACTCTCTCAATATCGAGAGAAATGCTAGGACTTTCGAACTAAATAGGCTTAGTATCTTATTGGACACTCCGTCACCATCCAGAAAAGGAAGCGCCATGCCCAATTCGGAAGATCAAATGGATCATTCGGTAAGCCCGATCAACCAGGAGATCATCGATGATCTTTATGACAAATATTGCGCCGACCCCCTGTCGGTTCCCGAAGACTGGAGAGAATACTTCTCCGCTTTGGAAGCACGCAATGAGCAGATAAAAGAGCCAGAACCCCAAGAACAGCAGCCTCACAAGGTGAAGGGAACCGGCTCAGCGGTAAGTGCCCGGGACGTAACTCGTTCCGATTTGCCTCCCGCTCCCCCGGTGGCCGCCTCAGAACCGACCTCTCCCTACGTCGCCCGGAAAACCGCTCTGGATCTAGGACCGGCAGGTGACAGTGACGAGGAAGATACGGTAGAGCGCCTCCGCGGGGTAGCTAAAGCGGTAGTTAAGAATATGGATGAATCGCTCCAGATTCCCACCGCTACTTCTGCCCGCGAGATTCCCGCCAAACTGTTAATCGAAAATCGCAAAGTAATAAATACCCATTTGGCGGCCACTACCGGCGGTAAGGTATCTTTCACCCACCTAATCGGATACGCGATTATTGAAGCGCTAGTCGAAATGCCATCCATGAACGTCCGCTTTGAAAAGGACGAGGATGGCCATGGTTGCATCCGCAAGTTTACGCATGTCGGTTTCGGACTAGCGATCGATCTTCCCAAGGAAGATGGTTCCCGCTCGCTAATGGTTCCAGTAGTTCACAAGGCCGATACTTTAAATTTCCGGCAATTCATTGACGCGTACGAGGATCTAGTTAAAAGGGCGCGTGCCGGTTCCCTAAAACCTGCGGATTTTGCGGGAGGAACCGTTACCTTAACCAACCCCGGAACCTTGGGTACCAAACAATCAGTTCCCCGGTTAATGACTGGTCAAGGAGCCATCATTGGAGTGGGCGCTACCTCGTTCCCTGCAGAATGGGCCGGAGCCTCGCCTTCGCAACTAGCCAACGCCGGCATCGGTCAAATCATGACCATGACTTCCACCTACGATCACCGCGTGATTCAAGGTGCCGGCTCCGGAGAGTTCCTGCGGATTATTGAACAGAAACTTACCGGCCATGACGGCTTCTTTGAGCGCGTGTTCTCCACTTTAGGGGTAGCTCATGCGCCTTATCAGTGGGAACGAGATTTCAACTACGATCAGGTAACAGAAAAAGGTAAACCTGCCCGGATAGCGGAATTGATCCATGCTTACCGCTCCCGCGGACACCTCGCCGCCAATACCGATCCGCTGCAGCAAATCCTGCGCCGCCACCCGGATCTGTCTATCGGATCTTATGGACTTAGCGTTTGGGATTTGGATCGTGTCTTCCCTACTGGTGGTTTCGCTGGCCGCGACACTATGAACTTGCGGGATCTGTTAGAGCAACTACGCGCCACCTACACCCAGGCTATCGGGATCGAATATATGCATATTCAAGACCCGGTTCAGCGCCGCTGGGTACAAAGCCGCATTGAAAAACCCTCGAAGAAGCTTTCGAAAGATGAGCAGATGCATGTGCTCAGTATGCTCAATCATGCCGAAGCTTTCGAGACATTCCTGCAAACCAAATACGTGGGGCAAAAACGCTTCTCGCTAGAAGGCGCAGAATCCCTGATTCCGCTGCTAGACAAGATGCTATCTAGTGCTTCACGGACTGGTGTAAAAGAAATCACTATCGGGATGGCTCACCGTGGCCGGTTGAATGTGCTGTCTAATGTGGCCGGTAAATCTTATGGCCAGATTTTCTCCGAATTTGAAGGCTATCTGGATCCGAACTCGACCCAGGGGTCTGGGGATGTGAAGTACCACCTGGGAACCGAGGGGATTTATTCTGCTGGCGAGGGCGAAGGCGTGCTGGTGTCCCTGACCGCGAATCCCTCCCACCTGGAGGCGGCCAATGGGGTTACCGAAGGCATCACTCGCGCTAAGCAAGATCGCTTAGGGGGAGGAAAAGATGCAGAAAGCCAGGTAATGCCGATTCTTATCCACGGTGACGCCGCTTTTATTGGTGAGGGCGTGGTACAGGAAACCCTGAATATGTCCCAATTGCGTGGTTACCGTACTGGTGGCACCGTGCACATTATTGTAAATAACCAGATTGGATTTACTACCGGGCCGACTTCGGGGCGTTCTACCCGTTACTGCACCGATTTAGCTAAAGGTTTGCAGGTTCCGATCTTCCACGTTAATGGGGATTTCCCACAGGACGTGGTGAAGGCAGCCCAACTAGCCTTCGACTTTAGGCAAGAGTTCCATAAAGACGTAATCATCGATATGGTCTGTTACCGTCGGCGCGGACACAACGAGGGCGATGACCCCTCCATGACCCAACCGGTGCTTTATTCCTTAATCGATAGCCTGCCCACCACGCGTGAGGTTTATACCCGCAACTTGATTGGGCGCGGAGATTTAAGCGAAGAAAAAGCCCAAGAGGCTTTGCAGGAATACCACGATGATCTGAACAAGATTTTCCAAGAAACTCGGGAAAAGAAAGAATTCGACGCCGAAGGGCATGATGACACTACCAACCCTGGCGGGGATACCCGCTGGGTGATGCCGACCTCGCAACAGCCCGGTCAAGGGATGATGATCGGCTGGACTTCGGCAATCACTCGCGAAGAGGTTGAGCGGATCGGCCAATCCCAGGTACGGGTGCCGGAGAACTTCACCCCCCACCCCAAGATTATGAAGGTATTGCAAAAGCGGGAAGTCATGTCGCGCGAAGGCAAGATCGACTGGGGAATGGGCGAAATGTTGGCCTATGGTTCGCTAGTAATGGAAGGCACCAATGTTCGTCTCGGCGGGCAAGATTCACGTCGCGGTACTTTCTCCCATCGTCACGCGGTAATTCACGACTATGAAAATGGGCGTGAATGGACACCGTTGAATTTCTTAACTGAGGAGCAAGCAACTTTCCAGGCATTCAACTCTCCACTATCCGAATACGCACCGCTAGCTTTCGAGTACGGCTATTCAGTGGAATCTCCGGAAACCTTGGTGCTGTGGGAAGCTCAGTTTGGGGACTTTGCTAACTGTGGTCAGGCAGTTACCGACGAGTTCGTTTCTTCCTCTTTCCAAAAGTGGAATGAACGTTCGGGAGTAGTAATGCTATTGCCGCATGGTTATGAGGGTCAAGGCCCGGATCATTCTTCGGCACGCATTGAGCGTTACCTGCAACTGTGCGCCCAAGAAAATATGTGGGTATGTCAGCCCTCAAATCCGGCGAATAACTTCCATATGCTACGCGCGCAAGCCTATAAGCGCCCGCGTAAGCCCTTGATTGCCTTCGAGCCGAAACAATTGCTGCGTTTAGCAGCGGCAGCTTCCCCGGTAGAAGATTTCATTTCCGGGGAGTTCAAACCGGTTATTGGCGAAGTAGACGAGCAGGTAAGTCAGCCTTCCCGCGTACTGCTGTGTAGCGGGCGCGTCTACTATGACTTGGTGAAAGAGCGGGCAAAGCGCGAACGTTTCGATACCGCGATCGTTCGCCTAGAGCAGCTGTATCCGCTCCCGGTAGCCGAGCTGCAGGAAGTTCTAAACACCTGGGGAGATTTGCCGCTCACCTGGGTACAGGATGAACCAGAAAACCAAGGCTCCTGGCCTTTTATGTCCTTACACCTTCCCGGAGCTATCGGCAAGAGTCTGCGAGTAGCTTCCCGACCGGAAGCGGCCTCTCCGGCAGCCGGTAATTCCAAGTTACACAAAGCGGAGAACGCCGAGTTAATGGAGAAGGCTTTCGCCTAGTTCGCTGCTAAAAGCTTTTGGGGGGTGGTGACTTTTCGTCACCACCCCCCAAAACTTTTACCGCGATGATTTAGCGGTAGCTAAAGCTCTTAGCAGTTGGGCCGTTTGCCGTGATTGGCGGCACTGGTACGGCGGCTTTTGCGTTTACGTCCACGTTTAGACATCTTTTACACCTTCCCAATTAATAAACAACGTCCCTAGTTTTACATATAATCCCAAGTTTTCGAAAACTGACGATGCTTGCGAAAAAAATATTGAAACAAATCCCCAGAAAATCCAACAACTCCAAGGTTAATCTTCTAGGTAGCGTTGTTCTTCGTAGGCAATCTGCATCCCATCCGTTTGCATATATACCGCCAGACTCTCCACAATCCGAGTCCGTAAGGTCGAAGGAGCCACGGTTCCGTGACACAGGCAGCGCCGTAAAGACAAAGAGATGCCGGCCGCTTCGTCCTCTAGGATTCTCCGGCAACAAGGACATTCAGCAATATGGCGTGCCTCATCCTCACTAAGTTCCCGGGACTCCTCCGTGGCATGTCTAAAGAGATCACGCCCACATGGCTGCTCGTTCATTACTTCACCCCGATTCCGTACTCGCGGGCATATTCTGATAGTTCCTCTCTAAGTTGGCTGCGCCCTCGATGAAGCCTAGACATTACAGTACCTAGGGGGATTCCCAGAATCTGCGATATTTCCTTATAGCTGAACTGTTCCACATCCGCCAGGTAGACTACCGCCCGATGCTCATCCGAAAGTTTTTCAAAGGCCGCTTGGATAGTTTCATTCGGTAGGCGCTCCAAAGCGGTAGTCTCGGCAGAGGGCATTCCCTCTCCATGATGCAGTGATTGCGCTACCTGTGCTTGATCAGTTATTTCTCCAGATCCGTGCTCTTGGGGACGCCGGGATTTTAAACGGTACTGATTTATAAAAGTATTAGTCATAATCCGGTACATCCAGGCTTTTAGATTGGTGCCTGGTTGGTACTGGTTAAACTTACGAAAAGCCTGCATATAGGTATCTTGAACCAGGTCTTCCGCATCTGCAGGTTTTCGAGTAAGTCGCAGCGCTCCGGCATAAAGCTGATCTAACAACGGTAGGGCTTCTTTGCTGAAACGTTCCGAAAGGAGCACATTATTATCACCGGCAGCTAAGGGATGCGACACAGATCTATTCCCGTCCTCGCCGGCAGGTTTATTCCCGCGGTCAAGCGCTACCGTTTTAGGTAACGCCGCCGTGCCTGCCCGCTCTGACTCTAGGATTTCAGTTTCCATTAACTTCATTCTAGCTTGGTTTCAGCAACATTAGTTTGGGTAATTAAGCTCCCAGAAGCTAGAAATAGCCAGCAGCTTAGGTAAGAATAGAAGCATGGCTAAAAGGTATGCACTTTCTCGCGCGCTCATAGCAGCGCCTTTGATGATTGAGGGGATCGACGCGATCCGTAACAGTGATAAGCATGCACGCCTAGCCCAACATCACCTAGAGGTAATGGAAAAGAACGGTTTGCCTCCTCTAACCAAAAACGATGTGAAAACTATTGCGAAAGTTTGCGGCGCAGCCGTTGCTGTTTTGGCTTTGCGGATGGCAACCACTCGTCGTTCTCCCCTAGCAACTAGTGCCTTGGTACTAGCCAACGGAGCCGCTACGATTGTCAATGGCTGGCAACCAGGCAAAGTTGATGCCTTACGAATTGCGCAAGGTTTAGCGCTCCATGCCGGTCTAACCTCTGAAGTGTTTCCCACTAGACAGGACTAAGTTTTGAGTGTCTGGAATGCGCCCGTTAAAAGTGCCCCGCTAAATGCGGTAATCTCCCTTCCGCCCTCTAAATCTTTAACTGCCCGTGCCTTAGTGTTAGCGTTGCTAGCGGAAGAACCAACTTTAATAACCAATCCGCTACACTGCCGGGATACCGACTTGATGATTGCCGGTATCCAAGAGTTTGGTGCCCAGGTAGAAAAGCAAGCGGGAGGACTCCTAATTACTCCCCCGGCACAGTTATCTCCCCAAACCGGGCTTATCGAGTGCGGTCTGGCAGGAACGGTAATGCGGTTCCTGACACCGGTAGCGCTGCTTAGTGGCCAGCCGGTACATTTTCAAGGCGATGATGCTGCCACTGCTCGCCCCATGCAGGGCTTGCTAGATGCCTTAACTAAGCTGGGCGCCAAATTTAGCGATATGCCTAAGCCGGGACATTTACCTTTCACTATTAGCGGTCAGCTTATTGCCAGTGAGCAACTGCAGCACCTGCAGATAGATTCTTCTGCTTCTTCCCAATATGTTTCTGCCCTCCTGTTAGTCTCCCCGGCACTACCCTTCGAACTCCAGATAGAAGTTGACTCGGTTTTACCTTCTATTCGTCACGTGGAAATGACAGTAGCGGAAGTAAATGCCTGTGGCGGGCAGATTGAAAATCTGGGTGGAGAAAGCGGAGATTGGAATACTCGCCAGATTCGTCATCTGTGGCGCTGCCGACCTGCCCATTTGCGGGGAGGTGAGCGCCGCATCGAGCCCGATTTAACTAATGCCGGACCGTTCCTAGCTGCGGCCATGATTTGTGGCGGGCAAGTTAGTATTCCCCATTGGCCCGCTAAGACTTTTCAACCTGGGGATGTTTGGCGGCAGCTGCTAACTCCTATGGGGGCGCGAATTTACCGCGCGCCGGAAGGCAGCCTGGTTTGTCAAGGCAGTGGGGTGATCGGTGGCACCCAATGTGATTTGGAAGCAGTAGGAGAATTAACTCCGACTTTGGCGGGCTTGTGCACCTTAGCGGTGGAGCCTTCAAAACTTACCGGGATCGGGCATTTGCGCGGACACGAAACTGACCGCTTAAACGCCCTCGAAACGGAGATTAAACGCTTGGGTGGTAAAGCTAAATCCACTGAAACTACCCTCCGGATTTCTCCGGCACCTTTACATGGTGATTTAGTGCAAACCTATGGTGATCACCGAATGGCCATGTTTGCTGCTCTGATCGGTCTTAAGGTTCCTGGGGTACAAATTGAAGATATTGAGTGCGTAAGCAAAACTTTCCCAGATTTTGCTGCGACTTGGGAAGCCATGTTGGCCGGTGCTGATGGCGCGGCGTGATATTGGTACCGACGATCCCAGGGTTAGAGTTCGTCCTGCCCGCTCGAAACCGCGCCGGACAAAAAAGCAGGTAGATTATTCTGCTAGTCCCACCGCTTTTGTATTCGCAGTAGATCGCGGTCGTATCCACGTGCAAATGGGAGACACCAAATTGGTGGGAGTAAAAGCCCGGGCACTAGGTAGGCGCGGTATCGTGGTCGGGGATCAGGTGCGGGTCACCGGGGATTTAAGTGGGAAAAGTGGCTCTCTGGCGCGGATAGTGGAGGTTTTACCGCGAAAAACAGAACTGACCCGCTCCGCAGAAGATAGTCCCGGGGCGAAAGAAAAACCCATGGTAGCCAACGCTAATCAAATGGCGATCTGCACCGCCTGTGCCGATCCTCTGCCTCGTCCGGGAATGATTGATCGGTTATTAGTTGCCGCTTACTGCGCCGGAATCGAACCGTTACTGCTGGTTACTAAATCTGATCTGACCTCACCAGAGCCGCTGCTAGAACTTTTCCGTCCCTTGCAAGTTTCCAGCGTGGTAACCAGCATAGAAAGCGGCGAAGGAATCGATGAGGTAGCCGAGCTGCTGGCTGGACGGATCAGCGTATTGGTAGGCCACTCGGGTGTAGGTAAATCCTCGCTGATGAATGAGCTTATCCCCCAGGCTGAACGCTCCACCGGACATGTTAACCAGGTGACCGGGCGCGGTCGCCACACCTCTACTTCGGTGAAGGCGCTCCCCTTCCAGGATGGCTGGTTGATTGATACTCCCGGGATTCGCTCTTTCGGTTTAGCGCATATTAGCGAGGACGATCTATTGGCCGCTTTCCCGGATCTAGCGGAGGTAGCCACCGGGTGTCCAAAACTGTGTGCTCATTGGCAATCTTCCCCGGGGTGCCAGTTGAGCGCGCTGGAAAAAACCGATCCTGCGCAGGCGCGGCGGGTAGCATCCTTCCGCCGCCTACTTGCCTCCCAACATAGCCATAATCCGCTTATGTAGCTGGGAGTTAGTCGCCAGGGCGTTGCGACCAACGCACCCTTTTTTTCCTTCCAGCGAGGTAAAACATCCGCCAGCTTCCTCAACGATGGGTACTAATGCTGCCATATCGTATATTTCCAGTTCCGGTTCTGCCGCTGCGTCAACTACGCCTTCGGCCACTAACATATAGGAATAAAAATCTCCATAGGCACGGGTGCGCCATACTTTTCGAGTCAGCTCCAAGAAGGCCACCAATTTGCCGCGTTCTTCCCACCCGGACAGAGAGGAATAACTAAAAGAAGCATCTTTTAAATCAGTTATTTTCGATACTCGATTCGCTTGCGGTTCCCCGTTGTTAAAGGAACGCCACGACCCTACGCCACGACCTGCCCACCAACGGCGAGTCAAAGCCGGGGCGCTAACTACCGAAGCCACCATTTCACCGGCAAGCTCCAAACCGATCAGGGTTGCCCAGACTGGAACTCCCCGCACAAAATTTTTGGTGCCATCTATGGGATCAATAATCCAGCGAGCCTGGTTAGCTTCGGCAAGGTTGCCCCCGTATTCTTCCCCGTAAATCAAGTCATCAGGGCGGGCAGCCGCTAAGGCCTGGCGAATCATTTGTTCGGCGCCGCGATCAATATCAGACACTGGGGTCAGATCAGCTTTTTCATACACCTGATAGTCGCGCTGGGTAAAATGCGCTAACGTATACCGGTCTACCTGGTCTGCGATTTCTAGCAGTAGCCCTACGTCCTCACCAATGTTCCTCATATTATGCTTCTTCCTTTCCGAGGGCGGATAACACTTCTGCTTGTAAGGAGGCAGTTACTTGTCCCGGGGCGCTGGGATTTGCTCCCGGAAGCGTCGCGAAAGTGGCACAGTTGCCAAATACCCCACCAACTAGACGGCTAGCAGTACCGATCTCCCCCATACCCGCAACCAGAAATAGCCGCTGGCCAGCAGTGTCCCGATAATAGTTTTCCATGGCAGTAAATACCTCTAACAGATGCCGGGCGCTGGTAATCGTGAGCGCCAGTTTTGCTACCTGCGCCCCGCGTTCGTGGGCGGTAGCTAACCAGTTATAGATCCTTTCGCTATCCATTTTTTCGGCTTCCGCGACCGCAAAATAATGCCGAGAAAGCACACTCACTACCCCCCGGTCATGGGTATAAGCTAAAGCCTCTCTTGCCAAAGGAAAATCATCCTCGATATCGAGGGCGCTTGCTCCCGCCTTTAACAGCATCTTCATAGTTTCAAACTGGTGAGTAGGCACCATCCGGGACCCTCCGCCCTGCCCGGCGCTACGGCAGGTAGCTAGCCACGGGAGTTTGATGGCGGGAGCCACGGCCTCCACGATTTCCCGCAAGTAGCCAGGATTGCGGTAGTCCCGGAGCAGATCCAATCGCCACTCGACCAGATCGGCTGCCTGGGGAATTCGAGAAATCTGCCCCCGCAGTTCGGGTTGATTTGTACCGGTCAGCGGGACAATTAGTGCCGGTCGACCCGGAGAAAACAGCGAGTCTGATTCCATCGGTTTGCCTCCTGGAAGTCTTACTATCTATAAACATATCGCACCTGAAAGCCCCGGTGCCTAGCCAGTAAATAAGTAATATCGATGGTATGAAGCTAATCCACACCTCTGACTGGCACGTGGGACGCACGCTCTATGGGGAAGATTTATCTGCGGCTCATCGCCAGTTTTTTTCTTTCCTCACTCAACTGGTACGTGAGGAGAACGTCCAGGCAGTAATGGTAGCCGGAGATGTTTTTGATCGCGCTATTCCCTCGCTGG
>ERZ1673752.1383-NODE-1383-length-34233-cov-10.951957_pt1 | contig 34233 bp, 26 predicted proteins | sample MGYA00580195_ERZ1673752 | MGnify/ENA primary metagenome ERZ1673752 (study PRJEB41218, sample SAMN15661744) | gut metagenome | host: Homo sapiens | place: Canada: London | collected 2015-08-20/2019-03-30 | study: EMG produced TPA metagenomics assembly of...
AAGTTCAAATTATGTAGATGTCTTTGTTGCAGATAAAAATGAAATTTTGGGAATTATAAAACTAAAAGATGAGATAAAAGAAGGAGTAAAGGAAAGTGTTGATAATCTTCACAAGAGGGGCGTAAAAACTTATATGTTCTCTGGCGACAAGGAAAATGTAGTTAAGGAAATAGCCACTGAGGTTGGAATAGATTATTACAAGGGATCACTTCTTCCTGATGACAAGGTTAGGGAAATAAGGGAAATCGAAAAAAATAAAAAGATTGCCTTTGTTGGAGACGGAACTAATGACGCGCCTTCACTAGCAAGCGCCTACCTAGGCATAAGTATGGGCAGCGGATCTGACATCGCCATTGAAACTTCAGATATAGTTTTATTAAAAAATGACATTTCTTCTGTAGTAAGAGCAATTGATATTGCAAAAAAAGTAAAAAAGATTGCCTATCAAAATATTTTTATAGCCCTAATTTTAAAGGTAGTAGTCCTAGTTCTTGGCGCAATAGGATATGTTTCCATGCCACTTGCTGTTTTTGCCGATGTGGGAGTTGCCCTTATTTGTATTTTAAATTCTCTTAGAGTTTTTAAGGAGAAATAAAACATAGTAAAATGCTATGAATTATTAGTGTTAATAAATAGTTGGATAATTTTAAAAATAAATTTTTAAGGTTTTGGAATTTAAAAATGTCACAAAAGCTTATAAAATAGAGAAATTTTATTATTTTTAATAAAATTAATAAAATTTCATCATAAAAAAATAACAATAATTATTGAAAAATTAAAATTATTATGTTACTATTATGTCAGAACATTATGAATATAAAAATTCATAAATTTTGGTATAATTTTATGGAGGTAAATTAAATGGCATATGTAATTAACGATTCTTGCATCGCTTGTGGTGCATGTCAACCAGAATGTCCAGTAGGATGTATTTCTGAAGGAGATATCTATACAATTGACGAAGCTCAATGTATCGATTGCGGTAGCTGTGCAGCTGTTTGCCCAGTTGGCGCTCCAAATCCTGAAGACTAATTACTTAAAAGAAAGATAGGTTTCCTGCCTATCTTTTTTTATTTTTAAACTATATTTGTTTTTAAAGAGAGAACTGTGTTTTCTCTTTTTTTATTGTAAAATTTTTGAAATTAAGTAAATATTTCACTATAAGTTCACAATTTCGGTTATAATAGATATAAACGAAAAGTTAAGAAATGTTTAATATTTTTATAATAAATATCAAACTTTATTTAAAAAAATATTGAATTAAGGCACTGAAAGTGCAATAATTATTTTTCATTAAATTTTAGTTAATAAAAGATTAATAAAATTAAAATAAATTATTTTAAATGAAGTATTAGAAATTATACTCAATTTGCTTTTAATTTGAAAGGAGAAGTAGAGTATGCTAATTCATATGGGATTAGATGTTGGTTCCACTACTGTAAAACTTGTAATATTAGATGAAAAATTAAATATCTTGTATAAAACTTATAGAAGACATTATTCTGATGTTAGAAAAACTGTAAAGGATGTCATCAATGAAGTTTATAAGGATTTCAAATATGAAACAGTTACTGTAAATGTAACTGGAAGTGGTGGTCTTTCTGTCCACAAATTTTTGGATATAGACTTTATCCAAGAAGTTGTGGCTGGAAGAGAGGCAATATCTTGTTTCATTCCAAAAACTGATGTTGCCATTGAACTTGGTGGCGAAGACTCAAAAATTACTTACTTAAGAGGGTCTGTCGAACAGAGAATGAACAGTATTTGTGCTGGAGGTACTGGTGCCTTTATAGATCAAATGGCGTCTCTTCTTCAAACTGATGCTTCTGGCTTAAATGAAATGGCAAAGGATTATGAAAAAATATATCCTATAGCATCTCGTTGTGGAGTTTTTGCCAAGACTGATGTGCAAGCACTTATTAATCAAGGTGCCAGCAAGTCTGACATAGCAATTTCTGTCTTCCAATCAGTTGTCAACCAAACTATTTCAAACCTTGCTTGTGGCAGACCAATTAGGGGAAATGTTGCCTTTTTAGGTGGGCCCCTTCACTTTTTGCCAATGCTAAAGGAAAGATTTGTTGAAACTTTGAATTTAAGTGAAGACGAGATAATTTCACCAGAAAATTCACAAATATTTGTGGCACTGGGAGCAGCTCTTTCTAGTTTTGATTCAAAGCCAATTTCCTTTGTGGAACTATTTAATCGCGTAAATAAAAGTGCCGACATAAACATCAAGGAAAGTGATGTAATGCCGCCACTTTTCACAAGTGATGAAGAAGTCATAGCCTTTCGTGAAAGACATAAGACTAAGTCACTTAAAAAAGTGGATTTAAAATCTTATGAGGGACCAATTTATTTGGGCATAGACTCAGGATCAACGACATCAAAACTTGTGGCAATTTCTGATAAAAATGAACTACTTTACAGTTTTTATGGGTCAAACAAGGGCAATCCCCTTGACATTGCCATTGAAAACTTAAAAGAAATTTATAAAGAAAAAAATGACAAGGCATATTTTGCTGGCTGTGGCACAACTGGTTATGGGGAAGAATTTTTAAAGGCTGCACTTAACTTAGACTTTGGAGAAGTTGAAACCATAGCTCACTTTACTGCTGCCAAATATTTTGACCCAGAAGTGGACTTTATTTTAGACATTGGCGGACAAGATATGAAGTCCATGAAAATTAGAAATGGCGTAATAGAATCAATACTTCTAAATGAAGCTTGCTCTGCCGGCTGTGGATCCTTCCTTGAAACTTTTGCACATTCAGTAAATATGACGGCAGAAGAATTTGCCAAGGAGGCAACATTATCAAGAAAACCAGTAGATTTAGGTTCACGCTGCACAGTTTTCATGAATTCCAATGTAAAGCAAGCTCAAAAGGAAGGGGCATCAGTGCCAGATATTTCTGCAGGACTTGCCTATTCTGTAATTAGAAATGCCATTCAAAAGGTAATAAAAATTAGAGACCCTAAGGAATTAGGCGAACACATAGTAGTTCAAGGCGGCACATTTTTGTCTGATGCAGTCTTAAGAGCTTTCGAAAACTTGACTGGTGTTGATGTTACAAGACCTGACATTGCAGGACTTATGGGTGCACTTGGAATGGCACTTATTTCTAAAGAAAAATCTACAGGTAAATCTAATTTAATATCTGAAGAAGAATTAGAAAAATTTGAATATAAATCTATTTCAACAAATTGTAGACAATGCACAAATAATTGTGCCCTTTCTGTAAATGTATTTCCCAATGGAAAGAGATACATTACAGGAAACAGGTGCGAAAAGGGAGCAGGTCGCTTAAGAAATAAAGAAGATGAGCTGCCAAATATGTTCCGTTACAAATATGAAAGAGTCTTTGATTACAAATCACTTCCAGAAAGAGAAGCCAAGCGTGGGCTAGTGGGCATACCTAGAGTTCTAAATATTTATGAAAACTATCCTTTCTGGCATACATTTTTCACAGAACTTGGATATTCAGTAGTTCTTTCAAGTAAATCATCAAGGGAAATTTACGAAAAGGGAATAGAGACAATTACCAGTGAAACTGCTTGCTATCCGGCAAAAATTTCTCACGGTCACATAGAAGACCTAATAGAAAAGGGACTTGACTTTATATTTTACCCAGCAGTATTTTATGAAGAAAAGCAATTTGAAAAGGCAGACAACACATTAAACTGTCCTGTGGTGGCAGGTTATTCTGAAGTTATAAAGAACAATGTGGATGCCATAATTGATGGAAAAGTAAAGTTTATGAATCCCTTTATTTCCTTTGACGACAGAAAAAAACTTGAGAAGAGACTTTCTGATGTCTTCGACTTCATACCTAAGGACGAAGTGAAAAAGGCTGTCCGTGCAGCCTATGAAGAGCAAGATAGGTATAGACTTGATGTCTTAAATGAAGGCAACAGAATCTTAGAAGAAGTGACTAAAAAAAATCAAAGGGCAATAGTTTTATCAGGTAGGCCTTATCACATTGACCCAGAAATAAATCACGGCATACCAGAACTTATTACAAGCCTAGGTCTTGCTGTAATTTCTGAAGATGGAATTGCAAGAAATGTTGAAATCGACTCAAGACTTAGAGTCCTAGACCAATGGAATTATCACTCAAGGCTTTACAGGGCGGCAAAATTTGTTGGGGAACACGAAAACTTAGAGCTTGTTCAACTTAACTCCTTTGGTTGCGGAATTGATGCAGTTACTACTGACCAAGTTCAACATATTTTAGAGTCCTACAACAAGATTTATACAGCCCTAAAAATTGATGAAGTTTCAAATTTAGGTGCCGTAAAAATTAGAATTAGGTCCTTAATTGAAGCAGCAGAAAAGAGAGAATTTGAAAAAATAGACGCTGAACTTGAAGGACTTCTTGACGATGATCCAGTAATGTTTACAAAGGAAATGAAGGAAGACTATACAATTTTAATGCCGCAAATGTCTCCACTTCACTTTAGTATTTTTGAACCAATCCTAAGACATGAGGGGATAAACATTGAACTCCTAGAAGATTCTGGTCACAAGGTTGTCAACGAAGGCTTAAAATATGTAAATAACGACGCTTGTTATCCATCAATTTTTGTAGTTGGACAATTTATGGATGCAGTAAAGTCTGGCAAGTATGACACAAACCGCCTGGCTCTTCTCATGAGTCAAACTGGTGGTGCTTGCAGGGCATCAAACTATGTTGGCTTTATTAGAAAGGCATTAAAGGATGCAGGTTACGGTCATGTGCCAGTAATTGGACTTTCTTTCCAAGGAATTGAAAAGCACACAGGTCTTGAATTTGACAAAAAACAATTAGTTAGAATTGGCAGAAAATTAATTCAAGGCATGCTTTACGCAGATCTAATCATGCGACTTACTCAAGCAACAAGACCTTATGAAGTTATAAAGGGTTCAGCAAATATTTTGCGCGACAGATGGATTGACATTACCACATCAGAAGACTTAAATTACAGCAAGAAAACTTTTATATCCAACATTAACAAGATGATTGGAGAATTTAATAGACTTGAAATAACAAATGAAAAGAAACCAAAAGTTGGAATAGTTGGAGAAATCTTAGTAAAATATGACCCAGCTGCCAACAATCATGTGGCAGAACTTCTTGAAAAGGAAGGGGCAGAAGTTGTTATTCCTGATTTGACAGATTTTATGATGTATTCCTTTAAGAACGCAAGGGCAAAGGCTGATAAGCTTTCAAAGTCAAGACTTACTGCCTTTGTATGCGAAATGGGAATTTCCTACATTGAGTCCTACAGAAAGCATATTAGATTGGCCCTTGAACCTACAAGGTTTATAGTTCCTGAAAAAATTGAAGAAATAATTGACTATGCAGAAAAGTATGTTGACCTTGGAAACCAATATGGTGAAGGTTGGCTTTTGACTGGCGAAATGGTGGAACTAATTGAGTCAGGCGTTGAAAATATTGTCTGCGTACAACCCTTTGGCTGTCTTCCAAATCACATCACAGGCAAGGGCGTCATAAAGGCAATAAGAAATTCCTACGAAAGGGCAAATATTATTCCAATTGACTATGACGCTTCAGCATCAGAAGTAAATCAATTTAACAGAATTAAACTAATGCTTTCACAAGCCAAGAGAAACATGGAACAAGGTGAAGATAAATACAACAGAGGCTATTTAAAAAAAGCTGCCAGCTTAAAAAATTAAAATTTATTAAAGTTAAAAAAAGAAGGACAAAAAATTTCCCCTCAGGCTTGAGGGGATTTTTCTTGTCCTAATTTATTAATCTTATTTAAATATAAATTTTCTAAATAAACTCAAAATTATTAGATTTTCTTAAAAATATTTTTCAAAGTTTCATCTTGTAATAAATTATTTGTGCTATCTTGTTTTTTCTTTTCGTCGTTGTAAACTTGGATGTCCTTTTGAGGGTTGTAAGTTTGACCCTTAATAGCAGCCTCAAAGGCATCCTTAGCTTCTTGCATCTTAACTTGGAAATCATTTAGTTCAATAATAAATTTTTTGGCAGAATCTTCATTTTTAGTCATAATAGATTCCTTAAGGCCAGGCAAAATTTCTAGTGCCTTTTCGCTTGCCCTTACAGTGTAATCGTGAGAATTTTTAAATTTTTCTGGCACGCTCATATTTTTAATCTTATCAACAGTATTTCTAATTTCAGAATCTGCTCTGTCGTAGGCAGCATTTAAATCTGCATCAGAAAGTTTTGCTGCATTTTCAAAGAAACTTGATTTTAAATTGACAATAGATTTAGTCAAATCATTTTGCAAATTTTTAATTTCCTTTACATATACTTCTTCATCAGTTGATAAATCTAGGATTGAAGAATTTGCTGAGTCCTTAATAATTACCTTAAAGTTGTCATTGTCCCACTTAACTTCAGCCTTTAAATTTTCAGCAACAAATCTTAGGGGAACAAAAGTGCGTTCGCTTTTTATAATAGCTGGGGCATCTAGTTCAAGATCTTTTCCATTTACCTTTGCTTTTTTTGAATCAATTTTTAATTCAATAGAAGTGTCCTTGCCCTTAACAGTAACAAGTCTTGCATCATTATTCCAACCTACTTCATAACCTAGTGTTTCAGAAATAAATCTAATGGGAACCATGGTTCTGTCATTTTGAATAAAGGGTGCAACGTCTGATTTAATAATTTTTCCATTATATTCAATTGATGGTGTCCTTGCTGCAAAGACACTTGAGCTAATAAAAATTAAGATTACTAGTGAGAATATAAGTGATTTAAATTTTTTCATTTTATTCTTCCTCCTTATTTACTTTTACTTGTGTAAGAGTTTGGGTCAAATTGCTTTTCAATATAAATTAAGTTAGAATCCTTGTCACCTTGAAGTTCAATAAAAGCTCCATCTCTTTCTGTAGGAGAAACTTCACCCTTGTCATCATCCTTAAAGAATACAATGTATTCCTTGTTTGGTGTGAGAGTCTTAGGAAGGCTTACTTCAATTTGTGATAAGTCGCCCTTATAGTCCTTTAGGAAAGAAGTGTTCATGCCTTCTGCTGTTGAAGTTGAAATTCTAACTCTTGATATGTAATCAGAGTTTTTAATCAGTTCATTAACAGCTTCCTTGTCAAAGTTTGATGTAGTAATTTCTTCTTCGCTAGCTTCTTTTTCTACAGCAACAGAAGATATTTTTGCGTCATTAGTTTTTTCTTCCTTGGCGCTCTTTTTGCCACAGCCTGCTAGGCTAAGTGCCAAAGTAAAAGATATTAAAACAATTAATAATTTTTTCATAGCTACCTCCAATTTTCTTAATTATACCATAAATAAGCTGAAGAAGAATTATATAATTATAAATTAAGGACAATATGATATAATAAAAAGGGTGATAGAATGCCAATAGAAGTGCTATTTATTTTAAATAAACTAAATGAGGAAGGCTTCGATGCTTACATTGTAGGAGGTTGCGTCAGGGACAAACTTTTGGGTCTTCATCCTCACGATTATGACATAACAACTTCTGCAAAGCCTGATGAAATAAAAAGAGTTTTTAAAGACTTTAAAACTATATTAGTTGGCGAAGAGTTTGGCACAGTTGGCGTTCTCATAAATGAAACTCTTTACGAAGTGACGACTTTTAGGATTGATGGCAAGTATTTAAATTTTAGAAAGCCAGAAAATGTAACTTTTTCAAAAAGTTTAAGAGAAGATTTGAAGAGGCGGGACTTTACAATAAATGCCATGGCTATGGATTCAAGTGGAGAGCTTTACGATCCCTTTGGCGGAAAAAAGGACTTAGATGATAAAGTTTTAAGGGCTGTTGGCAGCCCTCATGAAAGAATAAAAGAAGACGCCATAAGAATTTTAAGGGCAATTAGGTTTGCAGGTAGGTTTGATTTTTATATTGAAGATGAACTTTTCGATGCAATTTCCTTTGAAAGAAAACTCCTTAAAAGAATTTCCCCAGAAAGAATTTTTGATGAATTTTCAAAGATGATAACATCAGAAAGACCTTCTTACTATCTACTTTTAATGGACGAGACGGGAGTTCTCGATGTAATTTTTCCAGAGCTAAAGAGGACAGTTGGCTTCTCACAATTTTCTCCCTACCACGACAAAACTCTCTTTGACCACTTAGTTTGTGTAATGGACGAAGTAAAGCCGGACTTAGCTCTTAGACTTGCGGCACTTTTTCACGACATATCAAAGGTTGACACACTTTCCATTGGCGAAGATGGCAGGGGACACTTTTACGGTCACGAAGTTTTGGGAGCAGATTTAGTTTCTGAAATTTTAAAGAGATACAGAGTCTCCAACAAAATTATTGATAAGGTAAAAATTTTAATTCTAGACCACATGAAGGTTCACAGCGAAATGACAGATAAGGCACTGAGAAGGCAGATAAAAAGAGTGGGAAGAGATAATGTATTGGACCTCTACGACCTTTTAATTGCCGATTGCAGGTGCACTAGAATTGATAGAGATGCAAGCTTTATTATAAAGAGAAAAAATAGGGTAAAAGAACTATTAGACGAAAAAGAAATGAAAACTGAAAAGTTTTTAGAGATAAATGGAAATGACATTAAAGCTTTGGGTTTTAAGGAAGGCAAGATTATTGGGAAAATCTTAAAAGATCTTGAAAACTTAGTTTTAGATGACCCAGAGAAAAACAAGAGAGACTACTTAATAGATTATATAGATAAAAATTACAGGTGATAAAATGACAAGATTATTTGGAACAGACGGAGTTCGTGGCATTGCCAATCAAAAACTAACTCCAAAACTATGCTACGATATTGGAAGGGCAGCTGCCTTTGTACTTACAAAAAATAAAAAGGGAAAAGTTTTAGTTGGGAGAGATACAAGACTTTCAGGCGACTTAGTAGAATCTGCTCTTATTGCAGGATTTATGAGCCTTGGACTTGATGTAGATGTGGCTGGAGTGATTCCTACACCAGGAGTAGCCTACCTCACTAGAACTGGAGACTACCTTTGCGGAGTTTCTATATCTGCATCACACAATCCCTTTGAATACAATGGCATAAAGTTTTTCTCTAGCGATGGACTTAAGCTTGACGATAGCGTGGAAGATGACATTGAAGAAAAAGTTCTTTCCACTACAAAAATTTATAAAGATGTAACGGGAGACCAAGTGGGAAGAGTAAATAGGTCTCATGAATTTACAGAAAAATACATTTCTTACTTAAAGGGACTTACTGATGAGAGATTTGATGGATTTGAAGTTGCAGTAGATGCAGGAAATGGCGCTCAATCTTTTATAGCAGAAGAAGTTTTAAAATCCTATGGAGCAAGAGTAAAAATTATAAATAATGAGCCCAATGGCAAAAATATCAACGATAAGTGCGGCTCAACAAACCCAAAATTAATTGAAGAACTTGTAAAAAAAGAGAAATCTCATATAGGCATGAGTTTTGACGGAGATGCCGACAGGATTATTGCTGTTGACGAAGAGGGAAAAATTGTTGATGGCGACCACATCTTGGCAATTGCTGCAACATACCTAAAGGAAAATAATAAACTTAATAATAATGCAGCTGTGGGAACTATAATGTCAAATATGGGCCTCAAAAAATATCTTGAGTCCATAGGCGTGGATTTTATCGAGACAAAAGTTGGTGACAGATACATTTTAGAGAGGATGTTAAAGGATGACTATATAATTGGGGCAGAACAATCTGGTCATGTCATCTTCCTTGACTACAATACAACTGGCGACGGACTTGCAACGGGAATACATCTATTGGAAATCATGAAAAAAACTGGCAAAAAATTGTCAGAATTAAATGGACTTATGAAAGATTATCCACAAGTTTTAAAAAATGCAAGGGTTAGAGACGAATTAAAAAATAGATACGAAGAATTTCCTGATATAATTAAGGCAATAAGGGAAGTGGAAGAAGCTTATCACGGAAGTGGAAGAGTTGTAATTAGACCATCTGGTACAGAAGCTCTTGTTCGCGTTATGATTGAAGGCGAAGACACTTATAAACTTTCACAAGATGCTGATAAACTGGTAAAAATTATTGAAGAGAAATTGAATTAGGAGCATATAATGTACAAAATAATATCAGATACAAGTTGTGATTTATCGAAAGAAGAAATAAAAGAATTGGGAATTGAATATGTACCCTTTAAAATTTCCATTGATGGCGTTGAGTATGAAGATGATGACAATTTAAATATGGAAGAATACTTGGACAAAATGGAAAAGACAGAAAATGCAATAAAGACAGCTTGTCCATCCCCCTATGACTATCTAAAAATTATTGAAGAAAATTCCGACAAGGACCTTTATATTCTTACAATTTCCTCAAAATTATCTGGATCTTACAATTCTGCCAAAATTGCAGAACAGGAAGCAAGGGAAAAGTTTAAGGACATAAAAATTCATGTAATTGACACAAAGGCTGCCTCAGCAGGACACACAAGAGTGGTTTTAAAACTTTTAGATTTAGTTAAGGATAAAAGCTTTGAAGAAGTTGTGCCTGACATCGAAAGTGAAGTCAACAATTCTACAACTATGTTTGTCCTTGAAAGCATGAAAAATTTAATAAAAAACGGAAGAATAAAAAAGTCTGCTGGTCTCATTGCCAATGTCTTAAATATTAGACCTATTATGATTTCTAAGGATGGAGATATTGAACTATTTGAGATCAATCGAGGTATAAAAAAATCTCTTGATAAGATGATTAAGGCAATTGGAAGTGAATGCAAAGCAGGCGCCCCAAATCTTATTACAATTTCCTATGTCAAGAACAAAGAGCGTGCAGAGCAAATTAAAGATAAAATTGAAGAATTATACCAAGGTGTAATAGTTCATGTGAGACATACTAATGGTCTTTCCTCTGGATACGCAGACATTGGAGGTATTGTCATAGGTTTTTGAGGTGAATTATGAGAAAAAGCGAAAATGAAAAAAATTTTGAAGAAAAAATTAATACTGCTTTTAGAGAAGAAAATTTTAAAGAGATTGGCGATTTAATTGGCGAGGGGATTGACACTGCCATTGATGTCACAAGGTCATCTCTTAACAAATTTATAAATAAAAATAAGGTGGATTTGCCTTACAGCGTGCAAAATGACGACAGAATTATAAATCAAAACCCAAAAACTGTTAAAAGAGTGAAGACTTGGGGCTTTATTGCCAAGGCTTCAATAGTTGTTCACCTATTTGCACTCTTTGGATTTCTAATGGACATGTTTGATACTTATGGAACAATTAGAGAAGATCTTCCAGCTTTAATTTTTTGGGTAATACCTGCCCTTGTAATTTCTTTTTATCTAAATTACAAAGTAAAAAAAGATAAGGATCAAATAATTAGATTTAGAAAGTACAATCGTGAAATTGGAAATAACACAGTTATACCAACAGCTGACCTTGCTGCTATAACTGCAAAGCCAATTGATTTTACAATAAATGATCTCTTAAATATGATTGAAAAGGACTATTACAGACAAGCTCGAATTGTAGAAAATGGCGAACTTTTTATTTTAGATTCCAATACCTATAAGCTCTACAAGGAAGAAATGCTTCGCGATCCCAAGGAAAGGTATGAGGAGCTAGAGGAAAAGGAAAGTAATGCTCTTGTAGAAGAATATTTATCTAGGGCAAAAAGAGATGTCACAGCTTTAACAGAAATGACTCCAAAACTTAGAGAGCCAATGAAAGCTAAGATAAGTGAATTTTTACAAATAGTTGGAAAAATTTTTGAACTTTTAAAGGAAAATCCAAATACAGCAAAGGATTTAGACAAGGTCATAAATTTTTACTTGCCAACTACAGTAAAACTCATGGATAATTACATCGACCTAAGTGAAAAACCAACAGAATCAGTAAAATCATCTTTAAAATCAATGGAGCAAACTATGGATTTAGTAAATGATGGATTTATGAAAATGTTAGATAATATTTACCAAGAAAAGATCATGGACCTTTCAAGTGACATGAGTGTTTTAAAATCAATGCTTAGACAAGAAGGACTTTTAGACCAAGATAACTTTAATTTAGGAGGAAAATAAAATGGATAAAGAAATAAAATTATCCTTAACAGATGATTTCGAAGATCTAAATAAAGATAATGAAGTGTATGAAATAAAATTAGTTGACGAAAAAAATGAAGTGAGATTAAGTCCTGAAGAAGAAAAACAAGTTGAGGAATTTGCAAAGACAATTGACATAACAAATTCAAATATAGTTTTGCAATACGGAATTGGGGCACAGAGAAAAATTTCTAATTTTTCAGAAAAAACTCTTGAAAGTGTCAAGACTAAGGACCTTGGCGAAGTTGGCGACTTGCTTTCTGGCGTAGTAAATGAACTAAAGAGTTTTGATGTAGATGAAGATGACAACAAACTAGTTGGATTTTTCAAAAAGCAACTTAATAGTGTCACTTCTTTAAAGACAAAATATGATTCTGCAGAAAAAAATGTAAACAACATTATAAAGGCACTTGAAGACCATCAAGTCACTCTCATGAAAGACATTGCTATGCTAGACCAGATGTATGAACTAAATGAAAATTATTACAAGGAACTTAGCATGTACATACTTGCTGGCAGAAAAAAATTGGAAGAAGCAGCAAATGTTGAACTTCCAAAACTTCAAGCAAGGGCACAGGAGACAAACCTACCTGTAGATGCACAAGTGGCAAATGATTATGTAAATATGATTAGCAGGTTTGAGAAGAAACTTCACGATTTGGACTTAACTAGAATGGTTTCAATTCAAATGGCGCCACAAATTAGAATGGTACAATCATCAAACACAGTTATGGTTGAAAAAATTCAATCAACGATTGTAAATACAATTCCACTTTGGAAGTCTCAAATGGTAATTGCCCTAGGTGCAAATCACTCAAAGGAAGCTGCCAAGAGCACCAAGGAAGTAACTGATTTAACTAATAAACTTTTGAAGAAAAATGCAGAGACCTTAAAGCAAACTACAGTTGACACTGCAAGGCTTTCTGAAAGAGGAATAGTCGACATTGACACAATTAAGCACACCAATGACCAACTTATATCTGCTTTAAATGAAGTTCGTCAAATTCAAATTGAAGGTCACAAGAAGCGTGAAGAAGCATCACTTGAATTAAGAAAGATTGAAGAAAACTTAAAGTCTTCACTAATAGAAATTGCAAATAAATAATTTTATATTTTAAAGAACTTAATAAAATGACAAAAGCCGAGAAGAAATCTTCTCGGCAATTTTTTTCATAAAATATTTTTTAAAATTTAAAAATTTATCTAAAGCTTATTTTTCCCTTTTCAATTGAATCAATAATAGCAAGGGAAAGTAAATCGTAGCCCATATCCCTTATAATTTTACCGCCTTCTTGGAAGCCCTTTTCTATGGCAACTGATACTCCAGATATAGTTGCGCCTGACTGGTTTGCAACATCAATAAGTCCCTTTAGGGCATTTCCTTCAGCCAAGAAGTCGTCGATTATAAGTAAATTGTCTTCAGGAGACAAAAATCTTTTAGAAACTGTAATTGTATAATTTTTCTTTGTAGTAAAGGACTCAACCTTTGATTCATAGACATCGTCGCCAATGTTTAAAGTTTTTTGCTTTTTACAAAAGACAACCATGGCATCGTCAAAATGTTTTGATGCAACAGTGGCAAGGGCAATGCCGCTTGCCTCAATTGTTAGGATTTTATTTATTTTTTTATCTTTAAAATAGGATGCCATTTCTGCAGCAAGCTTATCTAAAAATTTTATGTCAAGTTGGTGATTTAAAAATGAATCTACCTTTACAATATTTCCATCTAAAATTCTTCCGTCTTTAATAATTCTTTCTTCTAATAATTTCATTTTACACCTCTCGATTTATTTTAAGGCATTAGGATAAACTAATCAAGACCAGTAATTATTTATTAAAAAAATATCTACTGTGGTATAATAAAGATATGAAGTACATATTTTTGTTATTAATTTTTTTGACTGCCTGCTCTAAGGACATAGTTTTAGATAGGGCAGAGAATAATGATGTAAGTGCAGAAATTATTTCTCAGGACCATAAATTTGGCAGGGATTTAAAAATAAAGGCTAAGGGCAATGAATTTATTATTGATGTAGAGGAACTTAAAGCTTGGAAAGTTGATTTTTGTAATGTTGATGGAGGTGAGATGGAGCTTGCACTTGGCGTTTACAAAAAGACGCCCTTTGATCCAAAATTTGATAGGAGATGTTTCTTATACAATATTGACTTTAAAAATAGAAAGTTAAAGCCAAAACTTAGAATTTCGAGACTCTATAATCCTATTGTGGATTTTAATTTGTGCGATATTGATGGAGACTCTTACGACGAAATTATTTCAATCGAGAAAAATATTGATGGAAATTTTTTATTTGGTGTCTATGACTGGACTAACTTCGCCTTTCAAAGAAACCACGGCAGCCTGATTTTAAAGGAAGAGCCAAAGTTTTTAGATAAGGAGAAAAAAGTTGAGATAGAGGGTATTGAAAGAGAATTATATTTAGAGGGAGATGAAATTAAATGGAAGTAAGGAAAAAAATATTTATTGCTTCACTTATAGGACTTTCACTTTTAACAGGATGTAAAAATAATAAAGTGAACTTACCAGAAAAGGAAGCGGCAAAAATCGAACTGCAGGATACAAAATTTTTAGATGAAATGGAAAATAAAACTACATACATTGACTATAAGCTTTCTGACTTTACACCAAGTGTGAAAGATTATAAAGTAGCTGAAGATTTTTCCAATGTAGTTAATTTTTCTAAATTTGGAAATTTTACAGATAAGCAAAAAGAAATGCTTTTAAAAAATGGCTTTGTAATTACTAAGCCAAAAAATTTAGAAGACAATGAGTACATGGAAGAGCCTTGGAACTATGAATTTGACCAAATTCACCAAATTTATGAAGACAACGAGTATCAATACATAGCAAGTTTCGTGACTACTGATTCAGTAACTCACATCTTCCACATTTTTTATGATGGATTTTTGAGAAATTTGGAAAAAGATGAGCTTTATCCAAAATCTATTGACTTAAATAAAAGATTGTTAGCAGAAAATATAAATCTTTTTAATGAAATAAAAAATGAAAGGTTAAGGGACATACAAATAAAAAATATTGCCTTTATTGCTACAGGACTTAAGCTTTTGGGAAGCGAGCCGGAAAATTTGCCAGGAAAGGCAAAAGAATTAGTTGACGAAGAGATGAAAAATGTATCACAAGGAGAAGTTTGGCCGTCTAATATAAATGAAAGAAACGTTGACTATTCACAACTTAAACCAAGAGGACACTACACAAGAAGCGAAGAATTAAAAAAATATTTTAAAGGAACAATGTATTTTGGTCAAGTTGGACTATTTATAGAAAATGATGATAAGCCTGATGAAGACAGTATCTTGCAAGGACTACTTTTAACACACTCAATTTATAAAAATCCCGAAATTTTAAAGACTTGGGAAGATTTAGTTGAGCCAATTGACTTTTTAGTAGAATCTGCTGACGACCTTTCTATTAGAGAATATGCAAGGACACTTTATGGAATTTATGGAAAAGATTTTGACTTAAATAAATTAGATGATGAGAAAAATTTAAGTAGTGCCTATAAAGTTTTAAGTGAGTATCCAGACCCACAAGTTGCTGGTTTTATGGGCAAGTCCTTTAGATTTATGCCACAAAGAGCTGTTATGGATAGCGTATTAATGCAAAATGTCGTTGACATAGCAAGGGATGACAAGCCATCTGATAGACCAATTTATTCTGGGCTTGACCTTATGACTTCCTTTGGAAATGAAAAGGCAAGGGAAATTCAAAAAGAAGATCCTTATAATTCTCACTGGGATAAGTACCAAGAGAAGACTGACGAAAATATTTCTACTGTTGAGAAGATGGAAGATTTAGACTGGCAAAAGAATATGTATCGTGGCTGGCTATGGATGTTAAAGTCCTATGACCAAAAATTTGGCGAAGGCTACCCAATGTTTATGAGAAATGATGCTTGGGAAAGGAAGGACCTAGTATCTGCCCTTGGATCTTTTGCAGAGTTAAAACACGACACAGTTTTATATGGCAAGGCTGTCATGGCAGAAATGGGTGGCGGAGGAGATGTAGAAATTCCAAAATCCTATGTGGAACCAAATGTTGAGCTTTACGAAAAATTAAATTGGCTACTTGAATTTACAAAGGTCAATTTAAAGGATCGTCAAATGTTAAGTGAAAAGTATGAAGAAAAAATAAATAAGTTCCAAGCTATGGTAGTGAAGTTTAGAGACTTTTCTATTAAGGAACTTCAAAACGAGCCGCTAACAGGAGAAGAAATATCATACTTATTATATATTGGCGGAGAAATGGAAAGTCTAATGGTTGACTTCGTGGAGTCTTCTGATGAATATGAAATTTCTAATTGGTATGAAATTGAGAATGCAACTGACAGGAGGATGCCAGTAGTAGTTGACTTAATGAGAGTTGTAGAAAATAGCGTTGGTCTTCCTAAGGATGAAATATTTAGCATAGGAACAGGAAAACCTATGGAAATTTTTGTAATTTATCCTCACCAAGGAAAACTTTACATGGGCAGGGGAGCTACCTTCTCTTACTACGAATTTTTAAATAAGGAAAGACTTACTGATGAAGATTGGCAAAAGATGGTTTATGACGAAGCCACTGATTTTCCAACTTGGTATAAGGACCTTGTAACAGAAGAAAAGGAAGCTATAGAATTTGATAGCTATGGACCAGATTATGAAGAAAGCTTGTATAAAGAATAGTTAAAGAGGGCCAGACCCTCTTTTTTCTTGCAAAATTTTAAATTTGATTTTAACATGTGTTATAATGTTTTGAGGTGATAATATGCTTTTAGAATTAGTTGAAAAGAGAAGAAGTATAAGAAAATTTACTGACGAAAAAGTTTCTGATGAGGACTTAAAGGAAATTTTAACTATTGCACTTCATGCCCCAACGGCAAAAAATAGAAATCCAGTGAGGTATATTGTAATTCGAGATAAAAAAAGGCTAGAAGAACTTTCTAACTTTAAGAAAAATTCGGCTAAGTTTCTTGCAAATGCAAATCTTGCCCTTGCTGTCGTTACAGACAGTGACATTGCACCAAATACCAACCATCAAGATGCATCTATAGCTGCAACTTTTATTTTACTTGCCGCAGCTGACTTAGATCTTGGTGCAACTTGGGCTAATGTAGTTGATGCAAGACATGAATCTGGAATTTCTGCTCAAGAATTTTTGCACAAATTCTTTGAACTAGAGGACAAGTTTGATGTGGAATGTATAATTGGCATAGGTCATCCCGCAGAAGAAAAGTCAGAAAAAGTTCCCTTTGAATATTCTGAAAATGTATTTGAGGATCTCAATGATAAAGTTAAATAATTTAGAAGAAACGGAAAAATTTGGAAGGTTTTTGGGAGAAAACCTAAGACCAGGAGATGTTCTTTGCCTCAACGGAGACTTGGGGGCAGGCAAGACAACTCTCACGAAGAGCATTGCCCTTGGACTTGGCATTGATGATTATGTAACTAGTCCAACTTTTACCATAGTTAATGAATATTATGGCAAGACTAATCTCTACCACATTGACACCTATCGCCTTGATGACAAAGTTGATGTGGCTTATCTTGGCTTTGATGAATACTTTTATTCTGATGGCGTGACAATAGTGGAATGGGCAGAAAAAATTAAGGAGGCTCTTCCAGAGGAATATATTGAGATAAATATTTCATCAAGTGGAGACACTAGAGAGCTTGAAATTAATTTTATTGGCAATAGATTTGAAAAGCTGAAGGAGAAATTAAATGAAAGTTTTGGGAATTGACACTTCTACAAAGACAACGGCAATAGGACTTATTGAAGACCAGGAAGTCCTTTGCGATTACAATTTAACAGGTCGCGTGGCCCACTCTGAATCTGTAACAGATATGATTCATGAAATTTTTAAAAAATTTGAATTTACCCTAGAAGACATAGATTTAATTGCTGTGGGTATAGGTCCAGGTTCTTTTACAGGTCTAAGAATTGGCATTACTATAGCTAAGATCATGGCTTTTGCCCTTGATGTAGATGTAATTGGAGTTTCATCTCTTCTTGCAAATTCCATGTCAGATTATGGCATTGTGTCAACAATAGTTGATGCAAGGCGTGGCAATGTTTATGCTTCAATAATAAAAAATGAGGACGAGCCAGAGGTTTTATTTGAAGATGAAATTTTATCCTTTGAAAAATTCAAAGATGAACTCAAAAAATACCAAGAAATAACTATTGCAGGACTTGATGGAGATAAATTTATAGGAGAAATTAGTAATGGCAAATTGTCAAAAAATAAGGCAATGAGGGGTTCAAACATAGCAAGGCTTGGTCTAATAGATTACAAAAAAAATGGTTCAATGGACGCCTTTAATTTAGTTCCTAATTATTTGAAAATTTCTCAGGCAGAAGCACAATATGAAAAGAATAACGAGACTGGCAAATAAAAATGATGTAGATGGAATTTATGAAATCGAAGCAGCAAACTTCGACTTTCCTTGGTCAAAAAATGCCATAGAAAATTCCATTATCAATGATGACTTGCAGGACATAGTAATAACTGAAGTTGATGGGATCTTAGTAGGCTACATAAGCTACATGATAGTCTTCGATGAGATTCACATAGCAAATGTTGCTGTAAGAAGTGAATACAGGGGACAAAAAATTTCTCTTGACCTCTTTGATTTTTTGACAAAAAAAGCAGATGAGGAGAAATTAAAAATAACTTTAGAAGTTGCAGAGAAAAATAAAATTGCAATTAATTTATACAGAAAATATAATTTTAAAATATCAGGAATGAGAAAAAATTATTACGGCATTGACAGAGATGCCTATATAATGTGGAGGGAGTGATGAGATGAAAGTTTTGGCAGTGGAATCATCATGCGATGAAACTTCAGTTGCCGTTGTGGAAGATGGTCGCGAAGTTTATTCAAATGTAATTGCGTCCCAAATTGACACTCACAAAAAATTTGGCGGAGTTGTGCCTGAAATTGCATCAAGACAACATGTTGAGGCTATAAATACAGTCTTAAAGGAAGGACTTGACCAGGCGGGCTTAAAGCTAGAAGACATAGATATTATTGCAGCTACAAAGGGACCAGGCCTTATTGGTGCACTTTTAGTTGGACTTAGTGCAGGGAAGGCTCTTGCACTTGCTACAGGTAAGCCCTTTGTTGGAGTTAACCACATAGTTGGTCATGTGTGTGCCAATTATATTTCCTTTAAAAATTTAGAGCCGCCTTTTATTGGCCTAATTATTTCTGGTGGTCACACTTATTTAATTGAAGTTAAGGACTATGTTGACTTTACTCTTCATGGAAGGACTGTTGACGATGCAGTGGGAGAAGCCTTTGACAAGGTTGCAAGGTCTCTTGGTCTTGCCTATCCAGGTGGACCACTAATTGATGCTCATGCAAAAAAGGGAAAAGAGACAATTGAATTTCCAAGAGTTATGATAAAGGAAGACAATTACAATTTTTCCTTTAGTGGACTTAAGACAGCCGTCTTAAATTATTTAAACAGCACAAGGCTTCGTGGCGAAGAAATTGTAACAGAAGATGTGTGCAAGTCCTTCCAAGAGGCGGTAGTTGATGTCCTTCTTGAAAAATCCTTTAGACTTGCAAGGGAAAAGGATATGGATAAAATTGTTCTCTGCGGCGGAGTTTCTGCCAACTCAAGAATTAGAGAGGCCTTTGAAGAAAGGGGAAGGGAAGAAAATATAAAAATTTTCTATCCTGAACTTAAACTTTGCACGGACAATGCTGCCATGATTGCATCAGCTGCCTATTACGAATACATGGCAGGAAAAGTTGATGAAGAAAATTTTGCAAATCCAAACTTAGGTTTAAAGTAATTTTGCAAAAAAATAAAAAGTGCATCTCTGCACTCTTTATAAATTATTTATAAATTTTAAAATTTCCATCTTAGAAAGATTATTTTCAAAAACTTCTAAGTGGTCAATGCCCATGATGTCGTGGGCATTTTTTATGCCTTCTTGCACTAATTTTTCCACAGAATAAAGCTCTCCAAAGTCAGAATTTTTAGAAGAGATGAAAAATAAATTGCAAATTTTATTTACATTTCTCTTGTAACTTTCTCCAGGGATTTTTTTGTAGTTTTCAAAAACTGAAATGCTTACATTTTTTAAATTAAACCTTAAATCTGCATAATTTTCTTCCAAATTAAAAAGCTTAATTAGTGCGAAGAAGAAGTCTTCGCCATTTAATGCCTTAAAAGCATCACCTACGAAAATGGAATTTTTATTTGGATTTAAAATTTTTAAAATGACCTCATTGCCAATAATTTTTGCAGAGATGCCAGACTTTACTTTGAAGATGAAAAAATCATTATCTTGCAAATTTTTCTTTAACTTCTTTATAAAGGAGTCATCAGAAAATTCTAAATTGACAAATAAAATTGAAGAGTCAGTGGTCTTTCCTTGGATTTCCTTGTAAATATTTTGTGAAGAAAAATTATTTTTTGAAATATAGCTAGATAAAATTTTCTCTGGAATCTTTGTTGTGTTTCCCAATGCCAAATTTGACAGATAAGTTGGAGATTCAATGGAAATAATGTCCTTTAAATCAGTTAAAACTTCTTCGATTTGCTCATTCTTTTCAAAAGTAAGTTTATCTACATAATTATCTTTTGCACTGAAGTCGATAAACTTATAGTCGTCATAAAAGTTTACGCCTAGCTCAATTAAATAATTCCTTAATAATTTATAAATTCTATCTGTATCCAGATCAAAATAAGATTCTGAGCCTATAAAATCTGATAAAGCTTCCTTTAATTCAAGAACAGGAGAAGTTGACTTCAAGTTGTAGATGCTAGCCAAGTAATAAAATAAATTTGAACTTAAAAAGTCAGTGAACAAAAAGTATTGTTCCAGGGAAGTTTTATCATCTAAGTCCATGGGATAAAGCATTAGCTTGTATAATTTCTTTTTGCTTGCTTCATCAACTTCTAAAACTTTAGAAAATTTATTTAAGGATAAGTCCAAAAGCATGGGCTTTTCTTTTTTTGCAATTTTTTCAGAGATTTTATTTAATTCATCTTCATCTAAAATATTTTTCAATACTTCATAGGTGTTTTTAAAATTAAATTCTGAAAACCTATTGTCAAAGGTTTTATAATTATTTTCGCCTTCCTTTATTTTTACAAATTCGTTAAAGTTTTTAGTGTAAATATTTATATTAAGTGGCGATAAATTTGCGTGATTTATAAGAGCGTAGGCAAGGGCTAAATTTCCAAAGCCGTCGCCAAGTAAGTAAGCTTTTGAGTTTTCGTCGCGATTAGGCATTAAGACTTTTACATCATCATCGGAGACTTTTTTTGCAGCAAAAATGGCAGCAGAAATTGTTGCAGCTGCAATAGCTAATTTTTTGATGTCATCTTTTCTTGACATAATCTCACCTCAATTTAATTTTACCCAATTTTTACAAGACTTAATTCAATTTGTTAAATTGTTTTTTTACAAGTATAATAGGGACTGGAGGGATTAACTTGAAAAATTATAAATTAATCGAAGAAAAATATATAGATGAAGTTGCATCAAATTGCAAGGTCTATTCTCATATAAAAACTGGCGCAAAAGTGTTGACACTGGAAAATAATGACGACAACAAGGCCTTTGGCATTGGCTTTAGGACACCACCTGAAAGGGGAAATGGAGTTTGCCATATTGTTGAGCACTGCGTACTTTCCGGCTCAAGAAAGTTTAAAACTAAGGAGCCCTTTATGGATTTAATAAAGTCATCACTGCAAACTTTTTTAAATGCCATGACTTTTCCAGACAAGACAATTTATCCTGTGTCAAGTCGAAATGAAAAGGACTTTTATAACTTAATGGATGTCTATTTAGATGCAGTTTTTTATCCAAGCATCTATGAAGAAGAAAAAATATTTCTACAAGAAGGTTGGCATTACGATTTAAAAAGCCAAGATGACGAATTAAAATACAATGGCGTTGTCTACAACGAAATGAAGGGAGTTTATTCTTCATCAGAAAATATTGTATCTGATGCCATGATATTTAATCTTCACGAAAATTCATCCTATGGAGTGGACTCTGGTGGCGACCCAAAATTAATACCAAGCCTTTCCTATGATGAATTTAAAAATTATCACAAGAAATATTATCATCCATCAAATTCTTACATTTATCTCTATGGAAATCAAAACATGGAAGAGGCTCTTGATTTCATAGACAAAAATTATTTAGCTGACTTTGATAGACAAGAAATAAATTCAGAAATAATTTTAAATGATGAATTAAAGGATACTAAAGATGTTGAAATTACTTTTTCTGCATCAAAGGAAGAGATGAAGGAAAAAATCGATTATCTTTCCAAGGGTTGGACTATTGGCTATGCTGATTCAAAGATGGATGTCTTCATGCGCGACCTTTTGGCTGAACTTTTAATTGATGCCCAAGCTGGACCACTTAAAAAGACAATCCTTGAGGCAGGCCTTGCTGAAGATGTTTATTCAGAAACTTCATCTTCACTTCCACTAGACCTTTCCATTGTCCTAAAAAATACTGACGCAGACAAAAAAGATGAGTTTTTAAAAATTTTAGATGATACTTTAAGAGACTTAGTGGAAAATGGTATTGATAGAGATCTTCTTGAAGCAACTTTAAATAAATTTGAATTTATCTTTAGAGAAGGTGGCGGCACACAAAAGGCAATAATTTATTATATAAGGGCCCTAAACTCATGGCTTTACGACCAGTCACCACTTGACGCCCTATATTACAACGATGTTTTATCTGAAGTTAAGGAAAAACTTGATGACAAGTTTGTTGAAAATTACATCAAGGAAAAATTAATTGACAACAATTATTCTGTAAACTTATCTGCAAGACCTGAACTTGATAAAAATGAAAGAGAAGAAAAAGAATTAAGGGAAGAACTAAAATCTTTAAAGGAAAAAATGACTAAGGAAGAAAGGGAAGAAGTCATTAAAAAAAGCCTTGAACTAGAAAAATATCAAAGCCAGGAAGACTCTCTTGAAGCAAAAGAAACTATTCCATCTCTTGAACTTTCTGACATTGACGAAAAAGTCACAGTCTATGAATTGGAAGAAGATAAAATTGGAGATGTGCTTTACCTAAAGTCTAATCAAGAGACAAATGGCATTGTCTACACAACAATTTCTCACGATATTTCCTTTATTGAAAAAGATGAAATCGAAACAATGTCTCTTCTTCTATCCTTAATCGGACTAATTGACACGAAAAATTATTCTTACGAAAAATTAAATAACGAAATTTATAAGTCAACAGGTGGCATTAGCTTTAATCCAACTGTCTATGTTGACTCCAAGGACAAGGAAAAGTATTCTCTTAGAATGAACATCAAGATGAAATCTACTGCAGACAATGTAAAGAGGGGCCTTGAAATAGTTGAAGAAATTATGAATAATTCACTTCTCGATTCAAAAAAGAGAATTAAGGAACTTTTAAACATTTTGAAGTCAAGAGTTGAGTCCACTATGCTACAAAATGGACATCAATTTATAATTTCAATTTTAAAATCATACTACTCAAGGGTTGCAGACCTCCAATCTCACCTAGGGGGACTTGATTATTATGACTTCATGAGAGATTTAGTGGAAAACTTTGAAGACAGATGGGAAGAATTTGAAAAAGAGTCTGAAAAAATTTATAAGAAATTATTTGTAAGAGATAATCTAATAATTTCAACAACGGGAAATATTTCTGACTTAAATAAAATTAAGGATAACTTAAAAAATTATATAGAAAAATTAGAAGTTAAGAATGTAAAGCCTTGCCCATATGAATTCTTAAGTGACAATAAAAATGAAGGACTCTATACAACTTCCAATGTAGTCTATGTGTCAAAGGGCTACGACCTTGAAGGACTGGGCATAAAATACACAGGCGACCTTACAGTTCTTGCCAACATATTAAATTCATCCTACCTTCACAACGAAATAAGGGCAAAGGGTGGAGCCTACGGTGCAGGTATTAGCATTGGAAGAAATGGCGACATGGCAACTTATTCTTACAGAGATCCAAATTTGAAAAATACTGTAGAAGTTTATGACAGCATTGGAAAATTTGTTGAGAATTTAAAAATGTCAGAGGTCGACTTAAAGGACTTTATCATCGGTTCTATGAATGCCTTTGACCCACTTCTATCATCTGAACAAATTGGAGATATAAATTTATCAAGATATATAACTGGCCTCACAGCAGAAGACATAGAAAAATCTAAAAAAGAAGCCTTGGAAACTAAGGTAGAAAAATTAAATTCCTATGGAAAAATATTTGATAAGGCCATGAAGAAAAATTATCTAGCAGCCTTTGGCAGTGAAAGTATAATAAGAGTTGACGGAGACCTATTTAAGGAAATTAAATCTATTAAATAGTTGGAGTATTTATGCTAAATTATCCAAAAATATTAGAAAAAATTGAAAAATTAATGAAAGAGGCGGGAGAAATTTTCTTTGATCTTGATCCAAAAAATAATTTTGAGATGAAGGGCAGAAATGATTTCGTCACAGAAGTTGATTTTGAAGTGCAAGAATTTTTAGAAAAAAATCTTTTAAATTTAATTGAGGGCTCCAACCTCTTGGCAGAAGAAAAGGGCAAGTCCAGTGAAGACTTAAGGGACTACACTTGGGTCTTGGATCCCGTAGACGGCACAACAAATTTAGTTCACGGCTTTAACCACTCTGTCATAAGCCTTGCACTTTTGGTAAAATCAGAAATTGTTCTTGGAGCAATTTATGACCCCTTTAGAGATGAATTTTTCTCTGCAATTAAGGGTCAAGGTGCAAAACTAAATGGCGGTGAGATAAAAGTCTCTCCTGATAAAAATTTTTCAGACACCCTAATTGGAGCTGGTACTGGTGGAGGAAGAGCTGGTCGTTCTGATGAAACCTTTGAAATGCTTAGGTTTATCTTTGACAGGACTAATGGCATAAGAAGACTTGGCACTGCTGCCCTTGAGATGTGTTATGCAGCTTGTGGCAGGTACGATGCCTTTATAGATGATGCTCTTAATCTTTGGGACTATGCTGCTGGCAGCCTAATAGTTAGAGAGGCAGGGGGCATTGTCATAAATATGCATGGCGAAGAAGTCCACTGTGAAAGACATGGCGGCATAATTTGTGGTAACAGACTGGCAGTTGAGGAACTGAAAAGATTTATATATTGAAGCACGGCTTATGCCGTGTTTTTTTACTTTTTAAAAGGCAATAAAGGGGATATAATTAAAATAAGAAAATTTACATATAATAAAGAATGATTTTACAAAAAATTTACAATTTAAGACTAAGATATTTGAGAGGGGATTTATGAGACACGCAATAGTAGATATAGGTTCAAATACAATAAGGCTTATTGTCTTTGATATTGAAGAAAATAGCAAAAATTTTAAAAAAGTTTTAAATAAAAAGTACACTGCAGGACTTATTACTTATGTGCATGATGGCGAGCTTTCAGGCAAGGGAATAAAAAAACTTATAAAAACTCTTGCCAGCATAAAAAATATTGTCCTTGAACTTAATGTGGACACTTTTTCGCCCTTTGCAACGGCTTCACTTAGAAATTTGGAAAACACTGAAGAAGTCCTAGAAGAAGTAAAAAGGGAACTTGACATTGACATTGATGTCTTGGAGCAAGTTGACGAAGCCTTCCTTGGCAATGTAGGCATAAGAAGTGAAATAAGAGTAGATAGGGGAGTTACTATTGATATTGGTGGTGCCAGTACAGAAATAGTTTATTTCGAAGTAGATGGACCTCAAGAGTTTATCAACTTAAAGACAGGCTCACTGCTTCTTTTTGGAGAAAATGTATCAAGAATTTTACCAAAGAAAAGTGAAATTCGTTCAATTGAAAAGGCTGTTCTTCGAGAAATTAATTCCTCACATTTTTCTGCTAAATCAAACAAATTAATAGGAATTGGTGGAACTATAAGGACAACTGGTAAGGTAATTGCAGATTTGTGGTCTTCAGATGAAGAACATTTTACTCTAAAGGATATCTACAAGCTCCTTGATCTAATTAATGATAGGAACACTGAGACTATTAGATCCATTATTAGGATTAATCCTGCCCGAATACACACCTTAGTACCTGGCATCATTATTTTAAAAACTGTAATGGAAAAACTTGGAATAAATGAAATTCAAGTTTCTGACAATGGTCTTAGAGAAGGTTATTTAATTTATAAAGTATTGGAAGGTAATAATGAAATCTTATTTTCAAAATAGAGAGCTGTCCTGGCTCAGATTTAACGAGAGAGTTTTATTAGAAGCAACTGAAGAAAGGGTACCAGACCTTGAAAAATTGAAATTCGTCAGCATTTTTGTTTCAAATTTAGACGAATTTTTCATGGTGAGGGTGGGCTCTCTTCACGATCTCTCTTCTCTAAAAAAAGAAGTTAAAGACAACAAAACTGGCATGAGTGCAGAAGAACAAATCAATGCAATTTTAAATGCCTTGCCAGAAATGTACAGAGAAAAAGATGAAATTTTTAAAAATGTAAGCGAAAGTTTAGAAAAGTCCAAGATCAAAAAGTTAAAATACAGTGATTTAAATATAGAGCAAAAAAAGTTTGTGGAAGATTTTTACATGAAGAGAATTGACCAATTGGTCTCTCCTCAAATTGTTGACTTAAATCATCCCTTTCCTTTTTTAGAAAATACTAAGTTATATGCCTTTGCCCATCTTGAAAAGAACAAAGAAAAGGTCTTTGGAATAGTTCCTGTAAGGAATACTTATCCAAAATACTTACTTCTTCCTGGTGAAAATGTAGAGTACATTTTGATGGAAGAAATAATTTTAAATCAAATTGATCAAATTTTTAAAGAATATAAAATTTTATCAAAAAACATAATTAAGGTGACTAGAAATACTGACTTTGTCGATGACAGAGACACTTGGGAAGAGTTTGACGACTACACTGAATACATGAAGAGCATATTGAAAAAGAGAAAGAGGCTTAATGTAGTAAGACTTGAATCAGAAGGCAAGCTTTCCAAGCAGGCTCTCAGATTTTTGCTAGAAAAAATTGAACTGACTGAAGATGCTTATTTTCCTCTTGAGTCACCTCTCAACATGAAATATGTTTTTTCTTTAATCGATGAAATTCCACAGGCAATAAAGAGCAAGCTCTTGTATAAAGATCTGATTCAATATAATCCTGCTGACTTTACAAGAAGTGTAATTGAAGATGTAAGACACAAGGACAGGATTTTGTCCTATCCTTATGAAAGTATGGACACCTTTTTAAGTCTGTTAAAGGAAGCAGCCAATGATCCAGACTGTAAATCCATAAAAATTACAATTTATAGGCTTGCGAAAAATTCCAAGGTTGTTAGATATTTGACAGAAGCTGCACAAAATGGAAAGGAAGTAACAGTTTTTGTAGAATTAAAGGCCAGGTTTGATGAAGAATCAAATATAAATTATGCCAATATCCTTTATGAAGAAGGCTGCAACATTATTTATGGCTTTAACAAGTACAAGATGCACTCAAAAATTTGCCTAATCACCTTTAGAAATCCTAAAACAGAAAATTTAAATTACATCACTCAAATTGGCACAGGAAATTATAACGAGTCAACTGCAAAACAATACACAGACTTTTCACTAATGACTGCAAGCCCAGAAATTGGTCTTGATGCCACAGACTTTTTCAAAAACATGTCCATAGGAAACCTAGACGGCAAGTATATGCACCTCTTGCAGTCCCCAACTACATTAAAGACTGGCTTAATGCATCATGTGGAAAGTGAAATTGCAAAAGGGGAAGATGGATACATCCTTTGCAAATTTAATTCCCTAACTGACAAGGACTTTATCGAAAAATTTATCGAAGCTTCACAAAAAGGAGTAAAGGTGGATTTAATAATCAGGGGAATTTCTTGTCTACTTCCTGACATAAAAGGTCAAAGCGAAAACATAAGGATTAGATCAATCGTTGGAAGGTTCTTGGAACATCCTAGGGTATATGTCTTTGGAAAAGAAAATCCAGTGATGTATATATCTTCTGCAGACTTGATGACTAGAAATACAGAGAACAGGGTGGAAATAGCTACGCCAATCCTAGATTCAGAAATAAAAGAAAGAATTTTAAAATATTTGCAAGTCCAAATGGAGGACAATGTTGGTGCAAGACTTATGAATAGCAGCGGTGAATATGAAAAAATAAAAGATGATGGCGAAAAAATTTCTTCTCAAAGATACTTTGTAGAGGAAGCAGAAGAAAAGAACTTTGCTGCTAAGTCCAAAGTAGAAAAAATAATTGTAGAGAGAGGAAAAGCAGAAGATAAGGAAAGTGAAAAGAGGGAATCTTTCTTCGGCAAACTATTAAAAATCTTTAAAAAATAAAATTATTTTACTCTCGGTGATTCTGGGAGTATTTTTAATTCCAAAAGCTGTTAAAAATTTTAGGAAAATCTAAAAGAAAAATTTTTACTTAGTCTTTACTCAAAATTTTTATCAAATATACACTTTTTCATTAAAATTAAGGCAATCCTATTTGTTACATCCACAGGTGTGACCAGCTTAACAAGTTTTGAAAAACTATTGACAATTAAAAATTAAATTGTTAATATCTAAGTGGCTCATATTTTGAGTGAAAGTGTGCCTAGGGATCCGGGCTTTGCCAAGGACCGAGCGGTACGGATACTTTTTTTAAGTATCACACCTTAGGGAAAAAAGCCCAGAGGGGTAGGTTTTACAAAAATCTGCCTCTTTGGGCTTTATTTTATTTTACTGGAGGAAATTATGAAGACTATTTACCAAGGAAAAACTAAGAATGTTTTAGAAGAAGATGGAAGATGTTATCTACAATTTAAGGATGATATGACAGGAACTGACGGAGTTTTTGATACTGGTGGAAACCAAGTAGCTGGTAGTATTGAAGGTGCAGGAAAAGAGTGTTTAAAAGTTACTAAATACTTCTTCGAAAAAATTAACGAAGCTGGAATTAATACTCACTACATTTCTGCAGATGTTGATAATAATTTAATGGAAGTAAAAAGAGCAAAGGTTTTTGGTAAAGGTCTTGAAGTTATTACAAGATTCAAAGCTGTAGGTTCTTTCTACAGAAGATATGGTCTTTATGTTGAAGAAGGTCAAGAACTTCCTGAATATACTGAAATAACTTTAAAGGACGATGGAAGAGACGATCCTCTAATTACAAAGGAAGGTCTTGTTGTTCTAGGCATTCTAAAAGCTGAAGAATATGACAAGATTGTTGAAATGAATAAAAAAATCGCTAATGTTGTTAAAGACATTTTAGCTGAAAGTGGACTTGACCTTTACGATATCAAATTTGAATATGGTAGACTTGAAGGTTCTGACGAAATCGTACTAATTGACGAAGTAAGTGGTGGAAACATGAGAGCATATAAAGATGGCAAATATGTAGAACCACTTGAAGTTTCAAAATATTTAAACATTTAAGGAGTAAAAATGAGAGTATCAATTATAATGGGTTCAATTTCTGACAGAGAAATTGCAGATAAGATTGTTGCAAAATTAATGGAATTTGGAATTGAGTATGACGCCAAAGTAATTTCTGCTCACAGGGCCTTAAATCAGTTGCAAGATTATGTTAAAAATGCTGAAGATGAAAGCCAAGTTTTCATTTCAATTGCAGGCAAGGCTGCTCACCTTGGTGGTGTAATCGCAGCTCTTACTACTAGACCAGTTATCGGAGTTCCTGTTAAGAGTTCTACTCTTGACGGACTTGATGCACTTCTTTCCACTGTTCAAATGCCAAGCGGCGTACCAGTTGCCACAGTTGCAATAAATGGTGGAGAAAATGCTGCAATTTTAGCAGCAGAAATTTTAGCTATTTCCGATGATAATTTAAAGGAAAAGTTAAAGAAATTTAGATCTGATATGTCAGAAAAAATTGCAAACACCGATTATGTTTACGAAGGATAAAAGGAGCGGAGATGGCAATTAATTATAAAGATGCTGGCGTAGATGTTGATGCCGGTCAAAGAGAAGTTGAATTAATTAAAAGTATTGTTGCAAAAACTCAGTCAAAGGATGTTTTATCATCCCTTGGCGGTTTTTCAGGTCTTTTCAATTTAGATTTAAGTGAAATTAAAAATCCAGTTCTTGTAAGTGGAACTGATGGAGTTGGCACAAAGGTTATTTTGGCTCACATGCTTAATAAGCACGATACTATTGGTATTGATTGTGTTGCTATGTGTGTAAACGACATTTTATGTCAAGGGGCAAGGCCACTTTTCTTCTTGGACTACATTGCTACAGGCAAATTAGTTCCTGAAAAAATGGAGGAAATTGTAAAGGGTGTTGCTGAAGGTTGTATTCAGTCTTCTGCATCACTTATTGGTGGAGAAACTGCAGAAATGCCTGGTGTTTATCAAGAAGACCAATATGATCTTGCTGGTTTTGCAGTTGGAGTAGTTGATAAAGATAAAATTATTGACGGCTCAGGCATTAAAGAAGGAGACCTTATTTTTGGACTTTCTTCTAATGGAATCCACTCCAATGGGTATTCTCTTGTTAGGAAAATTGTCTTTGACCACTGCAAATTTGATTTAAGCGAAAAATTTGATGAACTTGACTCAACACTTGGTGAAGAACTTTTAAAGCCAACTAGAATTTATGTAAAGGAAATTCTTGAACTACTAAATCTTGTTGATATCAAGGGCATGAGCCATATAACTGGCGGCGGTTTTTACGAAAACATTCCAAGAATGATTCCAGATGGACTTTGTGCAAAAGTGGACGCATCTGTTGTAGAAACTCCAGAAATTTTTAAACTTCTAAAGAAGTGGGCAGATCTTAAAGACAAAGATATGTATTCTACTTTTAACATGGGAGTTGGACTTACTTTTGTTGTAAAAGAAGATGATAGAGATAAGGTCCTTGATTTCTTTAAAGATAGCGACTTAAAGCTTTATGAACTTGGAAAAGTTGTAGCTGGAGAAGATAAAATTGAACTTAGCTTCTAAAAATATTGCAGTTTTAATTTCAGGTGGTGGCACAAATCTTCAAGCCATCATTGACAATACAAAAAATAATTATATCAATGGAAATATAAAAATTGTCATTTCTAATAGAGAAGATGCTTATGGACTTACTCGTGCAAAGAATGCAGGCATAAAGGCTTTAGTAATAAAGGACGACGAAAAACTTATAAGCACTTTATCTGAAAATAAAATTGACTTAATTGTTCTGGCAGGATATTTAAAAATCTTGCCAGAAAAAATTACTAAAATTTATGAAAATAAAATAATAAATATTCATCCATCACTAATCCCTGCCTTTTGTGGTAGGGGTTATTATGGATTAAAAGTCCATGAGGCCGTCATCAAAAAAGGTGTAAAATACACTGGTGCCACTACTCATTTTGTAAATGAAGGTGCAGATGAAGGTCCTATTATCATGCAAAGAATTACTGAAGTGGGAGAGGAAACTCCTGAAGAACTTCAAGCAAAGGTCTTAAAGATTGAGCATGAAATTTTGCCTCTTTCTGTAAAATATTTTTGCGAAGATAAGTTAAAAGTTGTTAATGGAAAAGTTGTGATCGGAGGTTAGTATGAGAGCACTTATTTCAGTTTTTGACAAAGAAGGAATTGTTGAATTTGCAAAGGAACTTGCAAATAGAAATTGGGAAATCATTTCTACTGGCGGAACTTTCAAAAAGTTAAAGGATGCAGGAATTGATGTTATATCTGTGGATTCTGTCACAGGTTTTCCAGAAATTTTAGATGGGAGAGTAAAGACTCTAAATCCAAAAATTCACGGCGGAATCTTAGCTAGACGCGACATAAAAGAACACATGGAAACTTTAAAGGATGAAGAAATTATGCCAATTGATATGGTTGTGAATAATCTCTATCCTTTTGAAGAAAAGCTACTTGAAAAGGCTGACCACGAAACTATGATTGAAAACATAGATATTGGTGGTCCATCTATGATTAGGGCTGCTGCCAAAAATTATAGAGATGTCTTTATTGTAACTGATCCAAGTGATTATAAGGATGTACTTAATAATTTAGAGGGAGATAATTTAGAGTTTAAAGAATATCTTGCAAAGAAAGCCTTTAACTACACTGCTCACTATGATGCTGTAATTTCAAATTATTTCTTAAAGAGACTTCCTGAAGAATTTCCTAAATATATTAACAAGTCCTACAAGCTTGTTGAAGAATTGAGATATGGCGAAAATCCACATCAAAAGGCAGCTTTTTATGAAGATTCTTACACACCGGATAAGATTGAATATAAGGTTCTTCATGGTAAACAAATTTCCTACAACAACTTAAACGATATGTATTCTGCCTTAAATGCAGTCATTAATTTTGAAAAGCCAGCTGCAGTTGCAATTAAGCACACTGATCCATGTGGAATTGGTACAGGGGAAAGTCTTGAAGAAGCCTTTCTTAAAGCCTATGAATGTGACGACGAATCAATCTTTGGTGGCATCATTGCCCTTAATAGAGAAGTTGATGGAAAAACTGCAGAACACCTTTCAAAGATTTTCCTTGAAATTGTTGTTGGACCAAGTTTTTCTAAGGAAGCCTTTGAAATTTTGACTCAAAAGAAAAATATAAGGCTTGTAGAAATTCCTGAATTCCAAAGACTTTATGAAGGTGGAAAGAGATTTAAGCAAGTTTTAAATGGAATTATAATCCAAGATTCAGACGACATAGTTTGGGATGAAGAAAAACTTTCCTTTGTTTCAAATAGAAAGCCAAGTGAAAAAGAACTCGAGGAATTAAAATTTGCCTTTACTTGCTGCAAAACAACTTTCTCAAATTCAGTTGTCATTGCAAAAAATGGCGGAACTCTTGCCCTTGGTCAAGGTGAAACAAAGAGAGTTTGGGCTGTGGAAGAGGCAATTGATAGAGCTGGAGAAAAGGCAAAGGGAGCAGTTCTTGCATCTGATGGATTTTTCTTTAGAGATACAATTGAACTTCTTTATGAGGCAGGCATTGATGTAATAGTTCAGCCGGGCGGCTCTGTAAAGGATCAAGAAGTTATTGATTATGCAAATGAGCATGATATTTGTCTTGTCTTTACTAATATAAGACATTTTAGACACTAGGAGGACAAATGAAGGTACTTGTAATTGGAAATGGCGGAAGAGAACACGCACTTGCATGGAAACTTAGTGAAAGTAAAAGCGTTGATAAAATATTCATGGCAAGGGGAAATGGCGGCACAGGAGATTTTTGCGAAAATCTAGACCTTGACCCCAAGGACATTGATGGACTTTTAAAGTTTGCTTATGAAGAAAAAATTGATTTAACAGTAGTGGGCCCAGAAGATCCACTTTGCATGGGAATAGTAGATGCCTTTAGGGAAAAGGGGTTAAAAGTTTTTGGTCCCAACAAAGACTGTGCAAGATTTGAAAAGTCAAAGGAATTTACAAAGAAATTTTTGGAAAAATATTCAATTCCAACTGCAAAATACAAAAGTTTTGAAAATTATGATGAGGCTTTGGAAGGCTTAAGTGAATTTTCTTATCCACTTGTTGTAAAAGCTGACGGACTTTGCCTAGGTAAAGGCGTAATAATTTGCCAAAACTTAGAGGAAGCAAGGGACGCTCTTCATAAAATATTTAAGGACAGAATTTTTGGCGACGAAGGAAGTACTGTTGTCATAGAAGAATTTTTGACAGGGGAAGAAGCTTCTGTACTTTGCCTTGTATCAGACAACAAATTATTTCCATTGGAAAGAGCTAAGGACCACAAGCAAATTTATGATGGCGACAAGGGTCCAAACACTGGCGGAGTAGGAACTTATTCACCAGTAGCAGCAAGCCAAGAACTAGAAAAAAATCTTCAAGTAATTTATAGGCAAATAGAAGATGGACTAGATAAAGAAAAATTAACTTACTCAGGGATTTTATTTATAGGCTTTATGATTGAAGAAGACAAGCCAAAAGTTTTGGAATTTAATGTGCGCTTTGGCGATCCAGAGACAGAAGTCCTAATGCCAAGACTTGACTGTGACTTATTTGAACTTTTAAATAAGACAATTGATGGAAAACTTGAAGAAGATGACATCAAGTGGAAGGATGAAACTTGCCTAACAGTTATAATGTGTTCAGGCGGCTATCCAGCTTCCTATGAAAAGGGCAAAGAAATTTCTGGACTTGATGATGTAGACGAAGACATAATAGTTTTCCACAATGGAACAAAAAAATCTGATGCCCTCTACACTAATGGCGGCAGAGTCCTATCAGTGACAGCTTTAGGAAAAAACTTAGAGGAAGCTCGCAAGAA